>OCZV010000058.1_pt1 | contig 40209 bp, 46 predicted proteins | sample 1539051 | NCBI WGS metagenome assembly OCZV01 (sample SAMEA3113581, study PRJEB22503) | soil metagenome
ATCGAGCGGGCGCAGACCACGGTCGAGCAGCGCAACGCCGAGATCCGCAAGAACGTCCTCAAGTACGACGAGGTCATGAACGAGCAGCGCAAGGTGATCTACGCGCTGCGGGATCAGGTCCTCGACCAGTCCGACCTGCGCGACAAGCTCGTCGAGGAGGCACTGCCCGACGCGGTCAACACGCTGGTCGAGACCCATTGCGTCAGCGAGTACGCCGAGGAGTGGGACCTCGAGGGGCTGCAGGCGGCCGTGCGCACCTTCTGGCCGTCGACGTTGTCGGTCGAGCAGATGCAGCAGGCGGCCTCGACCAACGAGCTCTACGAGATGCTCATGGACGAGGCGCTGGCCCACTTCGAGCGTCGGGAGGCCGAGCTCACCCCCGAGATCATGCGCCAGGTCGAGCGCCAAGTGATGCTGCGGGTGATCGACCAGCGCTGGCGGGCCCACCTGCACGAGATGGACTACCTGCGCGAGGGCATCAACCTGCGCGCGATGGGCCAGAAGGACCCGCTGGTCGAGTGGCAGCGCGACGGCTTCGACATGTTCGGGCAGATGATGCACGGCATCTGGCAGGACTTCATCCGCTACGTGATGCACGTGCAGGTGCAGGTGAACCGCCCGCCGGCGCCAGCCGCCGCGCCGGCCGGCGCTCCCGGTGCCGCGAGCGAGCCGGCGACCGTCGCGGCCGGCAGCGGCGACGGCGATGCCGAGGTGCGCGGCCTGCAGTACTCGTCCCCGGCCGACCCGTCGAGCACCGGCGGCGCCGCCAGCATCGCGGCCGCGGCACGGGCCCGGCCGAGCGCTGCCGAGGCGGGCGCCGAGCCGGCGGCAACGGCCGGCGGTCTGCGGCCGCGGCCCCGACGCAGACCAACACCCCGGTCGTGAAGTCCGAGTGGGACAAGACCCCGCGCAACGCCCCCTGCCCCTGCGGATCGGGCAAGAAGTTCAAGCAGTGCCACGGTAGGTAGAGGGGGGAGGGGGACCCTCCCCCCTCTAGCTCGCCCCGCCGGCGCGACCGTTGTGGCGACTCGCGCAGTCGAGCGGCCAAGCCGCTCGACGGGCGTCGACCCAGGTTGGTGGTCACGTGACCTGCCCCTCATCCTCCGGCTCCACCCGATGCGGCGGCTTGCGCCTTACCCTTAGGAAGTCCCATGCGTGATCTGACCGACGAGCTGAAGGCCCTGAGGGCCCGCCTCGACGAGGCAGCTCAGTACCTGAAGGTGGACGAGCTGCGGGCCCGTCAGCCGCAGCTCGAGGCCGAGGCGTCGCGGCCCGACCTGTGGGACGATCCCGACAAGGCCCGGCGGGTCACCTCGGAGCTGGTCGCGGTCAACGACGACCTGGCGGCGTTCGAGGCGTTGAGCGGGCGGCTCGATGATGCCGAGACCCTGTACGAGCTGGCCCGGGACGAGGCCGACGAGGCGTCGCTGGCCGAGGTCGAGCAGTCGCTGAAGGCCATCGACGCCGACCTCCGCCGCGTCGAGCTGCGCTCGATGTTCTCCGGCGAGCACGACGAGCGGGACGCGCTGGTGACGATCCAGGCGGGGGAGGGCGGCGTCGATGCCCAGGACTGGGCCGAGATGCTGCTGCGGATGATCACCCGCTGGGCCGAGCGGCGGGGCTTCGACGTCGAGGTCGAAGAGTTCACCCCCGGGACCGAGGCCGGCATCTCCTCTGCCGAGCTGATCGTCAAGGGCCGCTACGCCTACGGCTACCTGCAGGCCGAGCGGGGCGTTCACCGGCTGGTGCGCATCAGCCCGTTCAACTCCCAAGGTAAGCGCCAGACGGCCTTCGCGGCGCTGCAGGTGGTCCCGATGCTGGACGACGAGGACTCGGCGGTCGAGATCGACGAGAAGGACATCAAGATGGACGTCTTCCGGGCCTCCGGCGCCGGTGGCCAGCACGTCAACAAGACGTCGTCGGCGGTGCGATTGACGCACATCCCGACCGGCATCGTCGTGTCCTGCCAGGTCGAGCGCAGCCAGTTCCAGAACCGCGACCGGGCCATATCCATGCTGCGGGCCAAGCTGGCCGACCTCGAGCGCCAGCGGCGCGAGGCCGAGCTGGACGAGATCCGGGGCGACCAGCAGCGGGTCGGGTTCGGCAGCCAGATCCGCAGCTACGTGCTGCAGCCGTACCAGATGGTCAAGGACCTGCGCTCGGAGCACGAGACCGGCAACGTGGCCGGTGTGCTCGACGGCGACCTCGATCCGTTCATGGAGGCGTACCTGCAATGGCGGCGCAGCGCCGCTGGCGGCACGCCGGTGGGGGCCGCGTAGCATGGCCGCCTGCTGGGATTGCTGGGGGGTACATTACGTCCGTAACCTGATCGCAATGCCGGGGACAGCCAACCGTCGAAGGGGCGTAGCCGCGCGCTGCGGGCGAGGTCGATGATCACCTTCGAGCACGTCAGCAAGATCTACAAGGGTGGCGTCGAGGCCCTGCACAACGCCTCGGCCACCATCGAGAAGGGCGAGTTCGTCTTCTTGGTCGGCCCGTCGGGCTCGGGCAAGTCGACCATGCTCAGCCTGATCAACCGCGAGGTGACGGCCGACAAGGGTCGCATCTTCGTCGCGGGCAAGGACATCGCCCGGCTGTCGTCGTGGCGCGTGCCCTACCTCCGCCGCAACATCGGCTGCGTCTTCCAGGACTACAAGCTCCTGGCCAACAAGACCGTCTACGAGAACGTCGCCTTCGCCCTCGAGGTCATCGGCCGGCCCCGCCACATCGTCAAGACCCAGGTCCCGGCGATCCTCGAGCTGGTCGGGCTCGAGACCAAGGCCGGAAACCTGCCCCACGAGCTGTCGGGTGGCGAGCAGCAGCGGGTGTCGGTGGCGCGGGCCTTCGTCAACCGGCCGCTGATCCTGCTGGCCGACGAGCCGACCGGCAACCTCGACCCGGCCACCTCGGTGGGGATCATGCGCCTGCTCGACCGCATCAACCGCACGGGCACGACGGTGGTCATGGCGACGCACGACCGATCGATCGTCGACACCATGCAGCGCCGGGTCATCGAGCTCGACGAGGGCATGGTGGTCCGCGACCAGCTCCGCGGTGTGTACCAATGAAGCTCGACTACATCCTGCGCGAGACGGCCATCAACCTGCGCCGCAACATCACGCTCACCTTCGCCGCCATCGTCACCGTGGCCGTGTCGTTGGCGCTGTTCGGCTCGACGCTGCTGCTGCGCCAGGGCGTCGACAACATGTCCGCCCGGTGGCAGGACGGCATCCAGGTCATCGTCTTCCTCCAGCGCACCATCACCCCCGAGCAGCAGGCGGCGCTCGAGGACTCGATCGGATCCAACCCGGAGGTCGCCGACTACCGCTTCGTCGACGTGGAGGAGAGCCACGACGAGGCGATGAGCATGTTCGGGGACAACGCGGCCTTCCGCGAGCGCCTCGAGGCCGACCCCGAGCTGATCCCGCCGTCGTACCGGCTCGTCCCCCGGACCGCGGAGACCGGCGCCGTGGAGAGCCTGCGGATGCAGTACGAGGGTCAGCCCGGGGTGCAACAGGCGACCGGCGAGACCGAGGGGGTGCGAACGGTCCGGGGCGTGTCCGACTTCTCGCAGCGGGCGATGCTGGCCATCGCGGTCGGCCTGTTGGTGGCGGCCCTCATGCTCATCCTCAACGCGATCCGCATGGCCACGTTCGCCCGCCGCCGCGAGATCGAGGTCATGAAGCTGGTGGGCGCCACCAACTGGTTCATACGGGTCCCGTTCATGCTCGAGGGGATCATCCAGGGCCTGGTGGGCGGGTTGCTGGCGCTCGGGGCGGTGTGGGCGCTCGACAACGCCATGGACAGCGCCTCGCGGAACCCCGACTACGACGCCATCCTCGATGGCTTCGTCGCCTCGGGCGGTCAGTTCACGTGGACGGCCGCCGTCGTGGTCGTGCTGGGCATCGTCATCGGCGCCGCCGGCTCGGGATGGGCACTCAGCCGCTTCCTCAAGGTGTGAACGTCGAGATCGTTCCGGTGACGCCGGACCGCTGGGACGACCTGGTGGCGTTGGCGGGGCAGCGAGGGTTCACCAGTGGGTGCTGGTGCATGTGGTGGCGCGTCACGTCCAAGGAGTTCCAGGAGCGCCACGGCGCCGGGCTGCGCCAGGGCCTCCACGACCTCGTAGCCAGGGGGCCCGAACCGGGCCTGCTGGCCTACGTCGACGGCGAGCCCGCTGGCTGGGTGGCGCTGGCGCCCCGGGAGGAGTATCCGCGCCTCGAGCGGTCCCCGAGGCTGCGCCGCGTCGACGACCAGCCGGTGTGGTCGATCACCTGCTTCACCATCGACCGTCGGCATCGGCGCCAGGGCCTGGCAGCGGCGCTGTTGGATGCTGCCATGGATTTCGCCCGGGAGCGGGGCGCCGAGGTGGTCGAGGCCTACCCGATCGACACCGCCGGCGGGAAGCGTCCCAGCGCCGACCTGTACACGGGCACGCTCGCGATGTTCGAACGGGCGGGATTCGAGGAGGTCGCCCGGCGCAGCGGCCGACCGATCGTGCGCCTCAGCCTGCCAGGGCCTGTCAGCCCACGGTGACCGGCAGGGCGTCGAGCCCTCGCAGGACCACCCGGCCGTTCCAGGCCGGCCGGTCGGTGGCCAGCTCCATGCCCGGGAAGCGCCGCACCAGCGCAGGCACGGCCTCGGCGCCCTCGAGCCGGGCCAGCGCCGCCCCCAGGCAGTGGTGGATGCCGCTGCCGAACGACAGGTGGGCGTTGGCGCCCTCCCGCCCGAGGTCGAGGTCGTCGGCGGTCGGACCCCACTTGGCGGGGTCGTGGTTGGCCGACCCGAGGAGCGTCGTGATCATCTCGCCGGGCTCCGCCGTCACCCCGCCCACCTCGATCTCGGTCATGGCGATGCGGCGGGACAGCTGCACGGGGCTGTCGTAGCGCAGCAGCTCGTCCACGGCCGGGGCGTCGAGCGCCGGGTCGCCCGCCAGCCGCTCGAGCTGGTCGCGGTGGCGCAGGAGCGCCAGCGTGCCGTTGCCGATGAGGTTCACGGTGGTCTCGTGTCCGGCGACGTAGAGCAGGATGACCTGCACCTGCAGCTCCTCGGCAGTCATCCGGTCGCCGTCTTCCTCTGCGGCGATCATGGCGCTGAGCAGGTCGTCGGCGGGGTGGCGGCGCTTCCACTCGATGGCCTCGTCGACGTGGCGGACCATGTGCCCGGCCGCATCGACCACGGCCCGAGCGGTGTCGTCGTCGAGGATGGGCTCGAGCGACATGGTCATCGTGTGGGACCAGCTGCGCAGCTCGTCACGGTTGCCCTCGGGCATCCCCAGCAGCTCGCTGATGACCATGAACGGCAGCGGGAAGGCGTAGCGGGCGATCAGGTCGACGGGGTCGCCGTCGGCTCCCGCTTCGGCCAGCTCGTCGAACAGCCCGGCCACCAGCTCCCGCACGCGACCCCGGAGCTCCTCGACCCGGCGGACCGTGAACGCGCTCGACACCAGCCGGCGCAGGCGGGTGTGGTCGGGTGGGTCGAGCCCCAGGATCGAACGTCGGTCGCTGCCGGTGATCATCCGGTCGGCGATGTCGTCGGGCGGCTGGTAGCGGAACACCGCGTTGGCGTTGCGGTCGTCCACGCTGGTGCCCGTCAGCCGTAGCAGCTGGAAGCAGTCGTCGTAGTGGGAGACCAGCAGCGTGCCGAACGCCGTGCGCTCGGCACGACCCTGGGCCCTGATGCCGGCGTACTGCTCGTAGGGGTTGTCGGCGAAGCCGGGCTCGAACGGGTTGAAGGTCACCGTCGCCACCCTGCAAGGTTTTCGCACTTATGGTGCAAAAGCAAGGGAAAGCGCGCCCGTCTGGCAGGGGCTGGGTGGCCCGGGGCACCGCTCTCGCGGCAGGTTTGTGTCTTGCCGAGCGCCACCCGTCGACCGCCGCCCGCCGACCTGGCCCTGCTGGCGTTGGCGGTGGCGGCGGTGTCGACCGCGGCGCCCCTGGTGCGGGTGGCCGACGCGCCCGCGCTGGCCATCGCCTTCTGGCGCAACGCGCTGGCGCTCCCGGTGTTGGCGTTGCTCGTGGCGCTCGGGGCCCGGCGCCGGCACGACCGCGCCCGCGAGACTCTCGACGGTCGGGAGCGGCGGCTCTGCGTCATCGCGGGGGTGTTCCTCGGCGCCCACTTCGCCACGTGGGTGCCCAGCCTGTCGTTCACGTCGGTGGCGTCGTCGGTGGCCCTGGTGGCGACCCAACCGGTGTGGGCGGCCCTCATCGCCCGAGCCCGCGGCGAGAGCGTGCCCGGCGGCGCCTGGTGGGGGATCGGGACGGCGGTGGCGGGGGCGGTCGTGCTGAGCGGGGTCGACCTGTCGGTCGAGCCGCGAGCGCTGCTCGGCGACCTGCTGGCCCTCGTGGGCGGCGTGCTCGCTGCCGCCTACGTGACCGTGGGAGCCGACGTTCGGCGGACGGTGTCCACCAGCGTGTACGCCCTCGTCTGCTACGGGGTGGCGGCCGCCGCCCTGCTGGTCGTGTGCCTGGTGGGGCGGCAATCCCTCGCCGGCGCGGGTGCCGGCTACGACCGCACCACATGGCTGGCGCTCGTGGCCATGGTCGCCGGACCGCAGCTGCTGGGCCATACGGTGGTGAACCGGGTGCTGGGCACGACCAGCGCCACGCTCGTGTCGGTGGCGATCCTGTTCGAGATCGTGGGGTCGGCGCTGCTGGCCTGGATCGCCTTCGACGAGGTGCCGCCGGCATCGGCTATCCCCGCCGCGTTGCTCATCGGGCTGGGCGTCGTGCTGGTCGTGCGGTCCGGCGCCGAGGAGCCCGCCGTAGCGGGCGCACCGGCAATGGAGTAAGTGCGCTCACCTCGTCTTGAGCCATGCTTCGACCGCGTCGACGACGATCCTGGCGTCGGCGATGGCGGCCCGGGCGTCGGCGTCAGAGGCCGGTCTCAGGTTGCAATCGGCGTCAGTCCTGTTGTCGAAGAGCAACCTGAGCGCACGACCTGCCACAGGATCCGCACCATCCTTGACAACGAGCTGGCCGAACGCGGAAATCACGGCCGAGTGCATCGATTGTTGCTCGCCGAGGCTGGCGGGCGCTCCCTTGGCGGCGTAGAAGGCCGCGTAATAGGAGCGCGACACAGCAACTTCTGGGTGGTCGTTGTCCTCGAGGTCGATCGTGTCCAGGTCGAGCTCGCTCGCTGGGTCACGGGGGTGGAGCTGGGGGGAATCGAACCCCCGTCCGCCGAGCGGTTGCCGACCGCGCTACGACCATTCCCGAGATCTACGGCTCTACGGCTGCCGCACCGCCGGGTCGGTGGGCCTCGCGGAGGAGGCCGCCGCCAGGTCTTTCCCTGAAGTCAGCGGTCTTTCCCGCCGCCAGCGGTCTTTCCCGCCGTCAACCACCGCTTCTGTTGCCGGGCTGCGGTGATCAGGCCCCGCGTGCCATCACTGGTCGCTGGTGCTCTCGTTCGCCTGGGTTATCAGGCGGCGAGGGCGTACTGCTCATCGGCAGTTGTGTTTGTGCCCCGTTTAAGGAGTCTGAGCAACTCCGGTCGCACGATTCGACTTCCGGTCTCGACGTCGAAACCGATCAGCCCCTTGTCAAGCAGCCCGTCAAGTGTACCGGGGCCCCGGCACCGCTCGACCCGCCGTTCCGGCTGCCGATTCGCCCCACCGCATGCCCGCTGGCCGACGTGACTTGGCATTCTGGGTACAGGAATGGTCGCTGAGGGCGGCCATTCCTGTACCGAGAACGCGCTCGACGCTCAGCGGTGCTCGGGGTTGGGGAAGTCGAAGCGGCAACCGGCGTCCCACTCGGAGCGCTGGTTGCCGTGGGCCGGGATGCCGCCCGCGTCGTGGATGATCCGGGCCAGGTGCAGCAGGTTCCACGTCATGAACGTGGTGTTCCGGTTGGTGAAGTCGTTCTCGGGACCACCGGAGCCCGGGTCGAGGTAGGACGGACCCGGCCCGGCCTCACCGATCCAGCCGGCGTCGGCCTGGGGCGGGATGACGTAACCGAGGTGCTGCAGCGAGTAGAGGATGTTCATCGAGCAGTGCTTGATGCCGTCCTCGTTGCCCGTGACCAGGCAGCCGCCGACCCGGCCGTAGTAGGCGTACTGGCCGGCCTGGTTGAGCAGGTGGGAGTTGCCGTAGAGCCGCTCGATCACGTGCGTGCACACCGACGACTTCTCGCCCAGCCAGATCGGCGTGCACAGCACGAGGATGTCGGCCGCCATGACCCGCTCGAACAGCGCCGGCCACTCGTCGCTGGCCCAGCCGTGCTCGGTCATGTCGGGCCACACGCCGACGGCGATGTCGTGGTCGACGGCGCGCACCCGGTCCACGGTCACGCCCTGGCTGCGCATGATCTCCATGGAGAGATCGGCCAGCCCCTGCGTGTTCGACACCTCGGGCGAGCGCTTGAGCGTGCAGTTGACGTACAGGGCGTGCAGATCCGAGAAGTCCCACCGGTCTTGGCGGCCGAGCCGCGCCTGTCGGTCGTCGAGCGCCAAGTCGTGGTCCGCCCGCACCGGTCGTTCGGATCGTCCTGACCAGATCGCCGCTAGATGCGGCCCTCGCCGCGCTGTTGCGCGCCCCGGTCGAGCATCTCACGGTACGCGATCCGGGTGCGCTCCGAGACCGGGGCGGCCCGCTCCGCGGCCGCCGCCTCATCGGGCGTGGGGCCGCGGCCGGCCCCGGCGAACACCTGCTCGTCCTGCTCTTCGAACTTCCGGGTCTGGTCCGTGACCCTGTCGTAGCCAGGGTCGTCGTCGCGGCCCATCGGTCTCCCCCCTCCGTGCGGGAACTGCCTCTGGCGATTATCGCTCGTCTTGGCAGCGCTGGCACAGCCCCCGGAAGACGATGTCGACGTCGAGGACCCGGTAGCCGTGGCCCTGGCGCCGCGGCAGCCGCAGGTCCTCCTCGCCCAAGGGCTGAACGTCGCGCAGGTCGCCGCAGTGGATGCACACAAGGTGCTGGTGATGCTCGGTGACGTTGGGGTCGTAGCGCTTGGGCCCGCCGCTCACCGTGACCTCGTTGACCTCGCCCATCGCCACCAGCTCGTTGAGCGTGTTGTACACGGTGGCCAGGCTGACCTCGGGCAGCAGCGCGGTGGCGAGGGCGTGCACCGACTCGGCGGTGAGGTGTACGTGGTCGCCCGCCAGCACCTGCGCCACCACCCGGCGTTGAGGTGTCAGGCGCCAGCCTCGGGTTCGCAAACGTTCGAGCAGATCGCTGATGGCGCGTCCTCCCTGGTGCGTCATACCAAGTTACGTCGCGGACGACGGCAGGAGCGCAACGCTCGAGATCTCCAACGGGTTCAGGTCTTGACTCATTCTAAGTTCGGGTCGAAGCTAAGTCTTGAAGCCTTGGACAGAAGGGGGACCATCATGGGCCGAGTCGCACGAGAGATGGTCGAGCAGTCGGGACTGGACGTGCCGACGCTGCTGACCAAGCTGACCGCCGCCGCCGGCGCCGAGTTCACGACCTTCTACTACTACACCATCCTCCGGGCCAACGCGATCGGCCTCGAGGGCGAGGGGATGAAGGAGATCATCGAGGACGCCCGCATCGAGGACCGCAACCACTTCGAGGCCCTCGTCCCGCGCATCTACGAGCTCGGCGGCAAGCTCAACGACGACATCCGCGACTTCGCCGATCAGGCCGGCTGCCCCGACGCCTACCTGCCCGACAGCCTCGGCGGCGACGTCGGCTCCCGCCGCGCGGGCGAGGCGCCCACCACCGACTTCGGGGCCTATCCCGCCTCGCAGGGCGAGTCGTTGCGTGACCTGCTCACCGTGCTGGTCGAGGCCGAGCGCTGCGCGATCCGCACCTACACCGACATCTGCAACTACACGGCCGGCAAGGACCACCGCACCTACGAGCTGTCGCTGGCCATCCTCAACGAGGAGATCGAGCACGAGGCGTGGTTCTCCGAGTTCCTGGGCGAAGGCCCGTCGGGCCACTTCCGGCGCGGCGCCCCGGGTGCGTCGCCGTACGTCAGCCGCTTCATGTCCGCGGACGTGGGGGCCGGCTGACCGACGGTCTCCGGCTGACGGGCAGGTGCGCGGTGCGGATCCGCCGCAAGGGCCGGGAGTGGCAGTCCCTCGACGTGGGGGCGACCACCTACACCGTCCGCCTCGACTACGGCTGCCCCACCTGCGGCCAATGGACCGCCGTGGCGCTGGCGCCTACGGCCCCGGACGAGCGGGCCCGGGTGGCGGCGGTCAGCGCCGGGGGGTACCGCACCGCGACGCTGCGGCTGCTGCGGGAACGGCTGGCAGACGCATCGGGCAGTGACGGAGTTCGAGCGGGTGGCCCGATCGGAGGAGGTGAGCGGGCCACACTTCGTTCGCCGTGAGGCGCACGGGCGGCCCGTCCTCCTCACGCGGCTCTCCGACGGCACGCCGGTGGCGTTCGGTCGCATCTGTCCCCACCAGTCGCGCGAGATGGACGAGGGGGTGCTGTGGGAGGACGAGATCGATTGCCCGCACCACCACTACACCTACGACCCGCGCACGGGGGAGAACCGCTATCCGCGACGGGTGTTCCCGCCCCGCCGGGCGGCGACCGTGCGGGGGATCCCGGTGCTCGAGACGCGGGAGGAGGACGGGTGGGTGTGGGTCGGGCCGCTTCGCCGGGGGGACGATGATGCTGCTGCTCCTTGAGGGCGGCGGCGGCGGGTCCGAGCCCGGGGCGAAGGATGCGACGAGCCCCCGCAACCACCGCAACCACCGCATCGACGAGCTGCGCCGCGAGGTCGAGAAGCTCCGGGCCAGGATCGCCGATGCCCAGGACGAGCAACGACGAGCCGTGCTGGAGCTCAACGAGCTGCTGGAGGAGAAGCGCCACCTGGCCCAGCGCGCTCGCCAGCAGGAGCGGGTGGCACGGGTGCGCCGCGACGTCCCCCCGGACGCGAGCGACGAGGGCGACGCGGGTGACGAGGCGGAACGGTGAACCGGCGGACGTTCCTGTCGCGGCTCGGTGCGGCCGGGACGCTGGCCGGCCTGGGCGCGGCGGGGTCGGTTGCCGGACGCCGGGACGACGGGGGCCCGACGGGGGGCCATGGCGATCACCGAGCGCACGGCGGGCACCGAGGTATGGGCACGGTGGGGCGGGTCGATCACGAGCGCAACGGCTTCCATCCCCACGACATCCTCACCGACTTCGACGCCGGCGCCACGTCCCGGGACCGCCAGGGCCGCATCGTCCACGAGTACGAGATCGCCACCGTCCCCAAGGACATCGAGGTGGCGCCTGGGGTGGTGTACCCGGCCTGGACGTACGCCGGGCGGGTGCCCGGGCCGACGATCCGGGTGGCCGAGGGTGACCGGGTGCGGATCCGCTTCGGCAATGGCTCGGACCACCCGCACACGATGCACTTCCACGGCATCCACGCCGCAGGCATGGACGGCGTGCCCGGGGCCGGCGAGGTGCAGCCCGGCGAGGTGTTCACCTACGACTTCGTGGCCGAGCCCTTCGGCACCCACGTCTACCACTGCCACTCCCTGCCCCTGCGGGAGCACATCGCCCGGGGGCTCTACGGGGCGTTCATCGTCGACCCGCCCGGGGGACGGCCGGAGGCCCACGAGATGGTCATGGTGATGAACGCCTTCGACACCGACTTCGACGGTGACAACGAGGTCTACGCCGCCAACACGGTGGCGTTCGCCTACGACGTCGAGCCGATCCCGCTGGAGGCCGGGGAGCCGCAGCGCTTGCACGTCGTCAACATGACCGAGCACGACCCGCTCAACTCGGTCCACCTCCACGCCAGATTCTTCCGGCTGTACCGCACCGGCACGTCGCTGGAGCCCGATGAGCTGACCGACGTCGTGACGCTGGGGCAGGCCGAGCGGGCCATGCTCGAGTTCAGCTACCGCGAGCCCGGGCAGTACATGTTCCACGCCCACCAGACCGAGTTCACCGAGCTCGGCTGGACCGGCCGGTTCGAGGTCGTGTAGCGCCATGCACGGCGGCGAGGTGCGGCCGGTCGAGGCGGTGGAGGCGGTGGATGGGCAGCCGGGCCTGCTGGTCGGGCCCCGGATCGCTCGGTCGTCGCTGCGGATGCTGGCGCTGGTCGCCGTGCCGGCGATCGGGCTGGCGCTGGTGGTCGGGGTGTTGCTGCTGGCCGACCCGATCCGCAGCCTGACGGGCGCCACGCCGGCCGAGTCGCTGGCCGTGGAGCGGACCGTGCTGGCGCCGGGGGAGATAGAGCTGCACGTCCGCAACGACGGGACCACTGCGCTGGAGCTGGCCCAGGTGCAGGTGAACGACGCCTACTGGCGGCACACCGTCGACGACCGGCGACTGGGCCGCCTCGACGGCGCCACCCTGCGGATCGACTACCCGTGGGAGGAGGGCGTGCCGCTGCGTGTCGCGGTGCTCACCGGCACCGGGGTGGTGGTCGAGCACGACATCGACAACCCCTCCGAGACACCGGTGCTCGACGGCGACAGCGTCCGCACGCTGGGCCTGGTGGGCCTGCTGATGGCGCCGGTCCCGATCGCCCTCGGCCTGGCCTGGCTGCCCGCGCTGCGGCGGACCCGGGCGGTCTGGTTCGAGGCCGCGATGGCGTTCACGGTGGGGTTGCTGGCGTTCCTGGCGGTTGACAGCGCCGCCGAGGGCGTGGAGTCGGCCGGCGAGGCCCGCGGCCTGCTCGACGGCGTCGGCCTGTTCGCGGTGGGCGCGCTGGTGGCCCTCGCCCTGGTGGCCGTGGTTCCCAACGACGGGTCGGCGGACCGGGACGGCGGCCCGTGGCCCACCTCGCCGCTCCGCCTGGCGGCGCTGGTGGCGCTGGGCATCGGCCTGCACAACCTGGGGGAGGGTCTGGCGGTCGGCGTGGCGGTCACCACCGGGGAGGTCGCGCTGGGCACGGCGCTGGTGGTGGGGTTCGCCGTCCACAACATGACCGAGGGCCTGGCCATCGCCGGGCCGCTGGGCGGTTCGCCCGAGCGGCGGCGACCCCCCGGCGTTCCCGTCCTCGCCGGGCTGGTCGCCGTGGCCGGGCTGCCGGTGCTCGCGGGGCTGTGGTTGGGCGGGTTCGTGCTGCCCGCCGGGTGGGCGGCACTGGCGTTCGGCGTCGCCGCGGGTGCGATCGCCGAGGTCGTGTGGGCGGTCCTGCGGTGGCTACGGGGCCGGGGCGCTGCGCTGACGCCGCTCAACGTCGGTGCCTTCGCCGCCGCCGTGGTGCTCATGTACGCCACCGGCGTGGCGGCCGGCTGACTGCCCACCCGCTGCCCACCCGCACCCGAGGTCATGGGTTTCACGCCGTCCAGGGCGAGGTCATTGGTTTCGATTCTGAAACCCATGACCTCGGGCTCGGTGCGGTGAAACCTATGACCTCGGGGTCGGGCCGACGATCAGTCCCGATCGGCGCGGGCGATGGCGCGGGCGGCCTCGCGCTCGGCGTCCCGCTTGGCCAGCACCTGGCGCTTGTCGTAGGTCTTGCGGCCGCGGGCGAGGGCCAGCTCGACCTTGGCGCGGCCGTCCTTGAAGTAGAGCGACAGCGGGATCAGCGACAGCCGCTGCTCGTCCACGATCGACCGCAGGCGCGCGATCTCGCCCCGGTGCAACAGCAGCTTGCGGCGGCGCTCCGGCTCGTGCCCCGAGTGGTCCTGGGCGTGGTCGTAGGGCGCGATGTGCATGGACACCAGCCAGGCCTCCCCGCCCTCGATCCGGGCATAGGCGTCGCCGAGCTGCACGTGGGCCGACCGCAGCGACTTCACCTCGCTGCCGCGCAGCGCCAGCCCGGCCTCGACGGTCTCGAGGACCTCGTAGTTGCGCCGGGCCCTGCGGTTGGCGGCGATGAGCTTGGTGCCGGTGGGGCGTGCCATAGGGAACCGTGAAGGCTACCCATTAGCGTCCCCGGTCGTGCCGCCGACCGAGCCGACCCCGCCGACACCGTTGACGCTGACAGAGGCCGTGTGGCACCAGATGGTCGGACACGCCTACGCCGGCCTGCCCGACGAGGCGTGCGGGCTGCTGGGCGGCGACCCGGGATCCGGCCACGTCAGCGTGTTCTACCCCTGCGGCAACGCCGCGGCGTCGGCCCGGGTGTACACCGTCGAACCCCGCGACCACCTCCGGGCCGACCGCGACGCCGAGGGGCGCGGCCTCGAGATCGTCGGGGTCATGCACAGCCACACCCACACCGAGGCCTACCCGTCGCCCACCGACGTGGCCCAGGCGCCCGACCCGACATGGCACTACGTGATCGTCTCGCTCAAGCGGGAGGTGCCGGTGCTGCGGTCCTACCGGATCGTCGACGGCGCGATCAGCGAGGAGCCGGTAGGATTGTTGACCGAATCACTCGGGAATGAAGGATAGGGCAACGTGGCCGTCCACTCCTCGGTCGTCGAACTCATCGGCAACACCCCGATCGTCGACGTCAGCGCGCTGAGCCCCAACCCCCACGTGCGCATCCTGGCCAAGCTCGAGGGCCAGAACCCCGGCGGCTCCATCAAGGACCGCATCGCCTGGAGGATGGTCCAGGAGGCCGAGGCCGACGGCACCCTGACCGCCGGCCGCACGATCATCGAGCCGTCGTCGGGCAACACCGGGATCGCCCTGGCCATGATCGCCAGGACCCGCGGCTATCCCATCAAGATCGTCATGCCCGAGAACGTGTCGATCGAACGGCGCCAGGCGCTCGAGGTGTGGGGGGCCGAGATCACCCTCACCCCGGGCGAGGAGGGCTCGAACGGCGCCGTCCGCCGGGCCCAGAAGCTGGCCGATGAGCACCCCGAATGGGTCTTCCTCTACCAGTACGCCAACGAGGCCAACCCGCGGTCGCACTACGAGACCACCGGCCCCGAGATCTGGCACGACGCCCCCGACGTCACCCACTTCGTGGCCGGGCTGGGCACCACCGGCACGCTCATGGGCGTCGGCCGCTTCCTCAAGGAGCAGAACCCCGAGGTCAAGGTGGTGGCCATCGAGCCACCGCTGGGGGAGCGGGTCGAAGGGCTGCGCAACCTCGACGAGGGCTACATCCCGCCCGTCTACGAGAAGTGGGGCGGCCCGGAGCTGCTCGACCGCAAGCGCATCGTGCGCCCCCGGGAGTCGATCGAGTGGACCCGCCGGCTGATCGAGGTCGGGATCTTCTCGGGCATCTCCGGCGGCGCGGCGCTGGCGGGGGCCGCCAAGGTGGCGACGGAGATCGAGGCGGGCACGATCGTGGTGATCCTGGCCGACGGCGGCTGGAAGTACCTGTCCACCGGCGCGTGGACCGACGACCTCGACACGGTCGCCGAGCTGGCCGAGCGGCTGATCGTCTTCTAGGTGGTGGCCCCGCCGTGAAGGTCCGGATCGGGTTCGGCCTCGGGACCCAGACGCTGACGGGTGACCCCGAGCGCTTCGCCCCGTTCGTGGATGCCCTGGAGCGCCGGGGCTTCGACTCGCTGTGGCTCTCGGAGCGCCTGACCACCCCGGCGCCCGACCCGCTGATCGCCCTGGCGGTGGCGGCCGGCCGGACCGAGCGGCTCAAGCTCGGGACCAGCGTGCTGGTGGTGCCCGGGCGCAACCCGGTGGTGCTGGCCAAGGAGCTGGCCAGCCTCGACCGGCTGTCGGGCGGGCGACTGCTGCCGGCCGTCGGCCTGGGGGCCCCGCTGCCGGCCGAGCACCGGGCGTTCGGCGTGGACCGGCGGGCACGGGCCGGCCTGTTCGACGAGGCGCTGGTTCTGATCCGCCGGCTGTGGACCGAGGACGACGTCCACCACGACGGCGAGCACTTCCACGTGGACGGTGTCACGCTGCGGCCACGCCCGCGGCAGCAGCCGATCGACGTGTGGCTGGGCGGCGGCTCGCCGTCGGAGCTGCGTCGGACCGGTCGGCTGGGCGACGGCTGGCTGCCGTCGTTCACCACGCCCGCCGATGTCGAGTCGGGCTGGGCCACGATCAACGCGGTCGCCGCCGAGAACGGGCGGGCCATCGACCCAGAGCACCTGGGCGTGCTGGTGTTCTACGTGCGCTCGGGGCTGTCCGAGGCGATCGCCCAGACGGTGACCAGGCGGCGCCCCCACCTCAACCCGGCCGACGTGGTGCCCGTGGGGGTCGGGGGCCTGCGCCGCCTGATCGAGCGCTTCATCGAGGTCGGGGCGTCGAAGTTCGTGGTCGTGCCCGGCGAGGAGCCCGACGACTGGGAAGCCGAGTTGGGCGAGCTGGCCGACGCCCTCAAGCCGCTGGAGACCTAGCCGTCACAGGTTGGCGACGAGGAGCACGGCGCCGGCAACGGCGAACAGCACCGCCGAGCCGATGCGGGTGACCCGCTCGGGGAGGCGGGCCCCGAAAGCCCGGCCCAGAAGCACGCCGAGTAGCCCGCTGAGGATGATGCCGACGGTGGCACCCACCCAGATGTGGACTGGGTTGCGCTGCGCCGCCAAGGTGGCGGTCGCCAGCATCGTCTTGTCCCCCAACTCGGCCACGAACATCGCGCTGGCCACCGACAGCACCACCGAGCGGTGGTCGATCGCCACGACGCCATCGCCGTCCGGATCGCCGGCGTCGGCGTCGCCTTGGCGCAGGGTCCACGCCGCGAAGCCGAGGAACAGCACGCCCCCCACCAGGCCGATGGCCCGGACCGGCAGGGCCACCCCCAGCAGTCCGCCCACGAAGACCGAGAGCAGGTTGGTGGCGGCGTAGGCGATGGCAACCCCGACGAGCACCGGGCTCAGCCGGTGGCGAGCCCCGAAGCCCAGGGCCACGAGCTGTGTCTTGTCGCCGAGCTCGGCGACGAACACCAGCCCCAGCGCCGCCAGCAACGATTGCACGATGCATCACTCCTCGGTCTGGGCTGACCGGGAGCGGGGACGTGCACGACCTCGACCCCGGACAGCGGATGTCCGGCGGCCGAAGGTCTCGCTCACCCCGAGGGGCCCGGGGACCGGGGCTGTGCGCCCAGCGTGTCGATCACCCGGCGAGGAACTACTCCCCTTCGCCACCCGGCAAGCTACCGGGGCGTGTCGGCAAACGGCAACGTTCTGCCCGTAGCCTGCTCCCGATGGACGACCGGCCCATCGGCATGTTCGACTCCGGTTTCGGCGGGCTGACCGTGGCCCGGGCCGTGATCGACCTGCTCCCCGCCGAGGGGCTGGTCTACGTCGGCGACACCGGCCGCTATCCCTACGGCCCCCGCCGGCTCGACGAGGTGCGCGGCTTCGCGCTGGAGATCGCCAGCCACCTGGTCGACGACCAAGATGTGAAGCTGCTGGTGGTGGCGTGCAACACGGCGGCCGCTGCAGCGCCGCTGGCCGAGCTGGAGCAGACGTTCGCCGTGCCGGTCGTGGGCGTGATCGAGCCCGGCGTGCGGTCGGTGGCCACGGTCAGCCCCAGCGGGCGCATTGGCGTCATCGGCACCGTGGGCACAATCGCCTCGGGCGCCTACCAGCGCGCGTTCGCCCGGTTGGCCCCGGGCGTGGAGCTGACCTGTGCCGCCTGCCCGGGCTTCGTCGAGTTCGTGGAGCGAGGCGACACCGCCAGCGACCAGGTCCACGTGCTGGCCGAGCGCCTGCTGGCCCCGCTGCGGGAGGCCAAGGTCGACGCGTTGCTGCTCGGCTGCACGCACTATCCGTTCCTGGCCCGCACCATCACCGACGTGATGGGACGGGACGTGGTGCTGGTGTCGTCTGCCGACGAGACTGCGTTCGAGGTCCGGGCCCGGCTCGAGGCCGAGGGGCTGGGGGCGGTGGCTCGGGCCGGACCCGTGTCTCCGGTGGCGGACCGCGGCGACGCCGCGCTGTTGCCCACCGACGCTTTCTCGCGCCTGGAACGGTCGCCAGAGCGACCATTCCAGGTGCCAACAACCGGAGGACGGCACCGCTGGCTGTCCTCGGGCGATGTCCAGGTCTTCCGGGAGCTCGGCCGGCGGCTGCTGGGACCCGAGCTCGACCACGCCGAGGCGGTCCCGTGGGCCTGAGCGAGCGTCCCGGAGGGCGAGAGAGCGAGCGAGGCCCGAGCGGCCCGGCCGAAGGCCAAGAGCGGGGAGCATTGAGCGTCACCGTGCTCGGGTGCTCCGGGACGTACCCGGGCGCCGACGGCGCCTGCAGCGGCTACCTGGTGCGCAGCCCCGGCGCGTCGGTCGTGGTGGACCTGGGGGCAGGCACTCTGGCCAACCTCCAGCACCACCTGGCCATTGGCGACATCGACGCGCTGGTGCTCAGCCACTCGCACCCCGACCATTGGCTCGACGTGCCGCTGCTGCGCAACGCCATGCGATACGTGCTCGGGGTCGAGGGACTGGACGTGTACGGCACCGCGGAGACGCTGGCCCTGGCCGTCACGCTGCTCGGCGACCTCGCACCAACGCTCAGGTGGCAGATCATCAAGGAGACGTCGACGGTCGAGGTCGGCGACCAGGTTGTGCGGTTCAGCCGCACCGACCATCCCGTCGAGACGCTGGCGGTGCGGGTCGACGCCGACGGTCGGTCGCTGCTCTACAGCGCCGATACCGGGGCGGGATGGGATCCGGGTGCGGTCGGCGCCGGCGTCGACCTGTTCGTGTGCGAGGCCTCGCTCGACCCCGAGCACGAGGGGCTGGTCCAGCACCTCTCGGCCCGGCAGGCCGGCGACCTGGCCCGGAACATGGGCGCCGACCGGCTGTTGCTGACGCACGTGGTGCCCGGTGTCGATGCCCGGGTCCAGCTGGAGGCGGCCAAGCAGGCGTTCGGCGGGCCGGTCGAGCTGGCGGCCGCCAACCGGTCGTTGGAAGTGTGATCGGTCGATCGTTAGACCGACGCCGCTAGGGGGGCGGCCGGGGTCGGGCTGGAATGACTGTTAGCGTCCCCACGTGATGCGAGCCGACGGACGAGCCCCCGACGAGCTGCGGCCCGTCACATTCGAGCGTGACTTCACCGAGATGGCGGCCGGGTCGTGCCTGGTCAGCTTCGGCAGCACCCGGGTGCTGTGCACCGCCTCGATCGACGAGGACGTGCCCCGGTGGATGCGGGGCCGGGGCCAGGGCTGGGTGACGGCCGAGTACTCGATGCTGCCGGGGTCGTCGCCCGAGCGCATCCGGCGGGAGGTCAAGGAGGGCCGGCCGTCGGGGCGCACGCAGGAGATCCAGCGACTCATCGGCCGGGCGCTGCGCTCGGTGTGCGACATGGGGCTCCTGGGCGAGCGCCAGGTGATCGTGGACTGCGACGTCCTCCAGGCTGACGGCGGCACCCGCACCGCTTCGATCTGCGGCGGCTACCTGGCGCTGCACGACGCCCTCGCCCGGCTGGTGGGCCAGGGCGTGATCGGCACCCATCCGCTGACCGCCTTCTGTGCCGCCGTGTCGGTCGGCGTGGTCGACGGCACGCCGGTGCTCGACCTGCCCTACTCCGAGGACAGCCGGGCCGAGGTCGACATGAACCTGGTCATGACGTCGGAGGGCCGGTTCGTCGAGGTGCAGGGCACGGCCGAGGGGATGGCGTTCACCCGTGGCGAGCTCGACCAGATGCTGGGGCTGGGGGAGAAGGGCATCGCCGAGATCATCGAGCTGGAGCAGCAGATGGTCGCCGAGCCGCCGTCGCCCCGACGGGTGGTCCCCGACCGGCGGTGACCTCGCCGTGAATGCAGCGGGCCAGCGCCTGCTGTTGGCCACCGGCAACCCCCACAAGGTCGACGAGGTCCAGGCGATCCTGCGCCACCTCGGCTACGAGGTGGTGGGCCGTGATCCCGGCGTCGAGGAGACGGGACCGACGTTCGAGGCCAACGCCCTGCTCAAGGCCCGGGCGCTGGCCGCGGCCGCCGGGGAGCTGGCGATCGCCGACGACTCCGGCATCGAGATCGACGCGCTGGAAGGCGGTCCCGGCGTGCATTCGGCGCGCTGGGCCGACGAGGGTGACTGGATCCCCCGGGTCCTACGCGAGCTGGCGGGCGTGCCCGAGTCGGCGCGCGGCTGCCGCTACGTGTGCGCCGCGGCCGCGGCCTGGCCCGGCCCGAGCGGCCGTCAGAGCGGGCTACACGTACCGCATGCCCGCGAGTTCGTGGTGCGGGGCGTGGTCGAGGGCCGGGTGGCGGAGATGCCGCGGGGGACCGGCGGCTTCGGCTACGACCCGATCATGATCCCGACCGAGGGCGATGGTCGCACCTTCGCCGAGATGTCCGAGTCCGAGAAGCACGTGCTAAGCCACCGCGGCCGGGCCTTCCGGCAACTGGCCCCGCACCTGGTGGACTGACTCAGCCGGTTGACCCGCCGGCTAGGTGCTGGCGCAGCACGTACTGGAGGATGCCGCCGTGGTGGTAGTAGGCGGTCTCCATGGGGGTGTCGAGGCGGGCGACCACCGGGATGGTGGTGCCGTCGGCCTCCACCGCCAGCCGGGCGCCGATCAGTGTGGCCGGATCGGCACCGGACAGTCCCCGGATGGTGAAGGTCTCCGTGCCGTCGATACCGAGCGAATCCCAGGTGGCGCCGTCGGCGAGCTGCAGCGGCAGCACGCCCATGCCGATGAGGTTGGACCGGTGGATGCGCTCGAAGCTCTCGGCGATCACCACCTTGACTCCCAGCAGGGCCGTGCCCTTGGCGGCCCAGTCCCGGGACGAACCGGAGCCGTACTCCTTGCCCGCCAGCACCACCAGCGGCACGCCCTCGGCGCGGTAGCGCTCGGCGGCCTCGTAGATCGTCAGCTCGTCGCCGGAGGGCTGGTGGCGGGTGACGCCCCCCTCGGTGCCGGGGGCGAGCCGGTTGCGGATGCGGCGGTTGGCGAACGTGCCCCGGATCATCACCTCGTGGTTGCCGCGGCGCGACCCGTAGGAGTTGAAGTCCGCCGGGGCCACACCCTGGTCGATCAGCCAGCGGCCGGCGGGGCTGTCGGGGTGGATCGCTCCGGCCGGCGAGATGTGGTCGGTGGTGACGCTGTCGCCCAGCGCCGCCAGCGCCCGGGCGCCCTCGACGTCGGCCAGCGGCGTCGGCTCGTCCGGCAGGCGGTCGAAGTAGGGAGGCCGGCGCACGTAGGTGGACGTGTCCGACCACTCGTAGGCACCGCCCGCCGGCACGGGCAGCGAGCGCCACATGTCGTCGCCGTCGAACACCTCGCCATAGGCGGTGCGGAACATGTCCGACGCCAGCGCGTCCTCGATGACCGCGTTCACCTCGGCCTCGGTCGGCCACAGGTCGGCGAGCATGACCGGCTGCCCGGCGGCGTCGGTGCCGAGCGGCTCGGTGGTGAGGTCGATGTCCATGGTCCCCGCCAGCGCGTAGGCCACGACCAGGGGTGGCGACGCCAGGTAGTTCATGCGCACGTCGGGGTTGATGCGTCCCTCGAAGTTGCGGTTGCCCGACAGCACCGACACCAGCGCCAAGCCCTGCTCCTCGGCGGCGGCCGCGACCGGCGGTGGCAGGGGCCCGGAGTTGCCGATGCAGGTGGTGCAGCCGAATCCCACCAGGCCGAACCCCAGCTTCTCGAGGTCCGGGAGCAGGCCGGCGCGCTCGAGGTAGTCGGCCACCACCTTGGATCCGGGAGCGAGCGACGTCTTCACCCACGGCTTGCGGCCGAGGCCCCGCTCCACCGCCTTCCGGGCCAGCAGCCCGGCCGCCACCATGACCTGGGGGTTCGAGGTGTTGGTGCAGCTGGTGATGGCGGCGATGGCGACGTGGCCGTGGTCGAGCTCGACGTCGATCTCCTCGTCGAGCCCGGCGGAGGCGTCGAGATGGACGGGGACCCGCCGGTGGGGGCGGCCGGTGGCCTCGGCACCGGAGTCGGGCGCTTCGTCGACGGCGCCGTTGGGATGCCGCCCGTCCTGGGTGGCGGCGGGCGGGTCGCTGGCCGGGAAGGACGCGGCGTCAGCCTCGTCGTAGGCCTGACCGATCGCCACGGAGGTGCTCGCGGACGTCGGGGGGACCCGGGCCGCGTCCGGCAGTGAGTCGACCACCGCCACTGTGAAGCGCTGCTTGGCCTCCCGCAGCGGGACCCGGTCCTGGGGGCGGGACGGTCCGGCGATGCACGGCTCGACAGTGGACAGGTCGAGGTCGAGGGTCTCGGTGAACGTGGGCTCGGCCCCGGGATCGTGCCACAGCCCCTGCTCCTTGGCGTAGGCCTCGACCAGGGCGACGAGCTCGTCGGGCCGGCCGGTGAAGCGCAGGTAGCGCAGCGTCTCGTCGTCCACCGGGAAGATGGTGATGGTCGAGCCGTATTCCGGCGACATGTTGCCGATCGTCGCCCGGTTCTCGACCGGCACGTTGGCGACGCCGGGACCGTAGAACTCGACGAAGCGACCCACGACCCCGTGCGCGCGCAGCATGTTGGTGACGGTGAGCACCAGGTCGGTGGCCGTCGCGCCCTCGGGCAGCTCGCCCGACAGCTTGAAGCCCACCACCTCGGGGATGAGCATCGAGATCGGCTGGCCCAGCAGCGCCGCCTCGGCCTCGATGCCCCCGACGCCCCAGCCGACCACGCCCAGGCCGTTGACCATCGGCGTGTGGGAGTCGGTGCCCACCAGCGTGTCGGGGAAGGCGGCGCCGTCGCGGGTGGCGACCACGGTGGCCAGGTGCTCGAGATTGACCTGGTGGCAGATGCCGGTGGCGGGCGGCACGACCCGGAAGCGGCCGAACGCCTGCTGGCCCCAGCGCAGGAACTGGTAGCGCTCGAGGTTGCGCTCGTACTCGAGCTCGGCGTTGCGGGCCAAGGCCTGGGGGCGGCCGAACACGTCGACCTGAACCGAGTGGTCGATCACCAGGTCGGCGGGGATCAGGGGGTCGAGCGACTGGGGGTCGCCACCCTTGTCCGCCACCGCCTGGCGCATTGCCGCGAGGTCGACGACGGCGGGGACGCCGGTGAAGTCCTGCATGAGCACCCGGGCGGGCAGGAACGAGATCTCGCGACCGTCGTCGGCGGCGTCGTCCCGCCCACCGGACCACCGGGCCAGGGCGGCGACGTCGTCGTCGGTGACCCGCACGCCGTCGTTGTGGCGCAACAGATTCTCGAGCAGGACCTTCAGCGAATAGGGCAGCCGGCTGACGGCGAACTCGTCTTCGAGGACGCCGAGGCGCTGGATCTCGTAGCGCTGGCCGCCGGCGTCGAGGGTGGCACGGGCATCGATCGCGGCCATGGACTCACGCTACAGCCCTGCTCCCGGCGCTCCGGTAACGGAAGGCGGCGGTCACCGCCGCCAGGAGCGCAACGGCCGTGGCGGCCTCCACCCAGCCCCCTTGGGGCGCCTCGTTCTGGATGCGATGGTGGAACCGGTCGACCACGTGCGGGAACGGCGAGCGCCCGAAGAAGTGCCGCCCGGGCTTGTCGAGGTCGATGAGGCAGGCGCCGGCGAGCCCCGCCAGCGCGCTGCGGCGTACCGACGCCGGAGCGGTGACACCCACGGCGGCAGTCACCGCGAGCCCGATCGTGCCGTCCACGCGGGCGAGCTTGAGGAACTCGTCCCACTCCATGTCCCGCTCACCGAAGTGCAGGGTCAGGTCCATCACCACGTGGGAGACGACCCCGGCCACGAACGCCGGCACCGGCCGGCGGACCACCGCACCGATCGCCGCTCCCGCCAGCGCGTGGTTGGTGATGAACACCGCCGCAAGCTACCGCCGGCGGCAGCGCGGCCCCTGCACGCCGCGAGCGGAATAGCCGACGTCACTCCTTCGCGGCGCGGCTGGGTGCCACGCGGGGCGGCTCGTTGGGCATCTTGGGGTAGACGGGCGGCCAGGGTGCGTCCATGAGCCCGTCTGCCATGTCGCGCTCCCACATGGCGAGCAGTGGCTCGAGCGACTCTGGCTCGTCGCCGATCGTCGCCCAGGGGTCGCCACGCTCGGCCACCCGGGCGGGCACGGTCGACAGCGTGAGCTCGTCGGGGTCGACGTCGGTCAGCTCGTCCCACGACAGCGGGGTCGACACCTGCCCGCCCACGCGGGCGCGCACGGACCACGCGCCGAACACTGTCTTGTGGGGTGCGTTCTGGTTGTAGTCGATGAATATCCGCTCGCCCCGCTCCTCCTTCCACCAGGCGGCGGTGAGGAGGTCGGGCCGGCGGCGCTCGAGCTCGCGGGCCACGGCCACCGCCGCCTGTCGCACCTGGTAGGGGTCCCAGCGCGGGAGCAGTCGCACGTAGACGTGGATGCCGCGGTTGCCGGTGGTCTTGGGAAACGACGCGATGCCATGCTCGTCGAGCAGCGTGCGGAGCTCGCCGGCCGCCGCGACCGCCTCCGAGAAGCCGGTCCCAGGTTGGGGATCGAGGTCGAGCCGCAGCTCGTCGGCGTGGTCGGGGTCGGCGGCGAGGTTGGGCCACACGTGGAAGCCCAGGCAGCTGAGGTTGACGGCCCACGCGACGTGGGCGACGTCGGCGGCCACGAGGGCCTGCGACGGCGTGCCGTTCACGGTGCTGACAGTGGTCGTCTCGAGCCACTCGGGGATGTCCTTGGGCACCCGCTTCTGGAAGAAGTTGGAGCCGCCGGCCCCCTCGGGGAACCGCTGCATCAGCACCGGCCGCCCACCCATGGCGCGCATGAGCGGTTCGCCCACGGCCACGTAGTAGCGGACCAGGTCGAGCTTGGTCTCGCCCCGCTCGGGGAAGAACATCTTCTCCGGGCTGGTGATCCGCACCTCGCGGCCAGCGGCCTCCACCACCTCGACGTCGCTCGCCGGCGCCATGCCCGCACGGTACCTCGGCGAGGGCTGAGAGCTCATCGCCGGGCGTCAACCAGTTGCGTCAGCTGCCGACGGATCGTCGTCGGTCGACGGGCGAAAACTTTCAAAGACTGCGTTCACCGGGCTCAAAGGCCGCCCTCACCAGCCCCGCAGGTCCACGGGCCAGGTGTCCACCACCTCGGCGTCGGGGCCCTCGCCGGCGACAACCGCCATGCGCTCGTGCATGGCGACGGTGGGGTCCACGTGCGCCGGCAGGACCCGCACGCGGTCGCCCACCCGCACCGGCCGCTCGGCGCGGGTCCCGAACGTGATGTGCTCGTCGGACACGAACCAGCAGTCTCCGGCGTCGACCACCGTGGGGTTGCCGTGGTCCATGGCGAGCGCCTTCAGCCCCGCGTCGAGCACCGCCCAGCCCCCGGGGTTGACCGAGATGACCGAGGTCCACAGGAACAGCGCCGGCCGGAATGCCGGGGCGTGGGGCAGGTACTCGGTGTCCATCAGGCAGTACGAGCCGGCCTGGATCTCCGTCGCCCACAGGTTGCAGTCGTAGGTGCCGGTGCCACCCGCCGAGACGATGTCGCCGCCGACGTCGGCCGCGGCATCGAGCAACAGCTTCATCGCCGCCTCGACCGCCGCCACCTTCCGCTCCCGGGGCTCCCGCATGAGGTGGCCCTCGTAGCCCATCACACCGCGGACCTCGAGGCCGGCATCCCGGGCCAGCTGGGCGATCCGCCCGGCGTCGCCGGGCTCGCAGCCGCAGCGGGGCATGCCCACGTTGACGTCGACCAAGACCTCGCGCACGCCGCCCGCCGCCGCAGCCGCGACCGTCTCGTCGGAGTCGACGGCCACCGTCACCCGCCCGCCCGCCGACACGACCGCCCCCAGCCCCCCGCAGTCGAGCACCTCGTTCGCCAGCAGCAGGTCGTCCCCGAGCCCGGCGGTGGCCATCCCTTCGACCTCGCGGGCCGTCGCGCAGCAGAACGTGCGGTGCCCCGCCGTGGCGAGCTCCCGGGCCAGGGCGGTGGACTTGAAGGCCTTGACGTGCGGCCGCAGGCGCGGACCGGGCAGGGCGGCGGCCATCGTCGCCACGTTGTGGTCGAACGCCTGGCGGTCGACAACCAGCGCGGGCGTGGCAACATCCCCGAGCTTCACCCGGGTGATGCTGTCAGGTATGGGCCCCGCCGTCGCACGCCGCCGGCAACGACGGCTTCCGCAGAGCGCACCGCCGTGGCCGCGGACACCCGCGATCGCGTGCCGGCGGTGGGATTCGAACCCACACTGCACAGATTCTAAGTCTGTCCCCTCTACCGATTGGGGTACGCCGGCTTCTTCTTGCGATTGCGCGAGCACCATGTGTCGGTCAGCGCGTGGCAGTTGGGGCACAGGATACGAAGGTTCTGGAGCCGGTTGTCGGTGTGGTCCCCATTGATGTGATCGAGGGCGAGGGGCAGGGACTCGCCCATCCAGGAGTCGAGCGCGCGGCGCTCGCATCGGCCGTCCTTGAGCCCCGCCTTGATGAGGCGCCGCCGCAGTGCTGCGTTGTCGGTGTAGGTGGAGTCCCTCACCAAAATCTCCTCCAATGTCATTCGCCGTCGCTCACCATCGGCGAACCTGCGGCCCTCGTTCGACGCGTGACCACGGAAATGGGAGGTGTCGACTCCGAGCTGACGGACGTAGGCGGTGATCCAGCGATGCATGCCACCGCTCGGCTCGTAGCCCAAGGCCCGCATGACACCCGAGTAGCTCGTGCATCTAGCTACGGCGGCTCGCAAGTCGTCGTCGGTCCATGTTCGTTTGCGGCGCGGGCGCTCGACTTGTGGCAGATGGTCGGCATCGAGCTGCAGGCGATCGATGTGCCGCCGCAGAAGGGCGTACGTTCGTCGCCCAGGAGCTATGCCGAGGACACGGCAGATCTGGAACAGGTTCTCGCTGCGATTGACGGCCGCCCGCAGCTGTTCGTCTGCCCACCGTCGGGCCCGCGGCATGCGGCGAGTCTAGCGAACATACATACGTGCGAATCCACGTTCGCCTCTTCGACACGGAAGGCGCCCGGAACGCCGCTACCCTCATGCGCCGTGACCTTCGACCTCCCGACGATCCCGACCGCGCAGAACGCCACCGCCGTCAGCCCTACCCACGAGATCTTCAATCGCCTCCTCCGAGAACGCATCATCTTCCTCGGCACCGAGGTCGACGACGACCTTGCCAACGTCGTCTGTGCCCAGCTGCTGCACTTGGCGGGCGAGGACCCCGACCAGGACCTGTGGTTGTACATCAACAGCCCCGGCGGCTCGGTGACGGCCGGCATGGCCATCTACGACACGATGCAGTTCATCGAGCCCGATGTGGCCACCGTGTGCATGGGCCTCGGCGCGTCGATGGGGCAGTTCCTGCTGTGCGCCGGCGCCAAGGGAAAGCGTTACGCGCTGCCCCACGCCCGCATCATGATGCACCAGCCCTCCGGCGGGTTCCGGGGGCAGGCGGCCGACATCGCCATCCAGGCCGAGCAGCTGCTCTACGTGAAGCAGCTGATGGCCGAGCGCATCGCCTACCACACGGGCCAGACGGTGGATCAGATCCTGGCCGACTCGGAGCGCGACCGCTGGTTCACGGCCGAGCAGGCAAAGGACTACGGCATCATCGACAACGTCATCGTCAAGCGCGGCGAGATGCTGTAGCGGCCCGCCGGCTGGACTGACGACCTCGACGACGAACGGGACCCCGGAGGGTCCCGTTCGCGCGTTTTCAGTCGTTACAGGGGAGGCGTAACCGGGGCGCTACTTCCTGCCACCCTCGCCACCGAGCTTGTCGACGGCGCCGTGGGCAGCGTCCTGGACCTTCTCGATGCGCTCGCTGAACTTCCCCTTGGTCTTGTCGTCGACGAAGTCGCTGGCCTTGTCCACGGCGTCGTCGATCTTGTCGCCGTGGTCGCTGAAGACGTCCTTGACCTTCTCGCCCACCTTGTCGGCGGCCCCCTTGGCCTTGTCGATGAGGCTCTCACCCTTGGCGTCGTCGCCGGTGGCCTTGTCCCTGAGGTCGCTCACGGCATCCTTGACCTTGTCGAAGATGCCTTCCTTCTCTTCGGGCATGGGCTCATTCTCCTTTGTGTGGGGTCCCTCCGGCGCGGTCACGCAGCTCCTTCACCGCATGCTCCAGCCCCAGCGGGTCTCGGTAGAGGGCCGAGCCGGCAACCAGCACATTGGCGCCGGCTCGAGCAGCACTCCCCACCGTCGACGGGCCGATGCCACCGTCGACCTCGAGGTCACAGTCCCAGCCGCCTTCGACGATCATGCGGCGGACCGCGGCGATCTTGGGCTCCATGGTGGGGATGTAGTCCTGGCCACCGAAGCCAGGGTTGACCGTCATCACCAGCACCAGCGAGCACAGGTCGAGGACGTGGGCGACGGTGTCGACGGGCGTGGCGGGGTTGAGGGCTACCCCGGCGTCGACACCCAGCTCGCGCACCCGCCCGAGCGTGCGGTGCAGGTGGCGGGTCGACTCGGCGTGCACGATGAGCAGCCGACAACCCGCCTCGACGTAGCGCGGCAGGAGCTCGTCGGGAGCTTCGACCATGAGGTGGGCCTCGAAAGGCACGCTGACATGCGGGCGGCAGGACGCTATGACGTCTGGGCCGAACGTCAGGTTGGGGACGAACCGGCCGTCCATGACGTCCCACTGGATGCGGTCGACGCCGGCCTTCTCGAGGGCCATCACCTCCTCGCCGAGCCGCGAGAAGTCCGCTGGCAGCACCGACGGCGCGATCTCGATCGGGCGCCCGGTCGCGGCAGCGGGAGAAGCCACGACATGCATCCTAGGGTGATGTGGCGCCGCGTCCAGGGTGAACCACGCCACTGCGTGGCGCCCGCCGACCTGCGTCAGGTCACGCGCATGTGGACCCGGACCACGGTGCCCCCGGGGGAGGTGCGCAGCTGCACCAGGTCGCACAGCTGGTTGACCAACCACAGCCCGCGGCCGTCGAGCTGGTTGCCGGTCGGGCGCCGGCGTCCCACCAACGGGTCCGTGATGTGGCCGCCGTCGGCGACCTCGTACACGAGCATGCCGGCGTCGGCGTCGTGCCACAGCCGGAGCCTGCCCCGGCCCCCGCCGTGCCGCAGGCTGTTGGTGGCCAGCTCACTGATGGCGAGCGACAGCTCGCCGGCGCGTGCCATTGACGCGCCGGCTTCGACCGCGCGCGCCGCCACCAGGTGCCGCGCCCGGGCCAGGCTGGCGTGATCGATCGCCAGCTCCTCGGTGCCGGCGGCCGGCGGATCGGGCAAGGGGGCGCGGAGGTGCCAGGGGTCGGCGCCGTTGTGGCGATAGTCGGCGCTCGCCGCCGTCTCGGTGCCCTGGCGCACGAAGGGGTGGCTGCGCCGGGCCTCGGCCAGCACCTCGACTTCCAGCGTGCTGGTGTCGTACGGGCAGAGCAGGGTCCAGGGCGGCGGCGCCGGGAAAGCCAGGTTGAGCAGGGCTTCGTGGAGCTGGCACTCGATCAGCTCGGCGGCGCTACGGCTCGCGTACACGGGCTCGCCGATGCCACGTGCGCCGCGGCCGGCGGCGGCGTGGCCGGCGGCGAAGCCGTACCAGGCGTCGAGGATGCGCCCGGGGTTGTGCCCCACGACCGCCATGTCGGCGAACTCGACGTGGTCGGCATCGGCGCCCAGCGCGGACCGGAGCAGCTCGATCTTCCTCGCCTCGACGACGGCCAGCACTGGTTCGCCGGCGGTCAGCCCCTCACGGATGAAGTCCGTGGTGGCGGCGACGAACTCCGGCTCACCTGCGTAGAGGAGCGCTTCGTGCCGGAAGTACCCTCCGTGGGCGTGGCTGTCAGCCGGTTCCAGCCCCCGGCAGGTCATGCGCATCGACACCCGAAGGCCGGGCCGTGCACGAGTCCCCACCGATCACGCACAGGCGCCAGGCTACGGGGGTTGCGGACTCTCACACACAACCGGTTCCCGCCGGCGGCCACCTCAACCTTACGATCGACCGGTGGTGATCGACCGCACGCGGCCCATCACCCGGTCGAGGGTGGCGTCCTCGAGGCAGCCGACGAGTCGCTTGCGCCCGTTCTCACCGATTGCGGGGGAGATGGTGACGGTGTAGCCGCCGTCGTCGGCGATCGTGTCGTCGGCCGGTGGCGTGGGCCCACCCACGTCCCCGCCCACCGTGGCCGAGCACACGGCCCACAGGGCGTGGGCGGCGGCATCGTCGCCCCGCTGGTAGTCCCGGGTGGCGACGTCGAAGCTCACCACGGTGGCCGTGCCGGCTTCGACAGGATCCGGACGGTTCTGTGTCAGGTTGGCCAGGCCGAGCACACCCAGCGTGCTCATCACCGCAGCCGCCAGCATCGCGAGGGCCTTCATCGGAGCCTCCCCACCGGACCCCGGAGCAGATCGACCGGCTCGTCGTGGCCGGCCAGGAAGCCCGCCGCCGGCAGCGCCAGACCGTCGAGCTGAGCCGCCAAGCCCCGCTCGGCCGCCGGTCGGACGGTGGCCCGGGCCAGCCGCTCGACGACCCAGGCCAGGCCCGACATCAGCACCCCAGCGCCCATGAGGACCGGCACGAAGACGTTCATGTGCTGGGGGCGGGCCAGCCAGTCGAAGCTGACGCGCGCCGGGGGCGCGGTCTCCCGGATGCGGTCGACCCGCCGGCGCCGGGACGGTTCGTCCTGGGCGTCGAGGCGCCTGCTGATGGCCTTCAGGCGCTCGGCCAAGACGGATCCCGTCAGCGCGACCTCGGCGGCCACGAAGATGGCGGCCGACATCAGGGCCCGGTTCCACTCCCAGCGGTAGAGGTAGACGAAGGTGTATGCGCCGGAGGCGGCCAGCGTCAGGCCGCCCAGCACCCGGCCGATCAGGCGGGCGTTCATCGTGGGGCTCCGATCTCGACGGGGGTGGGGGGCTGGAGCGTCTGCGCGGGCGTGGATGGTTGGGGCTCGCTCGAGACGCGGACCGTGCCTGCGGTGCCGTCGACCTCGAGGCGCTGCCCCGCTCGGTAGGTGGCTGTGGCACCGCTGTGGCCCACGACCGTGGGCACGCCATGCTCGCGGGCCAGGATCGCCAGGTGGCTGAGGGGGCTGCCGGTCTCGGCCACGAGCCCCGCCAGCCGGGGGATGACCGTGGCGAGCCGGGGGTCGAGGTGCGGGACGATCAGCACCGAGCCCACCGGGGGCTCGCCGTCGGTCCCGAGGTGAGCCGGTCCAGTCCCCACGCCGCCGCCGGCCCCGACGCCATCGGGGCCCGATGCTGACACGACCGCCAGGGGGCGTCCTTCGGCGGTCAGCCGGAACTGTGCCGGCAGGGGGCGGCCGGCATCCGCAGGGTCCGTGCGGGCCGGCAGGTCGTCGGGAACGACGCGGCGCAGCGCGGCGGCCCGTAGCTCGTCCAGCGCCAGCAATCGCACCGTGTCCTGGCTGGGCAGCACGCCGACCGAGACGAGCCGGCAGCCGAGCTCCCAGGCGGTCCGGCCGGTCAGCTCCTGCACCCACCGGGCCCGCAGGCGCAGCGCCTCGCGGACGACTGCGCCGCCGGGCGACTCGGGTGCGGGCGGCGCCGGCGAGGGGGGTGTGCTGCCGGCGGCCGGGCCGGTGCCCGGGGAGAGGGCACCGGCCGGTCCCGCCGCCGGACGGCGGAGGTCGATGGTCGAGAGCGCGGCATCGGGGCCGACCCTGGGTGGCGTGAGGGCCAGGACCACCGGGTTGTGCCGCGTGAGGTCGTGGATGTCGACGTCCTCGGCGCGGGCCTCGGCCAGCGCCGACATGGCGATCGAGGCCGCGGTGACGCCCGACGAGGCCTCGGGCACGAGCATGCCGGCCAGCGCCTCGTAGCCGTGCAGCGCGCGTAGCGCGGTGCGCCCGTTGCCGAGCATCGCCAGCAGCGCGGCGTTGCCGAGCTCGTCGAGGCGCGGCACGTCGAGCAGGTCCTCGTCGACCTGTTCGACGACGTCGCGGCCGATCGACGGCAGGGCCCGGGCGAGCCGGCCGACCCGCCAGGCGACCCGCAGTCGACGCGCCCCCGGCCGGGGATCGATCTTGCGCAGGATGCGGTGGCGGGGCCGTACGGTCCCCAGTGCCTCGAGGTTGGCGACGGCCCAGCCGTCGATGAGCCGTGCCACCGGCGAGCGCCGCAGCGCCCGGGTCGACATCGTGCCGGTGAGCGCCAGCGCCTGCTCCAGGCCCTCGCGCATCGGGGCCAGCCACAGGTCGGCCTCGAGCGGGCTCAAGGGATCGGGAAAGGTCTCGGCCAGCGGTCCGCCGCCGAGCACGGGCCCCGTCGGCTTGCCCGTCGGGGTGGTGATGGGCCGGCTCTGCAGCAGCCACACGGTGCCGTCGCGGTCGATGGCCCACTCGATGTCCTGGGGACCGCCGAACGCCGTCGCAGCTCGCTTGGCCAGTCTGGCCAACCTCCGGAGCGCGGAGGCCGGCAGTGCCGGCGCGGCGTCGGGCGCCTCGGTCTCGAGCCGCCGTCCCCGTGGGGTCAACAGGGCCGTCCAGCCGGCGTCCAGGCCGCTGACCAGGCGTTCCGGTCCGCCCTCGCAGGCCGAGACCAGCAGGCGGTCGGTGCGCCCGGTGACGGGGTCGGCCCCGAACAGCACGCCACCCCAGCGGGGCGTGAGCTGCGGTTGCACGAGCACCGCCATCGGCGCGCCGGCGGCGAGCCCGGTGCGGGCCGAGGCCAGCACCTCGTCCACGGCGCGCACGAACGACGTCCAATCGGTCACCCCGAGCACCGAGGTGAACACGCCGGCCATCGAAGACGTGCCGCCGTCCTCGGTGGTGGACGACGAGCGCACCACGACCGGGCGGCGTCCGTCGTCGGACATGCGCCGCCACGCGGTCTTCGCTGGGCTGTGGTCGTCATGGATGCGGGACGGATGCGACCAGCCGGTGTGATCCCACGCCGTCGTGAGCACCATGCCGGGCAGGACCGGGAGCTCGGCACGCCGGGCCATGGCCAGGTTGGCGGCCTTGGCGCCCGTCAGCGACGGATCGGCGGCGTCGGCGTCGACGAGCTCGACCAGACCGGCCGGAAGAGGGGGTGAGCTCTCCATGGCGACGATCGTGGCGGGATCGCCGCCGGCGTTCTCCGGCATGTGACACGACGCGGGCATGACGTCCGCCACACGTCAGCCTCGCCCGGGCCGGAACCTCGGCGCCCGGTGCGGCGAAGCGGCGTTCGGATGTTGCGGTTTTCGTCCGTTTTGGAACGCCGGTTGCGGGACGGCCCCCGGGTGGCGGCCCTCAGCGCTCGTAGGCGATGAGGTCCACGGCCTTGACGGACGCCCACACCGACACGCCCGGCGCCAGGCCCAGCTCCGCCACCGCCGCGGGCGTGACCTCGGCGGCGACGGTCACGGGGCCGTCGAGCTGGACCCGTACCCGGTCGCGGTCGGCCTCGAGGTCGGTCACCGTCGCGGGCCAGCAGTTGCGGGGACTGCCGGCCGGGTGCTCCCGGTGCAGGGCGATGGCCTGGGGCCGGAGCGCCACGGCGACCTCCGGTCCGGGCAGGGGATCGGCGAGCACCAGCTCGGCCCCGCCCGGCAGGCGCACGGTGCGGCCGTCGATGGCCCTGCCCTCCAGCAGGTTGACGCCCACCAGGTCGGCCACGTAACGCGACCGCGGGTGGTGGGTCACGGCGGCGGTCGTACCCGCCTGCACCACCCGTCCCGCCTCGATGACCACGAGGCGGTCGGCGAGGACGACGGCGTCGACCGGGTCGTGGGTGACGAGCAGCCGGGCTCCGCCGAAGCTGGCCAGGTGGCGCCGCAGCTCGGCCCGCACGTGCACCCGGCTGCGGGCGTCGAGGGCGGCCAGCGGCTCGTCGAGCAGCAGCACCCGGGGATCGGTGGCCAGCGCCCGCGCCAACGCCACGCGCTGGGCCTGGCCGCCGGACAGGGCCCGGGGCTTGGCGTGGGCCTGGTCGGACAGCCCGACGCGGGCCAACCACTGCCCGGCCCGGGCGCGGGCCTCGGACTTGGTGACCCCCCGCGCCCGCAGCCCGAACGCCACGTTGTCGAGCGCGGTCATGCGGGGGAACAGCAGGTAGTCCTGGAACACCACGCCGATGGGGCGTTCGGCCGTGGCGACGAACGTCTGCGACCCCGGCTCGTCGAGGACGCGGCCGTCCAAGGTGATGCGCCCGGCGTCGATGGGGATCAGCCCCGCGATGGCGCGCAGCACGGTGGTCTTGCCGGCGCCGTTGGGACCGAGCAGGGCCACCACCTCGCCGTCGGCCACCTCGACGTCTACGGCGAGGTCGAGGTCGCCGAGGCGCAGGCCGATCGATGCCTGGAGCACCGGGACCGCTACACCCGCTACACCGCCAGCCAGCGGTCGCGCAGGGGCACGAGCACGACCAGCGACACGGCGATGAGCACGAGCGACAGGGCGATGGCGGCGCCGCGGTCGGATTCGAGGGCGAGGAACACGGCCAGCGGCATCGTCTGGGTCCGGCCCTGGAGGTTGCCGGCGAAGGTGACGGTGGCGCCGAACTCGCCGAGGGCCCGCGCCCAGCACAGCAGGGCGCCGGCGCCGATCGACGGCGCGGCCATGGGCAGGGTGATGCGCCGGAACACCGTCCAGCGGCCGGCGCCCAGCGTGGCGGCGGCGTCCTCGTAGCGCCGGTCGGCCGAGCGCAGTCCCGCCTCCACCGTGACGACGAGGAAGGGCAGGGCCACGAACGTGTTGGCCACTACCACGCCCCAGGTCGAGAACGGCAGCAGGAAGCTGGTCCCGTCGTAGACCGGACCGCCGAGCAGCCCCCGCCGCCCGAACGCGAACAGCAACGCGGCGCCGCCGACCACCGGGGGCAACACCATCGGCAGGATCACCAGCGCCCGCACCAGCGAGCGGCCCGGGAATCGGCTGCGGGCCAGCACCCACGCCAGCGGGATGCCGAACAGCAGCGACAGGCTCGTGGCGGCGAACGCGCTGACCAGCGACAGCCGCAGGGCATCGCTGACCACCGGCTCGGTGAGCAGGTCGGCGAGGTCGGTCCACGGCGCCCGCTGCAGCAGCGCCACGAACGGCACCACCACGAACGCCACCGCCACGACGGCCAGCGGCACGAGCGCGGCCGGGGGCCGGTCCCGCAGGGTTGCCCGGCGGCGGGGCGTCACGTCGGTCGGCATGTCATGCCGGTCCGAAGCCGTGGGACTCGAGGATGTCCTGGCCGACGTCGGCCAGCACGTACGCCACGAAGGCGTCCGCCGTCCCGGGGTTACCGGACGCCCTCAGCGCGGCGATGGGGTAGTCGGCCATCACGTTGTCCTCGGTTGGGATCTCGATGCCCTCGACGGCATCGCCCGCCGCGAGCACGTCGGTGCGGTAGACGATGCCGGCGTCGAGGTCGCCGGATTGGACCTTGGTGAGCAGGCTGCGGACGTCGGCCTCGTTGGTGTCGATGGCCGGGGACCGGATGCCGGCGTTGGCCAGTGCCTGGCGGCCGAACTCCCCGCACGGCACCTCCTCGGCGCAGAGCCCGATGAGCAGCTCGTCGTCGGCGAAGTCGGCCAGGTCCGTCACGTCCGCCGGGTTCCCGGCCGGGACCACGATCTCCAGGCGGTTGCGGGCGAAGACCTGGGGGTCGCCCGCGGCCTCCCCAGCCTCGACCACCTGGTCGATGTTGGGGATGTTGGCCGAGGCGAACACGTCGGCCGGCGCCCCGGCCAGGATCTGCTCCCGCAGCGAGGACGATGCGCCGAAGTTCAGCTCGACGCTCACGCCGGGATTGGCGTCCTCGAACCCGGTGGCGATCTCGCCGAAGGCGTCGGTGAGCGACGCCGCCGCGAACACGGTGATCGATCCGTCGAGGTCGGATGCGGCGGCACCGGGGGAGCCGGCCCCGCCCCCTCCCCCGCCGCGTCCACCGTCGTCGTCACCGCAGGCGGCACTGGCGGGGAGCGGCAAGGCGACACACAACAGGACGGCGAGACGGCGACGCGAGCGCGGAGGCATGTCGCGGCCACACTAGTCACACTGACACTAGCTGGCGGGCGTGGTCGACCATCGGGAGCCGGCGTGGCAGTCTCCGACCGTGGAACGGCGGCCGACGCTCTCGCTCAACGAGTGGGCCGTGCTGGGGTTGCTGGCCGAGCGCCCCCGCCACGGCTACGACATCGCCGCCGAGCTGCGTCCCGACGCCGACATCGGGCAGGTCTGGCGGGTGTCCCGCCAGCTCGTGTACCGGGCGCTCGACCGCCTCGCCGCACTGGGCCTGATCGAGCCCCGCCGCCACGAGCCGGGCGATGCCGGCCCCCGCCGGACCGTCTACGCCCCGAGCCGCCGGGGCCGGTCGGCGCTGCGCCGGTGGCTGGCCCAGCCCGTGGACCACCTCCGCGACGTGCGCGGTGCGCTGCTGCTCAAGCTCGTGCTCGCCCGGCGGCTCGGCGTCGACACCGGGGAACTCGTGGCCGCCCAGCGGGACCGATTCACCGATCAGCTCGCGGCGCTGGCGCCCCGCCCACCTGCGGGTGACGCCGTGGCGGCGTGGCGCCACCACTCGGCGGCGGCGGTGGAGGCGTTCCTGGACGACCTGGCCCACCACTGACCGTTCAGTCAGACCTCAGTCGCCATATCGCGCGTGGGCGCTGACAGAACGATCAGGCGTCGGCGATGGCGGCCCTGACCTGGGCCAGCCGCTCGGTCGACGCCAGCACGTCGCCCTGTTCGTCGACGAGATGGCGCACGACGACGTCGGTGTAGCCCATGGCGGCCAGCGCCCGGAGCTGCTCCGCCACCCGCCCCGGGCCGCCGATCACGCACGCGGCCGGGTCGAAGCCGCGGTGGCCGCGGGCCACGACCGGTCCGGCGACGCGCTCGGCGTCGGCGTCGTCGGCGCCGACGTGCAGGTCCCGCCGGATCGCCACCGCTGTGGGCGTGCGCCCATGGGCCGCCGCGCGCTCGAGGTAGCCGGCGGCGAGCGTCCGCGCCTCGTCCGGCGTGGATTCGGGGCCGGCGAGCCAGCCGTCGCCGAGGCGGGCGGCACGGTCGACCGCCCGCGGGGCGTGCCCGCCGATCCACACCTCCAGCGGCTCGGGCGGGACGGGGGCGATGCGGGTGCCGTCCACCGCCTCGCCGGCGCACAGCCGGCGGACGATGCCGAGCGCCCGCTCGAAGTCCCTGCCCCGCCGGCGGATGTCGGCGCCTACGGCGCGGAACTGGGCGTCGCCACCGCCCACGGCACATTGCATGATGAACCGCCCCGCGGCGATGGCGGCCAGCGTCCCGACCTGCTCGGCCACCAGCACCGGGTTCCACAGCGGCAGGAGGTAGAGCGCACCCGCCGGTCGCTCGCCCCACTCGGCCAGCAGCCGCCCGAGCATGGGCGAGTTCTGGTAGTAGGGCACCGGCACGCCGTGATGGTCGCCGACGAACAGGCTGTCGAGCCCGGCGTCCTGCGACGCCCGGGCCTGCTCGATCATCCATCGGGCGCCGGCACGCGGGTCGTCCACCAGGTAGCCGCTGCGCAGCGAGACCCCCAGCTTCACGGCGCCGGCCCCGGTCCCCGCCACCCGCTGCAGGCGGCGCACAGCCCGTGGAGGGGCGTGGCGCCGGGGTCGAGGGTGAACCCATGGTCGCGGCGAAGGCGGGCGGCCACGTCGTCGAGCAGGTCGGCCGGCGCCTCGGCGACCGTGCCGCAGCGGTCGCAGACCAGGTGCTGGTGCCGCCCCACCGACAGATGGAACACCGCCGGGCCCGGGGCGATCTGGATCCGGGCGATGACACCCAGGTCGGTGAGTCGCTCCAGGGTCCGGTAGACGGTCGACTCGTGGAAGTCGGGATGGTCGGCCCGCACGGCGTCGACGACGTCGGCGGCCGTCATGTGGTGGGACGGGCTGCCGAGCATGGCGTCGATCACCGCCCGCCGTGACGCCGTCACCCGGCCGCCGTCGCGCCGCAGCCGGTCGAGGATGTCGTCCAAGGTGTCATCCACGCGGACGTGGCTCACGAATACAGCGTACGACGACGGCTATCGCGAACCATTCCCTGTTGCCAGGGGCTCGCATTAAGGTGGGACCATGCACATACCGGACGGCTTCATAGACGGGACGACGTCGGCGGGGGCCGCCGTGGTGGCGGCTGGTGGCATGGGCGCTGCGCTCCGGCGGGCGGGCGAGGTCCTGGACGAACGCCGGGTGCCGCTGGCCGGGCTGGTGGCTGCGTTCGTGTTCGCCGTGCAGATGCTCAACTTCCCGGTCGTGAGCGGCACCAGTGGCCATCTGCTGGGTGGAGCGTTGGCCGCCATCCTGGTGGGTCCGGCCGTGGGCGCCGTGTGCGTCTCGGTGGTGTTGGCGGTGCAGGCGCTGCTGTTCGCCGACGGCGGCCTGTCCGCCATCGGGCTCAACGTCCTCAACATGGCGCTGGTGACGGTGTTCGGCGGCTATGCGGTCTTCGTCGTGCTGCGCCGGCTGTTGCCTCGGGGCCCGTCGTCGGTCGTGGTGGCGTCGGGCGTCGCCGCCGCCTTCTCGGTCGTGGCCTCCGCCGCCGTCTTCACCCTGGAGTACGCGATCGGCGGCACCGGCACGGCGGCGGTGCCGACCGTGGCGGGGGCCATGGTGGGCGTGCACGTGCTCATCGGCATCGGCGAGGGCATCATCACCGGCCTCGTGGTGGGTGCCGTGCTCGCCACCCGAGCCGACCTGGTGTGGGGGGCCCGGGACCTAGGGCTCGAGCTCGAGCCGGCGGCCCATCGTCCCCTCCCGGAGCGGGTGGCGTCGTGAGCAGCCGACGGGTGCGCCTCGGGTTCGGGGCCTTCGTCGTGGTCGGACTGGCCGTTGCCCTGGCCTTGGCGTTCTTCGTGAGCCCTCAGGCCAGCAGCGACCCCGACGGCCTCAAGAAGGTGGCGATCGATCAGGGCTTCGCCGAGACCGAGACCGATCACGCCCTCGACGACACGCCCACGGCCGGCTACGAGGTGCGTGGCGTGGACGACGGTCGGCTGTCGACGGGGCTCGCAGGCGTCATCGGGGTGGCGATCACGTTCGCGGTCGCCGGGGGGCTGCTGCTGGTCGTGCAACGGCGCCGGGCGGCGGGTTCGTCAAGGCCGTCGCCGTCGGGGCCGTCGGGCCTCTCGAGTCGGTCGCCGGCCTCGCCGGCGTCGCCCTAGGGCTGCCGGCGGGTCGTCGCCGTGTCGGGCCCGCATGCCACCGGGGATGGGCTGGATGGCCTGTACGTGCGCGGCGCCAGCCCGGTGCATCGCCTGGCACCCGAGGTGAAGATCGCCGCCACGCTGACGTTCGTGTTCGCCGTCGTCGCCACGCCGCGGGAGGCGGTGTGGGCGTTCGCCGCCGATGCCCTGCTCCTGGCAGTCACGGTCGTCGGGCTGGCCGGGCTGCCCGTGGGTGTCGTGGTCCGGCGGCTGCGCATCGAGGTCCCGTTCCTGCTGTTCGCGGCGTTCATGCCGTTCACCGGGGCCCACCCTCGGGTGGAGGTGCTCGGCGTCTCGCTGTCCGAGCCGGGGTTGTGGGCGGCGTGGAACATCGTGGTGAAGGGCACGCTGGGCGTGGGGGCCTCGATCGTGTTGGCGGCCACCACGCCGGTCGCCGACCTGCTGCGGGGGTTCGACCGCCTGCACGTTCCCCGGGTGATCACGGCGATCGCCGGCTTCATGGTCCGCTACCTCGGCATCGTGACCGGGGAGGCCCGGCGCATGCACGTGGCCCGCCAGTCCCGCGGCTACGACCCCCGGTGGCTGTGGCAGGCGCGGGGCGTGGCGGCGTCGGCCGGCACGCTGTTCGTGCGCTCGTACGAGCGGGGCGAGCGGGTCTATCTCGCCATGGTGGCGCGTGGGTACGACGGGACGATGCCGCCGCTCGACGGCTTGCGGCCGTCGGTGGCTGGCTGGTGGCCGGCCGTGGCGCTACCGCTGGCAGCGTGGACCATCGCCGCGGCCGCGTGGGTGACGGCATGACGGGCCCGGCGGGTCTCTTGGGCAGCACCGCGGCGGTTCCGGCCGCGGTGTCGGTGCGGGGGTTGCGCTTCGCCTATCCCGACGGGCACGTGGCGCTGGACGGCGTCGACCTGGAGATCGGCGGCGGGGAGCGGGTGGCGGTGCTGGGTCCCAACGGCGCCGGCAAGTCGACGCTGGTGCTGCATCTAAACGGCATCCTGCAGGCGCAGCGGGGCGAGGTCGCGATCGGCGGCCTACCGGTGGTGAAGCGCAACCTGGCCGAGGTCCGCCGCCGGGTAGGCATCGTGTTCCAGGACCCGGACGACCAGCTGTTCATGCCCACGGTGCACGACGACGTGGCGTTCGGACCGGCGCAGGCCGGCCTCCGGGGAGCGGAGCTCGCCGACCGGGTGGGGGGCGCTCTCGAGGCCGTCGGCATGGGCGATCGCCGGGATGCCGCCCCGCACCATCTCAGCTTCGGCCAGCGGCGCCGGGTCGCCATCGCCACCGTGCTCGCCACCGAGCCGGACGTGCTGGTGCTGGACGAGCCCACCGCCAACCTCGACCCCGCCGCACGGCGCGAGCTGACCGAGGTGCTGGCGTCGCTGGAGGTGACGCTGGTGGTGGTGACGCACGACCTGCCGTACGCGCTGGAGACGTGTGGGCGGGCGGTCGTGCTCGACGCCGGCCGGATCGTGGCCGACGGTGCGACGGCGGAGGTGTTGGGGGATGCCGAGATGCTGGCCGGGCATCGGTTGTATCTGCCGCTGGGATTTGACCCGAGTGCCACGTCCCTCCGCCGGTGTCAAGGCCAAGCCCT
>OCZV010000059.1_pt1 | contig 40163 bp, 43 predicted proteins | sample 1539051 | NCBI WGS metagenome assembly OCZV01 (sample SAMEA3113581, study PRJEB22503) | soil metagenome
GAACACGAACTCGGAACCGTCGAGGTCTTCCTCGAGCCGCAGGCCGCCGCCAACTCGCTGATCGTCTTCGGAGCGACGCCGATATCGCTGGAGCTGCTGCGCCTCACGCGCAACCTCGGCTTCGAGAGGGTTCTGGTCGAGCCGCGCGCCGAGCGGATCACCGAAGCCCACAGCCACGAGGCCGATCGCGTGACGGCTTCGCTCGGCGGAACAAAACTTACGGCCAAGTCCTACGGCGTCCACACCGATCACGAAGCCCCCGACCTCGCGGATTCACTGACAGCGCTGCTCCGATCGCCTGCCGGCTTCGTCGGAGTGATCGGAAGCTCGCGCCACATGGGGCCGCACCTCCAGGAGCTCCGGGACCGAGGCTTCGGCGACGCCGATATCGATCGCATCCACACTCCCCTCGGGCTCGACCTCGGCGGGCGAAAAGCCGAGGAGATCGCTCTCTCGATCGCCGCCGGGCTGGTAGCGGCGCGCAACGGGCGCGCCGGAGGCTGGCTCGACTAACACGTTCTTTTCTTCTGTGACCGTCTGGTAGACGCCTGGAGAAGAAAAGAACGAGATCGACAAGGGGGCCCATGTGGGAATGGGCCCGGCACGCTCGCAAAATGGGTCCGCGGGCCCTGCTTGCCGGAGCGGCGCGCCGCGACAATCGATCCATGGCTCGAGTTGGGGTGCGCGACCAGCGCGGTCAGACTGCAGCCGAATACCTCGGCGTATGGGTGCTCATCACCCTGACGGTCGGCGCGCTCATGGCCATGAACCCCGGCGTCGGCCAGGTCATCGGGGACGGATTGAGGGCGATCGTCTGCCGCATCGCGGGCGGAGACTGCGGCGGCCCCGAAGTCGACTCGGCCAACCCCTTCCTCCCCACCGAGCCGTGCACACGGACCCGCTCGAGCAACAAGGTCGGCGTCGACGTGACGGCCTTTTCGATCAAAGCAGGAGGAACACTTGAAGTTCGGCGCGAGCTCCGATCGGACGGCACGGTTGCCGTGACGATCCAGGGCTCGGGCGAGGTCGGTGCGGAACTAGGGGTCGGCGCCGAGGGGAAGGTCAATCTCGGCGAACGACTGTTCGGCGAAGGCGGTGAGGCGAGCGCGAGCCTCACCGGAGAGCTCACCGGAGCCCGCACGTGGATCTTCCCGGACGCCGCTGCAGCCGACCAGTTCATCTCGGACGTGTCCCATTGGGCGATGCAAAACGCCACTGCCACCGGCGTCCGAGTTGCCGGCGGACCCGTCGGCGGATGGTTCGCCGAGCAGTTCTACCGGAACGTAATCGCCGACAAGGACGACTACCAATTCCCCGGCGCCGAGGAGACCTACTTCAAGGGAGGTATCAACCTAGAGGGCAACGCAGGCGTGACCAACCTGAGTGCCTACGCCGGTGTCGAGGGCGCACTCAGGGGGGCGCTCGGCGGCAAGTACAACCACAGGACCGGTGACATGACGCTCTTCTACGAAGTGAAGGTCGAGGCCGAGGGCAGCGCCGGACTGAACGTACTCGCCGGAGGAGGCGCCGGTGGGGAGGGCACCGCTCTCGTCGAGCTAACGCTCGACCGGAATGGGAACCCGAAGAGCATGACGCTTACGGGCACGGGGAAAGGGTCCCTGGAGTTCGAAAACGTTGGCCACTGGAGAAGCATTGAGGACATCACGGACGGCCTCAAGGGCGCGACTATCGAGGCCGGAGTCGAGGACACGAAGACATGGGAGTTCAGGGGCCAGCTCAACCTCGACGACCCCGAGGCCCGTGCCGCAGCTCTCAACTGGCTGGCGAGCACGACGTCTCCCGCCAACCCGAATGCCCTCCCCGCGTCTCTGGAGCTCGCCCGCCAGCTCGACGAGAAGGGAATCCTGACGATCAACGAGTACGACGGAACGGATCTGAACTTCGGCGGGAACCTAAAGGCTGCCGCCGGGATCAAGTTCGGAATAGGGGGAGGTTACGAGGAAACGGAGTCACAGCTGGTAAACGCCCGATACCGGGAGCCGGGAACCGGCTTCGTCGACATTCCCGGCTGCCTCTGATGGAGACATTATGTCCACGATGAGGCTTGCCACAATCCTCTTGGTGGCGATACTCGTCGGCGCGGCCTGCACGGAGTCGGACGGGGACCGCGAGCCCCAGGCGGAGCGCGAGACAAAGGACGCGGAACCCGTGGAGGTGTCGGCTCCGCCCGGATTCAGCATCCACCGCGGCGAGGAGTACGGGTTCGTGTTTCCCTCCGACTGGACGCCCGTACCGGGCGGCGGCACGTACGTCCCCGGCGCCGATATGGAGATCGTTGGCCCGGAGGGAGACCTCGGGCTGCCGCCGCTCATCACCGTGTACCGCGAAGAGGGCTTCAAGGGTGACTTCCAGCGCTACCTATTCACCTTCAACGGCGAAGCCTCCATCGCTCTCCCGGACCGGACTGTGATCCGCAACGAGCCGGCCGCGGTCCCCCAGTCGGTTGAGGCACGGGTTATCGAGTCCGAATACACGCTGCCGGGCCTCGTGGAGGAACCCGGGCCTGAGGAGACGGACAAGAAACGCAACGAGAAGGACGAGGACGAGGAGGCCGACGCCACCGAGGAATCGGCCGACGAGACCGAGCCGCCCCCCGGTACAGTCACGATCCGGCAGGCCGACATGTTGGTGCTGACGCGCGACAACGTGACCATCAATCTGAGGGCTGCGGCGCCCGCCGAGGAGTTCGACCAGTTCTCCGAGATCTTCACAACCGTGCTCAATTCTTTGAGGGTCCGGCCGCCGTCGGTGGGTGACGCATGAAGCGGCCCGGTGTAATCCGCGGCATCGTGACCGGCGCGTCGGTTTTCGTGCTGTCGACGTTGATCTTGTCGATCGGGGCAGGAGCTTCGCTGAGCGACGCAGAGGGTAGGCCGGCCGAGGGTCTAGCCACCTACTCGTATGTGAACGTGTTTCTCTCCTCGCTGCTCGGAGCGATCGCAGGAGTGTGGCAGGCGGCACGAGCGGATCTTGCCGCGAAGAGTGACGCGCTGATCGCGGGGCTCGCCGGCCCCGGAGCGGCGGCCGTTCTGCTGCTGTTGTTTGGGGCCTCGGGATGGTCGCTGGGCGAGATCCTCCTATCGGTCGCAGCGGTGGCCGCCGGGAGTGCCGCGGGCGCGGGATTTATGGCGCGCCGCCTCCGCTACGTGCCGACCGACTGAGCGCGCGCCCTTTTCTGTCTGCCGAGTGACTCGATTTCCGAACCACTGGCAGACAGAATGGCCTCAGGCGCGCCCTGTGCTCTTCCGATCTGGGGGCGCGCCCGCGGGCGCGCCCCCCGCGGAACAACTCGATAGCGGAGCCGCCCAGGGCGCCGGCCACGAAGAAGGCAACGAACATCCCGACCGGAAGCTCATCGTCACCGCCGGCCGGCGGCGCGGCAGAGCCGGTATCGGGGCGCGGCTCCTCGGTGTCCTCAGGAGTCGGCTCGGGCGACTGCTCCTCTTCCGGCGTCTCCTCCTCAATGGGACTTGGCGATTCGGTTGGAGTCGCCTCCACCGGGGTTCCCTTAAGCGTGAATTTGAGATCGACGTCGAACTGGGTGCGCGGGCCGTTTCCCATCGTCAGAGCTATGTAGTAGAGACCCGGTTCGGTGTAAAACCTCGATTCACCCACGACATCTCCTGTCAACCGGTGGTTGGTCCGCCCGATCCACACGGAGAGGATCGATATTTCGCCCGGAATTTCGTCACGGTTCGGCGTGTGTACCCGCAGGTCCGATCGAATGGGCGATTCATCGGTGGTCAGGTGACTATTGATGATCGCTCGCGCATTGAGTTTCTGCCCCTCGAGTACCTCGATCGCATAGAAGAGCTTCTCCTTGGGACGGATCGTGTCGCGGTACCTGCCGGCGGTCACAATGGGAGCGTCGTTGAAGCTGCCCCCTCCCTCCACCGGCTGCGCGCGCTGAGCCGCGACAGGAGAGGCAAGCGCGGCGACGAGAACCATGCTTAACGCCGCCCGTGCTCCGATCATGCGCCCACGCCCTTGCGCAGGCGTCGGGTGAGCAGTGCACCCAGCGCCGCGCCGGCGATGAGCGCCATGCCCGAACCGGCCACCACTACAAGCGCGTCGTCGTCCGCCGCGGGAGGATCGGCTCCCGATGCAGACGTCGGATCATCGCCGTCGGAGGAGTCGTCGCCGTCGTCGTCGGGCGCCGGGGACGCAGTGGGGCTCGGCTCTACCGGCTCGCCGATAATGTCTACGAGGAGCTCAACTGGGAGTTCCTGATCTGCAGCCTCCCCCTCGGTGTCATCTCCGAGCTCCAGGCGGAGATAGTAGGTTCCGCCTTCTTCGAAATGGAACTTCGAGCCGACTTCGGGAGTGAGGATCGCGCCGGAGATCGTGGTCGGTCCGGCGTGGAACATGAGCGTCGCCTCGGCCGTGTCGTCGAGTTCCGGAGTCACGACGACGCCACGCGCATCGCCGACGTCTTCCGAGCGGGGATCGCCGACGATCGTTATCGAGATATCGACTGCCTGGCCCTCGGCCAGGTCAAACGAATACCACTTCTCTGAGCCGGGGGTAATCGAGTCGGTGTACTGGCCGGGGAGAAGGGCCGGGGCGGCCCCGTAACTCGGAGCTCCGTCTACCTCAGTTCCGACGGTCTCATAGGCGCGAAGGGCGCGGATGGACAGTCGCTCCAACTGTTCTGCCAAGTCGTCTGCCGATGGAGCATCGACGTAAGTGCCCTTGCCCACGCGCGCGATGCACTTGAGTTCTTTGCGCGCTGCCGCATCGACCTGGAAACCGACCGTATCGATCCTCAGGTCGATTCCTTTGGCGACGATTTGCTTGGCGATCTTGCACGGAGGTGGAGGTGCACACGTATCGATTCCGTCCGACACCAGCACGATGGTCTTCTTTCCCTCCTGCGCCTTCAGATCGTGCGCCCCTTCCAACAAGGACAACCCGATCGGAGTGAAACCCTTGGCTTGATACGAGCGGATTCGGGCTTTCATCTGTGGGCGGTCGAGCTCGCCGACCGGCTGGATGAGCTCGGTGTCCTTGCATCCCCGCCGCTTGTCCGTGTTGGGAATGCGATGCCCGTAAACGCGCAGCCCCACAAGCGAATCGTCGGGCAGGGAATCGACCACGCGGTTAAGTGCCTTTTTCGCCGCCGCAATCTTGCGTTGCCCGGTCCCGTCGGGCCCGAGCATCGAGCCCGAAGAGTCGAGTATCAACAGGAGCGCCGGTTGAGGTTCGTCTTGGTCCTGTGCACCGGCTGGTGTGAACAAGGCGCCGACGGAGGTGGAGATTGCGACGGCCAACGCCGCGACCCCCCGAGCGCTTACCTCCACCACACCTGCACCTCCGCTAGAAAAACTGGTTCTCCGCGGCCCCCTGCGAACAAACTATGTTGCGCCCCTTTTGTCCGGGCGTATAGCGCGCAACACGTCTGTCCGCGCACACGGGCCTGAAGGTCCAGGCCCGTGTATCAGATATTCAGCTACTCGACCAGAATAACGTCGAAGGTGACAAAAGACGCCACCCCGGCGAGTCCGCCGAAGGCTCCCCCTTGGCCGAGAGGCCCTCCCCGACCTGCGCATTCCGGACCGCTCGATATGGAGAAGTGGAACGGGTCGTCGTCCGCACCGGGGAACGGCTGGCACAGTCCCACTCGAGCCGCGACGCGAGCCAGCTCCCCGTAGTTCGCCGCGTCGATGGCCATCCCGTAGTTGTGGAGGGACCTGCCGGGCGCAGCCACACGTCCTCCGGGATTCGCCGAACTCGGTATGGAGGCCTGGCATGCATATGTGCGGAAGCCGTCGGTGATCGAGAGCGGATGTCCAAGGAGCGCCTCGGCTCGGAGGATCGCGATCTTCATCTCACGCGAAAGGTTCACGGTATCCGCGCCGACGTTGCACGGCTGGCTGTGCATCAAAGACGAGTTTCGCGGGACGTCTACACCGGCGTCGTCCGCGAGGCTCCTCAGCGCGCCGGGGCTCAATCCTCCACCGGTGGCCGACAGGATGCCGCCGCCACCGCCGCCGAGGCCGCCCAGAGTGTAAAAGAGCCGCACCTCTGCGGTTGCTTCGGCAGTTGCCGTATCACCTTCGAGGCCCATCGAGCGGGCGCGCTCTCCCGTCAGGCCGCGGTTCATCCGGACATCGACGTGGACCTGGTACCCCATCTGCCGGCACCCGGTCATGGTGGCTCCGTTGCGTGCGACGTATGCGGCTGCGGTTGCGCAGACAGCAGCCTGGTTGACGAGATCCGGGTCCGGATAGCCAATTGCGGCGGTGATCGCTATGAGCTGGATGCGCATGTTCTTTGCGCCCGCGAGAGCTCCGGCATCCGCGGCCGTAACGCCCTCTGCCCTAATATCGGTCGCCCGGCCGACCTGCAGAAGCATGATCCCGATCGCAAGGAGAGCCACCACAATGACGAAGAGGGCCGGCATAACCTGACCCTCTTCGTCGCTACGGAGTCGTCTGAGACGCCCCATCTCGGTTGTCTTTCTTAGCCGCCGCTGCTGAAGATCTTCTCTGCAAGCTGCTCCAGGTAGTCCGCGATCGTCTGGCCGAGCTGAGTCTGTGCCAGCAGCCCGATGATGACTGCCACGACAACTACGACCCCGAGGTACTCCGCCGCCGTCTGTCCGGCCTCGTCTGCGACCGGGCGACGGGCTCGGTCCTTGAGGTCCTCGAGCGCCAGGTATGCCCGGATCATGGCCTCCTGCATCCGTCCTCTCCCTTCTGTCCGTCGCTTCTTTATTGGTTCCGGCCGATCCCCTCGACCCAGCCACAACGTTAGAAAAAGGCGCTCCGCCTACCCAGGGCCCGAGGGCCCATTTGTCCTGTTGGGAGGGCCCAAAATCGTCCTGGGTCCCCCGGACCGGCCGCCCGGCCGAGAAGGGCGCCACCGAGGGCGGAGAGGAACTGCGTGGAGAGGTTCGCAACAATGGGCCGCTCGGGGCGGCTCGATGTTGCAAACCTCCCGACATCACACGCGCCCCGGAGCTCCGGCCACGCCGAGCCACACGGCGATTGCCTCGGCGCGCGTGGCGACGCCGAGCTTGGCGTAGACGTGGTTGATGTGGTTCTTGACGGTCTTCTCGCTGATGAAGAGTTCCTGAGCAATCTCCTTGTTGGCGCGGCCCTGAGCCAGGAGGTTCGCGATCTCACGCTCCCGCTCGGTCAGGCTGTGCGGGCCCTCATGGGTCTCGTCGGGACCACGGCGCAAAGCGTCGAAGACCATCGTGACGACCGCCGGAGACAAGACGCTCTCTCCGCGATGGATGTCCTTCACCGCGCGCTCGAGTTCTTCCGGCGCGAAACGTCCGTGGACGAGATAGCCGGCCGCTCCCGCGCGGATCGCACCGGTAACGAGATGCTCCTCCTCGGCATACGTCAGCATTAGAACTTTCGAGTGCTGGGCGATGCGACCGGCGGCCTCAACCCCATCCATGACCGGCATCCGCACATCACACAGGACCACATCGGGCGCCAGCGACGTTGCCAGTTCCACGCCTTCCCGACCGGTGGAACCCTCCCCGACCACCTCTATGCCTTCGGCCGCTTCGAGCAGACTCCTGATTCCGCCTCGAATGACCGCGTTGTCGTCGACGATCAGAACTCGAATCACCTACGCCCCCTCCCCGTCCGTCACAGGAACCTTCACGGAGACCACCGCCCCCTGGCCGGGCAGCGACTTGACGTTGAGATGACCTCCGATGCGCTCGGCGCGCTCTGCCATACCTATCAGCCCAAAGTGCCCGGCCCTCTGTATCGTGGGCAGGGCCGCGAGATCGAAGCCCCTGCCGTCGTCGGCCACCTCGAGCTGCAATTCATCCCTCTGCTGGAGCAGCGTCACTCGCACCTTCTCTGCCGTCGCGTGCCGCTCGATGTTGTGCAACGACTCCTTGAGGATGCTGAGGATTTCCCATCGTCTCTCCGGGCAGTTGCAGTCGACGTCCCCAAGGTCAAGCGCTACGGGAGTTCCAGACTCCTCGGACCACTGGCCTACAAAAGCAGCCACCGAGTCCCCAAGGGACGAATCCGGTATGTCGAGCCGCAGATCGCGGATAAGCCCCCGCGCCTCTGATGCCGCTCGCTGGGCCGCTTCCGATATCACGGCGGCCTCCCGTTGGGCGCGGTCGGGGTCACCGGTGATCCACTTCTTGAGCGCCGCAGCTTGCAAACCGATTCCATGGATGCTTTTGGCCAGCGAGTCGTGCATCTCTCGTGCAATCCGCGCCCGTTCCCGTTCAATGGCCGCTGTGCGCGCCGATGCTGCGAGTGCCTCCTCGGCCGATTTCTGCGCCTCGATGAGCCGGCGCACGGCTGCACCGGCGACCGCGCTGATCGGATACAAAACCGGATATCCGACGAGTAGCTGGAACCCCTCTATCCCATCCCGCATCTGGGCGCGTGGGGCCAGCCCAAAGCCGTACATTGCCAGCAACAGCACCGAGAAGACCGCCGCTCCCGGCACGCCGTACAGCACGCCGCTCAATAACGACGTCCCGAGCGTGAAGTAGAAGAACGGACTCTCGGGCCCTATCACACTCAGGATCAGCATCGTCAGAATCAGGTCGGCACCCAGAAACGCCGGGTGGCGCAGGAGCAGAGGACTGAAACGATGCCAGTAACGCAATGGAAGGAACGATGCCGCCGTCGCGAGCATGAGGGCCACGAGCAGCGGTGACTTGTTCCCGTTCTCGTAGCCAAGCGAGAACACCGTTATCGCAATGACGATCAACCGGAAGTTAAATACGAGTTTGCAGAGCGGAGCGAGGCGCTCGTTGATTTCACGTCCGGTCCGCGGCGAAAGCCACGCTCTGCTATCCACCGAAGAGGCTCCCGAAATCGATGTCGGACCCGACATACAGAGCCACCACGATCAACAGCATGGCCGCGGGCACGATGAGCAGCGTAGTGACGAGACTGACGCGCGGGGCAGCTCGTGCAGCCCGCCGGCGCGCTTCTTGATGAAAGGCGCGCCGCATGTCGCCGGCAAGCTCCGACAGAGCCTGAGCCAGCGGTACTCCCAGCTCCTCCGCTTGCAGCAGCGCGGTGACGAAGGTGCTCAGGGATTCCGATTCATTCCGTCTCCGCAGCGCCTCGAAGGCCTGCCTCCGGCTCGCCCCTAGGTCCATCTGCCGGAGGGACGTCTTGACCTCATCTGCAAGTGGTCCTCCGAGTGCATCCGCGACGCGCGACATGGCCGGCCGAAAGCCGACTCCGGCGCCCACAGTGACTGCGAGGATGTCGAGGAAGTCGGGAAGGTCCCGGTCGATCTGTCCCTGCCGCCTGCGTGCCTGGCCGGAGATCCAGATGTCCGGCCACAACCACCCGAGGATCACAAGCCCGGCGAACACAAACCACAGGCCGTCGAACAGGAAGAAGACCCCGGGGAGTCCAAACAGAACGACGTAGGCGGCCTTACGTCCGGCGTAGCCCTCGATCGTGGTTGGTTTACCCGCTGCATCGAGTTTCCTCCGTACGGAAGCTATCTGGCGCTCCCCCATCATGCGCGTGGCCCGCGGAGCGAGGTAGTCGCTGAGCCAGTCGATCAAGCGGAAGATCAAACCGCGTTCGGGCGCGTCGGCCTCATCGGTGGCGGTGGTCTGAGCGAAACGGCTGACGGGACCTCCGTCGCGCGTCATCGTCCAGCCCTTGACCGCCAGCAAGTAGCAACAAGTCAGAGCGATTGCGGGGGGCAGTGGATTCACCGCGCTACACCTCGATCCTCGTTGTGCGTCGGATCAGAACGAATCCGAGGAAATACAAGGATCCGGCAATCGCCAGCGCCACTTGTCCAATTAGCCGCGACGCCATCTTTTCGATGACACCCGGACTGATGAGGTTCAGCACGACGATGCTGCCGACACCGAGCAGGGCAACGATCCACCCGGTGAATACGGATCCCGCCATCAAGGTTCGGACCTCTCGGTGAAGGTCCCTTCGAAGATCCAGTGTCATCGCCATGTCCTGAAGAGCTCGGACGAGATCACCGCCGGAACGCTGCTGGATGACGAGCGTACTGATTAAGACGCCGACCTCCCGCGAGGGCATACGCTCCTCGAGGTTGTGCAGCGCTCCTTCAAGCGATTGACCTAAGCGGAGTTCTTCTGCAACCAGACCCATCTCCGTCCCCGCGGGTTCATCCAGCTCATTGGCCGCCATCTGAACGGCGGTGGTAATCGCGAGTCCGGCGGACGATGCATTGGAGAGGATCCGTGCAACCTCCGGAAGTTGCTGGACGAACTCGAGCTTCCGCTTGTTGCGTTCCCTTTCCACCCACATCCAGCAGAACCTCATGCCCGCCGCAGCTCCGATCAGTGAGAGCAGCGGCGGCAGGACTATGTCGGCGATCAAGAATCCGACCAGTCCCACACCAGCGGCAATCAAAAGAAACTCTATGGAGTTAAAGGGCACACCGGCGGAAGCCAGCTTGACCGAGAGGCGGTGCCCCCACTGTGTTCGCCTGATTCGGACATCGAGTCTGTTCCTCCACCGGCTCGCCTTCGACTCCGCAACGTCGAGTGCACTGCGCTTCGCGACCTCGGCCTGCTTGGCCCACGCCGACGTGTACAGCCACAGCCCCAGAAGGCCAACGACGGTCGTTGCAAACATGAGAGCGACGGTGGTGCTCCACTCGCCCAGCTGGAACTCCATCACGAGGCCTCTCTTTCCGGGGCCTCGGGTTCTTCTCCGCCACTACCAAACTCTTCCGGTACCTCTTCGCCGGCGAGGACCAGGCGCCGCAACATCGCGGGCGGCATCCTGAAGTGCCTGCGCCGACCTGTGACGACGCGCTCCGGGCCGATGGGGTCAAACTCGAATTTGCTAATCGTGGCCAGCCGGAAGGTTTCCCGCCGCCGGGATGCAACGGCGGCGACCTCCACCACGCGCCGAGAACCGTCGATGTTCCGCTCCAGTTGAACGATCACGTCGATGGCACTGTTCACCTGATCACGCAAGGCTTCGAATGGAACGGTCAAGTCCGTCATCGAGGCCAGCGTCTCAAGTCGCATGATTGCGTCTTCCGTGGAGTTGGCGTGGACGGTAGCGATCGAGCCTTCGTGTCCTGTGTTCATCGCCTGAAGCATGTCTAGCGTTTCCGCTCCGCGTACCTCACCCACCAGAATGCGGTCCGGCCGCATACGGAGGCTGTTGCGGACAAGATCGCGGATCGCTACCTGGCCTTTGCCCTCGACGTTGGGGGGGCGAGATTCAAGCGAGATGACGTGCGGCTGCTGAAGCTGCAGCTCCGCCGAGTCCTCGATCGTGATTATTCGCTCGCTTTCCGGAATGAACGCCGAAAGCGCGTTCAACAAGGTTGTCTTGCCGGTGCCCGTTCCGCCCGAAACGATGAGGTTGAATTTTCCCCTCACGCACGCGCCAAGCAGGCTGCGAATCGATTCGTCGATCGTCCCCAGATCCATGAGCTCGTCCATGGAGAACGTCCGTGGAAAACGACGGATCGTGATCGAAGGACCATTGAGTGCCAGCGGAGGGATGATCACGTTGACGCGCTCCCCACCGGGAAGCCGCGCATCGACCATGGGGGATGATTCGTCTACGCGCCGGTTGACTGCCGAGACGATGCGATCGATCGTCTGGTAGAGCTGTGCTTCGTCGGCAAATCGGGTCTTGACCCGTTCCAATTTACCGTCGCGCTCGATCCAGACCTCGCCCGGGCCGTTGACCATGATCTCTGTGATCGTTTCGTCCGCGAGCAGCGGCTCGAGTACCCCCAGGCCGAGGGAGGCGTCGACGATCTGCCTAACCAGCGAGGTCCGCTCCGCGTTGGATAGGACGGGGCCCTCGCGTGTGAGCAGGTGCCCGACCACACGTTCGAGACGGGCTCGCCGCTGCGTCGGCGTGAGCTTGGCAAGCTCATTGAGGTCAACCTCATCGAGGAGCTTCTTTCGGTACACGGAGATCGTGCCCTCCCCGTCGAGGCGCGCGGCGGCGAGAAGCTGATCCCGGTCGGCAGCGATTCTGTCCCTTAGACCCATCGCTGCCTCACCATGCCGGCAGCGTGGCGCTGCGGCTGACCTTCAGCGCATCGGTCGTGAGGCCCGGAAGGATGATCGGAACCCGAACGGTTACCCGCGCGGTCTCTCCGGCGAGCGTGACGCTGGAGCCCTTGCGCATCCATCCCGGCAGAGCGCTCCAGCCGGCGCCGGTGTTGGTCGCGCGGCTGGCGGCGCGCGCGGCGTTCTCCGCCGATGTCGCGCACGTCGCTGCGAGGAGGATCTGCCATCCCGCCAGTGCAGCGATCGCCATCAGGGGGAAGATGCCGAGCACCTCGACCGAAGCAGCACCCGATTGGCTTCTGCTAATACGCGTCACAATCCGACACCCCCTTCGATGACCGTTCCCGCGCGAACCGAGATGCGGATGTTGGTCGCGAGACCCGGAACCAAAGCCGGAACCTTCAGCGTCACGGTCACGGAGTTGCCTCCTTGCTGGACACGCATGCCCTCTCGCCAGGCAGGAAGCACGTCGTCCGCTGCAGCCGCGTAGGCGCTGTTTCCGACTGCTAGCTCCCGGGCTCCCTCGCGGGCGGCGTGTCCCGCCAAGACGAATGTGAATCCAACGAGAACCGTCTGCCACAACAGCAGGCCGATCAGGCCGATCAGAGGAAATACGCCCATGGTCTCGGCCGCTACCTGGCCCCGCTGACCCCGAAGTGCCAGTCTTCGCCGGCCGGATCGCATGGGCAGGACGTTTACCTCCTGGCCGAGTTTGACGAAGGCATGACGGAGCGAGCCGTCCTGCAGACGGTCGGGAACGCCCGTGTTGGCGGCGGACTCAAGATCCTTGAACGCAGCAGGAAGAACCACTTTGGCAAGAGGAGCGGCCACGACTTTACGCACCAGGTCCGGCTGCACCTCGAGCGACTTGTTGACGCGATTGACGACAACCTTTACCTGATCCGTCTTGCGCACCTGGAGGCGTTCCCACAGCGCAGTAAGCCGATTGGCGGCGCGCAGAGCGGGGACATCCGGCGTCGTTACCACGAGGACTTCATCGGCCATCTCCACCGCGACTGCGTTGGCTTCGGTAACGATCGTCCCGACGTCGACGATCACGACGTCGAATCGGAGCTTTATGGCGCCCATTACCTGGCGGGCGACGAACGCGCGGACCTCTTCGCCGTGCTCTCCCTGAGCCGGCGCCAGCAAGACACGAAGTCCGGACGGGTGGACGTAGAGGGTCTCCTCCAACTGGCGCGGGGACAGGTCCTCGGCGACTTCGAACAGGTCGACGATGCTGCGCCGGTGGTTGAGGTCGAGCAGTATCCCGACGTCGCCCGCTTGCAGGTCGAAGTCGACCAGGCAGACGGATCGTTGAGTGCCGCTCTTCGCCGCCTCGAGCGCGAGGCGTACAGCCGTCGTCGTCGTCCCGACGCCGCCCTTTGCACCGGCGACGGCGATCATCACTCCTCCGACACCTGCGGCTTCGTCGCTTGCCTCACCCGCGATGCGCTCGCGCACCGCCTGGGACCACATGGATGCACTCCGGATTCCGGCTTGAATCTCCTCAAACGAGAGAGGCATCGCCAGGACGTCGCGAATGCCCGAATGAAGTGCGGCCCTCAGAACCTCCGGAGTTCTCTCGCGCACTATCAGGACGACTCCAAGCCCCGGATAGCGCACTCCGATATCGCGGGCGAGCTCCATGACTGGCAGGGGCCCGATGTCTTCGTGAAGAAGGACACAATCGATGTCGTGCAGTCCAAGTGCGGAGATAAGGGCGCCTGCGTCCGCTATCGAGTCGACGATGTGATGTTCCGAGTCCTCCGCTATAAGCGTCGAAGCCTCGCTGGCCAATCCGAGATCGGGTATCCCGAGCAGGAGTTTGTAGCTCATTGCCCGTTGTCCGTCACTCGCTCGGCGTCGGCAAGTTCCTCCTTGAGGCCCTTGGGAATCGGGCCCTGCAGCGTCGCTGGACCACAGTTCGTAGTCGGCCGCAGGCCCCTGTCGAGATCCTCAGGCGCAATGAGGTCGAGGCGAACGGTCGTCGCGAAGCTTTCTGCTAGAAGCAGCCGGCTCACGAACCAAGGGCGGATGCTGAAGGTGACCGGTACGACCTTCTGTTCGATGAACTGGCCGGGGTCGTTGGAAGCGGGCGCAGTCACCGGCAGTCCGACGTCGATGATCCTCGCTTTCGGAACAACGACGGCGCTGCAGGCTTCCGGCACCATCTCCGCCTCTTCCTCGTCTGAGACTGCCGACCAGAGGGTCTCATCGGCCTTGAACGTCGCCCAGATGTCGACGAGATCGCCGGAGACGATCTTTCCGCCGACACCGGTCTCCGCATCGACGAGGATGGCGATTTCACGCTCGCCCGGTTCGATCGCAGATCGGGGCTCGAACATGCCCTCTTGCAGGTAGACACCTTCAGGGATGTTTGCCGCAGCAACGAGACCGGTGGGGTCGAAGTTCGGGGGGAGGACCTTGTCCGAGGCCCACCGCTTGGGAATGAGAACCTGCTCCACCTCCGCAGCCGCGAGCGGCTGGTTCGCCTCGAGCGGCTGGACGAGGCGGAGCACTTGTATCTTGTCTCCCACCTCACTCCTCACGTCCGATACGTATTGGGACACGGACACGAAGACCATCACCGCTCCCACGACTGCGAGAAGCAGCAAAAGCACGCCACGCCGCTGACGGGGATTCACGAGGCACCTCCATCGTTTTGTCCGAACGACCGCTCAAGTGCGCAGAACGGGCACCGAGTTGTGCCGATCAATTCACCGCACCACTTGCACAAGCTGCGCGACAAGCCCTGCACCATCCGGCGGGCAACCACGGGGACATCGATTGGATAGGCAACCGCTTCGACGAGCCGCGAGGTGCCCCACCAGCGAGAGCCGCCTGGCGCAGGTCCGATCTCTTTTACGGGCGGATTGCCCAGGCCCGGAGCGACGACCTCTCTCACCCATTCCGTGTCGCCGCTGCCGTGTGCAGACACAGCAAGGCTCATGGGCCTGTACGACGTAGGGAAGGGCATCGATCGGTCCTTCGGAGTAAGCCTTTTGATGTGAGGTTCCGGCTGAAGGCTCACGCAAAAAACGGTTGGCGGCCACCACGAGATGACATGCTGCGCGAGAGAGGGGGATGGTTTGTTGAGCCCCGCAACGCTTCCCATCCACGTGTAGATGATGAGCTCTTGCTCCAGTGCGGGGAGGCCGGCATAGAGCATGCCGGCGGATTCCGCATGGCCGGCAACTGCACCCGCCAGTGATGTCAGTACTGCACCGGCTAGCGGCGGCAGCTCGGTGGCATAAACGGTGAGGGAGGTCGCATCCAGTGCGGCCTTGACCGTCTCCAAGCGCTGCAGCGCCGGCTCGGAATCCCAGGCAGGAATGACTGCGATCACGTTTCCGCAGCTGTCCATCCCGGAGGCGACGGCGTCGACAATCGCACCAACGTCGTCGCGGCCTGGCTGGCCGGGGAAGGCGGTTACGTTGCCTTGACCGGCGACGAAGGAACCACCGCAGAAACCAACGGCAACGATCTCGGCAACCCGGCGGCGAACGCGTTCGTCGTCTCCACCCGGAATCACACCGGCCCGCGCCACGGACTCGCGCCCGGCCTGCAACGTCACTGAGCCCCCTCCTGACGTTCCTCACCGGCGGTTATCGGGTGCTGGCGTCACCCTGGCCGCACATGCTCACTCCGCCGTAAGCTTGTGTTGCCCGCTTGCACTGGTCGTAAACCAGTACCCCCGCCGGACTCATCCCTCCTGTCTGCTCTGCACCTGCCTAGTTACGACAACACATCGTTGGCTCCTGCACGCATAGCGCAACCGAGCAAGGAGTGGCATAAGACGAGGCACGACAGATGCGAGCCCCTCGCCCCTCCACGGGGAGCCCAGGCGAATCCGTAGCGTTCCAAAAACTAACAAAGTTCGCGCCATATGTCTCGCGTCGCGCGCGCTCTGTCCCTATTGTTCATGTAAGCCTGCCGGGCTTGGTCCGCTTGGCGCCCGTCCGCTCCCCTTTGTTGGGTGAAAATCCTCGCGCGGAGAAACCTCCGTACACGAAGCGACAATCCTTGTCGTTCTGTGTACACAGGTTCGGCTCGTCAGCCCGGGCGCGCCTACAAGGTTGCGTACGCGCGTACCGGGAGGGTTCCCATTCCCCGAACCTTCACCGGCACGGCGCTGAATCGGAATCCCGTTGCCGGAAGAGCGGACAGATTCGTCATGTGCTCGCAGATGGGAATGTCGGCTGCCAGGAGGGTGGAGTGAACCGGGCGCGTCCCGTCGTCCGTGTCGTCGATATTGAGGGAGTCGATGCCGACAAGAGCCGCGTTCTCTTGGATCAGATAGAGCGCGGCATCCTCGGTTAAGAAGGGGTGGTTCTCGAAGTAGGGATCGGTCCGCCAGTGCCGGTCCCACCCCGTATGCACGAGCACTGCTTTGCCGCGGACGTCATAGGGCAGCAGGTGGGTACGGTCTATCGCCCTGGCAGCGCTGCCGGCGACGTTGATGACAACGCCATCCAAGTCCGCCAGGCGCTCGAGCGACAGCCCGGCTAGGTCCGTCCCGTCGGAATAGCGATGAAACGGGCTGTCGACATAGGTTCCCGTGTTCGAGCACATGTTGATCTGCCCAATCACAAATTCAGTGCCCGGCGCATAGTGGGACCGACTGTCCTCGCGGCTGAGGAAGTCACATATCACCGGCGCAGGCAGACCGCGGTAAGTGATCATGCCGTCCTCGACCGTGTGGCTGAGATCGATCCTGGTCCGAGCGTCCGGATCGGCTCCAGTAGCAGCCCTCGATTTCTTGTGTCGCTCGAAGATGATCTCCTTGTTGAGGATGCGAACCGTTCCCACCATAAGCAGACCCATGTCCCGAATGAGATGGGCGGCAAGCTCGTCGTCGGCAATCTCGTCATCTCCGATGTCGAGGCGGAAGTCCTGCCCCTGAAGGGCTCCGCCGTTCGAGAATTCGATCTCGAAATCGAATTTGACGCGCCGGTCGCTTGTATCCACCATGCCTCCTATATCCGGATGGGCGAACACTACTTCTGAGGCTCCGCCGTCGCTTAGCGAAACCTGTGTACCTGAAGCGACAATCCTTGTCGTTCTGTGTACACAGGTTCGGAGCGGTTAGAGGTCGACGACCCGCTCGGGATGCGCGTAGACATTGCACCCCTGCTCGCGCAGGAAGCCGATCAGCGTCAATCCGAGTCGCTCGGCGGCGCTCACCGCCAGGCTCGACGGAGCGGATACCGCACACAGGACGGGAACGCCGGCCACCGCGGCCTTTTGAACGATCTCGAAAGACGCCCGTCCCGACACCATCATCAGTTGCCGGCCGAAGTCCGGCGCGCCGGACAGCAGCGCATGCCCTATGACCTTGTCTACGGCATTGTGGCGACCAACGTCCTCACGCATTGCGACCAGGGTTCCGTCGGCCGTGAACAGCGCGGCAGCGTGCAGCCCGCCGGTCGCGTCGAACACGCGCTGCGCCGATCGCAAGGACTCCGGAAGTCCGGCAACGACATCGAGGGTCGTCTCGGGACCGCCGTCCATGGGTGCGCAGCGCACCTCAACGTCGTCCAGTGACGCCTTGCCACAAATTCCGCAGCTCGACGTCGTGTAGAAGTTCCTCTTGAGAACCTTTGCGTCGAAGGGTGCGGAGGTCCGAACGGTGACCACGTTGTAGTTCTGGTCGGCGTCGAGCGAATCGCAGTAGCTGACCTTCGTGAGCGAAGATGGGTCGAGCAGACCTTCGGTAAATAGAAAGCCCACAGCGAGCTCGAAGTCGTGGCCGGGCGTACGCATGGTCACCGCCACCGGACCCGGTTCGTCTGCAGGCCCCCCGAATCGGATCTCCATCGGCTCTTCCCCGGCGAGCTTGTCCGAGCGACGCCGCCTGTGGCCGTCCCGCACTTCGATGATCTTCGTACGGGCGACGGGTCGCCTGCTCTTCGTCGCATCGAGCATCTCCCCATTATGTCTCCCTATCGTTGGGTAGGCTCACGAGGACGGAGCCAATGGGGGCCGGACCAGCGAACTGGGAGGGGAAAATGGCCGAGAAAGACGTTGAGAGAACCATTGAGGCGCTCCTCGAGGAGCGCCGGACTTTCGATCCGCCGGCCGAATTCGCAGCACAGGCAAACCTGAACGACGCCGCCGTATATACGCAGGCCGAGAAGGATGCAGACGCGTGGTGGGCGGCAGAGGCCGAGCACCTCGACTGGTTCGAGCCGTGGGAGACCGTCCTGGAGTGGACTCCTCCGCACCACAAGTGGTTCATAGGCGGCAAGCTGAACGCCGCCCACAACTGTCTTGATAGACACCTCGATCAGAATGGCGACCGCGTCGCTTATCACTGGATCGGCGAGCCGGGCGAGACGAGGACCATCACCTATTCCGATCTGCACACCGAGGTGTGCCGCCTGGCCAACGTCCTCAACGACCTCGGCGTCCGCAAGGGCGACCGCGTCGCCATCTACCTACCCATGATCCCGGAGCTGCCCGCGGCGATGCTCGCGTGTGCGCGAATCGGCGCGCCGCACTCCGTCGTGTTCGGTGGGTTCTCGGCCGAATCGTTGAGGGATCGAATCAACGATGCAGAGTGCAAGGTACTGATCACCGCCGACGGCGGCTACCGGCGAGGTCAGGTCGTGCCGTTGAAGCAGAATGCCGATGAGGCGGTAGCAGGCTGTCCCTCAATCGACCACGTCCTCGTCGTCAAACGCACGAACGAGGACGTGGCCTGGACCGACGGACGGGACCTCGACTACGGCGAGCTGGTTGCGGCCGCCGGCGCCGACTTCCCGGCCCACCCCATGGATGCAGAGGACATGCTCTACATCCTCTACACCTCGGGAACGACCGGGAAGCCGAAGGGGATCGTGCACACGACCGGCGGATACATGACGGGCGTGAGCTCGACACATCGCAACATCTTCGACCTCAAACCGGAGACCGACGTCTACTGGTGTGCGGCCGATATCGGCTGGGTAACCGGCCACAGCTACATCGTCTATGGTCCGCTCGCGAACGGTGCGACGTCGATCCTCTACGAAGGTGCTCCCGATTTCCCGGACAAGGACCGGTGGTGGTCGATCGTCGAGGAGTACGGGGTCACGATCCTGTACACGGCTCCCACGGCGATCCGGACGTTCATGAAATGGGGCACGGACTATCCGGGGAAACACGACCTCTCGTCGCTGAGGCTGCTCGGCACCGTGGGTGAGCCGATCAACCCCGAGGCCTGGGTTTGGTACCAGGAGTTCATCGGTGGTGGCAAGACCCCCGTGGTCGACACGTGGTGGCAGACCGAGACCGGCGCCATCATGATCACTCCCCTCCCGGGGATTACGAAGCTTAAGCCCGGGTCCGGAACGACCCCGTACCCGGGGACCTTTGCCGATGTCGTCGACGAGCAGGGCAACTCCGTAGGCAGGGGCGGAGGTGGTTACCTCGTCCTTAAGCGGCCGGCTCCTGCGATGTTCCGAACCATCTTCGGAGACGATCAGCGCTACAGGGACACGTACTTCGCGAAGTACGGAAACGAGACTTACTTCCCCGGCGATGGCGCCAAACTCGACGAGGATGGGTACTTCTGGCTCCTCGGTCGCGTGGACGACGTCATGAACGTGGCCGGACACCGCATATCCACGTACGAGGTGGAATCTGCCCTGGTCGACCACAAAGGAGTTGCCGAAGCTGCCGTCGTCGGGCGAAAAGACCCGCGCGAAGGAGAGTCGATCGTTGCATTCGTAACGCCGAAGGCGAGCGTGGACGGCAACGACGAGCTCATGCGAGACCTCCGCGAACACGTCGCCCGGGTGATCGGCAAGATCGCTCGGCCGCAGTCGATCGTCTTCACCGATGACCTTCCGAAGACCCGTTCGGGCAAGATCATGAGGCGCCTGCTGCGTGACGTCGCTGAGGGCCGCGAGCTGGGAGACGTCACGACGCTCCAGAACGCTCCCATCCTCGACGAGATCCGAACCAAGGCGGAGGGCCTCACGGGAGGCGACGAGTAGAGAGGCCACCAGGTCACAGAAGGGCCCCGGGATTTCCCGGGGCCCTTTTGCACCTGTTGCCGTTTAGACCACTTGCGGTGCTACTGGGCCTGCTCGATCTGCACGAGCAGGGTCTTGGTAAATGCCTCGAGGTCGTCGGGCTTACGCGACGTGATGATGTTGCCCTCCTCGACGACCTCCTGATCGACCCACGTGGCACCAGCGTTGATCAGATCGGTGCGCAGCGAAGGCCACGACGTTACGGTCTTCCCCTTCAGGAGATCGGCCTCGGCGAGCATCCAGCCGGCATGGCAGATCGCCGCCAGTGGCTTCCCGCTGGTGCCGATCGCCTTGGTCAAGGCCACCATGCCGTCATTCAGACGGATCTTGTCCGGTGAGTATCCGCCCGGGATCACCAGTGCGTCGAATTCGTCTGCTGAGACGTCATCGATTCCGACCTCGGTGGTAATTGTTTCCTTGCCCTTCTTGCCGTCCAGCTTCTTACCGGCCTCGAGTCCGATGATCACCGGCTCGTGTCCGGCTTCCTTGACCCGGTCGTACGGAACGCGAAATTCCGAGTCCTCAAACATCTCATCCATGATGAACGCAACTCTGGCCACGGTTGCACCTCCCACTGAATAGCATTTGGGTCGGTCCCCGTTCGAACGGAGTTATTTACCCGAAATGAACTCATGGAAAACAATCGACTTTCCGGTCGAGCTCCCGCTCGAGAAACGAGGCGAACATTGGGTCGCGCGCGCAGGCGACCGCCAGCTCCGCTTGTCGAATCTCGACAAGGTCTTCTGGCCCGACGAGGGGTACACAAAGGGTGATTTGCTCTCCTACTACTTCAACATCTCTCCGGTCATGCTCCCCCATCTGGAGGACCGGCCGCTGACTATGAAGCGAATGCCCAACGGAATTCATGGAGATTTCTTCTACGAGAAAAATGCCCCCGTCCACAAGCCGGACTGGATGCCGACGATTCCCGTGCGAGCCGACAACAACACCAAGACCATCAACTTCCTCACCGTACGCGATGTAGCGGAGCTACTGTGGGTTGTGAACCTCGGGTGTATCGAGTTCCACCCCCTCCACGGGAGGGGTTCCGACCAGCGTCATCCCAGCTACGCATTCTTCGATCTCGATCCCTTCGAGCCCGCGGGTTTCGACGAAGTCAAACACGTGGCGGCGCTGATCAAAGTGGTCCTCGACCGGCTCGAACTTCGTTCGTATCCAAAGACCTCAGGCGCGACCGGGATGCAGATCATGGTGCCCCTGGACGGCACTCATCCGTACGACGAAATCCGGGGCTTCGTGGGGGCGATCGCCGACCTCGTCCATACTGCCGATCCCTCGGTAACCACACTCGAATGGGAGATCTCGAAGCGCACGGGCAAGGTGTTCATGGACGTCAACATGAACCGGGAGGGTGCGAACATCGCGGCGGCCTATTCGGTGCGGCCCGAACGTGGAGCGACCGCATCTGCCCCGTTCACTTGGGACGAGATCGACGACATCGACTCGCGGAACTTCACGATAGAAACGATGATGGCGCGTGTAGCGGAGGCCGGGGATCCCTTCATCGACGTCGCGGAGGGACCCGGCCAGTCGCTCAAGGACGCCATCCGGCAGCTCGGAGCAACTCCCCGGAAGGCACGAGTGATCCGCACCTGACGAACACAGTCGTCAGAGAACGAAGGCCCAAGAGGCTTGGATTCGACACAGAGACGTCTCAGGGGGCCCCCTGTCGCAAACAACGACTGGAGACCCCCACCACAACCGTCAACCGCCGGCGCCGGGATTGAAGAACTCCACCAGGACGGGGGCAAGCGCCTCGGCCGACACCTCGTGCGGCTGACCCTCCAGCATGCGGTGCTCCGAATTGGGGATGGCCGCCGCCAGCGCGGTCGCCGATTCGTGCATGAACGGATAGCTCTCACTACCGTTCAGGATCAGCGTCGGAACCTTGAGGCTTGCGGCGCGCTCGATAGGTACCGCTGCCTCCTCACCCAGGACGGCCGCGTCGTAGGCGATTGTGGGCGCCATCGCTTCCCACATCGGCCACATCGGATACTCCTTCACACCCTCGATCTCCTCGGAGGACACGCCCAGCAGCGACATGAAGAGTGCCACCGCGTCACCTCGGCGCCCCTTCGCCAGCACATCAGCGAGCTCGCTCCTGAATTTCAGCCAAGCCGCCCGGGCGGCCTGATCGTCGTTGTAGGGCGGGTCGTACATCGCCAACTTCGTGACCTTCTGCCCCAGCGCAAGCGCCGCCTCGAATGCAAGAGCGCCGCCGGAGGAAATGCCGGACAGGAACGCCGAGCCGCCGGCGGTGTCGATGAGGGCGGCAATGTCTTCGATCTCGCGATCGAGCGCATAAGGCTGTGTATCCGTACTGTCGCCCCGCCCCCTGCGGTCGTAGTGGATGACGGTGAAGTGCCGAGTCAGCAAGGGGAACGCTGCAAGTTGCGCCGTCTCCGAATCCGTCGCTCGATGCTCAAGCAGGCCACCCACGAGGACGAGTGCCGGTCCCGCGCCGGACCGATCGAATGCGATCGTCGCACCGTCCTTTGACCTAACAGTGCTCATGCGAATCTCCTTCCGCTCTTGGTTCTGGCACCACCTCGGTGCCCTTTAGCCAAGACGTCGGAGCCGCGGACCGATCCCGGACATCCGGCCGGAGGAGAATCTCAGCCGTCTCTTGATAGGTGGTTTGCGCGTGCGTGCAGATACCGCTGTTGCGGCAAGCTGGTAGTTCGGCCGGCCGCCTCGACATAGGAGGCGTGCGCGGCGACGTGATCGCCGGCCATCTCGAGCAGATGCGCGCGGACCGCGTGCAGTCGGTGGTCCCCGGCGATCCGCTCTTCGCCCTTGAGGGTCTCGAGCAGATCCAACCCGGCGGCGGCCCCCTCCACCATCGCCACGGCAACCACGTGGTTGAGGGCCACGACAGGATTGTCCGAGATCTGCATCAACAGCTCATACAGCGCCACGATCTGCGGCCAGTCTGTTGCATCTGCACTGGGGGCTTCGTCGTGGAGAGCGGCTATCGCTGCCTGAAGCTGGTAGGGACCCGGTCTCCGTTGCGTGAGTGCCTTGGTGATGAGCGCCACGCCCTCTTCAATGTAGGCGGATTTCCACATGCTTCGGTCTTGCTCGGCCATCGGGATCAAGCTGCCATCGGGGCCGGTCCGCGCCGGCCGGCGCGCGTCGGTGAGCAACATGAGCGCGAGCAGTCCCGCTACCTCGGCGTTAGCCGGCAGTAGCTCGTGAGACATACGTGCCAGTCGGATGGCCTCAGTTGAGAGCTCGGTGCGCTGCAGTCTCGGTCCCGACGTGCTGGCATAACCCTCGTTGAAGATGAGGTAGAGAACGTGAAGAACCGCGCCGAGGCGGTCGTTGTGCTCCGAGACCGGAGGCATGCCAAACGGAATGCGGCTCTCCTTTATCCGCTGCTTCGCCCTGCTGATGCGTCGGGTCATCGTCGACTCCGGCACCAGGAAGGCTCGGGCGATCTCTGCGGTGGTCAGACCGCCGACGGCGCGCAGCGTGAGCGCGATCTGCGACGCAGGTGACAGGGCGGGATGGCAACACATGAACAGCAGAATGAGCGTGTCGTCGGAGTCCGTAGGGGCTCGGTCGGCAGGGGGCGCCAGCCACTGGTCCGGCACGACCCAAGAAGCGACGGTACCTTCGCGGCGCAGGCGCGCCTGCTGGCTCCGCAAGAGATCCGTCAGCCTTCGTGAGGCCACCGTAATGAGCCAGGCGCGCGGATTGTCGGGGAGTCCATCGTTCGGCCACTGCGTGGCCCCCGCGATCAGTGCCTCTTGAACGGCGTCTTCGGCGATGTCGAAATGGCCGTAACGGCGCACCACCGCTCCGAGGACCTGCGGCGCCAGCTGCCGCAGCAGTCCCTCGAGGTCGTCACCTTTCAATGTAGTTAGTTACGGCATGAGGTCGTCGGCGCCGTCGAGGACCGGCCGTACGTCAACGTACTCTCCCTCCGCGTCCGGGTTCACCAGTCCCGCCGCGATCTCGGTGGCCCGGTCGAAGCTCTCGCAGTCGACGATCGTGTACCCGGCCAGGACCTCCTGCGTTTCCGGATAGGGGCCGTCAGTCACGACGGGAACCCCCTTCTGCAACTGGACCCGCCGCGCGTGAACCGGCGCGCTCAGGCCCCGGGCATCGACGAACTCGCCGGAATCAACCAGTTTCTCGTGATACGACTCCATATACGCGTGCATCGCTGCGACTTCTTCCGGAGACATCGCCGGCTTCTCAGTGGGCTTTCCCACCAACACGTCGTAGTCCTGCTGCGAGCCGTACAGCATGATCATGTACTTCACGATCCCTCCCCTCTGGCGGCACCCCGGCGGTGCCTCTCACCAGAGACGTCGGGGCCACCGGCTCACCCCGGACATCGACTCACCAATGAGTTCCGGCTTTGCCCTTTGAGGAGGGTGACAGCTTAGATGGTTCGTCGTCTACGCCTCGAGACTCTTCTCGTACGCCTCGTAGACCTTCCGTGCGCTCATGCCCACGGCTTCATAGAGAGCGACGGCGCCCGTTTCGTTGCCGGCATCCACTCCAAGGCCCGCCTCCGCGAGGCCGCGCCTGCGAAACTCCGCAAAACAGTGCAACAGCATGAACCGTGCGATTCCCTGCCGGCGCCACTCCGATCGGATGCCGAGGTCCGAAACCCAGCCTCGGCTTCCCTCGACGTCGGCCACGAGGATCCCAACCGGATCGGGCCCGGCCTCCGCAATGAACCAGAGGGTCGGATCGACATCGGCGCGCTTCAGCACCATTTCGCCCCACTCGTCGAACGACATCGGAACATGGCCCCAATGCTGGGCGAAGACATCCTCGAGAAGCTCGTGGACCAGAGGCGCTTCGTCCAGTGGCGCGGTGCGGATCGTGATGCCGTTCGGCGCATCTGCCGGCGGCAGCCGAGCCGCAAGGGAGATCGTCATCGTGTATAGCCGGCGGACCATCTGGTACCCGGCCGCCGAGAAGAGCGCCCGACCGCGGCGGTCGTCGGCATGCACGAATGACCGCAGCGCGACGGCCCTGCCCTTGTCGAGCGCGGACTCTTGAACCCGAGCCTCCTGCCTCGCCAGCAGCTCCGCGCCAATCCCTCGCCCCGCGTGGTCGGGATCGACCAGACCGAAGCTTTCGAAAACGCCGTTGGCGTCCTCTTCCCACAGGCGCGCGTAGCCGACGATCTCGCCGGCTTCCGCGACGATCCAAGAGTCCGTTGCTAGATTGAAGCGCGGGTGGCGATCCAGCTCCCTGAGGTCTTCCTCGGAGAAGTCGCTGTAACCGCTCAGCTGTTCGTCCACGCGAACTATGAATTCAGCGGCGCTCGAGGCCTCGTCGGGGCGCTGGGGCCGGATCGTGTATCCGGGCGCGATGGCCTGCGTCATGCTCATGCTGACGGAGTATGAGCGGCCGACAAGCAGGGGGCTGTCGGCCAGCGGACAGTTGTTGCTTTAACCCCAGCCCTCGCGGACCTGAGTGGGACGGATGTTATTGCCGGAGGGGTCGCGGAACGCCGCGGCGAGCCCGTACGGCCACTCCTTCGGTTCCTCCACAGGCTCTACGCTGCGACCGGAAAGGCACGTACACAGGATGCAAATACCGGCTTGAGGGGGCTGCCGATGATTGAGAAGAAGTCGGACGTCGAGATCACGAACCCGTTTGGCCCTGCCGCAACCCAGATTCTTGCGACAGAGCACTGGAGTCTGCTGGGATCGCGTTCATTGATCTGGAATGAGGCGATGAGCCGAACGACCGTTTTCCTGAGCCTGCTATCGGCGGCGATCGTTGCTTTGGCCTTACTCGCCGACGCGACCGGCTTCGGTTCGCGCACCACAACCATCGCCATGGTGCTGTTGCCGGTGGTGTTGTTCCTGGGGATTGCGACCCACATCCGATTGGTCCAGATCAACACCGAGGAAGTGAAGACCGTTCTCGCAATGAACAGGTTGCGGAACGCATATCTCGAGATAGAGCCTGGAATCGAGCCCTATCTCACCACCGGTCACCACGATGACGAAAAAGGACTGGCGGCCAGCTATCTGATCGCCGGTTCGGATGGTCTACGGCCGTGGGCACAGTTCTTTCAAGCAACAGCGACCATCGTGGCGACCGTGGACGCCGCCATCGCTGCAGCCATCGTGGTGCTGGCTCTTCAGGCTATCGATGCGCCGATCGCCGTTCTCGTTGCGTCGGGAGCGGCCGGTTTCCTCGCGCTGTGGTCGGCCTTGTTCTCATTTCAGCGCCATGCGCTGGACCCGCTCCGGCGAATCACGCCGCGGTTTCCCACCCCGACGAATCAATAGGCGCGCCTCGTGGATTCGGCTAGTCGGACTTCTTCGGCTTGGGGTGGCTCGCCCCGCCTTCCTCGCCGTGGTCACGGTGGGGATAGTCGCGTCCCGACGTGCCGCTGCCGGCTACGCGATGACCCCGCGTGAGTGCGGCATCGTCGTCGCCCTGGCCCTCACGTTCCTCTTCGACGTGGGATTCCTTGCGAGAATGCTCTAGGTCCGATGCTTCCCGCTTCATCTCATCGTCGAGCTGGGGACCTTTCTTGCTGCTGGACTCCGGCATGATTTCCTCGTTTCGCTTGACTCAGTAGCTCCGTCCGCGCGATTTCCCGGTCCGCACGCGGGCGAAACACACGCCCGCCTGGGGATTCGGCGGCTCAGTCCTCCCGGCGGCCGAGGATGAGGGGCAAGCCGTACCAGAACCACCCGAACCACAGCACGGCTCCGATAAGAGCGCTCAATCCGAGGCTCATGTCGAATACTGCAGACAGCGCGACAAAAACGGAAGTGGAGATGGCAGCGGCCAGCAGGAACAGCCCCACTATCGCGAGTCTGTTCGATGTGAAGAGCATTCGTTCCTTGTTCCCTGTGCGGAAGTGGAGCCGGTGGTACGAGGTTGGAGCTATCAGCAGCGCGGTGGCGGCGGCGGACAGCAGGAGGGACGCCGCGAAGACGTTTTTCTCGAGTCCGGTCAGCTTGGAGAACCCCTGGCTGAACGGGATCGTGAGCAGGAACGCGAACAGGACCTGGACGCCGGGAATAGCAACGCGGAGCTCCTGGAGGAGCTCCATGAGCTCCCGGTCGACCCGCTCCTTTTCGCTCTCCCCGGGATGGGGTCCGGAGTCGGGATGCGTGTCCAAGGTCATGCCCACAGTCATCGCCCATCTTTGGGCTTGGCAAACGCCCCGGCGTCCGGAGTGCGGCGAGAAGTCAATGCAGGCGCTTTAAGCTCGCCGGATGGCGCTGATGATTGGAACCTCTGGTTGGGCGTTCAAGGAATGGCGCCCCGGCTTCTACCCCGCGGATCTGCCGCAGTCCCGCTGGCTCGAGCACTATTGCCGGCACCTGACCGCCTGCGAGATAAATGCGACCTTCTACCGCAAACAGGCGCCGGCTACGTTCGAGAAGTGGGCCGCCGCCGCTCCGAAATCGTTCCGATTCGCCGCGAAGGCCCATCGGGTCATCACCCATTCGAGGATGTTTGCTCCGGATGAGAACCGCCGCGCCCTCATCGGGGAGTTCTTCGAGTCAATCTCGGCCCTCGGCGAGCTTCGGGGACCGGTTCTGTTCCAGTTCCCGGCCTCGCGCGAGCGCGACGAGGACGCTCTCGCCGGCCTGATCGACGCCGTACCGGACGGCGTACCGTGCGCCTTTGAGTTCCTGAGTCCGACGTGGGACGACGAAGCGATCACCGACCTCCTCGTCGAGCACGGCTTGACCCGTTGCTTCACCGATCGAGAGGGCGACGCGCCCGACCGGCTGCCGCCCGGCCAGATCGCCTACGTCCGGATGAGGACCCAGCGGTACACGGATGAGCAGATGGAGCGCTGGCGCACGCTTCTTGACAATGAATCCTCCACACGCGACGTGTACGTCTTCACGAAACACGAGGGCACCGCGCCGGAGGATCCGCACGGCGGAATCGGTCTTTCGAGGTGGCTGATCGATCGTGCCTGAGGCTCGACGCCGGAAGACGAAAAAAACGCCGGCGAAGGATTACGGGGCGAAGAGGACGTTTGACCGCACTCCCGAACCCGGCCCGGCGGTCGAGGGCAACGTGGACCCATGCACGGCGCCGCCCGGGAGCAGGTTCGTCATACAGCAGCACCACGCCACCCGGCTCCACTACGACCTGCGGCTCGAGATGTTCAACGGCACCGTGCCGGTGCTCGTGTCCTGGGCGGTCCCGAGAAACCTCCCGACGAAGAAGGGAGAGCCGCATCTCGCCGTCCACGTCGAGGACCACCCCGTGGAGTACGCAACTTTCTCGGGCACGATCCCCGAGGGCAACTACGGCGCCGGTGAGGTGCGCATATTCGACTCCGGCACGTATGAGCTTCTCGAGCAGGAGCGAGACAAGTTGACATTCCGTCTCGAGGGCAATCGCCTCAAAGGCGTGTACCACCTTGCGTTCCCGCGTACGCAGGACCGGCCGAAGGACTGGTTGGCCTTCCTCGCAGCTCAGGAACGGGAGCCCCGTGAGGACCTCCCCGACCTCACCCCGATGGCGGCCACGCTTACAGAGAAAGCCTTTGACAACAACCGCTGGTTGTTCGAGGTGAATCCTCGCAGCTCAGGAGCGAGAGGCCCGTGAAGACCTCCCCGACCTCACCCCCATGGCGGCCACGCTTACAGAGGAAGCGTTTGACGACGACCGCTGGTTGTTCGAGGTGAAGTGGGACGGCATAAGAGCAATCGCGGTGTGCGCCGACGAGGAGACCCTTCTCCTATCCCGCAACCGGAGGGATATCACCGCGACCTATCCCGAACTCGAGCGATTCCATGAGCGTGTGGTTGCCCTGGAGGCCGTGGTCGACGGAGAGATCGTCGCCTTTCAGGACGGCCGTCCGTCGTTCGAGCGGCTTCAGTCCCGGATGAACCTGCAGAACGAACACGAGATCAAACGCGCCATGAAGGTTTGCCCCATCGTCTACGTCGTGTTCGATCTGCTGTATCTCGACGGCCGGTCTCTGATCGGCGAGCCGGTGGAGAGACGCAAGGAGCTTCTGTCCGAGGTCATCGTCCCGTCCAATCTCATCCAGGTCTCACACTACGAACGCGGCGCCGGAAGCGCGCTGTTCGAGGCGGCCCGCAACGCACGACTCGAAGGGATCATCGCCAAGAAGACCGGCTCGCCGTACCGGCCGGGGCGGCGCAGCCGTGAGTGGCTGAAGATCAAGACAACGCACGATGCCGACGTGGTCGTCGGCGGATGGTCCCGTGGTGAAGGATCGCGCTCGTCGAGCTTCGGCTCGCTGCTCGTTGGCGCGTACGAGGGGGATGAACTCCGGTTCCTCGGCGCAGTGGGAACGGGGTTCACCGATCAGATGCTGGCCGATCTCATCCCCCGGCTGCGCGACGCCGAGAGCGACGAGTGTCCTTTCGAGGGAGGCGTCGAGGCGGTAAGGGCAGGGCGGTTCGGAAAGCCGATCCGAGATCCACATTGGATGCGACCAGAGCTGGTTGCGCGCGTGGAATACCGGGAGGTCACCTCGGTCGGGAGGCTGCGCGCACCTTCTTTCAAAGGCCTCCGCACTGACAAGTCGCCGGAGGAGTGCATGTACGACGACATGCCCGGCCGGACCGATGGCTGACTCTCGCATCCAGCGTGCGATCGGGGGCGTCTACTCGTGGGCGGCGGGCCGCGTGTACGAACCAGTCGTCATCAAGGGATCGTTTCGTGTGCTGGGTGGAGGGCTGTACCCGCTCGTCGTCGAGCAGGGGCGGCGCGCCGTGCAGGCGGCGGAGGGCCGCCCCATCCTCGACGTCCCGGTTGGCACCGCCTACTTCACCGCCGAAACGGCGGCCCGTCACGACGGCGTGGTGGTGGGGGCGGACTACGCGCGGGGAATGGCGGAACGGGCGGGACGGGATTCGGCGCGCATCGGATTGCAGAACCTCGTCGTCATGCAGGCCGATATCCACCGGCTCCCATTCCCCGACGAGTCCTTTGGTGCCGTGCTGTGTACGAACGGACTTCAGGTAATGCCCGGACTCAGCGGCGCGCTCGGAGAGCTGGCGCGGGTCCTGGCGCCGCGCTCTCCCCTGCTCGTGTCGGTGATCGTGGCTCCAGTCGGTGCTGCGCTGCCCGGATCGGCGGCGCGCCGCCTCCCCACGATTCTCAGATCCGGGCCCGACATCGCCGGGGAGATCGCTGCGGCCGGCCTGACCGTGACGTCGTTCCGACGCTCTCGCCTCGCCTATCTGATCGAAGCAGTGAAGTAAGCCCGCTAGATGAGGCGGACTCGAACGTTGCAGTTCAGTAGGAAGTCCCGCACGCGGTCCCATTCGTTGTAGGGCTCTCCGGTAGTCACGACCTCACGGATTCCGGAGTTGGCGATCAGTTTGGCGCAGGTGAAACACGGGACTCCGGTGATGTAGATCGTGGCGTTGTCTCTCTCGACCGGAGACGAATAAAGGATCGCGTTCGCCTCGGCGTGGATGGCGATGCAGTTGTCATGCCCCCACCCGCTCACCGAGTCTTCCCGAGCTCGTGGGCAAGCTCCCTCGTCGCAATGCGGATGGCCGGAGGGCGGGCCGTTGTAGCCGGTGGAGGAGATCCTCCGGTTCTTTACGATCACCGCTCCGTGCTGGCGCCGGACGCAGTTTGACCTCGTCGCGGTCTCACGGGCGATGTTGAGGAAGTAATGGTCCCAATCGGTCCGCTCTGCCTGTGCCGGTGTCTGCGCCACGTGCCTCCCCTTGGATGCTCGACGGGTTGGATTCTGGCCGGGAACGGACGCGCCCGCAACCGGGGCCGATTACCTGGGGAGGGGCTTATCCTGCCCGGTCATGGCACGGGACCTGGCAGCCGACACCGTCAAGGACCTGCTCCGCTCGGCGTGGGTGGTCGAGGCAGCAAGGGCAGTCGTGTATCGAACCTGGGCGGATGAGGGGCCCCGGTACGAGGAGTCCGCAGGCCGGGCGGACGAGCGCGCGGGGATCGTGGGCGCGGAGCTTGGACGAAGGTCGGCCCGAACCGACGATGCCCTCGTAGGGGCTCACGCTGCGTGGATCATGAACCTCGCGGGACGGGCGCCTGGGGAGCAGCCGCTCGGCGACATCTTCGTCACCCGTCTGGGCGACTGGATGGAGGCGCACGCATCGCCCTTCCTGGGAAACGTGGCCGACCGTGTCGCTGAGCTTGGACTCGAAGAACGCGCGATCCTTAGCCTGCCGGAGTCGCTGCCGTCGGCTCCTCCGTTCGAGCCGGTCGAATCGCCCGAGATCGAGCCGCCCGGGAGGACGCTCTTCCGCTTTGCGATCCTCGGCGACCTCCACTTCGGCTCCGCGTCGGGCGAGACCATGGCCCGAGCGGCCATCGCAGACATCAACCGCTCCGGAGCGGAACTCGTCGTCCAGCTTGGAGACATCACGGACCACGGCGACCCTGACGAGTATGAGCTCGCCGCGTCGGTCCTCTTGGACGTGCAGCCTCCCCTCGTCACGATGATGGGAAACCACGATGTCTATTCGTATTCGAGCGGGTCGCTGGACGGGCGGGATCTCTTCAAAAAGCACTTCGGCAGAGACCCCGACGGAACGCTCGTTGAGCACAAGGGATTCCGCTTCGCGGTTCTGGATTCGGCGGAACATGCCGCGTCTCCCTTCGCGCCGTTCAACTTGATCACGGGGGCCTTCATGGAGGGGAAGGGCGGGGCGGTCGTGCGCGGCTCGCTTTCGACTCTGCAACACGAGATCCTGGCCGACGTCGCAGCGCCGGACGGCGGCCCGGCGTTTGTGTTCCTCCACCATCCTCCCCAGCCGTTCACCGGGTTTCCGCCGGTCGTGTTCGGACTGCGAGATCAGGACTCCGGGAGGCTCCACGCCGTTGCGGATTCGGGCAACGTCTGGGGAGTGTTTGCAGGCCACACTCACCGCAACGCGCGCACGCGCCTATACGGAACGGTGCCGGTTCATGAGGTCGGGATCCCGCGCGACTTTCCATTCGGCTATGCCCTCGTGGACGTCTCCGACGAAGGTTACGCGTTCAGGTTCGTGCAACTGTCCGATGAGCGTCTACTGATGGAGGCGTACAAGAACGCCGGGCGGATACACCGCCGCTACGCGCTGGGGAGCGACGAAGAGCGCGCCTTTGTGTGGCGAAAAACGAGCGGTTCCCGGCAGTAGCCGTGGGGGCGGCGCGCCGGCAGGTTCGAGCCTCACCGATGAATTTTGCGGACGGGGTCCGTCCAAATGAGACGCGGCCTGTGAGGCGACCCTAGGAGATGGAATGGATTGGACCCTTGAGGTTGTGGTTGTTCCGGTGTCGGACGTCGATCGCGCGAAGGCCTTCTATACGGAGAAGCTGGGCTTCCGCGTCGACCACGACACCCAATTCAGCGACTCCGGACAGCGTCTCGTTCAGCTGACGCCTCCTGGGTCGGCGTGTTCAATCGTCATTGGGACGCTGACCCCGTGGGTCGGCGTCCAGCAAATGGCGCCCGGGTCTCTACAGGGCTTGCAGCTGGTCGTTTCGGACATAAAGGCCGCTCGCACCGAGCTCGTGGAGCGAGGAGTGAAAGTCAGTGAGATCGAGGTAGTGGCGGAGAGCCCGAGGCGTCAGCCGGACCCGCTAGACAACGTCGGCTTCATGTTCTTTGACGATCCGGACGGCAACGGCTGGGCCGTACAACAGATCTCGTCGCGTTCCTAGTCGGTTCACACAAGCTTCGGAGCCGCATGGATTCGAGATGTGAGCCGTTCGCGAGCAGCGCGCCGGGCTAGCCGTCCTCGGGGACGCGGTGTTTCCGGACGGTGGCGAGCGGCCCTTGTGCGAACCGATAAACGGGCGGCACCAGCACCCTAGCGATCGATAGCAGGTAGTACCAGCGCGGCACCACTCTCTGCATCTTGCGCCGGGCGACCGCGTCGAGGATGGCCGACGAGACCTTTTCGTCGCTCGTCAAGACGCGCCGCATCAGCGGATCCTTCACCAGACCCGTCATGGGGAAACCTTCGGTTGGCAAAGGACCCGGCTCGACGAGGCTGACGAAGACGCCGCGCTCGGCCAGCTCGAAGTGGAGCGCCTCCGACCATCCGACGAGAGCGAACTTGGAGGCCGCGTATGCGGAGGAACCCCGGAGCGCCAGGCGGCCTGCGATCGATGCGATGTTCACCACGCTGCACGGCGCCGCCGCCTCCAGAAGCGGCATCAGCTCTGCGGTGCAGTACAAAGCGCCGAAGAAGTTCGTCTTCATCACTTCCTCGGTCCGCCCGACGGCGGCGCGCCCATCGAATGTGCCGGCGCCTCCGATGCCGGCGGAGTTCACGAGGATGTCGCATCGACCATGGACTTCCTTCACGTGAGACGCCATCGCCGTCACCTGAGTCTTCTTCGTGACGTCGGCCGGCACCATCGAGTGCCCGTCTCCGGACAGCCCGGAGATGACGGACTCAAGTCGTTCGGCGCGCCGAGCGACTCCACAAACGGTTGCTCCCCGTGCCGCCAGATCGATGGCGGCGCGCCGCCCGATGCCGCTCGAGGCGCCGGTGACGACGCAGACCTTCCCCTTCAATTCCACTCCGTGTCCTCCTCGTGAGGCCTCGTGAGGCTCCGCGGCGTTCGGTTTCGCCCCTCCCGACCCGGGTAGGGACCCTACCTACCCGAAGGTGGGCTCCCTTGAAAGGGGAAAGATGGCAGATCTTCTTGTACTGATTTTGGTGGGTTTGGTGGTTGGTGCACTCGCCCGGCTGCTGATGCCCGGTAGAGACCCAATTGGAATACTCGGAACGCTGATCGTCGGAGTCGTCGGAGCCGTGCTCGGTGGCTACCTATGGCGAGAGATCTTCAGCGACACAAAGGGTGTCGAATGGATCGGTGCGGTGCTCACCGCCATGGCACTCCTGTGGATCTACCGAAAGATGACGTACGGGCGGACGCGCTCGAGAGTCTTATGAGAATCCCCGGAGTCTGAGCACTCCTCCCGCCACCCGCGCCGGCCGGGCCCGCGACCGGCCGGGCCATTTAATGGCCGATGGCCCCCGGAGAAGTCCGGGGGCCGTTGCGCGTTCCGGGATTGCTCGAAAATCCGCCCCTAGTGGTACACGTAGACCCTCGTCCCCACCGGCGCTTTGGAGAAGATCCACGTCGCCGCCCACATCGGCACCCGCGCACAACCGTGGCTCGCCGGATACGTCGGGACCTCGGGCCAGCCGTGGATCGCTCTCAGGCCGTCGAAATAACTCGGGTAATAGAGACCTCCGCCGCTGGTTCCGGCGAGCACTCGATGCACGGTCCAGGTTCCGTCGCGCGTTGCGCCTCCGGCGCCGGTCGAGGTGTGGAGGATGTTCTTCACCTTCCCGTTCTTTACGGTGAACAGCACCTGGCGGGTCTGATCGATCTCGATGTGGAACTTCGGCCCTTTGTGGCGGGGCTTCGGGATGTTGGGCGATGCGAGTTTGTGCCACGTCGCCTCATCGACCGTCCCGATGCGTGCCCGGCGCTGCACCTTGTTGAAAGCCAGCATCGCGTCCGCAGTCCGGGAGTCGAAGTTGTTGTTGGCGCCGGGCAGGTAGTAGCCGAGCTCGATAAGTCTTTTCTCGAGCAGTTTCACGTACTCACTCGACGAACCCGAGCGGAGGTACGGAAGACTCGTCGTCCGCGTCGAAGACCGCGCCCCGGCCTGGACATGTGAGGACGACGTGGCAATGGCTCGGGCCCTCAGCTTGCCGGGTTTTCTGACCTTCATCTTGGCGGAGAACCAGCGCCCCTTGCGGAGGAACACCTCGCGCTTCCCCACCTGCTTGCCCGAGCGGAGCAAGAACACCGTCACCCGGCCCTCCGTGAGGGCAGGCTTGACGCTTCCTCGAACCCGGGCGCGCCCGAAGAGTTTCGTGGCGCCCAGCTTCACGTTCACGATGGGGCGCACCTTCACGGACACGGGGTCGCTCGCCACCTCGGACCACAGCGCCCGGAGTTTCACGTTCCGCCGTGGCGCGATTCGGAGGGAGAACTTTCCGGCGGCGTCCGTCGTTACCTCGGCAACTGTGGCATCCCCATCGACGATCGTTACGATCTGAGGCTCCTCGACCGGAGAAACAACTCCCTTAAGCCGAACCTCTCTGCCGAAGTTGATTTTGGTTCGTGATGCCTCGAGCGTTATCGACTCGGCCTCCTGGCCGAGCGCTGCTACGGGAGCCATCAAGGCCACTAAGACCGCTGCGGCAACTGCGACGCCAACGACCCTCAATCTCTCCACCGATGTCCTTTCCTGAGCTGGGTTGCCCGAAGTGTGCCATTCAGAGCCCTCGGAGGAAAGGACTATTAACTCCGGTCCGAGGTTGCGTTAGGTCGCGATGGTTCCGCCCGGCCCATCGGCGGCGCTGCGGGCCGCCACCTCAAAGACGTTGTCGCGGTAGTAGTGGCCTCCCCGCGCCATGGCCGCCGCACATGCGCCGAGATAAACGGGTGGGAACAGCAACCCCCATCGTTCGTACTGGCGGACATGGGCCAATTCGTGGCGAAGAGTCCGTTCGTCGAGTTCGTTCACCGCCAGGACGACATGACCGAACGTGATGGCCCGATATCTCCATCCCAGCCGGCGGGGCCACTCCGCCCCCTCACATATGAGGACCCCGGACACGACCCGTCTCGTGCGGAAGAACAGCGCGAACAGCAGCCCGAGGAGGGAATAGGGCGAGGCCCACAGAACGCGAGCCGCCCGTGGCACCCTTCGGCGCCTACAGCGGGACGTTCGATAGGACGAGGATGCGGGGTTCGGTCATCTCATCCATGGCGTAACGAAGGCCTTCTCGCCCGAAGCCCGAGTCTTTCACGCCCCCGTAGGGCATTTGATCTGCGCGGAACGCCGAGACGTCGTTGGCAATGACACCACCAACTTGGATCTCGCGGTGCGCGAGCATCAGCCGGTCGACGTCCTTCGTGAAGACTCCGGCCTGCAGCCCGTACTTCGAGTTGTTCACCTCCGCCACAGCGTCCTCGAAGTCCGAGTAGGTGCCCAACGTGATCACGGGTCCAAAGATCTCCTCGCAGCGCACCTTCATATCCGGGCGCGTGCTCGACAGCACGGTAGGAACGAAGAAAGGATCCTCGCGTTTGCCCCCACAGAGGACCTCTGCACCGGACTGGACGGCCTCGTCGACCCACTGAGCAATCCGCTCCAGCGCATCGCGGTCGATCAGCGGGCCCACATCGGTGTTCGCGTCCATGGGATCGCCGGTCTTTAGCTTGTTTACCTCGTCCACCAGCCGCCCGGTGAACTCGTCGGCGACGTCGGCGTGTACGAGGACTCGCTGCACGGCGATGCAGGACTGGCCGGCCTGGTAGTAGCCGCCGAAAGCGATCCGTTGCGCCGCCGTTGCAAGGTCGGCATCGGCGTGGACGATTACGCCGGCGTTCCCTCCGAGCTCCAGGGTGACCGACTTCTTCGGGCTCTTGGCCTTCAGGTTCCAGCCCACCGCCGACGAACCGGTGAACGACACCTTGGCGAAACGGTCGTCGGTGGCCAGCTCGCCGGCCTCTTTTCCTTCAAGGGGAAGCACCGAACACATCGCCGGGGGCAACTCCGTCTCACCAAACAGTTCACCCAACAAAAGCGCGCCCAGCGGAGTCTTCGTCGCGGGCTTGATTACGATCGGCGCGCCGACCGCAAGAGCAGGGGCCATTTTGTGGGCAACGAGATTCACCGGGAAGTTGAACGGAGCGATGCCCAGGACCGGCCCGAGCGGAAACCGCCTCACGATGCCCAACCTGCTACCAAGGGCCGCCTCGGTGTCGAGCCTCATCAGGTCGCTTCCGTAGCGGCGGCACTCCTCCGCCGCCCAGCGGAACGTCGAAACCGCGCGCGCTGCCTCGACCGTGGCCCACTTGAGTGGCTTCCCTCCTTCTCGCGCGATGAGGTGAGCAACTTCGTCGGCGCGCTCGCCCAAACGCCCCGATATGTGCATCAGGGCTTCGGCACGCGCGTGAACCGGGAGCTTGCGCGATTCGTCGAAGACATCCGCCGCGGCGGCCACTGCAGACTCGACGTCATGCGGAGTCGGTGATGCCACCGTCGCCACAACGTCCCCGTTGTATGGACTCCTGACGTCGAATGAGTCGGAGCCAGTTTTCCATTCACCGGCGACGAGGTAGCGCTTTACTTCGGACATGCCTGACTTCACTCCCCGGTAATTGCCTACATCGCTGTGAGGTTCGCGTACCCTCCTCTCGTGATGCTAGTCACGGGGCAGCAGGCGGCCTGCACGACACAACGGCCGAGGTGCGTCCCGTCATTTGTACAGTCCGACCTACGGGACCTCGAAATGCCGAAGATGTCGGGTCGGAGACAGCGAAATCCCCGACCATGCGGGAAGCTCGTGGGGCCGCGTGATGTTGTCCCAACGCGGGCGGACTCTTGAGGAGGGTTGAGGATGCAGCAGGCGGTGCAAGAGACTTCGGCAGCTCGGAGCCAAGGCACTCTCGCCGTCGAGGCCTCGGGTCTAACGAAATCCTTTGGCGCCACACGCGCCGTGGACGGCGTCGACCTGGCCGTCCAGGTGGGTCATGTCTACGGCTTTCTCGGACCCAACGGCGCCGGCAAAACCACCACCATCCGCATGCTCGCAACGCTTCTGCTGCCGGATTCTGGCAGCGCCCGGGTCCTCGGGCACGACATCGTCCACGAGGCCAATGCCGTTCGGAGCCTCGTGAGCCTGACCGGTCAACTTGCTTCCGTGGACGAGGACCTGACGGGCCGGGAGAACCTCGTGTTGATCGGACGGCTGCTCGGCCTATCTCGAGCAAGGGCGAAGGCGCGCGCCTCTCAGCTGCTCGAAGCGTTCGGCCTTGCGGATGCCGCCGGAAAGCAGGTCAAGAACTATTCGGGCGGCATGCGCCGGCGCTTGGACATCTCCGCCAGCCTTGTCGTAACCCCGCAGATTATGTTCCTCGACGAGCCGACGACGGGGTTGGATCCCCGCTCCCGCAACCAGGTGTGGGACATCATCCGGGCGCTCGCCAAGCAGGGAACGACGATTCTTCTCACCACGCAGTACTTGGATGAGGCGGATCAGCTTGCCGACCGGATCGCCGTCATCGACCACGGGAAGGTGATCGCCGAGGGGACGCCGGGGCAGCTCAAGGCCTCGGTGGGCTCCGGCTCACTGAGGGTCCGGCTGATCGACCCGGCTCGGCGTGACGATGCGGAAGGCATACTGGCGCACGCGCTCGGTGCGCTCATACACCGCGAACCCGATCCGGCCGCGTTGCTGACTCAAATCTCCGACGCGGAGAGGGCCTCGTACGCGCTGGGAGAGCTCGCGCGGGCCGGGATCGCCGTCGCCGACTTCTCACTCGGGCAGCCGAGCCTCGACGAGGTGTTCCTTGCGCTAACAGGTCATCCCGCGGAGGAAACGCCACCGGAGTCCGACGAACAACCGGGAGAGGGTGATGCCGCATGAGCACTAGAGCCGAATCTCCGTTCATGAACGGCTCGCTCGAGGGCGTCCTGTCATCCGGTCCGAAACCCCAGCCCGCCAGCGCGCCGTCGGCGGCTTTGACATTCGCCTGGCGAGGGATTCTGAAGATCAAACACGTGCCGGAACAGCTCTTCGACGTCACGTTGACGCCGATCCTGTTCACGGTGATGTTCACCTACCTGTTCGGTGGTGCCCTGGCGGGGTCGCCGCGCGAGTACCTGCAGTTCCTGCTGCCGGCCATCCTCGTGATGACCGTTCTGTTCACAACCGTGTATTCGGGTATGAGCCTCAACACGGACGTGACCAAGGGAGTTATCGACCGGATCCGTTCGCTGCCGATCTCGCGGACGGCGCCGCTCGTCGGACCGCTTCTGAGTGACAGCGTTCGATATCTACTCGCATCTCTGGTGACGCTGACCGTTGGGCTCATCCTCGGATACAGGCCCGACGGCGGAGTATTCGGGGTCCTCGCCGGGCTGGCGCTGCTGCTCGTGTTCGCGTTTGGGCTCTCTTGGGTCTTCATGGTCGTGGGGTTGATAATGCGGACGCCGAACGCTGTGCTGAACCTCAGCTTCGCAACTCTCTTCCCGGTGACGTTCATGACGAACTCGTTCGTCGATCCGGAGACGATGCCGGGCTGGGTGCAGGCCGTGGTCCACAACAACCCCATCAGTCATCTCGTCAGTGCCGAGCGCGCCTTGCTCGCCGGGAATACGCCGGACGACATCTGGAAGGTGCTGCTGACGGCGGCGGCTCTGACGGTGGTCTTCGCGCCGCTTACGACGCGCCTGTACGCCAAGCGCTGAGCCTAGTTGAGTGCCTCCTCGGCGAGGCGGTCGATCTGATCAAGCTCGGCGATGGTCGGATCGAAGATCAGCTCGTCGACGCCGATGTCATCGAACCGAGCTACGAGCTTCTTCACTGCGCCGGGAGTTACGGGTGCGGAGTCCGCGATTCGGTCGGCCCACTCTCCGAGGAAAGCATAGTAGTCCTTCAGGTAACGCGCCGCTCCCGCTTCGGCATCCGGGCCCAATGCGTAGTAGCTGAGCGCCACGAGACGCGGCTCACCTGGCCGACCGTACTCACGCCACCGAGCACGCACCTTTTCGGCGATGGGGGCCATCGCGTCGGGCCCCCCTCCCCCGGACGTGTAACCGACGCCGTACTTGACCGCGCGTTCGACCGCGGCGTCGCTTGTGCCACCGATGAGGACCGGTACCTCCCGTCCGGGTAGGGGCACTACGGGCTGCCCCGATTCGGAAGGCGTTTGGCCGCGCCATACGTCCTGCATCGTCTCGAGCTGTGCCTCGAACCGTCGGCCCCGCTGCTCGAACCGGCGGTTCGCCGCCGCAAAGTCGTCCGGTCGGCCCCCCACGGCCAGCCCGAGGGTAAGCCGCCCTCCGGAAAGCCTGTCCACGGACGCGGACTCTTTCGCCAGCAGCACGGTGTCTCGAAGTGGAGCGATCAGGATGTTGGTCATGAGGCCGATCCGCGTCGTCACCGCGGCCGCCCCGGCGAGTGCGATCAGCGACTCGTAACTCGGGTAGACGATGCGATCGATGGTTGCAACCGAAGAGAACCCGGCGGACTCGGCGCGCCGGGCCCATTCGAGGAGAGTGGCGCCATCGGTGCCGGGAACGGGGTTCGGTAGTCCGATACCGATCTTCATCCACTCTCTCCTTGAGTCGCTCCTCGGATACAGAAAACAACGGACTC
>OCZV010000060.1_pt1 | contig 40068 bp, 39 predicted proteins | sample 1539051 | NCBI WGS metagenome assembly OCZV01 (sample SAMEA3113581, study PRJEB22503) | soil metagenome
TATTGACAGAGATTGGCATCTTTGTATAAAGAAGGTTAGCCACCTTTTCAAGCTGTGAACCAGTGCCTATTTCCACTAGCCTGTACTGGTCTGCATTTAGTTGGTTGCTAAGCACTTCCGAGATTCCTTCTTTCTCAAGCGACCTCAAATTCTGACCGCAGATAATAACTTCCCTTATCGGCCAACGTCGTTTAAGGCTAGCCAGGTTCCTTGCTGCGTTTGCAAGCGATACTATCTCTTTTATCTTATCAAAAGCTGATTCAACCTCAGAGTTAACTAATTTTTCATCTCGCTTGGGCCAGCTTTCAAGCAAGATGCCTTTTTTACTGTTAAAACAAGTGACGTAGAGGTACTCAGTTATAAATGGAGACAGCGGATGAAGCATTATGTTTAGTTGTATCAGCACGTAGCTTATCACCGAATATACAGCAAGTCGCTTGTTCAGACTCTCAGGGCTGTCATCCCAGATTATGTTTCTTGTCATTGGAACATAAGTTTGGCTCAGCTCATTAATGATAAATGCATCCATTGCTTTGGCAGCTTCGTGGAAGCGGCATTGATCAAATGCTTCAGTTACTTCTACTACTAACTTCTGTAGTTTTGATAAAAGCCAGATTTCAGTTAAAGTAAGAAGCTTATTATTAATTACCCAGCTCAGTGTGTGCTTTTGCTGATCGAATCGGTCAAATTCGCTGTTCTGCTTGAAGTACACGTGTAGATTATGAAGTGTGCTCAGTATCTGGTAGGGTCTAGTCCTCATTTCGTCAAGGCTAAAATTAAGCGACTCAATAGGAGACGACTTCCACATGAAGTATAACCTTATTAGGTCCACTGGGTTTTCAGTCAACAGCGCATCAGCTTCAATAATGTTGCCAAGGCTCTTGCTCATCTTATTGCCGTTTTCATCAAGGACATGCCCTTGGAAAAGAAATGATGTGAATGGTGCGATAGCTGACTGGTTCATAATGACATTTTCCATCAATAGAGTGTATGCCCATCCTCTTGTCTGGTCGATACCCTCTGTCAAAAAGGTTGCAGGGATCAAATCTGTGTATTCCTGATCGGTAAGCGAGGCGTAGGGCGCAGCACCGCTATTGTGCCATGTGTCAAGGACAAATGGTTCGCGCTGCATTATTGCCCCACACTTTTCGCATTTTATTTTGACCCTATCGATCCAAGGGCGATGAAGTTCAAAGTCAGGGCCTTCAGGGAGGTCTATCGCCTTCCTTATAATTTCACTTCTTGAGAAGAGCAAATCTTTGTGAGAGCACTTTGCACATGACCATATGGGAAGAGGAGTACCCCAAACTCGTTCCCTTGAAATACACCAAGGGTGCTGTTCTCTAATAATTTCTATGAATCGATTCTTTGGTGGATCAAAATAGTACTCTACATTCTCTGCAGCCTGCAGTGGCTTGTCCCCCAGGTTTTCAATAATATAGAAGTATTCGCGCCGAGCGAGCCAAACTACTTTGTGATGAGAACGCCAGCACGTGGGGTATTGGTGTTTTATCTTTCCTATCTTGACTGATGCGTTAACTTCCTTCATTGCCTGCACCACTTTATTATCGGCATCTCTGACAAAGAGGTCCTTAAAGGCACCGGCTTTTTCTGTAAAGATTACTCTATCATCTATTGGTACAAAAACGGGAACATTTCTTTTCGTTGCTATCTCAAAGTCCTGCTCGCCATTTGCTGGTGACAGATGAACAAGACCGCTGCCTGTGGATGTATCAACAAAGTCGTCTGAGATCACAAAGTGTATCGATCTATTGGCTGCCAGCTCTGCTAGGCCTGGTATGATGTGGAGCAACGGGTGGACGTAATATCGACCGTCAAGCTCGCTTCCCTTGACTGTTTTTTCAACTCTGAAATCTTCGATATGCAACTCCTTCATAAGGTCATTCATTCTGTCGGCACCAACAATCCAGAGCTCCTCCTCATCATTATTGTTGTTAATGCGCACGTAATTATAATCAGCCTTGGGATTTGCTCCCACCATTTCGTCTGTAACGATTGTAAAAGGCATTGTCGTCCACACTATCATGTACGCATCTTCTTCTCCTTCTCCTTCCCCTTCTTCCCTAAGCTTTACTTTATAGTAAAATGAAGGGTCTTCAACAGTTTCATATCCCTGGTTTACCTCAGCATTGCTAAGGGATGTTTGGCATGATGGACAGTACGCCACCACTCTGAACCATTCCTTGAGCACTCCGCTTTCCCATGCCTTCTTCAAATACTGCCATTCTCGCTCTATGTACTCATTATGGAAAGTCCAGTATGCCTTTTCATAGTCAAATGACATGCCGAGTAGCTTATCGACTGCAACCCACTTTTCGTTGTATAAATGGACTATCTTTTTGCAGGTTTCAACAATTTTTTCTACTCCAACTTTGCTGACATTTTCTGCCTTGCTGCCTGTCAGCCCAAGCTCCTTTTCTGCCTGTAGTTCCACAGGCAGACCTTGTGTGTCCCATCCTGCGCGAAAGATTACTCGCTTTTTTTGTAAAGTGTTAAAGCGGTACCAGAGATCTTTGATAATTCTGCCCCGGATATGGCCCACATGGGGTTCGCCGTTCATTGTAGGCGGACCCTCTATATAGCCGACAAGCTCTTTTCCAACCAGGTCCTTCTCTAAGTAAGCTGCTAAATTAAGATTAGCCAGATAATTCCGAACATTGTTTTCGATGGCCTTGGCGTTGAAGTTGACATTAAAGTGCATCTATGTGCGAGAATCACGATAGCATAGCCTGTGTTTATGTTTTTGGCTATTGAAGCTAGAGCACACTTTCATTAATCAGATTTCATTTATCTGTCCACAGAATTCATGCAAAAAGCGTTAGTGTCGAAGCCTATCTTTTCATTATTTAGGCCCTCGTCTGATCATTTCTGTGAGGGTTCTACGATCATTATTAATTTGCACCTACGTATTTTGCAGGAAGTTACATTTCTAGTATTGTAAGGGACTTATTATTCTCCATCTAATTATTCAATTCAGGCATTTTTAGTATACTGCATAAGATTAAGAATATTGATTCAGGGCTATCATTACTGACAGAGATCATGTAGTTCTGGATTTATTATAACTCTCTTCCATTTTACAATACCTTACAGCCATCAGATTCTCCTCATCTAATTTTGAGTTCTTTCAGATAATCTGATCGCAAACCATGTCTCTGCTATATTTAACGGGTAGGCGTGGTGATTAAGCGTCCTTTGAATGAACCGTGTGTAAACTGCACTCAAAATCCTTGACCACTTAACTCCATATTCGTGTTGAAAGACGAGATTCATATTGCCATTTTTGTCCACATGGCAAGAATATCCTTTGTACGATCCACCAAATGCCAACAGCCGGTCGAACACAACTTTGAGTGTGTTCTCAAGGGTCTGTGCGGCTTTCAGCTCTAGGAAAAAAAAGGAACAATTTCCTGCAACATGCTACTGTATTCCTCAATCCATTTATCTTCATCAATGTTTTCTATAAAGAAATGAACTGACCTCGATGGAACGATAAGAGAACTATCTTGTTCAACATATTTATAGAAAGTTATATACTTCCAGAGGATGCTGTTTATCTTTGAGTTTATACTCAAACCTTCACCTTCTGATATATTTTTTAGCATAATTTGAATTTCAGTGTCTATAGCCAATGTAATATTTGATTTTTTGTTGTTCTTTGCGAATGGCGCTTTATTGTTATACCGCTTAGTGAGCAATGATTCTCTTTCTTCCCACATCTACACAAGTAGTTTGAACTTTATAGAATGTAAATGTATGAGGCAAAAACCTAACCCAGAGAAGATTCTAGCATATTTTCCCGGCTATATATATCATAGAAGGATTATGGCATCTAATATCTCCCTAAGATGAGGGAAAATTACAAGATCCAGGCTATTAAGAACAAGAGGAGCAAGATCTGTTATCACATATGGTCCTCTTAATTTTGCAACTAAAAGTGGGAATTAATAGATAGCCAAAATTTAGGCTCATAAAAATATTCTATAATTTATTCGGTCATTATAGCTTCATACCTGAATCAAAGTTAGTAATAGCCACTATTCGAGCTATTGGCTTAGTTGTTCAGATGTGGTTCTATATTTTCAGATGTATTATGTCATGAATCCGTGTAAATCTGTGTAAATCTGTGTTACCCTGTTATTAATTATAATGCGCCAGCAGTGATAAATGACAACAACAAAGAAAGTTTCAACTTACTATCTGCCACTCGCTGCAGTACTAATTACAGCAGCAGCAGTAGTGGCGGTACCATTTCAACAAGCAGCATATGCACAGGACACCGAATTCCTTGTCAGGTTAGTACAAGGAACAGCTCAAACAGGTCTGGTTAATGTGAGCGTCCAAGTAGGTAGTGTGATCGTCAGTGATACAGTAGACGTCACCGGAAACAACATTGCAGTGGGCCCCATAGCTATTCCAGTCGCAGCTAACGTAAACGTTGGAGCTCTAGTATGCGCAACAATACTGTCAACTGACGACCAGGTTTGTAGGTTTGTGCAAAACGTACAGCAAGACGCAGAGAATAGAGTGACACTTAACCTGAGACAAGCACAGTAAATACAATACGTAGCAACATAATTCCTCAATCAAACATACAAGAAGAATACAGTTTCTTCTCTCTTCTTTTTTAGTTTTACTCAAACTAGTTGTCGTGATTTAATCCAATGGCATCCTTAGCTTTGAGACCACGGTGAACCTTTCGTATCTCATTGAATAGCAGCCGATTTTGCTATATTCAGTTCTAAGGGGCTGGACATTTTTCATCTACGCTGGCTATACATCTTCCCAGCAGAGGGCTAACACAGATTTCGAAGCGTGTGATTACAGAGGGAATATTGCGATGAAAACGGGGACAAACACTATAGCTACTGTGTTGAGTAGCTTAATTACCGTGTTAAGCGCTGGTCCAGCTGTGTCCTTATATGGGTCGCCAATCAAGTCGCCTACAACTGCAATTGCATGAGCCTCAGTCTTTTTCTTACCTTGTATCTCGATGTATTTCTTGGCATTATCCCATGCCCCTCCGCTATTTGCTAGGTGATATGCAAGAAACAGGCCGCTTACAACTGCGCCCATGAGCACACCTGCCACCGCAGTTGGACCCAACAGTACTCCTATTACTATTGGAGCTGAAATTGTGACTAGCGCCGGCTTCCACAGCTCCCTTAGGCTTGCAGTTGTTGCAATGTCAACGCATTTAGCATAGTCTGGAGTTTCCGTGCCATCCATTATGCCTGGCTTTTCTCTAAACTGGCGCCTTACTTCGTCAACCATCTTTGAAGCCGATCTACTGACTCCTGCAATAAGCTGGCTTGTCACAAAGAATGGGATTAGCCCCCCTACCAAGAGCCCAATTACGAGCCTGACATCTGAAAGCGAGTATTCAAATGCCATTGCTGGGAATATCTTGTCAGCCTCAAGCTGAAATGCCTGTATAATGGCAAGTGCAGCAAGACCCGCGCTTGCGATTGCAAACCCTTTTGTTATGGCCTTTGTAGTATTGCCAGCAGCGTCTATTTTGTCAGTTATTGTTCGATTGTCTTCACCCATGCTAGTCATTTCAACAATACCGCCGGCATTGTCGCTAATGGGACCAAATGCGTCAATACATAGGACGATCCCTGCAAGGCTGAGCATCGCCATTGCAGCCATCGCTGTGCCATAGATTCCCATAAGCGGGTCTTGTGTCACTCCAAATGTAATGCCGTACGAAACTCCTAATACAATGACTATGGCAAGCATAAAGGGTCCAGTTGAGCGCATGCCCATGACGATGCCTGTTAGCGTGTTTGACGCATATCCCCACTTGGTCGAATCTGCGATCTCTTGTACCGGCTTGTACTTTGAGTTAGTGTAATAGTCGGTAATCCTCTGTATTACAGGTACAAGTATCACTCCTACCACGGTGGTCGCAAAGAGTGCATATGACAGCATATTGTAGCCTAGAAAGGTAGTCGTGAAGAAAAAGTTGAGTGCAATGGCTACTGCGGCGCTTACGATAAATGCAATATTGAGCGGGGTCATTGGATCAGATATCTTTCTTGAAGTTATCGTCATGGCACCAATTATTGACGCTATTAGGCCTGAAGCCCCTATTAGCATCGGGTAAATTATCATGGGGTTAACCTCGATCCCCACAATTGGAAGTACTATCGGGCCGAACCTCTCGCCGCCTATTGCTTCTAGGCTGCCTGGGGCGATAAGTGCACCAAGCAGCATGGCTGCAAGTATCGTGACAATGTATGATTCATAGACATCGGATCCCATGCCGGCTGCGTCGCCTACGTTATCGCCAACATTATCTGCGATTGTAGCTGGATTCCTTGGATCGTCCTCTGGGATTCCTGCCTCGACCTTCCCAACAAGGTCCGCTCCCAAGTCTGCAGCCTTTGTAAATATACCCCCGCCAGCCCTGATGAACAAGGCGATGAGGCTTGCACCAATACCAACCCCGGCAATCATTAATGGGTCAGGATACAAAAAATACAGCGCAGTGATTGCTATCAACGCCATTGCCGGCACTGACAGGCCGACTGTTGCACCACCCCTAAATGCAGTAGCAAAAGCAGGCCCAAGACCTTTTGATGTTGCGTGAGCGGCTCTCGAAGCAGCCTTTACTGTGATCCTAAGCGAAATGAGACCGGCGATCCCAGATAGTGCAGCGCCAACTGCGAATGCCACTCCATTTGAGAAACTTGAAGCAAAACCAATAATTACTGCAAGTGCAATCGCCACGGGTATCACTATCTTGAATTCCCTTCTTAGGAAGGCCATTGCGCCAGTCCTAACAGCAGACGAAATGTTTACCATGCTTTCGGTTCCGCTTTGCTGCCTTCCAACCCAAGCAGCAAACCCGGCCGCAACTCCCATAGAGGCTACAGAAGCCCCGATGGGCAATATATCTTCAAAAACCATTTGCGGTTTTTTTCCGTTGGACTCGTTATATAAAGGGTTACGAGCAACCAAGCAACAACTAGAACAAGATCAGCTAACTAGGCATATTTCATCTCAACAAGATCTGGAAGCAGTCTGTCCTGCTTGGTCTGTGATTATAAACTATTTATTTTTGATAGAAAGTCTCGAAAATACCATCGCCAGTGTAACTGACTAGTGTAACTGATGAGCTTATCCTCATCATTAAATGCAGAAAAACATGAGTGGTAAGTTAAAATATATATAGTCTCTTCTGTTTATCTATACAATCTTTCCCGTCATTCTCCATGTGGCTAACCAAAAATCAGCGCTTTTAAATGCTCAAAGATGGTAGCTAGTCAGCGTTTGCTAAGTGATAACTGCCTAATCTAGTCCAATGTATGCTCAGTCTAGTTTGTACTGGGCGTTCTGGTGAGATAGAAGTGAAAGCAACGCGCGTACGAGATATACTGGCAGATCAGATACCTGAAACTGACTGCACCTGCCTTGCATAAAGGACGATTTCCCCTACAATCAAGACAAAGCTAGCGACGTTCATTAGTTCCTGAAGGATGCTCAAAAGTGCTACTGAGTATAAGAGGGGAGGACTGGAGGTCTTAGCAAGTGCCAAATTTTTTAGAAGGGATAAAAAAGGTTCAGACTGAAAAAGAAGAAATAGAATAATTTGGTCAAAGAGCCTTGAATTGCTCGCTCCATCGCATGTAAGCCCTTATCATGTCGACACTGACACTTGGCTTGCGGATTCTCAATATTTCTCTGAAATCGCTCATTCCTATAGCTCTTGGATTAGTGCCATCCTCCATTGCCCTGCCACTTTCAAATAATTCATTTACGACTCGTAGCTGAACAGACTGACAAATGTCCTTGATGTCGCTTGCGCTGTAGCCCTCACTTATTTTGGCAAGTTCGTCAACCCTTAGCGTCCCGTCAACATTCAAGGGACTTGTATACTGCACGAAAAGATTTGTCCTTGATCCGTTGCCTGGCAGTGTTACATAGATCCTCTTTTGGAATCTGCGCAGAAACCCCACCTCTAGGCTCCAAGGCTTATTGGTTGCGCCTATAACATAAAGTTGGGATTCTTTGCTCTTGCCATTGATACCATCCATCTCGGTCAGAAATTGGTTCTTGACTCTAACCTCCCCTCCTACCTCGCTATTACGTGTGCCGAGGAGCGAATCGATCTCATCTATAAATAAGAGAACTGGTACTCCCTCGCTTTCGGTTAGGTTACGAGCCATATTGAATAGTTTTGAGATGTTCTTTTCTGCCTCGCCTAACCACTTACTCATCATTGACGCAGCATCGACATTGATGAAGTAGCCGTCAATTTCTGCAGCAGCTGCAGCGGCGAGCAACGTCTTGCCGCACCCTGGCGGGCCGTAAAGTAATATACCCCGAGGCCAGCCAAGTGGGAACAGGTCCGCCCTCTTTGTAGGATAAACAATAGATTCGCGAATAGCTCTCTTCGCATCTTCTAGCCCAATGACTTCCTTCCAGCTCACTTTAGGTTTTTCTTTCATCACCAAGTCATCAAAGTCGGCCTTGAGTGTTTCTACATTTCCACTAGATTTAGCTGAAGCAGATGTATTTATGGAACGGGTACTGGAAGAAGAAATAGTAGAACGCCTGCTTCCATGCCCGTTTGGAGGATCTAATTTGATACTATTCATTTGGGTTGGTGCCAACTTCTCTTCTTCTTGTAGACCGTGCGACATTTGGAGAGCCTTGATCCTATTCTGATACGCATTGGCTCTCTCCATGTACACTTTGTTTAGCTTGTAATCAGGATATATCTGGACGAGCTTGACCAGTGCCTCTATAGCCCGCTGGTATGAGTTAATTGCCATTCCACGTGAGCCCTGAGAGTCCAGCCTGATAGCTTCGGCTGCATACTTGCTAGCGCTATTTTCTAATTCTTGTGGTGCGAGACTCATAAATACAAATCAAGCCAGATTGGATTCTTTATTTGAATTACTTATGTGTAAATCTATGTTGCCTAGCTAACAAAATAATTTGCACCCATGCCACCATGTTCTGGCCATGCTCCTCGTGCCGCCCTCCTTTTCTCTCTCTTTTCTTCCCTTCCCGCTGCCTCTTTAAGGGTTGTCTCATTTACTATAAATTCTGCCGCATTTGTTTTGGCTGCTGCAAGTACTGTAGACGCCGCGCAGGAGATTTGGTTCAATCTCCTGCCTCACAATGAAAAATAGAGTTGTCAAAATTGTTGTGCAGTCTGCTTACCCTAGCTTTTCTGTCACGGCTAGGCGCAGACGCCATCTAGGAAAATCTGAGGGGAATCAAAGGCAGCTCAGGCACTTTGGAGAACTCTTCTTCCATCTTCTCGTCTACTACTCTAGAAACATCTTTTATGAAGCATACAGCTTCTTCATTAGCCGTCTCAAAATTTATTGTACAGCTACCCACCTGGCCAGCATCCACAAGTATCCCACTCAATAGCTCAGAGATAACGCCGAGGTCTCCCTCCATTTCTGGCACATATGGCGTGATAGACATTCTAAGATTCTTTACTACAGCCATGGAAGGACTCAAGACAATGACTAGATCGACAAAGTCGGAAGCTGATGATAGTTTTGATATGAGCTTTTCCAGGGCAACAGAAGTAAGCAGTAGGGCTCTTGAAAGTTGTCTTGCCCTTGAGAGTTCTGCAGAAAGTAGAGTACAATGTTGTATGCTATTTTCGTTTACGGAAACCATCAACTTTCTCAAAATCTCATTGTCCTTTAGTCTGTTTATGCTGTGAAGCTCTTCCAGACGATCGATGAGCACTTCTATCCTTTTTCTCACTGCATCCATCCGCGGCTTTAAGGGCCCTCCAGGTTTGGGCAGAGAAGCAATTTGATAATAATCGTTGTTACCATTGTTACCGTCTCGGTCATGACTATCTACTACTGATTCAGATTTTACCCACCTTGAATTCATGCCGACTTGGCTTATGTTATTGAAAATAATACATACTATGTATCATAATGTTTTGTAACTGCGGTAACAAGAGCCTATAGTAACAGCTCAGCATTTTTTTGAACTTTGACACAATCTATTTGACCAACCGCCTTACCTTTAGTTTTCATTCGCTAAGAATATGATGGCTGATACCACTAATGATATTCCAGGCAGCCTTGAAGAATTCGGACTGTCAAAATATGAAGCTAGGGCTTACCTTACCATGATAGGCAAGGGATCGCTGGCCGTGAGCGAAATAGCTTACTATGCCAATCTGCCACGAACCAAGGTCTATCAAACAGTGAAAAAGCTGGAGAAGAAGAAACTTGCCGTCATCTCTAAACAGAAACCACTTATTTGCAGTGCGATCCCACCTGAGGAGGCCTTCGCCGAGATCGTCAACTTGTATGATCGGAGAGTAAAGAGCATGAGGAAGATAGTTGATTCTTTGCAAAAGATAAATGACGAAAGCCATCGGCCCAAGGGCTCTGAGGAAAGAAGGTATTTCATTCTAGATGCAAACTCTACCCTTGAAAGAATACGTACCCTGATATCGAACTCCAGGTCTTCAGTCACAGCAACTCTTGACCCTTGGGGGTTGAGGCTAGTCTCGCAATGCAAAGCATCTGTTGTCAGAGCCTTGACTGCTGGCGTGCGACTGCGGATGATACTTGGCTCTCAATGTATCGGTAACGAAAATGTCTTCCAACTACCAGATGGTATTGAGCTTCGTACAGCCGAGGTTGTGTCGAACTTAATAATTATTGACTCTAGCTACCTAGTCTCAATCGACAGCAGTAACGGAAAGGCCGCATTTTTTGCCTCAACAGATTCGTTTGCTATGCTTCAGGCAAAGAATTTTGAAGAGGCATGGAGCAGTGCAAGTGAGATGAAATACCTGCTTGATATGCAGCCAGACGCTGCAGCAAAGGCAATAGAGCTGATAAGAATAGTCGAAAATGGCCTAGCTGCAAAGATGTTGGAGTACGCAATTAGCCGGCTAGACATGTCAGCCGAGCTTATCGATGTGATTGATGAAAGATACGGTCTAAATATATCAGGTATGAGTCCGAGTGAAATGATGGATTTGGTTGACTCTGCGCTCAAGATAAGCTGTCTGGGTGGACTGAAGCACGATAGAAACAACAATATGGTGAGCCTTCAGTCAAAGCTAGACGGCAAACAGGTCCTGCCTTGGGCGCTCGTGTTGGCATCATACTTTAAGTCTACAGGAAATGAGCCACGCATTATGCAACAACAACAATCGCAGCAGGGCAAGAGCATGCAGCTGATGCACCTTCGGCTGTCAAAACCTGTTGTATGAGATAAATAGCTAGCAATTCTGGTAATAGGTAGAGTCTGCATATGGCCATACCATTTGTTATTTTCTTTGCTGTTGCAATCGCTATAGGCGCAATTATCACTGTTGCTGTCCTGTACTTTAATCCGGCAGCAATTACTACCTCCATACTAGGTCAGACAGAAGATGAACAGCAAGAGCTGACCATAAGTCAGCAATTGAGGTCTGTAAGCTACGGTTATCGGCAGGTCAACGTCACAATGAACGGCTTGGTGCTTGTCGCTGACATTGCGGCAACAGACGAACAAAGGACAAAGGGACTGTCTGTGAAAGACAGACTTGGTGAAAATGAGGCGATGTTATTTGTATTTGACAACGAAGCTGAGCACACATTTTGGATGAAAAATATGAAATTTCCGATCGATATAATCTGGTTAGACTCTGACAAGACTATAGTCCATATAGAGCATAATCTGCAGCCCTGCAGCTTCGAGCTCTTATGTCCAACATACAAGCCCAACGTTGAGTCACTTTATGTGCTAGAGACTGTGGGGGGTTTTGCTGAAAAATATGATATTGTAAAAGGAACTATGGTTGAGTTTGACCTGACGGCTTAGACAATACACATATCCAGTTCGATTGAAATGCAGAGATGTGTACATGACATGTCAAAGAGTTTGAGGGTAAGACCTCCAAGTCATTAGCTAGAAAAGTTCTATTCTGGGTTCTAGACGTTCCTATTACTGTATATACATATACTATGAAAAATCTACCACCACTAATATAGGCATAGAAGCAAAGAGATGTGGAATAAATTGCTTAGACGCAAATTTGGCTGGACAGGTCTCGACGTGCCAGTAATTGGAATGGGCACTTGGATGATCGAAGGCAGGAGCAGGGACGCTGAGAGACAGGCTATAGAGGCGCTGCGCCTAGGATTGGACCTTGGGATGAATCACATTGATACTGCAGAGATGTATGGTAATGGTCGGGCAGAAGAATTGGTAGCTAAAGCTGTCGATAATCAACGCGAACAAGTTTTCCTAGTCAGCAAGGTTCTGCCTTCTAATGCATCCTATCAAGGAACTTTGAAAGCATGTGAGCGCAGCCTCAAAAGGCTTAAGACTCACTTCATTGACTTGTACCTACTCCACTGGCCAAGCAGCCAGCATCCCATTGAAGAGACAATGCGTGCCATGGAAAAGCTTCTAGATGAAGGCATGATAAGGTTAATCGGGGTCAGCAATTTCGATGTAGAGCAATTAAGAGAAGCGCAACATGCACTAAAAAAGTATAGAATCGCTTGCAACCAAGTGCTCTATCATCTTGCTTATCGAGGGATTGAACGCGACCTGCTGCCGTACTGCGCTGAAAACAGCATCGCTATAGTAGGGTACTCGCCATTTGGTCACGGAAATTTTCCATCCTCTCATAGCAAAGGTGGAAAGGTGCTAGCTGAAATTGCAAAGAGGCACAATCGTACTATGCGTCAGGTCACGCTGAACTTTCTTACACGTGATCCAAATCTCTTCACTATTCCAAAGGCAGGCAATCCTGACCATGTGAAGGAAAATAGTGGCGCGGTGGGAGATTGGAACCTCACCGATGAGGATATTACAGTTATCGATAGGACGTTTCCTCTTCCAGGCGCAGATGAGCCTCTTGAAATGATTTAAGGGAATGTCTAGAAAGAATCCTTTTGACTAGTATTTGACTTGTGATTCTGTGATTCTGCTCTCTATACGCTTGGGAAAGGTTGATGAATTTACCTCTACGCAAGTCAATTGATATGGTCCCTTGCCATTTCTCTTAGACGAGACAGCTCTTATAATATTTGCACGTCGTGTCCTGCGTGAGCATTACAGCAAAAGCTATATATTTATATATATGCGTTTCCAATGGAAGAGCAGCGAACAAAGAAGACCTCAAGCGCATTTCTGAGCAAGTAGAGAAGGAAAATGCGGTTTTTGCAAATAAGATATTCCTTGATAACCTAACGCTTCCGTCTCAAATAATTGGAAGGGAGAGCAAGGTAAAAGAGCTTGTTCATTTCTTCTTAGGATACAAACAGGGACTCGTAGTACCGTTTGTATCTGTGTATGGTAGAAGTGGATCAGGCAAGTCTATGATTGTCAAGTTTGTCTGTGAAAACCTGGATGAGAATATCCCCTATGCATTTGTTAACCTCAGAAAGGCTAAGACAGTTTTTGGTTGTGCAAATTTAATCCTGGCAGAGTTTGGTCAGCCCAGCCTAAAGAGCGCACAAGGTATCAATACCGCAATTGAACAGATCAGTAATGCTATTGAGCAAGAGCTAAGCAAGAAGAAAAGCAAAACTAGATTCTTTATCCTGGTGCTAGATGAGTTTGACGTTTTATTGTATGATAACCGTGGCAATCCATCTGACTTTATTTACAAATTAGGGATGATGGAGCAAAACCTTAGGGAAAAAGGATATTTGATATGCATAGTTGCAATATCAAATAACGTAATAGCCGACTACGAAGTCGATGATAGGGTAAGATCAAGAATAGGAACATCAGAAGTATTCTTTGAACCTTATACATCACAAGCGGTTCTAGCGATACTCAAGGACAGAGCTGCAAGAGCCTTTTCAGAACCTGTAGAAACTGAAGTACTACACTATTGTGCACGCAAGAGGATGCAAGTATGCGTTAGCAAGCTGTTCAATAATTCCATCCCTTCATTGCAGAGTTGCAATGATAAACAATACTAGAGATTTTTGCTGCTAGTGATCAATAGGATCGCAGATTGCATTGTCCTAATATCTGCCAACCCTGATGTAAATAGGCCAAACCACTCTTCTTTTGTGCCAGGTATTTTTGTTGCTGCCCCATGCACCTGCAAGGTCATTATAGACTTGTTCAATAGGATCAGAGTTATTCTTTCCAATAAATTTTTGAACACTTGACCAGGTATACAGATATCCAACTAGTTCTGACAGAGTCCAATCCAATTCTATCTGAAAGAGTGGCGTATCTATCTCGTGAAAGGGAAACGGTATGTTTTGATATTTATTTTCAACGATTTTTCTTTCTTTTGCCCAGTAGGAGCCAAGAATGTCTTCGTACAATAAATGCGTTATATTGTCAATTTCTGGGGAGATTGAATGAAGGCCATAAGCCCATGCTGCGAGAACACCACTACCTCTACCGCTGGTGCCACGTCCGTTATCCTCCCCCTTTCTAAGCACCCTTTTAGCCTCTTTGTAAAAGTCATCCAAATTAAACCAATGCAAAGCCTGAGCAATGATGATGAGATCAACGCTATTATCAGCAAGAGTGGTCCTTTCAGCAGAAAATACTTCATATCGAATGTTGCCTCTAGGCTGTGCGTTTTCAATTTGCTCCTTGCTCGCATCACTGGCTATTACCTGCTCAAAGTATTCAGAAAGGGATATTGCCGCCTGGCCATTGCCAGTTGCACAATCCCATGCCAGATTTCTATATTGTACTAGTCCCACAAGAAACTCGAATAGTGACCTAGGATACGTGGGTCTCGAACTTGCATACTCTTTGGATTTGCCGGAAAATAGGTCTTTGAATTTTGTTGGCTTCAAATTGGATTAATACTTCTTTGCAAGAAGTATAATTAATTATTCTTGGAATGAGAAGTGAGCAACTCGAGAGCAAATCTAGAATGACGTGCATTATGCAAATATCAACTTTATTAACCGGAAGAGAGGCAAATAATATAGAACAAAGAGATAAATCTAGCGTTAAATTAAAAAGTTAAAGTAAATTTTTTATTCGAATTGCATACACTACAGACATGAGGCACAGGCATTAGGTTTCGTCATCTCAACTCTTTCTCCTCCTCCTCCTCCTCCTCCTGTACTCTTCCTAAGGTAATCCTCCACCACGTTGGGCTTTCATTACTGATTAAACCAAAAATTCTTGCCGCTCAACCAAAGACGAACATAGCTTTCTGGCATGACGCCAGAAGAGGCAAAAGATATGCACAATATTAAAAGCGTAGTCTTCGATCATATTATGAACTACATTATATGACTGAAGAAGGAGGACACAGTAAGCACAATAACCCTGTTCCAGCAGTTGATTTTCTCATCTCAAAGGATGATAACTCAAAGATACTCCTTGTAAGGCGAAAGAACGATCCATTCAATGGGATGTTATCAATTCCTGGTGGTTTTATAAACCAAGGAGAAACAGCAGAATGATAAATAGCTTCAATAAAAGGTCATAATTCATTAACAGCCTAGAAATAGAGTCTTTAGGTAAGAAATGTCCTCTCCATCCTTCCCGTCATCTCCTTCCTCATCCCCCAGCACTGCTTCATCTGGTCCATCTACAAATCTGAGTGGCAAAGACATTATCATGGTAGATGCAACTGTGATTTCAGGCATTTTGATACTCCTAACAATATCGTCTTTTTCTCCTTTTGAGTTTCCAAATAGATCGGTGTTTGTATCAACTGCAGTTCCAATTGTAGGCCTGTTTGCTGTTTCCTCTTTTTTTGCATTAGAGGATAAAATTTCATACGCAAGGAAATTTGCTAAGACCGGATTTGTAGCTATAGTGATCTTCATGATATTCCTTGGAACTGTTAATGTAGGCAATATCGTTGCTCCTGAACTCTGGAGGCAGAATCCCATCGCGGAGAAGATTGTTTCAAACTCCACTAGCAGCAGCAGCAGCAGCAGCGCTGCCAGTAGCGTAGAAGGTGCAGAGTATCCTGCTAGGAATGTACAAGAGTAGAAGGCAAATAAATTCTATTAATATGATAATAAGAATAACAAGGATTGTCATAGTATCTTTTTTACAAACGTTAAGCACCTCGTCCTCCTTTTTTATGTGCAACCGCTCCTACTTTTGCAAGATATCTTGGTGGTAGTACATAGAGAACATATGTCCGTAATTATGTGATACCTTGTGAAGACCGCTAAAATGGAAAGAAAAAAAGGAATTATTTTTGACATGGACGGAGTCTTAGTCGACGCAATGCCATTTCACTGTAAAGCCATTCAAACAGCAGCAAAGCAAGAGGTAAATATTGATATCGCACAGAGGGATATATATCTCCTTGAGGGAATGCCTGGGGAAGACATGGTCAGGGAGCTACTTAGACATAAAAGATACACCGGTAATATAGAAGGACTATCCGATGATGATGATGACTCTGATAAACTAGATTCTATCGCACACCTGATACATGAGAGAAAGAAAAAGATCTTTCAGCAAATTAATGCTTCAGCACCGATTAATGGTGCCAGAGAGTTGGTCTCCAGTATAGGCTGTAAAAAAGCATTAGTGTCTGGTGCTGCTAAACAAGAAGTTGATTCTATTATCAACAAGTATTTTGCAAAAGATGCTTTTGATGTAGTTGTATCGGGGGAAGACCTAGAAGAAGGCAAGCCAAGTCCCGACCCATTTCGAACTGCTCTAATAAAAATGGGTTTAACAGAGTCTGAGGCCATAGTTGTTGAAAATGCGCCCCTTGGAGTAAAGGCAGCAAATAATGCTAAGATTAGATGCATTGTAACTCTCAACAATACGCCTCTAAAGCTTTTAGACTTTGAAGGTCTGATTAGAAAGGAGTCGATATTCCCTAATACAAGCTCAGCCATCTCATTCTTGAAAGAATACTGTCAAAGTATAATACCTAGAGACTGACTGACTGACTCTCTCGACATCCTGTCGCTTAACCCTGATTGTCGTGTACATGTTTTGAACTTTGCAAAGTTAATTGCTGACTTTCTTACACCCAGACCAGTTGGTCCCTGGATATGTAAATCAAATGCCAGACATAATTACGATTAAAACGATCATTCTACTCGCAGGAAAGAAACTTATGTAGGTGTTCACATACTAAAGCTGGTTTTTCTGTAAATGGAGCATGACCAGTGCTTGGTATTATATTGACTGCAGAACCCTTTATTGCTTCTCTGAAAATTTGTGAATGATGAGTGGGTATCACTTTGTCATACATTCCCCATATTATCAAAGTTGGAATTCCTTTTTCGCCGATTTTGTTTAGATTCTTTATTCCGATTTGCGTATTTGCGCTATTCCTCAGGGAGGATTCAAAAGCATATTTTGATCCTGGCTTGTTTATTCTATCAATAAATCCTTGCACAAAGACATCGCTGATGAGTAGCGGATTTGCAACCATTTGCTCAAACACTTTTCTTACCTTTTCTTTTGATGGGTTGATTGCAGCATCAAGGTACTGGTCTAGTAGAGGGGTTGGTTTTTCTAGATTGCCTGAAGAGTCCACTAAAACCAATTTGTCCAAAAAATTGCTATTGTATGCTGCAGCTATTCTTGATGCAATATAGCCTCCCAGGGAATGGCCCACCAAGGTTATTGTTGTCCTAGCCCTGTTCTTACCACGATCTTCTTCAGTTATTCTAATTTTTTCCATAAACTGTCTAACTATATCAGAAAATGCCTTAATAGTGTAGTCCATGTCAGAAGGCTTATCACTTCCACCAAAACCTGGCAGATCTATAGCAAGCGTATGAAAATATAATGATAATGCATCTGGAATATCAAGCCATCTGTCAGCGGAGGAACCAAGCCCATGAATAAATAGGAGATGTTGTCGCTTCTCGACATAATTCTTACCCGATTCTAGATACCTTATCTTCAATTCATGTTTATTATGTTGCAAATTCAAAAATCGTTCCTGCATATTATAGAGTATTAGTTTATTCTTGTGGTCTCTTTTCTAAACTTTGCCTATTCGTTTGCTATTGTTGAAAGCTCGCTTACATGCATAGGTATCAAAAGCCTGACGTGACTGTATACAGTGCGTGTGGGTAATAAGCATACAAGGTTTGTACGACGTTGAGTTACTTTTGAATGCGCTTTGAATGATCTATACTGACCTTGTTCTATACACTCTGTCTACTTTAAATAGAGTGAACTATTTGCAGCACTCTTTTTGTCCTTATAGTGCTCAGTACCTCCGGGAAGACATTCATATGCAAAAAGAAGTGATTGAAAAAATAGCGGCTCTTATAACGGCTGCTTTTGGTCTAATTGCCGCTCTTGCATGGAACGAGGCAATAACGGAAATATTCCGGCTAATATTTGGGGAACAGAGCGGAGTATATGCGCTGATTTTCTACGCAGTTGTGGTCACAATAATTGCAGTAGTTATAACTATATGGATAGGGCGGGTTGCAGAAAAAGCAGGAGTTAAAAAGCCCGAGGGCAGCTAGACTGTGACTTAACCTGCTTAAAGAAAATGACCTTATGTAAGGATCATTGCTTCTTTCTTTTTTTATGTGGTATCAATATTTAACAGGACTCTTAGTTATATATGAAACACCAGCAGGGCACACAACTGCAACTAAAAAAAATAACCACAACAATAGTTGTCGCCTGCTACAGATTTCACTACAAAAAATATTTTGTCCCTATCTATGGATCATTGAAGAATTTCTCTCTGGCTTTATTATATTATTTCAGCCCAGTAGCTCTCAGAATACTTATCTTCACTGCTGTCATCGCCGGGAGTCACATCTTTCATATCGGCTTTACTATTGACTCCTCTTGCGTGGACCGAGCTATTTGTATTTGCCATAATTATGGCAAAAGATGTCTTGTCATTATCTTCCAGTTTGTCTAGGCACTTGTGCATTTCAATCGCTACGACGTCCTTTGGCATTCCTCTATGGCTCATCTGTTCATGGGCTTCAATCATTAGCTCCATGGCTTGTTTTTCTGAAATCTTTCCTTCCTCATAAGTATAAGATATCCTTCTGCATATGACATTTGCTTGAGTGTAAATTTGCAAGTGATGGCATAAGGTATTCCTTCTCACTAAATTCTTAAGGAGGGCACGCCTCTTGGGATCTAGTGGCCGCTTTTCGAGATGTTTCTGCTTGGGACTACTATCATCTTCTTCTTCTTCTTCTTCTTGCCTTTCCTCTGGGCTCAAAGCAGATGTAGGCGAGAATTGCTGTTTCTCAGACATAGCTTAGGACCTATTACAGATTTTAGCGACCTATAATGTTTAGGATGACAACGTAAGACACCCATCTACATAGACCGTTGTTCTTGTCATATATAGCTGCTGTCATCCAAGGCCAAAAATAGTGCTACCTTAGCTATTTCTTCTGGCCGGCCGATTCTGTGCATAGGAATTCTCATCTCTTCCTCTTTCCTCTTTTGTTCATCCTCAAATATCGCTTTGTTCGTGTCTGTAGCTATTGCCCCAGGAGCAATTCCATTCACTCTGATTCCTTTATCCGCTAATTCGAGCACAACAGTCTTCGTTAGCATTTCCATACCTTCTTTTGATGCAGAATAAGGCGCTGACTGCGGTTGGGGAATGGATTCATGTACTGAGGAGATATTGATAATTGAATAGGTCTTTCTTGCGCTCTTGCCATCACAAGTCATTCTTCTTATTGCTTCTCGTGTACACATGCTCCCTTTAGGTTGACATCAATTACATAATCCCACTCATCAGATGTAAGTTTATGTACACTTTTCTGGGCGCCTCGAATACCTGCGTTATTGATAAGCACATCTACGCTGCCGAATGTCTTGATTGTGTATTCCATTAAAGATGAGCAAATGTCTTCCTGCGATATATCACCTGCCATGTAAGTTATTCGTTCTTCATTTGCTCCAATGGTGCTTTTTACATTGTTGACTGCTTCAGATAGCTCATTTTCATAACTTGCATTTAGAACTATCTTGTATCCTTATTTGGCAAATTCTAGTGCGATAGCCTTTCCTATTCCTCACTTACTAGAACAAATGACCACTGCAACCTTCTCTGATGCGTCTTTATGCGCATTTTCTGTTAGCATTTATGGATAACCAATGTCATCGTTTAATATTGTATTTCTCTGATTCTAATAATATAGCACCCCATGGCTTTCAAGTGATAAATTCAATGGCTTTGGTTTTTGACTTGAAAAATTACCTATAAGAGATGAAAAGAGAGCCTTCATCTTCTTATTGTAATAACAAATCCTTTATCTACTTGCAGAGTCTTTTATCACCTGTTGTGCAATCAAATATTAGGAGCAAAACCGCATAGTGAAACAAGAGTATAATGGTTATAGGCTAATTAATAATAAGATGATTAAATCTTCGTTAATTGCAGTAGGACTAATTGTGATAGCCTTGTTGATGTTGACCCAATATCAATAGGTGGCAAAACGGCTTTTATCTTGACGTGCAGCTGTCCAATTTCCGGACATCAGATGACCAAAGAGAACCGATGGGAAAGCAAAGCTAACAAAACTTTGGTTTTGTGTTATACGATGATGATAATAATAACAAACATTCCCACCTTGGTCTGAAGACCATGCAATATCTCTTAACCTTTAGCATTCTAGGGTCGATTATAAATGGACAATAGTTATCACGGTTAGCCAAGCACCAACCACCAAATATTCTAGATATACATCAATTAGTCTGACGATATGTGCCACTAATATGCAGTTGTGAATATGTAACCTATGGCCTTGCTGGATATATAATAGAACTCTGATCGTAGTGACCTGCAGATCAATATAGCTCATGAATACAGCAAAAACCTTATATCAGAATTAGTGCACGGAAGTTACGACACCGCTAGAATTAGTATGATGGATAGAATGGAACGTCTACTCCATCTATCAATATTTAGAGAGAAATGTATGACTTTTCTCTCTACTCATCTCGGTCTCGTTCTGCTCCGTTGATGACCTATTGTGATAGTGGGTTGTCTTCGTACTTTCGAGATGTAGACAAGGCAGAGGGAGCTAGTTTCAGCTTGCCTATAGCGTCGTACAGTTCCAATAGTCTCAAACCTTTGTCTGTCGTGCTGTACCTATGTCTCGTAGAATCATAAGCAAGTAGGCTTTTTTTAGTCACAAGCTCAAGGTAGGCTCTGAGCTGGTGAGAGGACAAATATGATGAATACATAATTTTGGTCTTCGTTGCTCCATGCCTTGCAGCTTCTAGCATGCTAACTATGATATCTGTTCTACTTCTATACTTCATGGTAGAAACAATCACCACGACATACTATTTTAAGATATTAAGTAAAAATTTATAATTCTGATTATAGAGTTTCTCTCAATTGGCGTCCGGCTGGATGATTTAACCAGTGAGTATGAACATTTCGATAGATTTAGTTGCATATGCTAAGCAATTTTGCATTTGCGAGCATGCTTAAGATCATATCTTAAAAATGACTTCTTAAGAACACAGAGTGCCATGCAATATGTCATATCATAAAGGCGCTTGCTCTATTGTGGTCTGATAATTGCCTCTCCTTGTTCCTCTTCTGAAGGAGATTGCTCTGCTGTTGACTGTTCTGATTGGTTATTGATTGAATCTGCTTGCGTTATTGAAGTCGGAGCAGTTTGTAGTTCTTGTTCAGGCTGAGGCGAGGAGGAGAGAAAAGGCAAAAGGAAAATAATTCCAACAGCGACTGCAAAAGCGACTGCTAACCATATCCACCACCGCGCGTATTGTTCTATCTCTATGACCTCGTCCGCCAGCCATTTACATAAGTTGTAAACTTCAAGTTACTTAATAGCTTGAGATACATGTTACAGAATCTTAGATATCGCGTAGAGAATTTCCATAGAAGACTACAAAAGAAGTTTCACAGGATTTTGCTATTTTCTTTATCTGCCCCTTCATCTCTCTTATGTATTAACTGGTAGAAGAAGATAACTTTGTCAATTATTGTCCTATTGCAGCTGTTCACTTGAAAAGTTGGGCACTTGCTTTGCCAGCTGACTTTTTCACAGGCTGTTATGCCTGTCCAGATTAATCTACATGTAAGCCTTTTCAAAAGTTTTCACTTGTTCTAAAACTTCTACATCTCTCATAGTCTAAAATAGACACATACTATATAATTAAGAATCTGTATGGAGTTGTATAATTTCTAAATAGTCTTAGAGCATCTGAACTGATATAGTTATGCCTACTACAAAAGATATTGACGTTAACGAGAATAGCGGCAAATCCGGACAGGGAGAGTATGCACTTGTGCCAGACGATGCAATAGTTAAGCCAGAGGACGAAAGGCCAGTAAAAACGCAAATGCGGCCTGAGGAGAACCTGGAAGAGAGGGAAGCCGATATTGAATCTGGAGATACTGGCTCCGAAGATATGGATGGTGACGGTTCGCCAGACTAGGATCCCGCTGTGGGTCCGGGAGTATAGTATACAAAATTTTTGATTGCTTCTACACTCGCCATTCTATACGGTGTACGCTTGTGCGGAAGGGCACTTTATCATTATAATCATCATTATTATCAGTGTCATGATCTAAAACAAGAGTCAAATGAATATACATTTGTCTATAGGAATGGCTTCTTCTTTTTCTCTCTCTCCAATGCTGCTAAGGAGATAAAAAATAGTCCTGTGAACAGTTAAGACCAATAATTACATAGGTTAGTTGAAACGCTATGCCTATATCACTTGAAGAAGACACTGAAGTTATTACCTCTGATGGAAAGAAGGTTGGCAAGGTAAAAAGGATAGAGAATGACAGTTATTTCATAGTATACAAGAAGGGACTCATAACAGATGAAGAAATCCGTGTCCCTGTCAGCGCAATCTTACCCAGAAAGGATGGCTCTGTCAGTGGTGAACCTATCAGGCTCAATATGAGCGAGGAGACGTTAAAGCACGGCCGTGAGTTTGTGCAAGGTGAGCCAAATTCAGAATTCATGCATGGAATAAAAGAGTCGGAGCCGAAGCTTATGCTAGAAAAACAATTAGTACATTTTGAGCCCGTCGAGCCGGCAGAAGAACCTAACAAGAGAGGTATATCTTCTCCGCCTGTGGCCAAGGAACATCGGGTAATCTTGAAACCAGGCGAGGAAGCTACCACTGCCACTCTTTATAGTTGTGACATGTGTGCCGCCAAGTTCGAAAGGTCTGAAGAGCTGCAGATGCATCGTGGCGAAAGCCATAAGGCACCTGTCAATATTTGATGAGATAGATACACAAAAAAGCAATTGCTCAAACAATAAAACGGTACAAAACCATGCTAACCCTTCCGTTCTTGATCCTTCCATGAAATTTTTTATCCCAAAACTGGATTTATCATCTTAGCCGATCGCCTAAAGTGTAATAATATGTATTGCGAATTATTATTTCTTCCTTTTTCCACTAGAATTTGTCAATCAAAGTACTAGTTTTCAAGCGAGGAATTGAATGAATCATTAGATTATGTCTTCCAACATTTCAAGTGATCCTTTGGGTCTAAGCCTTTTTACCTACAATAACTTGTGAGATCGCAAGAGAAGTAAGAAAAATTATCTAGCTAGCACAAAAATCTCCCAACGATCCAGCATCATGCATTGGAATCCTTTTTAATATTATCGACTTTTATACTTTATAGTAGACGGTTTAAAGCATGTCCGAATCACAACCCGATAATATCAAGAAAAAGCCACTAAAAGTCGACGACATAGATGTCTCCAATATTGATGACAAGGCAGGCATACACTCAACCTCAGATAGTGCTAGGCATATAGAGCGAGCACAGAAAAAAGAGGTGGAAATAACAGAAGGAAACGAGACGGGATCTTGGCAGATAAAGGAAAAGGTGGAGAGCTGACGATAGGATGTCTTCCTCTTCAGCAGCTGAGCTTACACCGAATGCAAACCAAAAGATTGTCCAATATTTGAATGATGCTTTAGCAATGGAAAATGCATCAGAAGAGAGAATACAATCAAGGCTTCAGGAGACCATAGTGGATGATACAAGGGTTCAATTGCAGGACCATCTTGAAGAAACTCGAAATCAAAAAGATAGACTAAAGCAAATCATTACGAGTCATGGCGGTGAACCTACAGACGCGAAGGCGGAGTTGCCAACTCTCAAACCAAATACTATAGATCTAGTTAGAGACGACACGACATCTTCATCATCAACTGCAAAGTCCACTAATAATAATAGAGGATCATCAACTGACTTGCGACACGATTCTTCAATAAAATCGATAGTAAAAGAAACTGACAATGTGCGTCTAGCTGCAGAGAGAGAACTTATTCAGACAGAGCAAGATGCCATCATTGAAAATGCAGAGATTGTGAAATATAAGATTCTAGTGGAAATAGCTAAAAGGGTCGGCGCTATGGACGCTATCCCCGTTATCGACGAGAACCTGAAAGAAGAGGCAAAAATGGCAAACTGGTTAATTGCAAATACCCCCAAAATGCTGAGGAGGCTTTGGGCGCAGATTGAGGTCTCCGCTGGGGCAAGGAGAGGACAAAACTGAAACAAGAAGCGCGTCTGATTTGTTAATCAAGATAAAATTTAATCCTCTCATCAATTATTATTTCTTAACCTCGAATGGAATGGATGCTGTGTATTCTCTTAAATGTAGAATATGCAATATGTTACCCTGTCTCAAACTGCTTTCATCATTCATAACCACAACAATGCAGAGTTGTAGTAGCTATCTAACGATCAACTACTAATATTTTCTCAGAAGATTGAAGACTTCTTTGTAATGTCCCAATTATGATGGTTCATTTACGACAATGTACGGCTTAATTTCTATATCCTTTTCTCAGTTCTTATTGAAGCATCTATCAAAAATATCTATCAATTGATATAATCGCTATTTTAGGCTAGGACTATGCCAATCTTCTATATACTCATCTTGCATGTATTCTGTACACTCTATGACATCTAAGTATATCCACAGATATAGAAATAGAATGGACATAATTGCCCAGTTGTTGTACGCAGCAAGCAGCCCTATAACCAAGACTAAAATGATGTACAAAGCTTTGCTTTCTTACGAACAACTTAAAGAATACTTGGTAATGCTAACAGAGAATGATCTAATTGCATATGAGAAGTCTAGCGGAAGATTCAGCACCACCTATAAGGGATATGAATTCATCAGAAGGTATGAAGACCTAAACAACTTGATAGATAGCTAGTAGCAACAATAATAGCAAAAGAAGAAAAAGATGATATAGTATGCCAAATTGAAAATCATACAAGAGAACTTGAATTTTTCCGATATCTTCGCAAAGTTTATGCGCAGCTTGAGGTAAAAATACTGAGTTCCTGTGCCGAAAGGACCAGGATAGACTCATCAATCAAGGCCTACAATTCCTAAAGCTTAAGCCTACTTACGTCAAAAAAAACTTGATAACAATCTTGAGTCAGTGAAGATTCTTTCAAAGGAAAAGACCAACTATAGAATTATCAAAATCCCTGCTGTCAAAGAGGGGTTTTAGTCTTTATTTAGCATGAGAAGGTATTGTTCTTTATTGTTCTCGATTTAGTCGACCCAAAGCATATATTCAAGATAGAACGTCCCTGCTTAATTATCTTCAAGAATTGGCACACGGGATTCGGGATGAGCATTACACTCTGGGCATTCCTCAAAGCAGAGTCTACCGTCGCTTTCAACCGCCAATATCAATGCCGTTCCCTTGCAGGTCTGGCAAACAAACATCTCGCTTAACTCACGTTATGATACTACAGTAGACCTAACATAAAGCTTTTTTGGTCTAACTAGGAGAGTTATATAATAATGTTATACGACATAGTCTCTTATATTCCATCAGAATTTTAGCGATATATCAACACGGTGGTAGTGCTGCCGTGGGAGCTGGCGGAGCCGTTCTCTTACAACTCTCGTACCGAGATATATGCTCTCAACATAAAACCGCCAGAACAGAGAGAATAGCTACTTTCCTAGGTTACTGTAGTTTTGGAACATGAGAAAGCACACAAGCGTCGGTACAGAATCTGATATAATTAACCCAAGAGAAATATTCTACAAATTATACTTCATAGTCCTATTTGCGACCTTTTGAGTATGTGGGTATGGAAGCCCTCATAATTCAAGCTCTAATAGCACAATATGCTTGAGCTAGACTTATTGGTGCGATCTCTAACGCTGGCGAATTTGGAAGCGTAGAGAGTGTGTGCAGTTCAATCAATTGATGACGTTAAGAAGCAAAGTATACCAGACAATAAAGTTAAAAAACGGTCATTTGCGATCAATTATCCGAGTACGACATTTAAGAAGAAAATTTCAACTTCGCTCTTTAAAAGTCAAACCCAAGATCACTTCATACGCATCAATAATTGCTGCCGGTGGAGTTACTGATCGGCGTGGATTGGCTGCTACATTGCTTTTATGTGCACAAGAAATTAACATACCATTTGGGGTTGTCGTCCATATACCTTGCAGGTTGTTCGTTTTAGTACGCTACTTTTCCTTAAATATCTTAAGCTGCCCGGTTCCTTCAGGGCTTACAACCAAGCGGTCTTTCATCCTCTTCAGATAATCTGCCAGGTACTCCTCGGCTTCTTTGCGTGTCTCAAACTTGGCTTCGCCCCTGAACGAACCATTCTTGTCTATAAGACTCACTGCGCTCCATAATCCGTTCCTACCAAGCCTCTTGACTACAAACATGGTATAGCCTATGCTAATAGTTGCCGCGCATATTTAAGACAACAGTTTGTGCTCCAATTGGCATTTCTGTAAAATGTCTTTTGCTGCTCGTCTGGCTCAGGGCACCAGCAGCTTAATTAAAAACTTCTAGATGTTATAAATCGACTTGACAAATTCAGAAGCCAGGTTTACAATAAATGTCAGGGAGGGAATGGTTGAACTTGAAGGCAAAGAGAGCTTTGTCGATAAGCACCTTGAAAAATTTGAAGAAATTTTTAAGATGGCTGTAAAGGAAGCGATAGCCCGGGGCGTAGAACAAAGCCTTGAACTAAAGGCACAGTCAGCCCAGGCAGCACTTCCTGCTGAGCTAGCTCAACAAAAGGAGGTTTCACATGTGATTGAGGAGCAGCAGCCTATTACGCAACGTCACAAGTCAAACGGCAGTACCACTAAGCATTCGGCCAGACCCGCAATAACGATACACCCAATACCTGTAGACCTTAAAGCAAACGAGAGCAAGATTGGCCTCCGTGAATTCTACGCAGATAAAAAGCCGGCCAACCACTATGAAAAAACTGCTGTCTTTGTCTACTATCTGACAAAGTTCAACAACCAGCAGGAGGTCAAGTTCGGCGAGATACTGTCATGCTATGACGAAGTAAATGAGAAAAAGCCCAGCATAGCTGACATTGTAAAGAACTCTATCCGATACAAGGGGTGGCTTGACCAAGGCTCTGAAAAGTACACTGTATTACTTACTATCTCCGGAGAGAACTTTGTAAAATTTGACCTGCCAGCTCAAAACGGAAAGAAGGAAGAACAACAGCAACACCCTGCAACGGTCGCCACTAATTAGGCACGCCACCAATCAAATCCAACGAAATCTACCTTTTTCTGTTTTATTTTTGGGATCGCTAAAATGAATTGCTTTTTTACTGTAGTTGCAAGCCTTCCAGCCAGAACGATGCCAGTCGCAGCAAGGTCGTCTGTGGTTCTAAAGACCTGCACTAGGTAAGGTGCATGGTCTATTCCTGGTCCCTGTTCATAAACTGCAAAGTCGCATCCAAATTTGATCCCAGGCGTAACAATGTAGCCCTTGTCACGTAGGTCATGATAAACTAGATAGTTAGCATCAAAGTCGACGAACTGCTCTTTGCATATCTTCTTTATTTTGAAAAAAGGAACAGGATTGCCGTCAATATGAAATACTTGCAACTTATTCTTCTCTACAAGGTAGCATCCTTCTATTAGGTCAAGCACGAGTGGCGCGTCAAATTCCGTACCTTTAGGCTTAGAGATTCCAAGCGGCTTACCATAATAGCCATTGCCAAAAAGTGACCTTGAATCCGAAATATCCCATACTATTATCCGGTTTTCGACCAGCCTGCCAGTGATCATTTCTTACATGCTCAAGGTAAGAATTGTGAAGGAGTCAGACGCTTCCTGGCATTTGTCCACCATACCCTCAATACCTTCAACTGCGTCCTTGAGTAGCAGCAGATCCTTGGTATTTGAAATTTCGTTGAGCGCCTTGACGATAACGGCCCTATGTTTCACATCTACCTGGCGCTCCAGGGTCTGAACATCTCGCGCAATATCCATTGCGTTTGATGGATTAATTGAAAGGGCACGGCCCATTTCATTTAACTTGAAAATAGTATCCACAACCATACCGACGAGTTGGTTTAGGTCGTTGTCAAATGAGGCCTTCTTTAACATCATTGGCTTAATATTAGCAAGTCTGAAGGCAACACCACTGATATAACCTGCAATATCGTCAATAATATAAGCAGTTCTCAAGATATCTTCCCTGTTTGCCATGAGGCTGCCTATCTCGGCAACCTCGCGAGTTATCTTCCTACAGAGGTTCTCGACCTCTTCCTCGGTCTTTGTCATACGTTCAAGACACTTGTGACTATTCATTTCGTCGCCTTTGATGAGTGATGTGGTCAGCGTTGATAAATCCCTTGAAGAGTTCAAGATTTTTGTGATTTCATCCTGCAAAACGGCCAGAGCTTTTCTTTTGGCCTGAACCTCTAGTTCCCCGCGATACAATAATGCCAAAATATCCCGTCAGGCTAATAATTCTATCGCTGCTAAGCACAAATGTATATAGGTACGGTCTGCAGACTCATTTTATCAATTGCAAAATCTTGTGTCTGACTTCGACGATGTTTTCTCATTATAGTAGTAGCAGCACTTTTGCTGTTCTGGTCTTAGTTCATATAATCCTCAAAATCTATATTTCAAAAGCCATAGAATATCTCTGTTAAGAAAGTGAATTGCAGAGCCTAAACAAGCATAAACAAAAAGTCATAGGTTTCCACCTCATCAGATGGGGGCAATCAAAAGATTACATGTCTCAGGCACGTTAGGTTCCTATAGAGTGGGACATTGAACCAATAGTGAAAACTTAGAAAAACATTCTTCAAATAAGCCAAGAGAAGGAAGGATATAAGTGATATCAAACAAAATGACAGAAAAACTCGACGTAATCATGATGACGGTATTCTTCTAGTTAAACAGATTGGACAGCGAAACAACAAGAAGAAGAAAAAAAAAGTTACCCTTGACTTGCAGCGCCTAGAAACGCCTGAGGAACTTGGGCTTGAGCATATCTGGATGCGATTTCAAACTCTTAATCACAGTAAGCAGCTTTTCTCTATCTTCAGGTATCGTACCGCCTATGGAATAGACATTTGAAGCATGATTTGCTCGGAAGATTACGCGTCGACTGGGCTTGAAATTAGCAATGAGCCTATCTAACTCGTCTAGGATGTCTAAATCATCCAGTGGCACAAATGGCTCGCCAAATTTGTTCATGAATTCCTCGTATATACCCTCTTCAAGGTGAAGTGTCAGCGCACCGGCGTAGTCAGGAGAGGTTTCGCTAAGTACGCGAGCAGTGTCTGCAATATGCTCTCTAGTATATTTCTTGCCTCCAAGTCCTAGGATTATCATGCAAGACAGGATGTAACCGTGATGTTTGATCTTTTGGCATGCCTGAAGGATCGTCTTGTAGGTCGCGCCTTTCGTCACTTTCCTAAGCACGATGTCATTTCCGCTCTCGATTCCCACGTACATCATGTGGAGTCCGGCAGCCCTTATTTCCCTGAGTTCATCATCCTTCTTCTGCAGGATATTCTTTGGCATAGCATAACATGAAATCCTTTCGAGTCGCAGAAAATTCTCCCGGAGGTACTTTAGAATCTCTACCATCCTGTTCTTTGAAATATTGAGCGCATCACCATCTGCCAGAAAGATCCTGCGCGTATCCGGGTAGAACTTGGCTGCCATATCGATCTCAGACTTAATTTCTTCCCAGGGTCGCTCTACGTATTCTTTCGTACGGTACATATTGCAAAATGAACACTTGTTGAAGGAGCAACCAAGTGTCACTTGAAATATCGTAGAGTCGGCCTCTGATGGGGGACGATAAAGAGGGTAATCATAAACTATCTCCATTCTTACGGGGTTATATAGGGCAAACATGCATTAATAATTGTTTTACGCAGGAACTCTATTCTGTCCTAAGAGATAACTATATGCATTTGAATATAAAGTATTATATTTTCCGTCATAAAGATTAGAGATAAGGGTTAAGAGGACCGAGAGGAAAACTACTATCATACAAAGCAAATTTTACAGGATTGGTAGCAATCGATTAAAAATTGGGACAAAGCAAAGCAAAACAATCTTGTAGTAAGCACGGCAGGCCTGATGAAATATACAATTAGGGTCAGTTCGTCGCGAGATCTTCATCGCTTATTGCTCAGCCTGGAGCAGCAAACTTACTTCATCCCCCTTTTTTCATAGGATGATTAAGTCACTTAAATCTTGGCACTTAACATTATATTCTAGAGCGGTAACATGATGCAGGAGAATATGCGTACTAACTACAGTATCAACAGATTTAGGATGTAGATTCACGCATTGGAAGTCATAGATGTTGAGACAATGGCTCTACTACAACAATACTTCGGCTCACCATCATTTTAGTTCTATCAAAACCTTGACAATTCTCTATATTGTGCTCTACTAGCTATGAAAAGTACGTGATGTTTTTTGCCTAAATCAGGTGAAATGATGAAATGGATTGTTCGGTAAAATATATGATACGCTCTGCGTTAATTGTGAAATTAAGTGTTGAATAATGCTAATTAGTGTCTATTATGCCTCCTTCTTTATCTAATGGAGCTAGAATTTAGTTATTATTAGGCAGCACAATTCAGCAATAGGCTGACGCCGTTCTCTTCATTTTATCCTTGATTGAATAGCGGGATATTTGACTTTGTGGATTGAGATGACAAATCTATTAGAGAATCCCTTAAATGCAAAATATTGTCATACATTTCGATGAAATCGAATTTATACTATGTTGGGATCCTAGCCACGACCCTTTTAGTATTAAGTGGGCCAGCTAGTTTCGCAACAACCACCACTGATCCAACCCAGTTGACGGAGACAACGGATCAAACAGAGGAGACATCGCCAGAAGGAATTGTAAGAGTAGCAATTGGTGAAGGCAGCAACGAGACTACCCAACACTATACATTCACGCCACAGTCAGTTGAAATTAATGCAGGTGAAAGCGTGACTTGGTATACTCCTGCTGAATTCGTAGAATTCCATACAGTAACCTTCGTTCAAGACCCTACTGTCGTGACCGACCTTGTGTTGCCATTTGCCCCTACTGGCGCTACAGACTTTGAGCTGCTGCCACCATTTAACCTTGGTGAGCCTATCCTTATTCCGATTCCTGATGGCAGAGAGGCAATCGTAGGGGTCAACAAACTTGTATTCTATCCTGCAGTAGTTGATGCAAACAATGAGACGACCTACCTTGAAGGAACAGATTTACAAGCCACACTGAACAGCACTGTAAAAGCGATAAATTCAGGCATTATATTCCCTCCAATACCACCTACGGGTGGACCGGAAACCAACAGCACTGATGCAGGCACATTGGGAGGAGGAGAGCTGCCTGCGGAAGATTCTATAATGAATGAGACAACTACAATGACCAATGCCACGACCGCGCTCATCGATGTCACGACGATGCCAGATGAGGAAGGAACGCCTCAAGCAACAGAGGAAGGGGGAGAACAACCAATGGGCCCTCCATTCCCACTAGTAAACTCATTTACAGTAATGTTTGAGGATCCCGGAACTTATGAATATCTCTGTGCTCTCCATCCATGGATGCGCGGCGAAGTGGTAGTACTAGGAGATGCTCAGACTGAACCACAACCACAACTAGAACCACAACCACAACTAGAACCACAACCACAACTAGAACCACAACCACAGAATCAGACTGAACCACAAGGACCCGGTGAGCTAGAATCACCAAACCCTATCTTTGGATAATTAGATTAGCATCTGTGGACTAGCTACGACTAACTCCTCTTTCTTTTTTATGATATTTTCACGGGCTTCGGTTAGTTGCATTAATCTTATCTTTGTCTCTACTAGGTAGTTTATACTGGTCAGAAAGCAAATAGGGAAGTATATCCTTCTACACATGACAGCGTGACTCTCCTAGCAATCATGAATCAAAAAATATTATACTCGTGCATCAATCCGGCATTCCAATTAATGAAGTTCAGTTATATTTCTGCAGTCACCGGGGCCAACTTGACAATTTTCTGGGTCATCCTCATCTGTGGTAAAATCGACGCTGTGGTATTTGATCGGTCCGTTCCAATTCATCCATTTAGGTTTGTAGTTATCCCATCCTACAGTCGATATTTTTTCAGTTTCTATATCCTGGGATTATTGCCTAGGACATATGAAAAATCTAATAAATTCTGTCTCTTGAAGCAGATTGAGTTCCACTAATAAAGCCCATGTTGCTCTGATATGACAGTAGATGTCAACAATAAAACATCCTCGTGATACACTCAGAACAAAGACCAGAGGCCTACAGTTGTTTTTTGCATGTGTGCTTGCATTAGTGCTGATAGTGGCCACACCTCTCGCAGGTAGCCAGATTCCAGCTGCCAGAGCACAAACTACTGGAGAAACTGGTTCAGAGGATCAAGAATCAGCCGCCAGCAGCATAAATGCGACTCAGACCGCCGTAACCCAGGCAAATGAAACAAATCTAGTCGATGATGATGATGACGATTTTGATGGGCAAAACGATTACCCATCAGCGAATCTTTCCACTCTTTCAGTATCCAGCACTGCAACGACAGAGGTCAGACCAGACAGATTGTCTGTCACTGTTGGAGTCGAGACGAATGATACAACCGCGGAGGAGGCTGTATCGCAAAATGCTAACCTGACCGCTCAGGTAATAACAGCAATTAGAGGATTAGGCATTGATGAAAACCGGATAGAAACCAGCAGCTATAGTGTATTGCCTATTTATGAATATATCCAGCCTCCGCAACCATGCATAGAGATTTATCCTCCGCCTCCTGGATGCGAAATACGGCAAGAAATCATCGGCTACCGCGCCACTAATACTGTGACAGTAACACTTGATGTCCCATTTTCCCGGATGATGAACCAGCCTGTCCCAGATGTAAATGCTGGCCAAGTAATAGACGCTGCAGTTACAGCAGGTGCAAATCGTGTCGAAGGTATTGTCTTCTTTATCTCGCCCGACAGGCAACAGGAAATACGTGACACCCTAATTGGAGATGCAATAGTCAATGCACGCCAGAGAGCAAACATTGCAGCTGAAGCTCTAGATATGACAGTATCCGGTGTACAGAGCGCAACTATAAACCCACTAGATTTTCCAGTGTTCAGCTTGGACCTTCAAGAAGGTTCAGCTGCCGTAGCAGACAGCGTGTCAGCTCCTACCCAAATTCTGCCGGGGGAACAAGAAGTCTCAACAACAGTAAGCGTCGTCTTTTACATAAGCGCCTAAGGCTCTACTGATCGTTAAGATATCTCATCAACTAGTGTCGCATGAGGAGGAGAAGAAGAAGAAGAAGAACAGGAAGGACCACAACACGGCACCAGCTCTCTCTTTGTACCAGGTCTAAAGAAAAGATCCTTGCAATAGTGAACACTGAATATCAGATTGAGTTTCCTGCGATTGAGCAGAATACTAGTAATCAATGTCAATCACATGATGGGTTCTAAAAATATCAAATGGCAAATTTTTACCCATCTACTACAGTTATTTAGTGGAAACTCGTTTACCATCTTAAACATGTTCACTTGCTGCAATCGATACATCTGCGATTGGTCCAAACGTGCCCTTCAAGATGATTTCATAATAATATGGTGTTCGTGGCATCCTCTCAGCAATTCCTTCCGTCATGGTACCTCTAGCTGGTGAGCCTTTTGTGTACTGTCTTAACTCATAGGAACACAAATAAATAACAAGATCATCTTTGCATAAATTTACTTCCGGAGGGGTTATCATCGGGTAACTTGCTTGCGGTCGTTGGACGGCGAAGGATCTCTGCAATGATTCTACATATTTTCCCATATTTTGTCCAAATCTCAAAGTTCGTACTGCTTGTTCAAAATCATGTTCAGATTTGAATTTTAGTCGATATATTACTAAAATCTCTTTTGGCTGTTCCATGTATTTCGATCACATATTCTTGTCATACCTTCTTGAATAAATATGACTCTAGGTACAATGAGCTACTACGCAATTATAGTTTTTTTCAGTCTAGATTATTTCCAAAACACAAGAATTTGTACAATTTTGACGCACTTGACAATCTAAGGACTTTGTAGCAAGCAGAGGCTGTAGAACATTGCTTGCAGAACGACGACTCACAAGTACAAAATACTTGTGAGCCAGTGTATGATGATGCGACTCGGGTCTTCTCAAGTATTCGCTTGACGCAAAAAAGTGGGTTTTCCAATATCTAACTAGATAAAAATCGCTTGTTTGTCTAGAGACAATTAAATGGAGCGAGCAAGCAAGCAGCCGCCACACATGTCCTTCGAAGTATTTCTATTGAATGGCTCACAAATTTCTGCAGCGTGTTCTCTGTAATTTGACGACCCATTGATGGTCTAATATATTATTAATAGAAGAATAGAAATAAATGACATAATAGCACTTCAATTGAAAAGCAGGTCGAATCAGCATTATAATGAACAACAACAACAACAATTGTTTAATTTTTTCTCATGAACAGGATGTTGACGGGTTGTTCTCTGCTGCTGTCTTGAGGATGATCTACCCTCATTCTGAGGTCATACTGACAAACTATGGCTTTCAAAACATGCTGGCAGTAAAGAACAAGATTCTTTCTTTCACGGGATCATACGACTTAGGAACGATCATAATCTCAGATATTGGTATAAATTACGAAAGTTACCTGCCTGTGTATGAGGCTCTCACTACTTCAAAGCAAAGAGGTTTTTCAAACGTATGGATAGACCACCATGTATGGCCTGAAGGAATGAAAGAAAAATTTTTGCCAATTTGCGAACTGGTCCTCTGCTCTGAAAGTGAAATAGGGAGGAATAGACTAAAGAAATGTGCCACCGAACTCTGTATTGAACGGTTTGCACCTGCCAGCACGTATGCAAAGACTCTTGGATGTATTGCGCATAGAACAGACTTTCCAGAGTCCACCAAATTCCCATTACCTCCTTTGACTGGGCTAATTTCATACTATTTGGGAAAAAAAGAACTCAATCACAAGCTCTATTCTGTAATTTTGGATAATGTATCGCTGGGCATATTATGGAACACCGAAATGCAAGATGACATGATTGAAGCATCTATGCTAATAGATGAATCAATTATGAGATCTATTAAGTCAATGGTCATTAAAGAATTCGATTTTAAACCTCCTGGTACAATTGAACAGGTCAGAAATGTAAGGGTGGCAATCGCAAAGGCTGACTCATTTGTAAGCAGATCCCTTCTTCTTGGCAAGGTAATTGATGGATCTGAAATAGATCTCGCCATGGCGTATACGCCTGACGGTAAATTGAGCGTAAGAAGAAGACATGACTTATCTGAGAAAGGCCTTCAGATAGATTGTAGCAAGGTCGCTGCCGCATTTCTCGAAGGCGGGGGGCATCCCGGAGCCGCTGGAGGATTCCTGAAAACCAATATTGAACAAAATGGCGATGGTGAGGCAATAATTGAGATTGAACATACCATCAAAAAGTATTTTGAAAAACTACAACAGGATAATAATTAGTTGACCTAAAGGTACAATATCGAAAGGTAATATAGCGGCGGGATATATGGTGATTAAACCATTTGATCAGAGATAAGGACGTCATATATACGTCGATACTCCTTCCACCGGAACTCATTAGCTAGCGCTTTTTTTTCCAAGGTATTATCAAAAATTCTCAGAATCGATATATATGCACATTGAGTGGTTTACCTCAGATGGCGTTTGCCTGTAGACCTTTGAATTTTTGCATCAAGAACACAGCATTGCGCCTATAAAAACACATATGCCACCAGCAAAGCACGTGAATTGTTTATTAATAACAACATGGTCTGACCGTATATCTACCGTTCGCCACATTCACTAAGACACTGAAGGGATAGAATCATGATAGAAACGGGGGCGGCAAGAAATGCGCGGGGGTAGGAGGTTTTCTCTTGCATGTATAGCTTCCAAGGATGTTGGCGAGAATTGAGTGGCTTCTCTGAAAGTAAATACTTATGCATGATTCCAGCGCAATAGCACAGCAGTACAGATATAAGCTTTTCAATAGACGCATTGTCCTTGAGAACTTTGACTAGTTTGTATTGGTGAGATTCCTTATCTATATGATAGATATTTGTGACCTGGTACATTATATATCCATATGAGTGCCATTTTTAATTACTATGTTGTCTAATTTCTTGCATGGAAGAAAATACGACAAGCAAGAGAGAGAATCCTGATCAAATACCTCAAGAGGATGACCCGCAAGGAAAGACGGGGGGAGTTGTAAGCGAACAAGCAGGGGTTCAAGGTCAAAGAAAGGAAGTAAATGTGGAAAGCTACTCAAAGGTGGCAGCTATTGGACAAATCTTAAAAGATATGGATTTTCCAGCCGATAAGAATAGAATAATTTCCTTCGCAAGACAACAACAAAGTTCTGCTGGAGCAGATAACAGAAACATAGAAAATAGAGAAGAGATATTATCGGCCCTACAAAACCTAAAGGAACGAGAATACAAGAATGTATCGGATGTAACCACAACCCTAGGCATGGTACACTAAAGCCATCACAAATTTTTTGCTAGCATAGATATCTTCTTACCCATTTTATTCTCCTGCTTGTGTAAACTTTTTACCAAGGCAGATGTGTGAAACCTGTTCTCTCACATAAGTAATATTCATTCGCTGCGTTAACATACTTTGGAATTTCTGTCCTTATCCTGAATACAAGATGAATTGGCGTTACGGAGGGATATATGTATGACGCCAGCATCATTCTCGAGTTACCCTGATTGGATTCCAACTCTCAAATAGTCCCTCATAATACTTTTTGAGCATTGAAACAATCGGTATTGCTTTTTTGTGTTCTAGGATCCTTGAGTCGCCTGCGACCGAGAATACTGCTGCCTCCGTCTTCGTAGTTGTCGTAAGCTGCCTGACATAGCAATTGTAACTACTGGCGGGTCAGTTAGAGCGATAGCCACAAGAACATTTTCTAGCTGCTCGAGTCTGCACTTTATTATAGACTCATTTATCCCCTGTTGCACTAGCCCTATAGCTGCCTTTTGTGCAGCAATCGTTCCAAAGAGCTCAGAGAAACGCTTTGTGATCGCATTAAGTAAGTTACTGGATTGATCAGCGTGCATGATACAAAGGTAACGTCGCTTAGACCGTCTTTTAAGCATGAGCTACATTCCTTGATAGCTTTTTCTCTAGCCACGTTCCCATCCTGCGCCAATGGGCTTCAGGCTCGATACCTACCGTCTTCAGGATTGCATCAAGACAAGGGCCCGAAATCATTTCATATTCTGATGTTGCACCACTTGAAAGGATGAACTGGCAGCGTGATGAATGGCAGAATCTATACAAATCACTGAGGTTATTAAACCACTTGCCTACCGAACCGCTGTCCATCTTTCTTGCAGGATTTACTGTCAGCTCAAGCCCAGTTCCTTTCTTAACCTTTTTTTTTAGCTCTTTCTTAACTTTGTTAAAGTCTCTGATCATTAAGATGTCAGCTGGCTTCCCAACATTATCGGAAACTACCAAAAATGGATAATAGACAGCTCTGGGCGGCGATGTTCTTAGCCTGCAAATCACGCCTTTACGTACCCCACCTTCAAATGGCACGGCAGCTTTGCTGATTGAAAGTGCCTTGAGTCTCGATGCAATATCAAAGTCGCCGCTGACACAAAGGTCTATTCGATTGAAAAGAAGCGCCTCCTCCGTCCAATATGCGATTCTGCAGATATGATGGCATGACCTATATATTTTTGCAATTCAAGAAAAAATAATAATACTTTCTGCAAGCTATCCGTTCAAATTAGATCAAAGAGACCGGCATAACCTTGGATGGCGCCGGAAGGCTTGTAAGCTTTCACTGGCTTGAATCTTATCCTAATGGCGTCGCTTTCTGACAAGGACACCTTGCCCTGGCACATCCTCTGCTTGTCAAGGCGGATGTATAGATTGCCCTTTTCGTCAGAATACTCGTAGACTAAACGGGACAAATGTTCCCTGTCAGCCCTGTTCAGAAGAGAGATAACCCGCTTTGCCAGCGGGCCTGCCTCATGGCTCGAAAGTATCGCCTTCTGCAATACGATCTTGTTCTTGAAATGTCCCTCTGAAGGTGAGCTTGAAAAGCGCTTAGATGGTACTAGGAGTACACCTTCTATTGCCTTGAGTACTGTGTCTTCATCTTCTGTGGCATGGAGCACAAGGTTAATTTCAGCAGCAGAAAATTTGACGCTGTCTTGCTCAGACATTTGAAATATTGTATAAAAACTAGCTAAAAAGCTATATCCTATGTCATTGAGCCGGAGCAGTAGTTTCTATTGTCTTGGCCTCGCTAACTGCTCTTGTTTCTGCTGTCGATATAAGCTTTGTCTTCCTAATGCCCAGGTGGCGGATTGCCGTTATCTTTTTCACTTCGTCAAGTACATTGGCGCCAAGCTTACTATTCGTTTCCCTTGGAATATCTTCACCACTTTTCCATGTAATTTCTTGTATCAGTTGGTCAACTGTCATTTGCGGGATCCTTTCAGAAAGTACCTTCTGCGCTATCAACCTTATCTCATGCTTTTTAGATGAATTAATTCTCCGGTGAGTGAATGCAACCATTGTAACCCTGAATGTGTGGCCATCTATTGTGGTATAGTCGTGAGTGAATGTGACCATTGAGCTACCCCTCCGGATGAGGCTCCTGATAAACTCTTTGGCATATTCGTGTCCTTTAAAAATAGTGGTTGCCACACCATCGGTTATCTTGTCTATCTCAACAAAGACTTTGATTTGGTGCTGATCCATACTTTGATCCGGGTTGCCTTTCATCATATCGTGTAGTGTATTTTCAATTGTACGTCCCTTTATTTGAGTTGGATCTGTAACTGGAATATAGTTAATAGGCACCTGCGGCTCAAACCCTGAGGGCTTATTTACAATCACCCACTGCTTGTCGCGCCATTTATCGCGAACTCTACCTCCCTTTCTCGCTCCCCTAGCCATAAAGTGTTCTTCTTCCCATTCTTTGACTAAAACAAATAATATATATATGATGCGTCAATTTCGAGCTCGAATCTCCTGCAGGCCACCCATGTATTTTTGGAGCACTTTTGGTATTTCGACGCTACCTTTTGAAGTCTGAAAGTTTTCAAGTATCGCAACCATCGTGCGCTCTGTTGCAACAAGAGTGCTGTTGAGTGTGTGCACAAGACGCGTTTCCTCGTTCGTTTTGTCCCGAAATCGTATACCAAGCCTTCGAGCCTGATAATCTAGGCAGTTTGAGCAAGAAACGATCTCCCGGTAGGCATTTTGCCCCACCATCCATCCTTCAATATCATATGTCTTGGCTGATATCTTACCTGTGTCGCCGGAGCATAGAAGCATTACACGGTATGGAATTTCGAGCTGCCTGAAAAATTCTTCAGACAGTGCAAGCATCCTCTCATGCTCCCTCCATGACTCATCTGGGCGGCAGTAGATAAATTGTTCTACCTTCTCAAACTGATGTACCCGGAATATCCCCTTCATATCCCTGCCGTGTGCACCGGCCTCTTTACGAAAGCATGAACTAAAACCACCATACCTTATAGGAAGTTTTACTCCTTCTAGGATCTCATCCATGTGCATGCTTGCTATTGCATGCTCTGATGTCCCTATCATGTAAAGGTCTTCTTCCTCTATCTTGTAAATTACATCCTCGAAATCATTAAGTATGACAGAGCCCACCATCGGCTCTTTTCTTATCATATATGGTGGCTGGATTAGAGTGTAATTATGCTCGGATAAAAAGTCAAGCGCATAGTTGATTAGTGCCTGATTCAGCTTTACAAGCTCATTTTTCAGAAAGTAGAATCTCGCGCCTG
>OCZV010000061.1_pt1 | contig 39997 bp, 42 predicted proteins | sample 1539051 | NCBI WGS metagenome assembly OCZV01 (sample SAMEA3113581, study PRJEB22503) | soil metagenome
ACCTCGGTCCACACCGCCCGGAGCACGCGGAGGAAGAACAGGTACAGCAGCACCAGGAGGAATCCCGTGAGGAGTCGGAGGAGCTGCTCGGTCACCGCGCCGGAGACTATCGGCCGCCGAGACGCCGGCCCGAGCAGACCGAGCCGGGCGCCGGGCTGGTCACGCTGGGTGTCAAGGTGGTGTTCAGCTGGCCTCGAAACGGAGGCGGGTGTTGCCGAACGTGATCTCGTCGCCGTCGGCCAACATGCGCTGCTCGACGCGTTCCCCGTTGACCTTGGTGCCGTTGGTGGAGCCGAGATCGGTCAGCATGAAGCCCTCGCCCTGGGGGCGGATCTCGGCGTGGTTGCGGCTGACGTTGGGGTCGGCGAGGACGATGTTGCACTCGGGCCGACGGCCGATGCTGATGGGATGCTCTGCCAGCGTGAACCGCTCGCCCGTGGGTAGCACCAGGCTGCCGGCGCCCGCTCCCCCTGGCCCCTCACGGAACCGGCCCTCGATCTCGAACCACCCGGTGCCGAAGCGCTCGTCGACCACCAGCTCGACGTCGAGGGGTCCCATGAAGCCGTACCCCTCGTCCCGGGCGTGGGCCCGGGCAGCGTCGCACAGCTCGCGGCGGAGGGCATCCTGGACGTCGCCGAACTCGGCATAATCGGCGGACGACAGGTAGATGGTGAAATGGTTGGGGACGACCGGCGTGCCGCGCACCCCGACCGAGCGGCCATCATCCATCTCGCGGGCCAAGCGGCGGGCCAGCTCGACCGGCCGGATGCTGGATCGGAAGGCGCGAGCGAACGCCCCCTCCACCATGCGCTCGAGCCGTCGCTCGAACCCTCGGATCGCCACGGCAACGCAGGTTACCGGTGCCGTGGGTGGTTCAACCGGCGCCCCGTGGGGGGATGGCGGCAGGGGCCGCGCTATCTTTCTTGTCTTGTCACTCGGGCGAGTGGCGGAATTGGCAGACGCGCTGGCTTCAGGTGCCAGTGGCCGCAAGGTCGTGGGGGTTCAAGTCCCCCCTCGCCCACGAGGTTCTCGCAAGTCAGCGGGGGTGCGAGACCGGCGAATCGGGCCAACCTAGGGTGCAAGCAACAAGGCGTCCTGGGCGTCATTGAGTGGTGCACGGCACTAGGGGTCGACCCGGGGGGTGGAGGCGTGGCGTCCGGTGAGCGGCCGGCTCGACGTCGACCGACGGCCCACACGTGCATGATCACCAGGCGGCGGTCGCCGCCATCCTCGACGGGATCGTCACCCGACGGGATCGCCGCTGATGGGAACCGATGAATTGACCGGCTGTCGTTCGTCCTGGTGGTCATGAAGCGCGCGGTCGAGCTGTTCGCGTTGGAGGCCCGGACCTCCTGGTCGCCCCTGGTCGAGGAGACGTGGCAGACCCGGAGCGAACCCGAGGAGTCCTTCATCTCCGTGGCGGCCACCCACTGGGAGATGGTCGTCACCCGGCAGCGGGGCGCGGCCCGGCTGACCGTGCGGGGACCCGAGACGAGGGCGACGGCCATGCCGATCCCCCAGGACGCCGAGTTCTTCGGCATCGAGTTCAGCGTCGGTACCTTTATGCGGGACCTGCCTCCGGGCGGGCTGGTGGACCGGACGCTGACGTTGCCCCAGGTCTCGGACAGGTCGTTCTGGCTCGACGGGTCCGCGTGGGAGCTTCCCGGCCTCGACAACGCAGATGTCTTCGTCGACCGGCTCGTCCACGCGGGCCTGCTGGTGCACGACCCGATAGTGCCCGAGGCCCTGCACGGCGAGGTCGCGGGCTTCTCCACCCGGTCGGTGGAGCGACGGGTGGCGCGGGCGACGGGCCTCAGCCGCGGCGCCATCGAGCGGATCCGGCGGGCCGAGCGGGCGGTCGAGCTGCTGTCCCGGGGGGTGCCGGCGTCCGACGTGGCGCGCCGGGCCGGCTACGCCGACCAGCCCCACCTGACCCGGTCGCTCAAGCGCTTCGTCGGGCAGACGCCGTCGCAGATCGTCGGTTCCGGGGCCGGCCAGTAGGCGAGCAGTTGTCGCTGGCGTTCAAGACGGCGGGACCGGCCGGGGCTAGACCGCATCCGATGCGGCAGCTGATCAACTCCACGTACATCACGCTCGACGGCGTCGTCGAGGGCCCGCACCTGTGGCCCTCGCTGAAGGCCGGGACGTCCGGCGAAGGCGACAGGATCCAGACCGACCTGCTGGAGACCTGCGACATCGTCCTGATGGGCCGCCGCACCTACGACGTCTTCGCCCCGGCCTGGACGAGCCGCAGCGGCGATCCCTACTCGGACCGCATCAACACCATGCGCAAGGTGGTCGCGTCCACCACGCTCACCGACCCGCAGTGGGCGAACACCGAGGTGGTGGCGGGCGACGTCGTTGCCCGGGTCCGCAAGCTCAAGGACGAGGACGGGGGCAACATCGTGCAGTACGGCTTCGGCGACGTCTCGCGGCTGCTGCTCGAACACGGCCTGTTCGACCAGATGCAGCTGTGGATCCATCCGCAACTGGTCGGGCCGAGCGACGCCGCCGACCTGCTGTACCGGCCCGGCATGGCGGCGACGTTCGAGCTGGTGGACTCCCAGGTCCTGAGCAACGGGATCATCCTGGCGACCTACCGCCCGTGACCCCGCGTCTACGGCGACGCGACTTCGGGCGATGACACGATGTCGGGCATGTCTGACGCGATCCTCCAGGGCCCGGACACGTTGCCTAGCGACCACGATGAGCTGGAGCTGCGAAAGGAGGCGTGCAGTTGTGGCCGTCGTGAAGAACGCGCTCGCGGGCCAGTGAACCCGCGGCCCCGTCCGTTGCACCGACAGAGCGAATCAGCGGACGTGGAGCGCGATCGTGAACAGCGCCGCCGCCGCTAGGGCCGCCACGCCCCGCACGTGGTTCCACGTGGTCCACTCCCGGACGTAGCGGGTCCAGTGACCGGCGGCGTCGGCGGCGGACGGCTCCAGCCGGTCCAGCGCCTCGTTGCGGGGGATGTGGTAGCCGCCCGTCAGGGCGTAGACGCCGACGAGGCTGAGCAGCCCGCCGGCCAGCAGGTAGGGAGAGGCGTCGTCCCAGTCGATCAGCGACCCCACGACCACGGCGGCCGACGCCAGTGCCGTCCCGGCGAACACCACCGCGAAGGCCGGCGTGTAGGCGGTGCGATTGATGGCCTGCATGGCAGCGATGCCGTGAATCGCAGGCAGCTGCGCCAGCGACCGCATGACCATCACCGAGAAGGCGAAGAACAAGCCAGCCACGATGCCGCAGCCGACGGCGGCGACGACCGTCAACGGGAACAGGTAGCCGTCGATCATCGGGGGCTCCCGGCGCCCTCAGCGGGCAGTTCCACGCTGCCGCCGGCGTGCAGCGGGTCGCTCATGAGCTGCTCCAGCGACATGCCGAGGCCGTAGGTGGTGAGGCGCTTGCCCGGTGTGATGCGGAGGAAGCAGCCGTCCGGATAGTCGAGCTCGCCGTGGCTGGTGATGTTCGGCAGCCGCTCGGCTTCGAGCAGGGGGACGATGTCGGGGTCGTCGAAGGCCAGGATGTCCGCCCGGCCCTGGAACTGCACCGTGGAGGGCGGGGCCTCCACCGGCAGCCGGTAGATGGGGATGGACACGGCGACGTGCGGGTTGTCGGCGACGTTGCGGGCCTTCCGGCTGTCGCGGGACGTGTTGACGTAGAGGGTGGCGCCGATGGCCTGGTAGATGACGGTGGCCACGTGCGGCCGGTGGCGCGACGACACGCTGGCGAGCGTGCAGTGCGACCCGGCGGCGATCGCCTGGACGACCTCGTCCAGGTCCGGTGTGTAGTGGGTGGGTTCTGTCATGCCGCTCAGTAAAGACCCGGGGAATGAGACGGGCCATAGCTGGGGCACTCGATTCCATACGTCTGCGTCTACGATCCTGACATGGATGAGTTCGTGGGCTTGTTGGACGGGCCGAGGGCCCGGGGGGCGTTCCTGCTACGGGCGATCATGAACCCGCCGTGGTCGATCCGGGTCCGGGACGAGGCCGCGCTCAGCCTGGTGGCCATGGTCCGGGGCGATGCCTGGCTGGTTCCCGACGACCCAGGCGACACAGTGCACCTGGGACCGGGCGACGTGGCGATCATCCGGGGCCCCGATCACTACACGTTCGCCGACGACCCCGGCACGCCGCCGCAGATCGTGATCCACCCCGACGAGCATTGCACCACGCTCGACGGGCAAGACCTGGCCCAGGCGATGGACCTGGGCGTGCGCACGTGGGGGAACGACCCCAACGGTTCCACGGTCATGCTCGTCGGCGCCTACCAGATGCGGGGCGAGATCAGCGAGCGGCTGCTGGCCGCGCTGCCGCCCCGAGTGGTGCTACCGGGCGACGCCTGGGAGTCGCCGCTCGTCCCGTTGCTCGCCGACGAGATCGTCAAGGACGACCCGGGCCAGGAGGCCGTGCTCGACCGGCTGCTCGACCTGCTGCTGATCGCCGTCCTCCGGGCCTGGTTCGCCCGCCCCGAGGGCGAGGCGCCGGCGTGGTACCGGGCGTACGACGACCCCGTGGTGGGCCGGGCGCTGCGGATGATCCACAACAACCCCGACCACCCGTGGACCGTGGCGACACTGGCGGCCGAGATCGGCGTGTCCCGGGCGTCGCTGGCCCGGCGCTTCACCGAGCTGGTCGGCGAGCCGCCCATGACCTACCTCACCGGCTGGCGACTGGCGCTGGCCGCCGACCTGCTGCGCGAGCCCGATGCCACCGTCGGGGCGGTGGCCCGACAGGTGGGCTACGCCAGTCCCTTCGCCCTCAGCACCGCGTTCAAGCGGGTGCACGGCATCAGCCCGCGTGAGCACCGGGTGGCGGCGCTGGCGGGTACGTGAGGGGAGGCCCGCTACACGGGGGTGGACCGCTCCATGGCGGCCTTGAGCCGCCGGGCGGCGGTGCGCCGCTTCCACATCTTCAGCTTCCAGTGGCGGCGGCGGCGCTGGGACGGCTGGACCTTGGCCGGGTCGTGGTGCCGCTCGGCCCGGAAGCCGACGCCCGGCTCGACCACCTCGTCGGGCTCGGTCCCGCCCAGGATCTGGCCGGTGATGTCGGCCAGGGCGGTGTTGACCCGGTGGCGCTCGGAGCGGGCGTGGACCCTGCGCTCCTCGGGATGCGGGAGGACCACATCTCCGGTGCGGTGACGGTTGCTCATTCGTCCTCTCCTGACAAGAAGCCGACGTTGATGCTCCGTACGTCCCGACCGTAGCCCCCGGCCCGGTCGCCTGTCTCGGGATTGCGCGGGTATTTCGGGGCCCGGAGGGGTGCTTGGGAGCGCGGCGGGCCGGGCGCGTAGCCTCGTGGCGTGCAGAACGTGGCCACCGCCCCCCGCCCTGCCGCCGACGTCGCCGTCCGGCGCCTGCTCCGCATCCCCGACGGCCCGCCCGCCCCTGAGGACGCCGCCCAGCGAGCCTTCTCGACCTCGATCCTGGTATCGGCCACGCGGTGCCTGCTCACGTACATCGTGCTGCCGTTCCTCGCCCCGGCCCTCGGGCTGGCGGCCGGCGTCGGTCCGGCCATCGGCATCCCGATCGGTGTCGTCGCCATCGGCTCGAACATCCTGACCATCCGCCGCTTCTGGGCCGCCGACCACCGCTGGCGGTGGGCCTACACGGGGATCGCGCTGACGGTGATCGCGCTGTTGCTGGTCCTGATGGTCGAAGACATCCTCGGCCTCGTCGGGTAGGGGTGCGGGTGCGCCGGTTCGGTCTGTTGGTCCTCGGGTGGCTGGCCGTCGGGCTCGGTGGCCTGGGCATCGTGGTCCCCGGGTTGCCGACGACCGGGTTCTTCGTGCTGGCGGCCGCCTGCTTCGCCCGGTCGAGCCCGCGGTTCGAGCGGTGGGTGCTGGGCCTGCCCAAGATCGGGCCGCTGGTGCGTGACCACCGGGCGGGGCTGGGCATGCCGCGCCGGGCCAAGGTGCTGGCCATCGCCATGATGCTCACCGCCTGCGCGCTCAGCTCGCTGGCGCTGGGATCGCCGCTGCTGGCCGGGGTGGTCATGGGCGCCGGACTGGTCGGGACCTGGTACGTGGGCTGGCGCGTCCCGACCCGGGAACGGATGCTCGCCGCCGGGGCCAGGTCCGCCAGGGCCGGGGCCGGATCCGGCGACGAGGCCCGGCCGGCGGCGTAGCGCTCGATGCGATTCATCGTCTATGGGGCCGGGGCGATCGGTGGGGTCATCGGCGGCCGCCTGTTCCAGGCCGGGCACGACGTCACGCTGATTGCCCGGGGCGATCACCTCCGGGCCCTGCAGGGCGACGGGCTCACGCTGGCGACCCCCGAGGGGGCGGCGACGCTGCCCGTGCCGGCGGTCGGCCGCCCGGCCGAGGCGGCGCCGCGCGACGGCGACGTGGTGATCCTGGCCATGAAGAGCCAGGACACGCCGGCCGCGCTGTCCGACCTGGCGGCCCACGCCCCGCCGGGTGTCTGGCTGGTGTGCGCCCAGAACGGGGTGGAGAACGAGCGGGCCGCCCTGCGGTTGTTCCCCCACGTCTACGCCATGACCGTCATGCTGCCCGCCACCCACCTCGAGCCGGGCGTGGTCGTCGCGTACTCGGCACCGGCCACCGGCCTGCTCGACCTCGGCCGCTATCCGGAGGGCGTCGATGAGGCCGCCGAGGAGATCGCCGCCGCCCTGTCGGGGGCGAAGTTCGGCTCGGAGGCCCGGCCCGACATCATGCGCTGGAAGTACCGCAAGCTGATCCTCAACCTCGGCAATGCGGTCGAGGCGGTGTGCGGCCCAGATGCGGGCGGGTCCGGACCGCTCGCCCGCATGGTCCGGGCCGAGGGCGAGGCGTGCCTGGCTGCCGCGGGCATCGACGCCGTGACCGTCGACGAGGACCGCGCCCGCCGCCAGCGGGGTGGGTTCGAGATCCACGCCGTGCCCGGGTACGAGCGCCAGGGCGGATCGTCCTGGCAGAGCCTCGCCCGCGGGCTGGGCCACGTGGAGACCGACTACCTCACCGGGGAGATCGTGCTGCTGGGCCGGCTGCACGGGGTGCCGACCCCCGCCAACGAGCTGCTCCAGCGCCTCGCCAACCAGATGGCGGCCGAGGGGCGTCCACCGGGCAGCGTCCCCGCCGACGAGGTCCTGGCCCGCCTCGGCGTCGTCCCCTGAGCCCGCCGTTCTGGTGACGCGATCCGTCGGATATCGACGGATCGCGTCACCAGAACCTGCCGTGACCTCGGCCAGCCGCCGTCGCAGGAACGCCCGCTCGGGGGCCGTGCCGGCCAGGGCCAGGGCCGCCCGGTAGGCGTCGGCGGCTTCGCCGGACCGGCCCAGGCGCCGCAACAGGTCCGCCCGGGTCGCCGGCAGCCGGTGCGTCCGGGCCAGCCGCGGGTCGTCGGCCACCGCGTCGAGCACGGCCAGGCCCGCCGCCGGTCCCTCCGCGAAGGACACCGCCACCGCCCGGTTGAGCTCGACCACCGGCGACGGCGCGACCCGGGCCAGCTCGCCGTAGAGCGCGGCGATCTGCGGCCAGTCGGTCTCGTCCCACGACGCGGCCGTGGCGTGCAGGCCCGCGATGGCGGCCTGCAGCTGGTACGGCCCGGGCCGGCGGCGCAGCAGCGCCCGCTCCAACTGCCAGGTGGCCTCGGCGATGCGGTCGCGGTCCCACCGGCGACGGTCCTGGTCCTCCAGCAGCACCAGCTCGCCGTCGGCCGACAGCCGCGCGTCCCGCCGGCTGTCCTGCAGCAGCAGGAGCGCCAGCAGTCCCCGGGCCTCGGGCTCGTCGGGCATCAGCTCGACCGCCAGCCGGGCCAGCCGGACGCCCTCGTCGCACAGCCCCCGCCGCACCAGCTCGTCGCCGGCCGAGGCCGCGTAGCCCTCGGAGAACACCACGTAGATGCACGCCAGCACCGACGGCAGCCGCTCCGGCAGCAGGTGGGCGGGTGGCACCCGGAAGGGGATGGCGGCGGTGCGGATCTTGGCCTTGGCCCGCACCAACCGCTGGGCGACCGTGGCCTCGGCCTGCAGGAAGGCCCGGGCGATCTCGGCGGTCTGCAGCCCGCACACCAGGCGCAGCGTCAGCGCCACCTGGGCTGCCGGCGCCAGGGCGGGGTGGCAGCAGGTGAAGATCAGCCGCAGCTGGTCGTCCGCCGGCTCGGGGGCGGGGGCGCCGGGCCCCACCGATCCCGCCGCCCCCGCCGGGTCGATGGCGGCGAGCGGATCCGTCGGACCGCTCGGTTCGGGGTCGGGCCAGGCGCCCCCGGGCCCGAGCGGCCCGGCGCGAAGCGCCGAGAGCGGGAGGTACAGCGTCGAAGCCGCTCTCTCCTTCGCCGCCCGCCGGGACTCGCGCCGGGCCCGGTCGTGCGCCCGGTTGCGGGCCGTGGTCATGATCCAGGCGCCCGGGTTGTCGGGCACGCCCCGGCGCGGCCAGGAACGCATAGCCTCGACGAACGCCTCCTGGACCGCGTCCTCGGCCGCGTCCAGGTCGCCCAGGCGGCGGGCCAGGGTGGCGAGCACCCGGCCCGACTCGGCCCGGAACACCCGCTCGAGCTCGCGGTGCTCGGGGGTCAGGCGCCGAGCTCCATGATCGGTCGCAGCTCGATGGCCTCGGCCGGGATCTGCTTGGCGAGGGCCACCGCCTCGTCTCGGTCGGCCGCCCCGAGCAGGTAGAAACCGCCGACCACCTCGGCCGACTCGGCGTAGGGCCCGTCGGTGACGATCACCTCGCCGTCGCGCACCTGCACCGTGGTGGCCGTGGCAATCGGATGGATGGCGCCACCCGCCAGCACGGCGTCGCCGGCGGTGTCCATGAACCGCTGGTGGGCCGCCAGTCCCTCGTCCCAGGCCGGCGTGCCTGGTTGGTCGCCCTCCGTCTCCTTGCCGTAGATGAACGCGACGTAGCGCGCCGTGTCGCCGGGGCCAGCACCCTCGGCGGCCTTGTCGAACCAGTCGACCATCGGGCGCAGGCTCACCCAGCCATCGGACGCGGCCGGGATCTGCCGGGCCAGCTCGATGGCGTCGTCCAACGTCTCGGCCTCGAGCACGTAGAAGCCGCCCAGGACCTCGATCGTCTCGGCGTACGGGCCCGCCGTCACCAAGGGCTCGAAGTCGCCGTGGCGGACGGTGGTGGCCGTGGACGACGGCTCCAGGGCTTCGGCGGTCACGATGGCGTCGCCGGCGTTGTCGCCGAACCGCATGTACGCCTCCATGACCGCGTCGAACTCGGGTGTCCCCGCGGCGGCGCCTGCCGACTCGTCGCCGCCCAGCAGTGCGAGGTAACGCATCGTGATCATCCTCCTCGTTGGCGAACGACCGTCGCTCGCCACCATGACGACGAACGAACGGGCCGGGATCGACAGCCTCGCGCCGGCCGACCGAGAACGCGCGTTATCGGTCTGACACAATCCCGGGAATGCGCTTCACGGAACCTCCCGCACCGATCGACGTCGACGACGACGCGATCCGCGATGCGCTGGCCCACGCTCGGCTGATCCCGCTGCTGGCGGCCGTCGCCTACGCCACCGGCGAGCTGTCCGTGCTGCGCGACGACCTGCGCCCCGACCCGGCACGCCTGCTCGAGCCCGACGGCGGTGTCGACGGCGACCGGGCGGCGCTGGCTCGGCAGCTGGCGTTCGACGCGCTGGTCCGGTTCCGCGATGGCGGCAGCGTTCCGGCGCCGCCGCCGTCCGACGCCGACCTCCGGCGCATCCTCGCCTTCGTGGTGGGGGACCACATGGTCGAGGACTACCTGCCGCTGTTCCTGGAAGAGCTCTCGGTGCACGGTGACGACCTGCGGGCGCCCGACTGGACGCTCGTGGAGCTGGCGCCGGGCACCGAGTTCCGGGTGGCGGTCATCGGGGCCGGCATGTCGGGGATCGTGGCGGCGTACCGGCTGAAGCAGGCCGGCATCCCGTTCGTGATCCTCGAGAAGGACCCGGACGTCGGCGGCACCTGGTGGGAGAACACCTATCCCGGGTGCCGGGTCGACGTCGCCAACCACTTCTACAGCTACTCGTTCGCCCAGCGGGAGGACTGGCCGCAGCACTACTCAACGCAGGAGGTGCTGCTCGACTACTTCCGGACGTGTACCGAGCGCTTCGGCCTGCACGAGCACATCCGCTTCGGGACCGAGGTGACCTCGGCCGAGTGGAGCGACGAGTCGGGCTCGTGGACCCTGTGCCTGCGTACCGCCGACGGCGAGGAGACACTGGAGACCCAGGCCGTCATCAGCGCGGTGGGCCAGCTCAACCGGCCGTCGTACCCGCCGATCCCGGGGCGGGAGGCGTTCGAGGGCGTGTCGTTCCACTCGGCCCGCTGGCGCCACGACGTCGACCTGCGGGGGAAGAGGGTGGCGGTCATCGGCACCGGCGCCAGCGCGGTGCAGTTCGCCCCCGAGATCGCGCCCGAGGTCGGCGAGCTGCTGGTCTTCCAGCGCACGCCGCCGTGGCTGGTCCCGACCGAGGACTACCACCGCGAGGTCTCGCCCCAGACGTTGTGGCTGTTCCGCCACGTGCCCACCTACACGCACTGGTACCGGTTCTGGCTCTTCTGGCAGTACGCCGAGGGGGTGCTGCCGTCCGCCAAGGTCGACCCGGAGTGGCAGGGCGACGGCTCGGTGAGCGCCCTCAACGACGTCGCCCGCCAGCTGCTGACCGCCTACATCCAAGCGGTGTTCGCCGGCTCGCCCGAGCTGATCGACGAGGTGCTGCCCACCTACCCGCCGTTCGCCAAGCGCATCGTGCGCGACAACGGCGTGTGGCCCGGGGCGCTGCAGCGGGACAACGTCGAGCTGGTCACCACAGACATCGAGCAGATCACGCCCACCGGGGTGACGACGGTCGACGGGACGCACCACGAGGTGGACGTCATCGTCTACGGGACCGGGTTCACGGCCTCGCAGTTCCTCATGCCCATGAAGGTGGTGGGGCGGGGCGGGGTCGACCTCCACGAGCGCTGGGACGGCGACGCCCGCGCCTACCTCGGCATCACCGTGCCCGGGTTCCCCAACCTGTTCCTGCTCTACGGGCCCAACACCAACATCGTGATCAACGGCAGCATCACCTACTTCTCGGAGTGCGAGGTGCACTACGTCCTCGGCTGCCTGCGCCTGCTGTTGGCGGGCGGCCATCGGGCCCTCGACGTGCGCCCCGAGGTACACGACGCCTACAACCGGCGCATCGACGAGGGCAACCGCAACATGGTGTGGGGCGCGGCCACGGTCAACACCTGGTACAAGAACGCCAAGGGCCGGGTCACGCAGAACTGGCCCTTCTCGCTGCTCGACTACTGGCGCGAGACCCGCACGCCCGACGCCGCCGACTACGAGCTCCTGTAGCGGTCGGCCGGCGCGCTGTTGCTCAGCAACCGTTTCGGCCCCGGGACGCGTTAAGGCGCCGAACAACCGCCACACCGCCACGCCAACAACGCGCTAAGCCGAGCTGACCTGGGCATACACGGCGTTAGAACCCACCCCCATGGGAGATGTGATCTTCGTGGCGGTGATCGTGGCGTTCTTCGCCCTGACCGTCGCCTACGCGAAGGCGTGCGAGCGCATCGTGGGCCGCGACGGCGCCGGCTCGGGAGCGGACGATGACCGCTGACAACGTGATCGGGTTCGTGCTGGCGGTGGTGCTGGCCGGCTATCTGCTCGCCGCCTTGATCTTCCCGGAGCGGTTCTAGATGTCCTCGGCCGGTTGGCTGCAGTTCCTCGCGCTCGTGGCGCTGGTCGTCGCCTCGCCGCCGGTGCTCGGCCGCTACATGGCCCGCGTCTACGGCCACGACGATCGCCCCGCACCCGGGGACCGCTTCTTCGGCGCCATCGAACGGCCGATCTACCGCCTCTGCGGCGTCGATCCCCGGAGTGAGCAGCGCTGGACGACCTACGCCTATTCGCTCCTCGGGTTCAGCCTGGTGTCCTTCCTGGTGCTGTACGCCATCCTGCGCGTGCAGGGATCGCTGCCGCTCAACCCAGTCGACCTGCCGGGCGTGGGCGAGCACCTTTCGTTCAACACGACCGTCAGCTTCATGACCAATACGAACTGGCAGTCGTACGGCGGCGAGACGACCCTCAGCTACCTCTCCCAGATGGTGGGGCTCACCTTGCAGAACTTCGTGTCGGCGGCGGCGGGCATGGCGGTCATGGCCGCGCTGATCCGCGGGCTGGCCCGCCGGCGGGCGTCGACGCTCGGCAACTTCTGGGTGGCGGAGGAGCGGGCGCTCGACGTCGAGGAGGTGCTCGAGCTGGTCGACGACCACACGTCTGGGCGCGACCTCGGGTTCCTGGGCGAGAAGGGCGTCAACGTGTTGGAGCTCAACCTGGCGTTGGACGACTGTGGTTCTGTCAGCTCCCAGACCCGATGCGGTACGTGAGCGCTGACGGAAGGGAATCGCGGCACCATGTTCTCGTGAGCCGTCGTGGCGTCCTACGCATCTACCTCGGGGCCGCGCCGGGCGTGGGCAAGACGTTCGCCATGCTCAACGAGGGCCGCCGCCGCAAGCAGCGCGGCACCGACGTCGTGATCGGCTACGTCGAGGCGCACGGCCGGGCGCACACCGCCGAGCAGATCGGCGAAGTCGAGGTGGTCCCCCGCCACGTGGTCGAGTACCGGGGGGCCGCCCTCGAGGAGATGGATCTCGACGCCGTGCTCGCCCGGCGGCCGGACGTGGCGCTGGTCGACGAGCTGGCGCACACCAACGTGCCGGGCTCGCGCCACCCCAAGCGCTGGGAGGACGTCGAGGTGCTGCTCGACGCCGGCATCGACGTGGTCTCGACGGTCAACATCCAGCACCTCGAGTCGATCAACGACGTGGTCGAGCGGATCACCGGCGTGAAGCAGCGGGAGACCCTGCCCGACCAGATCGTCCGGGCCGCCGACCAGATCGAGCTGGTGGACATGACCCCCGAGGCTCTGCGCCGGCGCCTGGCGCACGGCAACATCTACGCCCCCGAGAAGATCGACGCCGCCCTCGCCAACTACTTCCGCCCCGGCAACCTCGCGGCCCTGCGGGAGCTGGCACTGCTGTGGGTGGCCGACCGCGTCGACGATGCGCTCGAGGAGTACCGCGAGCGCCACGGCATCACCGAGCCCTGGGAGACACGCGAGCGGGTGGTCGTGGCCATCACCGGAGCCCCCAGCGCTGACGCACTGGTGCGGCGGGCGGGCCGCATCGCCGGTCGGGCGCACGGCGAGCTGCTGGGCGTGCACGTGCGGTCCGACGACGGGTTGGTGGGCGGCAGCGAGACCGTCGACCACCAGCGCCGGCTGCTGGAGGAGATGGGCGGCACCTACCACGAGACCGCCGGCAACGACGTCGCCGCCGCCCTCGTGGAGTTCGCCCGCGCAGAGAACGCCACCCAGCTCATCCTCGGCGCCAGCCGGCGGTCGCGCTGGGCGGAGCTGACCCGCGGCTCGGTGATCAACCGGGTGGTGCGTCTGTCGGGGCCCATCGACGTGCACGTGATATCCCAGGAATCCGACGAGGAGGAGGGCGAGCGGGCCGTGCCCCGCGCCCGGCGGAGCGTCACGCTCTCGCCACGGCGGCGGTTGTTGGCCTGGCTGACGGCCCTCGTCGGCCTGCCCGTGCTCACCGCCGTGCTCGTCCCCATGCGCAACGACGTCGGGCTGCCCACGATCCTGCTGCTCTACCTCGTGCTGGTCGTCGTCGTGGCGGCGCTCGGCGGCGTGGTGCCGGCGATGGTGTCGGCGCTGGCGGCCTTCCTGGTGGTCAACCGGCTGTTCACCCCGCCCATCCACACCTGGACCATCGCCGAGGCGGAGAACCTGGTGGCGCTGGTCGTGTTCCTTGTCGTGGCCGGGGTGGTGAGTGCCTTCGTGTCGGCTGCCGCCCGCCGCACCGCCGAGGCGACCAGGGCGGCCGCCGAGGCCGAGACCCTGGCGGGCCTGGCGGGCACGGTGGCCGAGCCCGACCCCCTGCCCGTGCTGGTCGATCACCTGCGCCGGGCGTTCGGGCTGGGCGGGGTGGCGCTGCTGCGCAAGGTGGACGACGGCGACTGGCAGGCCGAGACCGTGGCGGGCGACTCCGTCCCCCGGACGCCGGCGGAGGCCGACCAGGTGCGGCCGCTCGGTCCCGACCTGGTCCTGGCCGTGCGGGGCAGCGACCTGGCGGCCGAGGACCAGCGGGTGCTCAGCGCGTTCGTCGCGCAGCTGGCGGCCGCCATCGACCGCCGCCGCATCAGCGCGCAGGCGGCCCAGGCCACCGCCCTGGCCGAGGCCAACGAGCTGCGGAGCGCGCTGCTCCAGGCCGTGTCGCACGACCTGCGCACCCCCCTGGCGGGCATCAAGGCGTCGGCCAGCAGCCTGCGCCAGCTCGACATCGCCTGGTCCGACGTCGACCGCAGCGAGTTCCTGCGCACCATCGAGGACGAGACGGACCGGCTCACGGCGCTGGTCGGCAACCTGCTCGACATGAGCCGCATCCAGGCGGGCGCGGTGGCGCCGAGGACCCGGAGCGTCGGCCTCGAGGAGGTCGTTCCCGCCGCCCTGGCCGGGCTGGGGGAGCGGGCCCACAAGGTCGAGGTCGATGTGCCCGAGTCGCTGCCGCCGGTGCGGGCCGATCCGGCGCTGCTCGAGCGGGTGGTGGCCAACCTGGTGGACAACGCCGTCGCCCACGCACCCGAGGCGTCGCCGGTGCGAGTGGAGGCCGGCCAGGTCGGGCCCAAGGTGTTGATCCGCGTCATCGACCGCGGTCCCGGCATCCCGCCGTCGGACCGCGAGCGGATCTTCCAGCCGTTCCAGCGCCTGGGCGACAGCCCGTCTCAGGGAGCCGTCGGCGGCGACGGAGGTCATGTTGCCGGGGTGGGTCTCGGGCTCGCAGTCGCCCGGGGCTTCACCAACACGATGGGGGGCGAGCTCATGGTCGACGACACGCCGGGGGGCGGCACCACGATGGTCATCGAGCTGGAGGTGGCGACGTGAATCCCGCGGCCGAGGCGGTGGCCGGTAGCGCCGCGCCCAGCCGGGTGCTGGTGGTCGACGACGAGTCGCCCATGCTGCGGGCGCTCGGCACCAACCTGCGGGCCCGCGGCTACCAGGTCGACCTGGCCCGCACCGGCGAGGAGGCGCTGCAGCTCGCGGCCCGCCACCGGCCCGACGCGGTCATCCTCGACCTCGGCCTGCCCGGCATCTCGGGCATCGACGTGATCGAGGGCCTGCGGGGCTGGACCGCGGTGCCGATCATCATCCTGTCGGCTCGGGGAGCCGAGCACGACAAGGTGGCGGCGCTCGACGCCGGCGCCGACGACTACGTGACCAAGCCGTTCGGTATGGACGAGCTGCTGGCCCGCCTGCGGGCCGCCCTGCGCCGCATCGCCCCCGCCCCCGAGAGCGCCACGATCGAGACCTCCGACTTCACGGTCGACCTGGCGGCAAAGCGCGTGACCGGTCCCGAGGGCGAAGTGCGCCTCACGCCCACCGAGTGGGGACTTGTCGAGGTGCTGGTGGGCAACGCCGGCAAGCTCGTGTCCCAGCGCCAGCTGCTGCAGGACGTGTGGGGCCCGCAGTACGGCGAGGAGACCAACTACCTGCGGGTCCACATGGCCCACATCCGCCGCAAGCTGGAGCCCGACCCGTCACGCCCCCGCTACTTCATCACCGAGCCCGGCATGGGCTACCGCTTCGAGGGCCACGAGTGATCGGGTCCTCCACCGGGTATTCGCGTACATCAGACATGAGCGTCAAGCCGATGGGTCACGTCTGCTCGTGCTCGGCGGCTACGCCGCCGAGAGGGAACCCACGTTATCTCCCGCTCTTGGCGCCTTCGGCGCCGGGCCGCTCGGGCTTCGACGTGTTCCTTCCGCTCCCACGGCCGCTCGGGCCGGGGCCTCGCCTATTGGCTCGGCCTCAGGTCACCATTGAGTCCGGTGAATCACATCGGTAGGATTTGCTGCGGCTTTTCCCGCCCGGGGTGGGACGAGGCGCACGATCCGGAGGCCTGAAGAGATGACTTGGCAAAGGGCATTACTTCTCATCGCTGGCCTGTTCCTCATCGTGTCGATCTGGAACAACCCCAGCGGCACCGCCAACGCCTTCGGCAACTTCCTCGGAGACGTCGGGTCCTGGCTCGAAGACGCCCTCGACAAGGGCACCGAGTTCGTGCGAGGCCTCACCGAGTGACGAGCCGTCGGCGTCGCGAGCGCGACGCCTTGGGCGGCACGCTCGACCCGTACTACCCGCGGCACGCGCCCGATCCCTACACGGGTCACCTGCCGCCCGAGCTGCACCAGCCCCAGCCCACCGGCCCGGTCGAGCCGCCCGCTCCGGGGATCGGCACGCGCATTCGGCGCCGCCTGGGGGCCTGGCGGCGGGCATGGCTGCCGCTGCCCGACGAGATCATCGAGGAGTACCTGGGGCACGGCGAGCGCATGATCCACAACGATCACCCGTCGTTCCGGGCGTTCGTGATCGAGAACCTGCTCCTGGTGCTCGGGTTGTTCGTCGCCGCCGGGCTGTTCGTGGGCGTGGTCCTCAACGGCTCTTTCATGGCCGTCCTGGTCACGTTCCTGGTGCTGACCGTGGCGCTGCTGGTGCTCGTCCTCAAGCGGTTGTCCGAGCGCTACACGAGCTACGTCATCACCAACGTGCGGATCATGCGGGTGTCTGGCGTCGTGACCCGCCGGGTCCACTCGATCCCGTGGATGCGCGTCACCGACCTCACGTTCGACCAGACCTGGCTGGGCCGGCTGCTGGGCTACGCCACGCTCCACATCGAGTCCGCCAACGAGGACTCGGGTCTGCGTGACCTGGCCGGGGTGTCGAAGCCCATGGAGTTCAACCAGTACCTGGTCGACATGGTGGTGGCGAAGCAGGGGCCGATCGCCCCCGGATGGGAGGAGCTCGGCCAGGCCGGCCCCGCACGAGTGATAGTCAGCCGGCAGCGGACCGGCCTGCGCGACCGCGTCCGCGAGATCAGGCGGCGCCGCCGCGAGCAGCGGGCGGCGGAGGCGGGGCTCGAGGTCCCGCTCGTGCGCCGACGACCCGCCGAGCCGGTAACCGAGCGGTCGCCCGAGCGCGAGGGCCGGGACGAGGGCGGCGAGCGGGGTGGCGAGCAGGGCCCGGGTCGCGATGGCGGTCGCGTGTTCGTCAGCGAGGACGATGCGACCCGGACAATCTACGACCCGCTGCGCGAGGGGCCCGAGTCCAGCGTGCGCTGGGGCCGCGAGCGCGAGTGACCCTCAGGCCAGCGCCTGCTCGTTGAGGCTGGTCAGCCGGCCGCAGGCGTCGAGGTACTCGTCGACGAGGCGCTGCACGACGTCGGCCGACCGCTCGACCCGGTTCATCATCCCCACCACCTGGCCGACGGGATTGAAGTTCACGTCCTTGGCCGTCTCCGGGTAGCGGTGGCCACGCTGCACGGCGTCGAGGGCCACCATCATCTGCAATGGCATCGGCAGCGGGTCGGGCGTGTCGGGATCCTCCCACGCGTCGGTCCAGTCGTTGCGGAGCATGCGGCACGGCTTGCCGGTGAACGAGCGCGAGCGCACGGTGTCGTGGCTGGTGGCCTCGAGGTAGCTCTGCATCTGGCCCGGCGGAACGTCGGCCTCCTCGACCGTGAGCCACAGCGAGCCGGTCCACACCCCGGCGGCGCCCATGGCCATCGCTGCCGCCACCTGCCGTCCGTTCGCGATGCCCCCGGCGGCCAGCACCGGCAGCGGATCGACGGCGTCGATCACCTGGGGCCACAGCACCACCGACGCCACCTCGCCGCAGTGCCCGCCGCCCTCGGTGCCCTGGCACACGACGAAGTCGAGCCCGGCGTCCCGGTGGCGCAGGGCATGGCGCACCGACCCGCACAGCGCGCCGACCAGCTTGCCCCGGGACTGGATCCGGGCCACGACGTCGGCCGGCGGCGTGCCCAGCGCGTTGGCGACCAGGCGGGCCTTGTCGTGCCGCAGGATCGCCTTTACTTGCGGACCGGCGGTGGCGGTGGTCCAGCCCAGCAGCTCGCGGTGCCTCTCGCTGGCGGGGAGCTCGGGCACGCCGTGATCGGCGAGCAGCTTGGCGCCGAAGTCCCGGTGCTCTCGGGGGATGTGCTTGGCCAGCTCGGCCTCGAGCTCGGCGGGGCTGAGGTCGAGGTCCATGCCCTCGTACTTGCTGGGGATGACGATGTCCACGCCGTAGGGCAGCTCGCCGACGTGCTCGTCCAGCCATGCCAGCTCGACCTCGAGCTGGTCGGGGTCGAAGCCCACGGCCCCGAGAACCCCCAGCCCGCCCGCCTTGGACACGGCAGCCACCACGTCGCGGCAGTGGCTGAAGGCGAAGATCGGGAACTCGATCCCCAGTCGGTCGCAGATCTCGGTGCGCATCCCATGACCCCCTCGTGTGCGCCTCGGTTTCTAGTCCATCAAACGCTTGAGTGGGTCGGCACACGGGTCGTGCGGGGCGGGGCTCGGGCCCGGGCGGGTGCCGGATCGGTAGCGTGCGGCGGTGCTGTTCCCGCAGCGGTTCTGGGCCGGGCTGGCGGACGGGTCGGTCGAGCTGGCGTTCCGGCGCTGGAGGCGGCCGGGTGTCAAGGCGGGCGGCACCCAGCTGACCCGCGTGGGCATGCTGGCCATCGACGCCGTCGACGTCGTCCCGCACCCTGACGAGATCACGGAGGACGAAGCCCGCCGGGCGGGATACCGCGACAGGGACGAGCTGCTGGCCGAGCTCGACCGCCATCCCGACGGCACGCTCTACCGCATCGCCTTCCACCATGCCGGTGCCGACCCGCGGGTGGCGCTGCGCGAGGACCCGGAGGTGTCCGACGACGAGCTGGCGCGCATCCGGGGCCGGCTGGCTCGGCTGGACCGGGCGAGCCGGCACGGTCCCTGGACCGAGACGGTCCTGCGCCTGATCGCCGCCCGGCCGGCGGTCCGGGCCGCCGACCTGGCGGCCTCGCTGGGACGCGAGACGCAGCCCTTCAAGACCGATGTGCGCAAGCTCAAGGCCCTGGGCCTGACCGAGAGCCTGGACGTGGGCTACCGGCTGTCGCCCCGGGGCCGGTCGGTGCTCGACCGCCTGTAGGTGCGCATCACCCCGAACCCCGATCCGGCGTTCGAATCCGCCGCCGGATTGCGTTGTCACATCCGAACGACGGTTTCGTCAGTCGGTGCGCGCCGCCCGGGTCAGCCGAACATGGCGAGCCACTCGGCCTCCGAGCGGGGCTTGAACACGTAGTTCCATTGCCGGGTCGCGCCCATGGTGGCCGACGGCTCGGCCGAGTACAGGTGCCCGGGGAACAACACGGCGTCGTCGGCCACCTTGGCCAGCTTGTGCGTGAGGCTGTCGTAGAGCTGGGCCGGGTCCCCGCCCGGGAGGTCGGTGCGGCCGCAGCCCTCCAGGAACAGGGTGTCCCCCGACACGAGGTAGCGCCCGTCCACGAAGAAGCACTGGCTCCCGGGGGTGTGCCCCGGCGTGTGGATCAGCTCGATGCGGATGGCGCCGACGTCCACCACGTCGCCGCTGGCGTGGCGGACCAGGTCGCTCTCGCTGGCGCCGGTCACCCGCTGGACCCCCGTGGCCTCGTCGTCCTGGACGTGCACCGGCACCGGGTTGAGCGTGAGCAGCTCGCGCACGCCGCTGATCTGGTAGCCCATCATGTTCCCGCCCACGTGGTCCTGGTGGTAGTGGGTCACCAGCGCCCCCGTGACCTTCATGCCGTCGGCGGCCGCGACGTCGAGGATGCCCCGCACGTCGTACGCGGCGTCGACCACCACGGCCTCGCCCGTCTCGCGGTCGCCGACCAGGTACACGAAGTTGACCATCTGCCGGGCCACCGGGTCGGTGCGGGCGACGTCGCGCCCGGCGAGGAGCTGGCGGAAGTAGAGCCGGTCAGCTGCGTTCACCTCAGCGAGCGTACCGGCGCCCGTGACGGGCGGTTTGCCCACGGTCGGCGCTGACGGTCGGTTTGCCCACCGCCGGCGCCAGCCGAGAGGGTGAGGGGATGCGTGACGACCGGGCGCCCCTTCCGCCGTTCGACGCCGTGAGCCTCGACGTCGGCGGCGTGCTGGTCGTCCCCGACCACGGCATGCTCGGCCAGGCCCTGGCCCGGGCGGGCGTGCCCTACGACCGCGGCCGCTTCTTCGACGGGCACTACCGGGCGATGGCCGAGGTCGACCGCTGCCGGTCGCAGCCCGAGGCGGTCACCGACTACACGCGTGGGTTCCTCGTCGCCGTGGGCGTGCCCGACGAGCAGCTCGAGGCCGGGGCGGCGGCGCTGGCCACGGTCCTCGTCCCCGCGGTGTGGTGCCAGCGGGTGCCAGGAGCGATCGACGCCGCCCGCCGCCTGGCAGCCGGCGGCCTGCGGCTGGCGGTGACGAGCAACGCCGACGGCACCGTGGCCGACGGGCTGCGGCGCCACGAGGTGGCGCAGGTGGGCGAGGGCCCGGGGGTGCCGGTCGAGCACATCACCGATTCCGGCGCCCTGGGTGTGGCCAAGCCCGACCCGGCCATCTTCCTGGCCACAGCCGCGGCGCTGCGGCTCGCACCCGAGCGCATCTGCCACATCGGCGACAGCGCCGGCTACGACGCCGAGGGGGCGGCAGCGGTCGGCATGGTGGCGGTGCACGTCGATCCGCTCGGACTTTGCCCGGAGGATCACCACCACGTCGGCTCGCTCGCCGACTTCGCCGACCTGGCCGACCGAGCCGCCACATGACGTGAGATTTCCGGGGAACCGGGCCGTATCCTGGCCACGCGTGGGGTTCGCTGACCGGTTCAGGGAGGCCGCTGAGGCGGCACGAGCCAAGCTCCAGGAGCATGGCGTCATCCAGGACGCCGATGCGATCCACGGCGTGCACGCGGTCGATCCCCACGAGCACGACCTCGAAGTTGCCAAGCGGGCCATGGCGCTCGGCGCCCCCGACCCCTATTCGCTCATCACGCACGACGAGGTCGTGGCCCTGACCGGCATCCCGGTGGGCGGGCCGTCGCTCACCTACGCCGACGACGACCTGGGTGTGCGGTTCGATGCCGAGGACGGGCATCACCGGTCGTGGTCGTTCGGGGTGCATGCCGGCCACGCGGTCGACGAGGACACCCCGTTCGACCCCACCACCTGGTACGAGTGGATGGTCGCCCTGCTCGAGGCGGCGGAGGTGGTGCCGGACCTGGGCGACGCCGCCGTCTACCAGGACGGGATGCTGTACGTCCGCGGCGCCGGCCGGGCTTTCTACGTGCTGGTCGAGGCACCGGAGGGCTCGCCCGCCAAGCAGTGGGCCATCACCCTGGGCCGCCGGGTGCTCGAGCGGTTCGCATCCGGAGAGGCCGGCTGACCCTGGCCGCTACCGAGTCCGTGCCCCCGAGCGCCGACGCCGCCGGGCTGGCGTTCGCCTCGGCGCAGGGTCGCTGGGTCGTGGCCGCCACTGTGCTCGGCTCGGGGATCGCCTTCCTGGACTCGACGGTCGTCAACGTCGCACTGCCGCACATCGGGGAGGACCTCGACACCAGCGTCAGCGGGCTGCAATGGGTCCTCAACGGCTACCTGGTGGCGCTGTCGGCGCTGATCCTGCTGGGCGGCTCGCTCGGCGACCTGTTCGGCCGCAAGCGGGTGTTCCAGGCGGGCGTCGTCGTGTTCGCGGCGGCGTCGGCCGCCTGTGCCCTGGCCCCCAACGTCGGCGCGCTGGTGGTGGCCCGCGGAGCCCAGGGCGTGGGTGGGGCGCTGCTCACACCTGCCAGCCTCGCCATCCTCGAGGCCAGCTTCCGCCCGGAGGACCGGCCCCGGGCCATCGGGGCGTGGTCGGGACTGTCGGGCGTGGCCGCCGCCGTGGGACCGTTCGTGGGTGGCTGGCTGGTGGATGCCGCGTCCTGGCGGTGGATCTTCCTGATCAACCTGCCGCTGGCGGCGCTGGTGGTCGGCGTCGCCGCCCGTCACGTGCCGGAGTCGTTCGACGCCCGCGCCAACCACCACGTGGACGCGGCCGGCGCCGCGCTGATCGGCGTGTCGCTCGGCGCCCTGAGCTGGGGGCTGATCGGCGCCGGGGACCAGGGCTGGGGCGCGCCCAGCGTCGTGGCCTCGCTCGCCGCCGGCGTGGTGGGAATGGCGGCCTTCGTGGCGGTCGAGGCTCGCAGCCGCCAGCCGATGCTGCCGCTCGGCATCTTCGCCTCCCGCCAGTTCCGGGCCGCCAACCTGGTGACCGCGGCGGTCTACGCCGCGCTGGGCGGCGTCTTCTTCCTGCTCGTCGTGCAGCTCCAGCAGGTGCTGGGGTACTCGGCGCTGGCGGCGGGAGCCGCGACGATGCCGGTCACCCTGCTCATGCTGGCGCTGTCCGCTCGGTCGGGGGCGCTGGCCGCCCGCATCGGCCCCCGGCTGCAGATGACGGTCGGCCCGCTGCTGGTCGCCGTCGCGATGCTGCTCATGACCGGGATCGACGCCGGCTCCGGCTACGCCACCGGCGTGCTGCCCGCGGTCCTGGTGATGGGGCTGGGACTGGCCACCACGGTGGCACCGTTGACCTCCACCGCCCTGGGCGCCGTGGACGACCGGCACGCAGGCGTGGCGTCGGGCGTGAACACCACGGTCTCCCGCGCGGCCCAGTTGGCGGCGGTGGCGGTGCTGCCCGTGGCCGTGGGACTGACGGGCGACGCCTATCTCGACCCGGAAGCGTTCTCCGACGGGTTCCAGACCGCAATGGTGATCACGGCCGTGCTGGCGGCGCTGGGTGGCGTGGTCGCGTGGGCGACTATCCGCAACCCGGAACCGGCCCCGGAGCGCGAGGCGGTGGCGGTACCGGCGCCCGCCTCGAGGCCGGGGTTCTTCTGTGGCGCCGAGGGCACGCCGCTCGACACCTGCCCCGGCTCGACGGCCGGCGACCGGGCGGCGTAGTCAGCTCCGCACTCAGGCCGGCTCGTCGGTGCCCTCGACGGGTCGGCGCCCCTGCAGGCGGCGGGCCTCGCTCTCGGCGACGGACAACACCTCCCGCAGCGGCCGTCCCTGGGTGCGGGCCACCCGGGCGGCGTCATCGTGCTCGACCTTGACCCGCCCGGGGCTGACCTTGACCCGGACCGGCATGCCATCGACGTCCACCGTGTCCACCGCCCGCGCCGCCGGCCAGCGGTCGAGAGTGGTGCCCCGCAGGCCGAGCGTCCCCGTCTCCGCCATCAGCGCCGCCGCCACCTGCTCGGCCAATGCCGGATCGACCAGCGCGCTCACGGTGTGGGCGGGCCGCCCCTTCTTCATCACGATCGGCGTGACCCAGGCGTCGTGGGCACCGGCCTCCAGCAGGGCGCCGATGGCGTGGGCGAGCACCTCCCCCCCGGCGTCGTCGACGTTGGTCTCGAGCAGGACGACCGGCTGGCCGGGGGCCCGCCCGTGCTCGGCCCCCGTCCCGGCGCGGGTCTCCGCCTGGCCGACCACGACCTGCACCACGTTGGGGCGACCGTCCATCTCCCGGGAGCCGGCGCCAAACCCGGTGGCGGCGATGCGCATGGCGGGCAGCGGTCCCCAGCCCACGACGTTGGCGGCCAGCAGCGCCGCCCCGGTGGGGGTGGTCAGCTCGACCGGGACGTCGATGCCCCGGGTGGGCGCACCGCGCAGCAGGGCGACCACCGCCGGCGCCGGGTTGGGCAGGAGACCATGGGCGGACCGGACCATGCCGGTGCCGGTCGCCACCGGGCTGGCGTGCACCTCCTCGACACCGAGCACCTCGAGGGCGGCCGCCGTGCCGACCACGTCGACGATGGCGTCGAGGCCCCCGACCTCGTGGAAGTGCACCTGCTCGGGGGGCCGCCGGTGGAGCCGCCCCTCGACCTCGGCCAGCGCCCGGAACGTGCCCAACGCCCGGCGGGCCACCCGGTCGGGCAGCCGGGCCTCCTCGACCAGCCCCGTGATGTGCACCGCCGTGCGGACGACCGCCGACTCCACGACGTGCACCTGGGCCTTGGTGGCGGCGATGCCGCCCCGGAGGACGGGCTCGGCCTCGAGTCGCCAGCCGTCGACGGGGAGGCGCGCCAGCAGTGTTCGCACCTCGTCGAGGTCGGCGCCGGCGTCGATCAGCGATCCCAGCGCCATGTCGCCGGCGATGCCCGAGAAGCAGTGGAACCAGGCGATGGTGGGCGCGCCGGTCATCCAACCACCCCGGGGTGACCAGGCGAGGCAATAGGTTTCACCGGGGGCAGGCGGAGGTCATGAGTTTCAAATTTGAAACCCATTGCCTCGGGCTCGGCCCGATGAAACCGATGACCTCGGGTCACTTGAGCATCCGCAGCACGGCGCAGGCGGCGCCGAAGCCGTTGTCGATGCCGACCACGGTGAGCCCGGCGGCGCAGGACGACAGCATGGCCAGCAATGCGGTGATCCCGCCGAAGCTGGCGCCGTAGCCGGCGCTGGTGGGGACGGCCACGACGGGCGCGGGCGTGATCCCGCCGACCAGGCTGGCCAGCGCTCCCTCCATCCCGGCCACGACGACGATGGCGTCGGCATCGGTCAGCTCGTCGGCCGAGGCCAGCAGGCGGTGGACGCCGGCGACGCCGACGTCGGTGAGCCGGGTCGGCTCGATCCCGTGGGCGGCGAGGGTGGCGCCGCACTCGTCGGCCACGGGGAGGTCGGCGGTGCCGGCGGTGCACACCACGACCCGCTCGGGCCGGGGGGCGGCCGGCCTCCAACACACCGTCGCGAGGGCGGTCCCGGTGCGCTCACCCCCCGGGTTGCGTTCGATGGCGGCGGCGACCTGGGCCTCGTCGGCGCGGGTGAGCAGCACTGGATTGATCCCGGGCGCGCTGAGCAGCTCCTCGACGATGGCGGCGCACTGCTCGGGAGTCTTGCCGGGGCCGTAGACCGCCTCGGCCATGCCCTGGCGCAGGGTCCGGTGGTGGTCGACGCGGGCGAAGCCCAAGTCCGCGAAGGGCAGACGCCGCAGCCGCTCCAGGGCGTCGTCGGTGGTGACGGCGCCGACCTGCACGGCGTCGAGCAGGCGGCGGAGGGCGTCTTCGTCCACGTGACCAGCATGCTCCCGTGCCGTGACGAGGGCGAACCCGACGTGACACTTGACACGCAGTTAGTTTGGATACTACACAAACAAACTATGGCGAACGGCACATCGGCAACACCGCCCTCCCCCCACACCGGCGACTCCCCGTTCGCCCGCCGGGGCTCTCCGCGCCGCAAGGCCGTCCCGGGGGACACCCGCCGCCACAACCGCTCTCTCGTCCTCCGCACCATCTTCCGGTCCGGCCCCGTCAGCCGGGCCGACCTGGCCCGGTCCACCCACCTGACCCGGGCGGCGACCTCGGAGCTGGCGGCCGAGCTGCTGTCCGAGGGCCTCGTCGAGGAGCTGGGCACCCGCCCTGACCAGGGCGTGGGCAAGCCGGCCACCCTGCTCGGCCTGGTCCCCGACGCCCGCTTCACCGTCACGCTCGACCTGAGCGACGACGCCCGCTTCCGGGCCGCGCTCGTCGATCTCGGCGGCAAGGTCCTCGAGCGCCGCATGGCAGAACGGGACGGCCGGCGGTCCGACGCCGCCCTCGATCTCGCCACCGAGCTGTGCGTCGATCTCGCCGCCGCGGCCGCCGACGCCGACCGGCCGCTGCTCGGCGTCGGCGTCGGCAGTCCCGGGGTCGTCGACCCCGCCGGCATCGTGCTCGAAGCCCCCAACCTCGGCTGGCACGGCCTCGAGCTGTCCGCGCGCCTGGCCCGGGCCCTCGACGGGCCGGTCGCCGTCCACGTCGCCAACGACGCCAACGCCGCCGCGCTCGGCGAGCTCGGGCTGGGCGGGCCCGCCGAGCGCAGCCTCCTCCTCGTCAAGATCGGCCACGGTGTCGGCGCCGGCCTCGTGCTCGACGGCCACCTGGTGGTCGGCGATCGATTCGCCGCCGGCGAGATCGGCCACGTCGTCGTCGACCCCGACGGCGAGGTCTGCGCCTGCGGCCGCACCGGCTGCCTCGAGACCGCGGCGTCGGCGCCCCGCCTGCGCCGCGGCGACAAGGGCGAGCGGGACGCCGGCGGGCGCCGGCTCGGCGAGGCCCTGGCCCCGGTGGTCAGCGCCCTCAACCTGCGGGAGATCGTGCTGTCGGGCCCCCTCGACGTGCTCGACGAATCGTTCCGGGCGGCGGCCCTCGACGCCATCCGTGAGCGGACCATGCCGGCGGTCGGCGACAACGTCGACATCCGGCTCAGCTCGCTCGGGGAGGACGACGTCCTCCTCGGCGCGGCGATGCTCGTTCTCGACCGAGAGCTGGGCGTCGCATGAGAAACGCGACGGGCCGGGGGGCCTGCCGCCCAACGTTGTGGAGGACGACGTGAGAATCAGAACACTCGCAGCGATTGGGCTCGCGGGTTCGCTCTTGATGGCGGCCTGCGGGTCCGACGATGACGACGACCAAGCCACAGGCGAAGGCGAGGGGGAGGGCACCGAAGCCCCCGAGGCGCCGGCGACCGACACGGAAGCCACGTTGCGCTTCTGGCTCAACGCCAACGACACGCCCCAGCCGATGGTCGACGCCGCCATCGCGGAGTTCAACGAGACGTATCCGAACGTGACGGTCGAGCTCGAGCGGCAGCAGTGGGATGGCCTCGTGGAGCGCCTGACCAACGTGCTGCCCACCGACGACGGCCCCGACATCTTCGAGGTGGGCAACACGCAGGCCCAGGGCTTCGAGGCGGCCGGCGCCATGGTCGACCTGACCGACGCCCGCGACGAGCTCGGCGGCGACGATCTGCTCGACAGCCTGGTCGAGGCCGGCACCTATGACGGCAAGTTCTACGGCGTGCCGCTGTACGCCGGCGCCCGCATCGTCGTCTACCGCACCGACCTGTTCGAGAAGTCGGGGCTCGAGATCCCGACCACGCTCGACGAGTTCGTCGAGGCGGGCAAGACGCTCCAGGCCGACAACGCCGACGTGCCCAACTTCTCGGGCATCTACTTCCCGGGCCGCAACTGGCACGCCATGCTGTCGTTCATCTGGGACGCCGGCGGTGACATCGCCACCCAGGAGGACGGCGGGTGGGTCGGCCAGCTCAGCTCCGACGAGTCGGTCGCCGGCCTCGAGACCGTCCAGGACATCATGCAGAACGCCAACCAGGCCCCGCCCGACGCCGACGACGCCAACGACTTCGTCGACTTCTGCAACGGTGAGATCGGCATGCTGATGGCTCCGGGCTGGAAGCCCGGCCAGCTGCTCGACCCCGAGCAGGGCTGCCCCGACACGATGGGCGACAAGATCGGTGCCTTCGCCCTGCCGGGCAGCGACGGTGAGGTGGCCCCGGTGTTCCTCGGCGGCTCCAACCTGGCCATCAACGCCAACAGCGAGAACCCCGAGCTGGCGCTCGAGCTCCTGAAGGTGTTGACGGGCGACGAGTTCCAGACCGCCTACGGCGAGAACGGGCTGATCCCGGCCCGCAAGTCGCTCCTCGAGTCGGTGACCGCCGCCGCCGACGCGCCGCCGGTGGTCCAGCAGGCCGCCGAGGCCCAGGCCGAGGCCGCCGCGGGCAACACCCGGTTCGTCCCGGCCAGCGAGTTCTGGGCCGAGGTCGAGGGCCAGCAGATCCTGCACGACATGGGCACCGCCATCGCCGGCGGCGCCGACGTGCAGGAGGAGGCCGGGCGGGCCGACGCCGCCATCGAGGACATCCTCAACGGCAACTGAGCCCGCCACACCGACTAGGACCTGAGCCATGACCGTGCTTCCTCGGGGGCTGCGCCCCCGGACCCCATCGCCGCCCGGCTCCCTGGCGGTCGCACGGTCGGCCGGTCAGGAGCTCCGCTCATGACCGTGCTGCTGCCCGAGCCCGAGACCGCCACCCCGGCGGCTCGGGCGGGCGGCGGCCGGTCGGGGCGCCGCCGCGCTCGCCGGGTGCGGCGGCCCCGGCTCATGCCCTACGCCCTGCTGGTGCCGGCCGTGGCCGCCATCGGCGTGGGCCTGGGCTACCCGCTCTACCGGCTGGCGGTCATGTCCACCCAGGAGTTCGGGCTGCGTCAGCAGTTCGGCACCGCGCCGCCCGAGTCGGTGGGCCTCGCCAACTACCGCGACATCTTCGGCGACTCCTACTTCTGGGAGGTGCTGCGGCGCTCGGTGGTGTTCTGCCTGGTCAACGTGACGCTGACCATCGTGCTGGGCACCCTCGTCGCCGTTCTGCTGACCCGGCTGGGCAAGCGGATGCGGGTCGCGGTCAGCTCGGCGCTGCTGCTCGCCTGGGCCACCCCTGCGTTGACCGCCACGGTGGTGTGGCAGTGGATCTTCGATCCCCGCTACGGCGTGGTGAACTGGCTGCTCACCCGGCTGGGCGGCGACTTCGAGGGCCACTCGTGGCTGTCGGAGCCGCTGTCGTTCTACTTCGTGGCCACTCTGATCGTGGTGTGGATGGGCATCCCCTTCGTCGCGCTCACCGTCTACGCGGGGATGACCCAGATCCCGGGCGAGGTGATGGAGGCGGCGTCGATCGACGGCGCGGGCCCGTGGGCGCGGTTCCGGGACGTCACCTGGCCCAGCCTCCGGCCCTTGTTCGTGGTGCTGATCGCGCTCAGCACGCTGTGGGACCTGCGGGTCTTCACCCAGATCTACGTGCTGCAGCAGGCGGGCAGCATCACCCGGGAGACCAACCTGCTCGGCACCTGGGCGTACCGCGTCTCGGTGGGCGGCAACGACTTCGACGTCGGCGCCACCGTGGCGATCATCATGGTGGGCCTCACGCTGCTGCTGACGCTCGTCTACCTGCGCAGCATGTTCCGCCAGGAGGACCTTGCATGAGCGTCGTCGCGCCGGTGCCCGGGGAGCTCGTGGTCGACGCCGCGGCCACCCCAACGACGGCCGCCGCCAGGACGGAGGCCGACCTCCAGCGCCGGCGGGTCCGCCTGCAGCGCGCGCTGACCAACCTCGCCGGGCTGTTCGTCATCGTGCTGGCGGCGTTCCCCGTCTACTGGATGGTCAACACGTCGTTCCGCACCAACCTCGACATCCGCAGCGACCCCGAGTTCCTGCCGTTCCGGGGCACGCTCGCCAACTACCGCACGGTGTTCGAGCGCGAGTTCTTCTGGACCGCCTTTCGCAACAGCATCATGGTCACGCTGCTGACCGTGGTCCTGGCGCTGTTCACGGCGTTCCTGGCCGCCCTGGCGATCTCGCGGTTCCGCTTCCGGGGGCGGCTGGCCTTCCTGGTGCTGATCCTGATCGTGCAGATGGTGCCAGCCGAGGCGCTGATGATCTCGCTGGTCAAGGTGCTCGACGGCTGGCACCTCCGCAACTCGATCATCGGGCTCACGGTCGCCTACCTGGCGTTCGTGCTGCCGTTCACGGTGTGGACGCTGCGTGGCTTCGTCGCCGGCGTGCCCAAGGAGCTGGAGGAGGCGGCGATGGTCGACGGCGCCAGCCGGCTGCGCGCCTTCTTCACCGTGACGTTCCCGCTGGTGGCGCCGGGGTTGGTGGCCACCGGCATCTTCGCCTTCATCCAGGCCTGGAACGAGTTCACGTATGCCCTGGTGATCATGGACCGGCCGGACAAGCAGACCCTGCCGGTGTGGATCCAGTTCTTCAACGAGGGCGAGCGCGGCACCAACTGGGGCGGCGTGATGGCGGCGTCGACGCTCATCACCATCCCCGTGATCGTCTTCTTCCTGCTGGTCCAGCGCCGGGTCGTGGCCGGCATGACCGCCGGGGCGGTGAAGGGCTAGTGGCGCCCGACAGCTTGCGGCGCGCCGCCGTGGCCACCTTGCTGGCATCGTTCCCGGGGAACCGGGTGCCGGCGTGGCTGCTCGACCGGGTGCGCTGGGGGCTGGGCGGCGTGTGCCTCTACGGCTCGAACCGGGGTGCCGACCTTCCGGCCGTGGTTCGTGCTCTCCGCGACCAGCGACCCGGCGTGCTGGTGGCGCTGGACGAGGAGGGCGGCGACGTAACCCGCCTCGAGGCCGCCACCGGCAGCTCGGTACCCGGCAACGCCGCCCTCGGCGCGGTCGACGACGTCGATCTCACCCGCGCGGTGGCGGGCGCGCTCGGCCGGGCCCTCGCGGCGGTGGGCGTCGACCTCGACCTGGCACCCTGTGCAGACGCCAACACCGATCCGGCCAACCCGGTGATCGGGGTGCGGTCGTTCGGCGCCGACCCCGAGCTGGTGGCGCGGCACACGGTCGCCTTCGTCGATGGATTGCAGAGCGCCGGGGTGGCCGCGTGCGTCAAGCACTTCCCCGGTCATGGCGCCGTCGATGTCGACTCCCACCACGACCTGCCGACTCTGGCCGTGCCGCTCGATGTGTTGCTCAGGCGCGAGCTGGTGCCGTTTCGGGCGGCCATCGAGGCCGGCTGCGCCACGATCATGACCGGGCACCTGAGGGCGCCGGCGCTGGACGACGTGCCGGCGACGGTCAGCCACCGGACAATCGCCGGGCTGCTGCGCGATGAGCTCGGCTTCGCCGGCGCGGTGGTGACCGACGCGCTGGACATGGGCGGCATCGGGGGCCCGGCCGAGATCCCCGCCAACGTGGTGCGGGCCGTCGCCGCCGGTGCCGACCTGTGCTGCCTCGGGCCCGGCAACACCGACGAGCTGGTCGGTGCCTGCGTCGAGGCGCTGGTCGCCGCTGTGTCCCGGGGCGACGGCGAGCTGACGGAGTCCCGCCTGCTCGATGCCGCCGCCCGGGTCGACGCCGTCCGGCCCAGTCGCTTTTCGGGACAGGAGCGGTCGCCAGAGCGACCATTCCTGGCCTCGAAATCGCTGCACGAGCTCGCCACCGTGGGCGCCGAGGCGGCCCGCCGGGCGTTGCGCATCGACGGGGAGCTGCCGTCGCCGCTGACCGGCGCCCACGTGGTGGAGCTCGACCGCCCGGCCAACATCGCCGCCGGCACGGTCCCGTGGGGCGTCGCCGGCGCACTCGCCGCCGTCGATCCCACCACGACGGCCGAGCGCATGCCCGAGTGGGCCGACCGTGACGCGGTGGCCGCGGCCCTATCCGCCGCCACCGTCCGGCCGCTGGTGGTGGTCGTGCGCGACCCCCAGCGCCGTCCGGCCCAAGCCGCGCTGCTGCAGAGCCTGCTCGCCGTCCGTCCCGACGCGGTCGTCGTCGACATGGGCTGGCCGTCCGCCGATCCGCCGCCGGCGGCATGCCGCATCACGACCTTCGGCGCTTCCCGTGCCAGCGGCGAGGCAGTGGCCGCCGTCCTGACGGGCGTAGGCGCCGCCGTCACCCCGTCCAGCCCGACCCCCACCCGCCGCCCCGTGATGGCGTCGGTCTTCGACCGACTCATTCCTAGGAGGAGCCTCCGTGGCTGACATCGCCATCCGCGACGCCACCAAGATCTACGACGGCACGGTCCCGGCCGTCGACGCCGTCGACCTCGACATCACCGACGGCGAGCTGTTGGTGCTGGTCGGGCCGTCGGGCTGCGGCAAGTCCACCCTGCTCCGCATGATCGCCGGGCTCGAGGAGGTGACCGCCGGCTCCATATCCATCGGCGGCCGCGACGTCACCAACCTCCCGCCCAAGGACCGCGACATCGCCATGGTGTTCCAGAGCTACGCGCTCTACCCCCACATGACGGTGCGCAAGAACATCGGCTACCCGCTCCGGTTGGCCAAGACGCCCAAGCCCGAGCTCGACCGCCGCGTCGAGGAGGTCGCCGAGCTGCTGCAGCTCACCGAAGAGCTCGACCGGCGGCCGGCCCAGCTCTCGGGCGGGCAGCGCCAGCGGGTGGCGATGGGGCGGGCCATCATCCGCCACCCGCAGGCCTTCCTCATGGACGAGCCGCTGTCCAACCTCGACGCCAAGCTGCGGGTCGAGATGCGGGCCGAGATCGCCCGGCTGCAGCGGGAGCTAGCGGTGACCAGCGTGTACGTGACCCACGACCAGGTCGAGGCCATGACCATGGGGACCCGGGTGGCCGTCCTCCAGAAGGGCCGGCTGCAGCAGGTGGACACGCCGCAGCGGCTCTACGACGAGCCCGTCAACCTGTTCGTCGCCACCTTCATCGGCTCGCCGTCCATGAACCTGTTCGCCGGCCGGATCGAGGCGGTCGCGAGCACCGACGGCGCCGACGGGGGGCTCGCCGTCCGCCTGGGCCAGCACCGCTTGGCGCTCGACGCCGCCACGCTGGCCGCGCATCCGGCGCTGGCCGGGCGGATCGGTCAGCCGGTCGTGGTCGGCATCCGCCCCGAGGGACTGGCCGACGTGGCGCTCGAGCCAGAGGTGCCCGCCGACCGGGTGGTCGAGGCGACCGTCGACCTGGTCGAGTCGTTGGGCGCCGAGCTGATGGTGCACGTCAGCGTGCCGGAGGCCCAGACGCAGACGGAGCCCCCGCCGCCCGGCGAGCCGGCGTCCGACGTGTGGCGACAGGTGGTGGACCGGCGGGGCCGGGCGATCGCCCGCCTGAGCACCCGCAGCCGCCTGGCCGCCGGGGACGTCGTGAAGCTGGCGGTGGACACCAGCAAGGTTCACTTGTTCGACGCCGAGACAGGCGCCTCCCTGCTGGCCGCCACGGGCCGGGACTGAGCGCCCCGTGCCCGACCTGCTCCTCGCCGGGCTCGACATCGGCGGCACCAAGACCCTCGCAGTGGCGGTCTCCGTGCCGGCGGCGGTGATCGCGACCGGCCCGGCCGTCGTCGAGGGATCGATCGTGGCCGCCGTCCGCCGCGCCACCCGCTACGGGCGGGACGCAGTCCTGCGCTCGATCGCCGAGACGCTGACCGAGCTGGCCGAGGCGGCAGGCGTGGCGGTGGACGGGTTTGCCGCCGTGGGGGTGGGCGTCCCGGGGCTCGTCGACCGAGAGGCCGGGACCGTGCGCCACGCCGTAAACCTCGGGCTCGGCGACGAGCCCGTGGCCCTCGCGGATCACATCGCCGATCTCGCCCGGGCGCCGGTGGTGGTCGACAACGACGTCAACGTGGCCGCCGTGGGCGCCGCCTCCGCGCTGGGCTGCCCGGGCGATCTGGCCTACCTCAGCGTGGGCACGGGCGTGGCCGCCGGGTTCGTGCTCGGCGGGCGCATCCGCCAGGGCGCGCACGGGGCCGCAGGGGAGATCGGCCACCTGCCGGTCGACCCCGGTGGTCCGCTGTGCGAATGCGGCCAGCGGGGCTGCCTGGAGGCCGTCGCCTCAGGCACCGCCATCGCCAAGCGCTGGCCGGCGGCGGAGGGCGCGGCGTCGGCCGCGTCGACATTGCTGGCGGCGGCCGCGGCCGGCGATGGTGTGGCCGCCGAGGTGCGCGACGAGGTGGCCGGGTACCTGGCCGGCGCGGTGGCGCTCATCGCCCAGACGGTCGATCCCCAGATCATCGTGCTGGGTGGCGGGGTGGCCGAGGCCGGGCCGGTGCTGCTCGACGCGGTTGCGGCTGCACTCCGGGCTCGTGCCGAGCGGTCGCCGATGCTGGCGGCCCTCGATCTCGCGGGACGGGTGGCGTTGGTCCCCGAGGGCATCCCCGCCGGTGCGTTGGGGGCGGCCCTGCTGGCCCGAGCCCGTGTCGTCGCTGACAGTGTTCGCATCGCCGCTGCTGGTGCCGATGACGGCGTTCGAGGTCGATGAGCAGGCCGGATTCGCTGCTCGTCACGGGCGGACAAGTGCTGGCCGGCGGCAAATGGACGGCCGCCGACGTGTTCCTTGCAAATGGCCGCATCGTCAGCGTCGGTTCCGACGTTCGCACTAGCGGGACAGGAGGCGGACCAGGCGAACCGACGGAGGTTGGTACGGCCGGTGCCGGGGCCGAGCGTGCCGCCCTCCGACCGTTCGCCTCGAACGAAACCGCGACGGCCGCCGGGAGCGAATCCCCGGCGGCCGGCGGTGTCTCGGCCCGACGTCTGGATGCCAGCGGCCTGCTGGTGGTGCCCGGCTTCCTCGACCTCCAGTGCAACGGCGCCGTCGGCGTCGACATCACCGCCGAGCCCGAGCGGTTGTGGGACGTGGCGGCGGCCTTGCCGCAGTGGGGCGTGACCGCGTGGCTCCCCACGGTCGTGACGGCGCCGGCGGCGACCCGGGTGCGGGCTCTGGCTGCGCTGCGGTCGGGCCGGGCTGGGGATCCCGCCGGTCCGGCCGGCGCCCGCCCGGTCGCCGTCCCGTTGGGCCTCCACCTCGAGGGACCGTTCCTGGCTCCCGAGCGGCGGGGGGCGCACCCCGCCGAGCACCTGCGGGCGCCGGACGCTGCGATGGTGGCCGACGAGCGATGGACCCGGGACGCCGGCGTGGCACTGGTGACGCTGGCGCCCGAACTGCCCGGCGCCCTCGACCTGGTCCGCACGCTGGTGGCGGCCGGGGTGGTGGTCTCGGCCGGGCACTCGTCGGCGTCGGCCGAGCAGGCGACCGTGGCGATCGACGCCGGCGTGACGGCGGTGACGCACCTGTTCAACGCGATGGGCCCGCTGCACCACCGCGATCCCGGGCTGGCCGGGGTGGCGCTGACCGACGAACGGGTCCGGGTGGGCGCCATCGCCGACGGCGTCCACCTGCACCCCACCGCGGTGGCGCTCGCGGCCCGGGCCCTCGGCGAGCGGCTGTGCCTGGTCACCGACGCCGTCGCGGCGCTGGGGATGCCGGAGGGGCGGGTCCGGCTCGGCGTGTTGGAGGCGTTCGCCACGGCCGACGGGGTGCGCCTGGCCGACGGCACCCTGGCAGGGACGAGCGACCTGTCCCTCGACCGGGCCGTGCGCAATCTGGTCGGGTTCGCCGGCGTGCCCTTGGCCGCGGCGGTGGCGGCGGTGACGGCGTCCCCCGCGGCGCTGGTCGGGCTCGAGGACCGGGGCGTGATCGCCCCCGGCGCCGTCGGCGACCTGGTCCTGCTCGACGCCGACGGCGAGGTGGTGGCCACGGTCATCGGCGGGCGTGTCGCCTACGACCGCCGGGAGGGTCCGTGGAGGTCGTGATCGTGGCGGGGCCCGACCAGGCCGGCGAGCTGGTGGGCGGCGCCGTCGCGGCGCTGGTGTCCACCAAGCCCGACGCGGTGCTCGGTCTGGCCACCGGCAGCACGCCGCTCGCCGTCTACCGCGACCTGGCCCGCCGCCATGGCGCCGGGGAGCTGAGCCTGGCCCGGGCCCGGGCGTTCCTGCTCGACGAGTACGTCGGCCTGCCCACCGGCCACCCCCAGTCGTACCGGTCGTTCATCGCCCACGAGCTCGAGGCCCACGTCGACTTCGCCTCGGCCGCGGTCCAGGGACCCGACGTGCACGCCGACGACCTGCTGGCCGCCTGCGATGCCTACGAAGCCGCCATCCGGGCCGCCGGGGGCGTCGACCTGCAGCTGCTCGGCATCGGGACCGACGGCCACATCGGCTTCAACGAGCCGGGCTCGTCGCTGGCGTCGCGCACCCGCATCAAGACGCTGACCGACCAGACCCGCCGGGACAACGCTCGCTTCTTCGCCACGCTCGACGAGGTGCCGCGCCACGTCGTCACCCAGGGCGTGGGCACCATCCTCGAGGCCCGCCACCTGGTGCTGCTGGCGTCCGGCGCCGCCAAGGCGGGCGCGGTGGCGGCGGCCGTGGAGGGACCGGTCACCGCCATGGTCCCCGGCTCGGCGCTGCAGCTCCATCCCCACGCCACGGTGGTGGTCGACGAGCCGGCGGCGTCGCGCCTGCGGCTGGCCGGCTACTACCGCGAGACCTGGTCCCACAAGCCGCCGTGGCAGGGCCTGTAGGGCGCACCGGCGGAACCGCTGCTGGTCCCGGTCGCCCACGTCGGTAGCATCGCTGGTCATGCCATCCGCCGACGGACCGGGTCTACTGCTGCGCATCGGCTTCCTGGGGCCCGAGGGCACGTTCACCGAGCAGGCGCTCGTGTCGCAGGACGACCTGGCGGGCCACGAGCTCGTGCCGCTGCCTTCCATACCCGACGTGCTAAACGCCGTCGAGGAGGGGCGGGTCGACCTCGGCTTCGTCGGCATCGAGAACTCGATCGAGGGCGCCGTCACCGTGACGGTCGACGCGCTGTCGTTCGAGACCGAACTCCTCATCCAGCGCGAGGTCGTGATGGGCGTGCAGATGAACCTGCTGGCGCCCAGCGGCGTGGGCGTGGGCGACGTCCGGCGGGTGCTGTCGATGCCCGTGGCCACGGCCCAGTGCCGCTCGTTCCTGCACCGCGAGCTGCCCGAGGCCGTCACGGTGGCCACGCCGTCGACGGCGGACGCGGCCCAGCTCGTGGCCGGTCCGGAGCACGACGGGCACACCGCAGCGATCGCCCCCGCGGTGGCGGCCAAGCTCTACGGGCTCGACGTGCTGGCCACCGATATCGAGGACCACCCCGACAACGCCACCCGCTTCGTCGTGGTGGCCCGGGAGGGCATCCCCACACCGTCGGGCCACGACAAGACGTCGATCGTGGTGTTCCAGCGCCACGACCGCCCGGGCTCGCTGCTCACGATCCTCCAGGAGTTCGCCGCCCGGTCGATCAACCTGACCAAGCTCGAATCGCGGCCCACCAAGAAGGGCCTCGGCAACTACTGCTTCCTCATCGACCTCGAGGGCCACATCGGCGACGAGCTGGTGGCCGACTGCCTGCGCGACCTGCGCTCCAAGGTCGAGGACGTCAAGTTCCTCGGCTCGTACCCCGCCGCCGGCGAGCATGGCCCCGCCCGCCGCCGCGAGGCCGAGGCCCGCTGGCGAGCCGCCAGCGAGTGGGTCGACGGCCTGCGCCGCAGTATCCGGTAGGGGCGGGGGTGGCGGGCCCCGGGCGCTACCCTCCCCGGCTGGAGCGGTGGCCGAGTGGACGAAGGCAGTGGTCTTGAAAACCGCCGACCCTCCGGGGTCCGTGGGTTCGAATCCCACCCGCTCCGCTGGCCGCCGGCCCCGGCCGGCTAGGCTCGTTTGCTCCACGAGGAGAGGTGGCCGAGTCCGGTCGAAGGCGCTTCCCTGCTAAGGAAGTGAGGGCGCAAGTCCTCCGTGGGTTCAAATCCCACCCTCTCCGCTCCGCCGCCCGGCTCCGTGCCGGGCGGTTGCGCGTGTGCCGGCCGGGCGCTGAGGGTACGTATCGCGGTGGAACCGACACCGGGAGGTGGTGACGATGCCTCGTGGCCGCAGCCATGGTTCGAGCGTCAAGAACCCCCGCCAGTACGAGAAGATGCGCGCATCGGGCATGAGCAAGGGCAAGGCGGCACGCATCTCCAACGCCGGCAAGGGTGCCCAGCGCAAGGGTGCCAAGCAGTCGTCCTACGACGACTGGTCCAAGGACGACCTGATGAAGCGGGCCCGCGACCTCGGCATCTCCGGCCGGTCGTCCATGAACAAGGGCCAGCTGGTCAAGGCGCTGCGCTCGACGCGCTGACCGGTCCCCTGCGACGCGCGGGCCGCCGGCCGCCGTAGCGTGCGTGTCGATGGATGACGCCGGCGGCCCGGTCGAGAAACAGGAAGCGGCGCTGCGCGCGTGGCTGGTGGCGCAGGGCGCCACCGCCGACCAGATCGAGGCGTTCGCGGGGGACCAGCACGTGGAAGGGCTGGCGGCCGACCTGGTCCTCAGCCGCGGCGCGACCCTCTCGGTGCGCGACGTGGCGGACCGCTCGGGCCTGGATGTCGCGGCGATCCTCCGCATCTACCGGGACTTCGGGATCGGCGTCCCCGACCCGCACGCGCCGCAGTTCACCGAGGACGACGTCACCCTAGTGAGGCAGCTGGCGCGGGCAGGCACGGCTGGCATCGTGACGGGACAGGAGCTGTTGCGGGTGGTCGCCGGCGCAATGGAGCGCATCGCCGAGGCCGCCGTCGCGGTCTACGTCCAGGGACCCGAGGAGGAGCTGCGGCGACGCCGGGCCAGCCCGGTCGAGCACGCCCAGAAGAACGCCGCGGCCACCGAGCTGGTCCTGCAGCTGGGGGTCGGGCTCGCGTCGGTGTTCCGTCAGCACATGCGCCAGGCGATCGCCCGGCAACGGGTCACCCAGAGCGGCGTGAGCCGCAGCGAGCTGGCGCGGCTCGCCATCGGGTTCGTCGACCTCGTGGGGTCGACGACGCTCCAGTCCCAGCTCGACCCGGCCGAGCTGGGGGCGCTGGTCACCCGCTTCGAGACCCGTGCCTTCGAGGTGACGGCCGCCGGTGGCGGGCGGCTGGTGAAGTTCATCGGCGACGAGATCATGGTGGCCGCCCTCGACCCGGTCGCCGGCTGCCGGATCGTGCTCGATCTCGTCGATGCGTTCACCGACGACGGCACACAGCCCCGCGGCGGGCTGGTGTTCGGGGAGGTGCTCTTCCGCCACGGCGACTACTACGGCCCGGTCGTCAACCTCGCTGCCCGCCTGGTCGACACTGCGATTCCCGGCGAGGTGCTGGTGGACGCGTCGGTGGCCGACGAGGCCAAGGACGAGGCGCTGTGCTTCGAGCCGGCCGGTCGCCGCCAGCTCAAGGGCTTCGACGCGCCCGTCCCGGTGTGGAGCCTGGCGTCGGCCTGACCTCGGGGCGCCGCGCTGCTCGTCGCCTGCGTCCGGCCGATCCCATGCCCACTGGCCGTTTCGCCCCCAGCCCGCCGGTCCCTTCGTCGAGGGATGAACGAGGGCGGTCCGTCTGTGAACACCACGCGAACGAGCGGCGGATCGTCGGAAACTCGCTTCTGATCGGGGGCGGATGACTGCATCCTGGTGGCCATATGGACCAGGACCTGTTGGAACTGGCCATCCGAGCCCGTGGCGGAGAGCTCGAGCTTGCGGCGGCCATGCATCACGATGTTCCCGCGATCGACTGGTGGCGGCGGACCGGCGTCCCCGACGAGATGCGCACACTGGTGGGCGCGCTGGCGGGGGTGTCCACCGACTCGGCCGCCTGACTGTCAGGCGGCGAGGGGCTCCAACGCCGAGCCCATGAGGTCGGCGAAGTTGTCGGCATAGAAGCGTTGGCGGGCGTGGCTGTCGATCCCGGCCGCAGCCAGCGACGCCTCGAACCGCTCGATCGGTCGTCGGCCGCCCTCGACGTGGGGATAGTCCGACGAGAACAGGCAAACCTCGGGGCCGGACTGCTTGATGATCCAGCCGACGTCCTCGGTGGGGTAGGGCGTGAAGCGGACCTGGCGGCGGACGTACTCGCTGGGGCGGAGCGAGAGCCGTTGCAGGCGTTCCTCGTGGCGGAGGAAGGCGTCGAAGGCCGACTCCATCTGGCGGGTCCACGACGGGACCCAGATGGCGCCCTGCTCGATGACGCCGATGCGAAGCTCGGGAAAGCGCTCGAGGACCCCGTCGAAGATCATCGTGGCCAGCGTCTGGGCCGGTGGGCCCGGGATGCCCATGTAGTCGACGGAGCGGAAGTTCTCCTCGCCGCCGTGGAAGTCGGGTGGTACCGGGAGTCCGTTGCGGAAGTAGTTGGGGTCGATGAGGTCGCCGGTGCCGCCGACGTGGAACACGACCGGGATGCGGGCCTCCTGGGCGCGGGCCCATACCGGGTCGAGTCCGATGTGGCTGGTCGAGTGGGTCGGCGGGCAGCCGGACGCCACCAGCAGCGCCGCAGCGCCGGCGGCGATGGCCTCGTCGGCGAGCGCGGGCGCGCGCTCGATGTCGGCGAGCGGCACGTAGCAGGTGGGCAGCAGCCGGGGGTCGACGCCGCAGAACTCGATCATCCCGCGGTTGTGGGCCTGGGCGGCGCCGATGGCGAGCTCGATGTCGCCGCAGTGCTCCCAGTCGTGCAGGCGGCGGTTGTGGAAGGTGTTGAACACAAGCTGGCTGGCGAACCCGAGAAGGTCGAGAGCGCGGGGCCGATCCTCGGCCACGGCGGGGAAGCTGCCGGTGGCGGCGAAGTTCTTGCGGGCCATGATCTCCTCGGCCTCGCTGCTCCGGTACTCGTCGGACCGGTGCTTGGCGCTCAGCCGGTCGAACGCAGCATGGAGGTCGCGCTGCTGCTCGCCAGGGTCGCCGGTCTGCCGCAGCTCGTTCCCCGACGGGTACCGGAGCGTGGGGATCCGGTCGCGGATGCCAGGATCGGCATGGTCGCGCAGCCAGGTCGGCGTCTCCATGATGTGGGCGTCGGCGTCGTGGACCAACAGCCCCGTCTGGTTGTACGGCACCTTTCGCACCCCTCGGTCACGTGCCGGCACGCCGAGAGTAGCGGCGCATCGTGTGGTTGGGGGCCGCCCCGACGCCGCGGTAGGCTCGCATCTCCGCAACCGGCGCTCGTAGCTCAATTGGAGAGAGCATCTGACTACGGATCAGAAGGTTGGGGGTTCGAGTCCCTCCGAGCGCGCGCGAATACCCTG
>OCZV010000062.1_pt1 | contig 39927 bp, 42 predicted proteins | sample 1539051 | NCBI WGS metagenome assembly OCZV01 (sample SAMEA3113581, study PRJEB22503) | soil metagenome
GTTCGAGGTTGGCGTTTGCCTTATCGAGTCCCTCCACGACATCGTGGATCTGTGTGGTTGCCATACGTCGATTGAATCAAGAGGGTGAGACAGAAACCGCATCCGGAAGGGACGGGCAGCGAAAAAAGTTGAACTTTTTCTGGTCGAGCATATGGGTAGCGTTAGGTCATGCTCGATTACGAGGACACCCGAGGACCACACGCGTACGACCTCGTAGCCACGCTCAGCCTCGTCGGCGAATTTCTCGACCATCTCACCTGGGGGTTCGCCGCTAATTGTCGCGGGACTACGAAGAGGCTGGCGGGCGCCACCCTGGCAAGACCCGGACAAAGTCCGCGCAACGCGCCTCACCGCCAGTTAGCTCCTGACGTCGACGTGTATTTACCCATCCCCCTATCTGGAATGGTATGACCTGCTCGTAAGTCCGTCCGTCCTGTTCATAGGTTACGCGCTCACCATCTATGTAGAAGCGGCCTCGCTTTAGGGCGCGCCACCAGACCAGCAAGGCCACGCGCTCTCCCGGTCGTAGGACGTAGCCGTCCACAGCAAAAGTCTCCTGGATGATGCAGCGTTTGCGCCTACGCTCGACGGGTGGATAGGTGCCGAAAGCGCTCAGCACCACAAACGGCGGTGTGCGCGTGGCTATCTCTATTCGTACGACCTCTCCGACCTCGCCAAAGCCTTTCCCTGGGATCGGCTCGATGCTCTTCAACGTGACCGGCTCATCCGAGCGATTGGCGAACGTAACCATCATGACCACCTCTTCGAGACCAGGCACGACTTTTCGGTGGGTTGTTCCTGCTCGACCAGGGACATCAAGCGCATTGCCGCCGGCATCACCCCCTGTGGAATCGCAGCCCAAAAGCCCGAGTAGTGCCAGCGATACGACAGTGCGCGATAGCACCCTTTGCGGCCGGACACACGGATGAAGCTCAGACCACCGGCTCATTGGCGCTGCTCAGCAAGTCCGCAAGCTCCCTCGCATTTTGCTGTGCGTAGTCTCTGTAGCAGTTGTTCATCAACACGTGCGTCGCCGTCGTCTCTTTGGCCAGAGCCGAGATCTTCGGAGCCCAGTCCTCCAGTTCCTTCTTGTCGTACAGGTACTTGAAACGGCGCTGCACCGATTTGCTCTCCCACTCTGCATCGTTGTGTCCGTGGAAGCGCACCATCGCCACGTCCGACGTTGCCGCGGTTATCGGGGGAAGCGAATTGCGGAATCCCTGAGGCATGTCGACGCACACGTACGGCAGGTCGTGTCCCTCCAGGAACTCAAGCGTCTCCTCCTGGTTGTCGTCCCGCATCCACGAGTTGTGCCGGAGCTCAACGGCTATATGCAGCGGCGCCGCTCGTTTGGCGCAATCGAGTATGAAGGTCTTGTTCTTCCTGCTGATCACGAACCACGGCGGAAACTGGAACAGCAGCACTCCGAGCTTTCCTGCGCTGGACAGCGGCTCGAGAGCGGACAGAAATCGCTCCCACACCTCGTCAATGATCTTCTTGTCGAGGTCGTCGGGATAGATGTTCTTCTTGTCGGGCTTTGGAAGGTCCTTGTACAGCGCCTCGCTTTTAGTCGGATGTCCGGTCAGCAGAGAGAAGGCCTTGATGTTGAAGGTGAAGTCGTCGGGCGTCCGCTCGACCCAGCGGCGCGAGTTGTCCTCGCTGGGCGGGAAGTAGTACGTCGAGTCGACCTCCACCAGCGGGAACTGCTCCGCGTAGAAGCCCAGCCTCTCGGCGGCGCTCGAAACCCCCTTCGGGTACCAGCCCGACTGGATAAGAGATTTGTCCGTCCACGATGCGGTGCCGATCAGAATGTCTCCCATGCCCTCATAACTACCATCAACACGGTTTGTAGCGACAAGGAGGCCCGCCAGAGGCCTTCGTGTCGCAAACCTCTAAGTCAGGTCGCGGAGCGTCTCGGCGCCGAGTTGGTGGCGCAGCACGAGGAGCAGCTCGGCCGTTGCAATCGCATCCGACAGCGCGTGGTGATCCCTGTAGCGCGGCAACCCCAACTGGTCTCGGATCGCGGCGAGGTCCCCCGGCGACGCTCGGGACAGGCGATCGACAAGCGCGGCGGTGTCGACAACCCGGGGCCGCGGCCACCGGCGTCTACACGACCTGTAGAGACGCCGCAGGAAGGGCACGTCCATCGCTGCGAAGTGGACGAGCAGCACCCCCTGACGCAGCCGCCCATCGATCTCCTCGAGCACCTCCTCCCGGGCCGGTGCGCCGGCCAGCTCGCCGGGAAGGATGTGATGGACGAGAAGGCTGTCGTACCCGACGGCGCCGGCGCCCCCGACGAGGCTGTAGAACGACTCCCCCACCTTCACGATGCCCTGCCTCACCGGCACCATCCCGACGGACAGAATGGGATCCCGAGCAGAGTCGAGGCCGCCCGTCTCGAGGTCCAGGGCCCAGTAGACGACCTCGTCCCAGGCCTGCGACCGACTCCTCACGGGCCGCCGAGGGCGACGCCCCACGCGTCGGCCGTCGCCTTCTGCAACCGGCGCACCACGAGGAACGCGTCCTTGAGGTGGCGTCGCTCCCGCGGTGACAGCAAGCGGCTATCCACGGCATCCGCCGGCATTTGGCCGCTCGACAGCGCACGAAGCTGATGAGCGAGACGAAGCCCGAGCAGGAAGCGAAATGATTCCGTGAGCTCCCCGCTTGCGTCGGAGCTGAGTGTCCCCTCCTCCGCCGCGGCTGCGAGGCGGTCGATGGTCGAAAGCTCCCACCGGCGCGCCCGCAGCGCATAGAGACGCGCGAGGTGCACGATCGGAGCGATCCCGCCGCGCTTGAGATCTACCGCCTCTTGATTGCGAATAGTGCGCCACAGGCTGATCGGAGGAGTGAAACGCAGCGCGTCCTGGGCGAGGTTTCGCATGAAAAGCCCTTCGTCCTCTGCGGCGCGCATCAGAGACTCCACCGGCGCGAGATCAAGGCCGCCGAAGACCTTGCGATGGTCGAGGAACATGCTCGCGCTGAGAATCGCTTCGGGGTCCGGTACATGAACCCAACTCCGAATGGTCTTGCGAAGTTCGTCCAGCGACACATTGCGCGTCTCGGTGATCGCCTTCCCCTGGTATTCGGGAAAGCCCGCAGCCTGCAGGCCGACGGTTACTCGCGCCATTAGCGTGTCGAAGTATGCGGCCGCCCCCGAGGATCCCTCTAGGTACACGAGTGCGTTGTCCTGGTCGGTAATGACGAGCTGCTCGCTCCTGCCCTGTGACCCGTACACGATCCACGCGTACGGAGTCGGCGGCGCGCCGAGACCTTCCTCTGCAAGCCGCAGGAGCCTCACGGTCAATGCATCGTTGAGGCTCGCGATGACCCGGCCGATGCTAGTCGTGTCGAGGCCCGCATAGAACAGGCTTCCGGCCATCTCGGCGATCTCATTCGAGTAACCGGCAAGCGCGTCGGGACTCTGTGCTTTCTCGAGCGACTTGCGGAGATACAGGGGACTCCGGGCCTGATGGCGGAGGAGATCGGTGTCGGTGACGAGCCCTTCGATGCGCTCCCCTCGGGTCACGGGCAGGTGGTGCACCCCTTCCTCCAACATGAGAAGAAGTGCGCCGTAGACGGGAGTACTTTCGGCCACCGTCTTGAGCGGCCGCGACATCACCTCGGCCGCCGGTGTGTCGGAGGCGCGGCTATCGGCGACGACACGCGCCCGAAGGTCGCGGTCCGTGATGATTCCGGGAGGGTCGGCCGAAACGATCACCGAGCTGACGCGTTCGGATCTCATGACCTGCGCGGCCTCGGCAACCGTCGCTGCGGGATCGATCGTTACCGGAGACCGGCCCAACAATCGCCCAACCGGGGTCGCGAGGTCGCCTCCCCGGGCCACGGGCTCGGCCGGCAGCGCCAGGCGCAGCCGCTCGCCGAGTCCCTTCAGCCAGAAAGCGGCGAACGACGGCTCTTCCATCAGCTTGTCGAAGACGCCCTCGGGAATCCGGTGGACGAGGATGTCGTCCGTGGCAACGACATCGAACGCGGGCGGCGCGCCGCCGATCAGGGACGGGAAGCCGAACGTGTCTCCCTCCTCGAGAGCCTGGACGACGTCGCCCGCAATCGTCAGCTCGGCGGTCCCCTTCCGGATCATGTAGAGATGTCCACTCGGATCACCACCACGTTCCAGGACGCGGGCGCCCTGCGGAAAGAAGAGCGTTTCCAAAGACGTCGCGACGAGGTGCGCCGCCCCGTCGTCGAGATGATCGAACGGCGGGTGCTCCATGACGAACTCGACCGGTTCCACTCCGCCTCCGGCGGCTAGTCGTTCAACTCACCCGGATGTCCCGCGATGACGCCACTCGCGCGACGGGCAAGCCCTCCTTCTTAACGTAGCCCGCAAAGGTCATCGCATCACGCAATGCACACGCCCGGCCGTCGTTGTTGAAGAACACGAACACATCGTCCGAATGAGTCCACAGATCCGAGACCCGGCGCGCCCAGCTCCCCAAGGCGGTGCGGCCGTAGCACGGTTCCGGGGACGCCGCTCCGTGATGGAACCGCACGTAGCCCCACTCCGTCGTCCGCCACATCGGAGAGACCGGTCGCGACGCAGCCTTTTCTCCTCCTACCCCGAGTTCACCGTCCGCTAGGCACAGCGCGGCCCCGCGCTTCTCGAGCAGCGCCCGGCACTCGTCTGTGAACCAGGTTGGGTGACGGAACTCGACGGCGACCTTCGCCCGGCTCCCGAATTTCCGCAACGTGTCGTCGAGAGCATCGAGATCCGCGCGCAGCGTGGGCGGCAGCTGCAGGAGCACGGGCGCAAGCTTGGATCCGAGATGGCGTGAGTGATCGAGAAAACGCCCTACCGGTTCCTCCGGCTCCTTTAGGCGTTTGATGTGAGTGAGGAAACGACTGACCTTGACGGTGAACAAGAAGTCGTCGGGAGTGCGGTGCGCCCAGTCCTCGAACGTCTGCGGTTTGGGGAGGCGATAGAAAGCGTTGTTGGATTCGACGACCGAGAACCGCTCGGCGTAGTACTCGAGCCACCGAGTTTTGGGAACATCCTTCGGATAAAAGCGGGCGCGCCAGTGGTCGTACTGCCATCCCGACGTCCCGACGTAGACGGTCATGGTCCGTTCCTACCCAGGGTCCCTATGATCGAGGTGTGCTGATCGGTCTCGCTCTGGTCCTGCTCCTGTTCTTCGGACAGTGTGCGCGTACTTCGACTCCGAAGTCACCGGAGTGGCCGGGAGACGCGTCTTACTCCTTGCCGGCTGAGACGCTCGACGCGGCGCTGGAATGTTCGGGCGGCGCAGGCTCCCCCGACGGAAGCGGCCGGGCGGAACCCGTCCTGCTGGTCCACGGCACGGCAGTCACCCGGGAGCAGAACTGGGGGTGGGGCTACTGGCCTGCGCTTCAGTCCGCAGGATTCGAGGTCTGCTGGCTGCAGCTTCCGGATCAGGCCACGGGTGACATCCAGTTGTCGGCGGAGTACGTCGCGAGGGCGATCGATGTCATGTCGGAGAGCTCGGACGAAAAGGTCGACGTAATCGGCCACAGCCAGGGTGGGCTGTCTCCGAGGTGGGCCATCAAGTATTTCCCGTCCGGAACGATGGTCGACGACTACGTCGGTCTTGCGAGCCCGAACCACGGAAGCTCGGCAGCCGAGCGCAGGCTCGATCAAGGACGCGATTGTCCCGCCGCGTGCTGGCAGATGCGGCCGGAGTCGAACTTCATCACAGCCCTGAATAACGGCGACGAGACTCCCGGCGATGTCTCGTACACGAGCATCTTCACAACGAACGACGAACTCGTTATCCCCCACACGAACAGCAAGCTGCGCGGTGCGAGCAACGTGGTGATCCAGGACGTGTGCCGCGGCCGCCCGATCGACCATTTCTTAATGGCGGGCGACGCGGTGACGTGGGAGCTGGCGATCGACGCGCTGACAAAAGACGGCGGCGCCGACCCGGAGCGCCTCCGGGGATTGACGTGCCTCAAGCTTGCGCTGCCGGGAGCGACCCTGGACTGGCCGGAGGACACCGGGGGCAGCGGCGCGGTTCCGGTTGAGGTGGAACCTGCGCTGAAGCCGTACGCGCGCTAGCCCCCGCCGGATGGGAGCGGGATCTCCGGCGTCACAACCGCCTCGCCGCCCAGGGAAAACGTGTACTCCGGATCACCCATGTCCGGATGCTCACCGATTCGGCCGGGGCGGCTGCCGAGATCCGAACGGCGCTCCGCGGCTAGAAGCTCTCGAGAAAGGATCGTTGGGTCGGAAAAGAACAGGGACGTGGCCTGAGATACAGGGAATCCTCCCCATGCTCGGGCGGATGCTGCGTGCCATCGTGGCCATGCGATCGCACATCGAGAGCCAATGATGAATAGGAGACGTCCATGCGGACCGAGCCAACGACGGTACTACGTGAGATCTACGAGATCATGAATGCCCGCGATTTGGACGCAGTCGATCACCTCTATCACCCCGAGGTGACGCTCAACGGCCAGTCCTCGAGTCCGGCTGAGATCAAGGCGTACTGCGGCGCCCTCCTCGACGCATTCGAGGACTTGAGCCTGACCGTCGAGCAGATCGTCGCCGACGGCGCGTGGGTGTCCGCGCGAGTTGTGGCACGGGGAACGCACTCGTCTCCGCTCGGGGAACTCCCGGCCACCGGGAAGAAGGTCGAAATCTCGCAGCATGATCTGGCGCGGGTTGCCGACGGTCGGGTAGTGGAGTGCTTCACCGTTTTCGATCGGTACGGCATGCTCCAACAGCTTGGGGCGCTGCCGGGATCCAACGGTGGCTGACGCCGCGCTATTTCCCAGGCGTGCCATGAAGGGCGAGCGCGGCTGCCTCTGTGCGGCTGCGCACGCCCAGCTTCATCAAGACGTTGCTCACGTGATTGCCGGCCGTCTTCGTGCTGATGAAAAGGCGTTCCGCAATCTCGGCATTCGTCAAGCCGGAAGCTATCAAGTCCAAGACCTCTCGCTCGCGCTTCGTGAGCGAACCCATTGCCTTCGGACCCGTTTGCCCGCGCACGCCGATGGAGCGCAGGAAAGCTGCCGTCTCGTCCGCGTCGCGCAACGCGCCGATCTGCTCGAAAGCATGCAGGGCGGCCTTTCCCTCTTCGGCCGCAAGGTCCGTCTGGCCGGCGCCGGCAGCGAGGCGCGCAAGCTCGCGGTGAACCGCCGCCTTCTCGGCCGGCATGTCGGCCCGCTCGAACGCGCCGAGCGCGTCGACGAGTCCATCTTCCGCATCGTCCCGATGACCCTCTGCGGTTGCGATGCGCGCTCGCGCGAACGTTGCAAGGCCGTGGATGCGGTCCAGTCGGGATCGCTCCGCCAATTCCGCCAGCCGGCTCTGTGCCCGCCGGGCCTCATCGAGATCTCCCACGCAAAGATGCGCTTCTACCAGCAGGCCTAGGAGTGGCACCGCAGGCAGTGTCCGATCGCCGGTCTGCGCCAGCCGGCGCTCGACCTTGCCGATCGCCGCCTCCGGCCGCTTCTGCGCCAGCGCCAGCGCCGCAAGCGGCTCGACCGCTTCAGGGAGGTGGCGAAACTCGCTCAACAACGCCTCGGCTTCTTCCAGCCGGCCCTGACGGATCCGCAACCGGGCGAGGCGCGCCGCCGGATGCGCGCATCGAGACCTGTGGCCGGACTTCTCGAGCGCGGCCACGGCGCCCCGGAACCACTCATCCGCTTCTTCCCACCGTCCCTTGGCGACCTGTAGTTCCCCGCAGCAGGTGAAGCAAAAGCCCGTGAGATTGAGGTGACCGTACGTGGACATGTACTGCTCAAGGGTCTCGTTCCACTGCGAGAACCGACCCTCATCGGCCACGAGCTCCGCGGCCAGCATGAGGGTGCAGAGCGCATCGCCGACCGTGTCCACACTCGATGCCTCGAGGGCAGTGGCAAGGGCAGCATCGAGATCGGCGATGCCGTTGTCGACGCTCCCGGCCGTGATGCGGGCAAGGCCCCTCGCCGCGAGCGCGTAGATCTCGAGGTCCGAGTCCGAGGCCTCGCGGGCAAAGCGATAGGCAGCCTCCGCATATCGTTCTGTTACCGAAGGCTCGACTGTGCGTTCGGCTCTCGCGAGGTCGAGCCAACCGTGCCCCGCGCCTTCGGGATGCTCCTCGACGACGTGCTGGGTGCGGGTGAACCAGCCGTTCGCCGCGGCCGTGTTGCCGAGCACCGTGCCGTATTCGCGGAAGAGCCAGTACCCGAGCCGCGCGGCCGCCGCGGCCTCACCTCGGCGGCGGTACTCGCTGAACGCGCGAGCGCGGTACTCGACGGCGTGCTCGACATCGGCGAGCCACCACATAGCACGGCCCAATCCGTCCCAAATCTCGGGTCCAGGGTCGTCACGATCCTCGAGGGCACCTTCGAACGCGGCACGCGCGGCCTCCCAATCGCCGCGCTCAAGCGCTTGCATTCCGTTCATCGCTGCGCGGACATGCTAGTTCCTTCTGTCCGCGTAGTCCGCCGAAAACGGGCTGGTTTCGCGGCCAGCGGAGGGCGCTGAGCGTCAGCCACCGGAGGAGAAGTCCGGCGCGCCCTCCATCGGAGTCGACGCCTCCGCGTAGACGCGCCGGGGGATGCGCCCCGCCCGGTACGCCAGGCGACCGGCCACAATCGCGTTGCGCATCGCCTCGGCCATCATCCCCGGGTCGTGGGCGCGCGTCACGGAGCTCGCAAGAAGGACACCGTCGCATCCGATCTCCATAGCAATGGCGGCATCGGAGGCGGTTCCGATTCCCGCATCGAGAACGATCGGAACGCCGGCGCGCGAAACGATCAATTTGATGTTGTACGGATTCAGGATCCCCTGGCCGCTGCCAATTGGACTTCCGAGCGGCATCACGGCGGCGCAACCCGCCTCTTCGAGACGGCGACACAGCATCGGATCGTCGTTGGAATACGCGAGCACAACGAAACCCTCGTCGACGAGCGTCTCTGCAGCATCGAGAAGCTCCGGTCCGTCGGGGAGCAACGTCTCCTCGTCGCCGATGACCTCAAGTTTTATCCAATCGGTTTCGAATGCTTCGCGCGCGAGGCGCGCCGTCATTACGGCATCGTGCGCGGTGAAGCAGCCCGCAGTGTTCGGAAGGAGCTTCACGCCGCAGTTTTCGAGGACTTCAACGATAGAGCCGCGCGCCTCGGGGTCGACGCGGCGCAACGCCACGGTGGCAAGCTCGGCCCCGGATGCCCGAACCGCTCGCTCCAGCGCGTCGAGGCTCGCCGCGCCGCCGGTTCCGATGATCAGTCTGGAACCGAATTCCTGGCCGGCGATTACGAACGGATCGTCCATGGCCGGATCATCCTCCTCCGATCGCCTCGAGCACCTCGATGCGATCGTTTTCAGTTAATTGCGCGGCGGGCCACTGCGAACGCGCGACGACCTCACCATTTACAGCAACGGCGAGGCCCCGGCCTCCATCCCGACCCATGTCGGCGACCACGTCCGCAACCGTGGCGCCGTCGTGGAGCGAGCGCTGCTCTCCGTTTACGAAAACAGTCATGCGCGCGCCTCCCGGAACCTCAGCGGCGACGCGGGCTCGATGGTTTCCGGCGGCGTTCCCGACACCAGCAGTTCCGCCATCGCCTCTGCGGTGAGGGGCGTCAGAAGGATTCCGTTCCGATAGTGGCCGGTCGCGACGAACAGCCCGTCGAGACCCGTCGCGCCGATCATGGGGGCGTTGTCCGGTGACCCCGGGCGGAGTCCGGCGACGCATTCCACGAGCTCGAGCTCCGACAGGCCCGGCACGAGTTCGAACGCATCGCGCAGCAACTCGTACACGGCGCCGGCCGTCACCGTCATGTCGAACCCTCGCTCCTCGACGGTCGCCCCGACCACGATCCGCCCGTCCCGCCGCGGCACAATGTAGACGTCGAGGCCGCGCACGTTGTGCGTCAGTAGCTGTTCGTCGGCCGCTCCCCTCAAGTACAGGAGCTGCCCCTTGACCGGCCGCACCGGCGGGCGGTACTCGTCGGGGATGCCGGGGAGGGCGCCCGACCACGCTCCGGCGGCCACGACCAGGGCGCCTGCGTCGAGCACGGCGCCGGAGGCCAGGCGCACCCCCATTGCCCTGGTTCGGGACACGATAACTTCGGCGACCGTGTCGGCAACGAGTTCGACGCCGCTGCGTTTGCACGCCTCGGTCACCGCCTCGACGAGGGCCCGGTTGTCGATGTGGTGATCGCCGGCAGCGAACCAGGCCGCCCGGAGTCCGGGTGTCAGAGCCGGCTCGAGGGCGCGGGCATCTTTCCGCTTGAGGCGTTCGACCTCGAGGCCGAGGCGTTCCTGGACGAGCGCCACGTCCTGGAGCGCCGCGTAGTCGTCTCCGGTCGCCGCCGCCATCAGTGTTCCCCCCTCGCGGTATCCCGTGCTCAGGCCGGTGAGCTCCTCGAGGCGGGCCACGAAATCCGGGTACAGGGCGAGCGACGCCACCCCGAGGCCCAGCACGTGCTCCTCGCCGGGATGGACTTCTGTGACCGGCGCGAGCATCCCTGCGGCGGCCCACGATGCTCCCCGGCCGGGGGACTCCTCGACGACGGTCACGGAGAGTCCGCGCTCAGACGCCTTCCATGCGATCGAGAGCCCGATTACTCCCCCGCCCACGACGATCACATCGGGACTTGAAGACGGGCGGCTTGACATCACTTCCTCCCCACGCGCGCATTACCGCGATCGGGTATCGGCTGCTATTCGATGCAGCCGGGGTCGCCGGCGGTGTCGGCCGGCCTCTCAGCCCGGTGCCCCGAGCTCCCCCAGGTGCTGACTTGCCAGTATATGGGCCGGTCGCGTATATATGAGCCGCTCGCGATCGAGCGGTTAGCCGAAGAAGGTCGCCGCGACGTTCATCAGATCTTTGTCGACCGTCTTGAGCTCGCCGACGGCCTCGTTCAGCGAAACGCGGACGATCTTGTCTCCCGTTAGAGCCACCATCTGACCGAAGGCCCTTTCCTCGACCGCATCGATGGCGGCGATTCCGAAGCGCGTCGCCAGCACTCTGTCGAAGGCAGTCGGCGACCCGCCACGTTGGATGTGACCGAGGATCGTGGCGCGTGTCTCGAAGCCGGTGCGCTCTTCGATCTGACGCTCGAGCGCAACCCCGATCCCACCCAGGCGTACATGGCCGAATGCGTCACGCGTCTCCGCCGCAGTCACAACTCCCGACTCTTCCGAGGGCGTCGCTCCCTCGGCGACGACCACAATCGAAAAGGTGCGGCCGCGCGCGTGGCGATGGCGGATGTGGTTGCAGACCTCCTCGATGTCGAAGGGCTCCTCCGGAACGAGGATCACATCGGCGCCACCGGCGATCCCCGAATACGCGGCAATCCAACCCGCGTGGCGGCCCATGACCTCCACGACCATCACTCGGTTGTGAGATGCCGCCGTTGAGTGGAGGCGGTCGACAGCATCGGTACAAATCTGCACGGCGGTGTGGAATCCGAAGGTGAAATCGGTGGCAGACAGGTCGTTATCGATCGTCTTGGGGACGCCGACCACGTTTACGCCCTCGGACGTGAGCTTGTCCGCAACGCCGAGGGTGTCCTCACCGCCGATGGCCACCAGCGCGTCGATGTTCTGGGCGGTCAGGGTTTCCTTGACTCGCTCGACACCGCGTTCCTCCTTGAAGGGATTCGTGCGTGAAGAGCCGAGGATGGTTCCGCCCTGATGGAGGATCCCGGACGTGTTGTCGGGCGTGAGGTGGGTGTTTTTGTTCTCGAGGACACCCCGCCACCCGTCACGGAAGCCCACAATCGCGTGCCCGTATTCGTTCACTCCCTTGCGAACAACCGCTCTGATGACTGCGTTGAGCCCAGGGCAGTCCCCACCGCCGGTCAGCATTCCTATGCGCGCCACTGCCTACCTCCCTTGCACCGTCGGTCCGACCCCAGCTCTCGGGAGCACCGTAACCCTGAGCGGACCCGGCCTCAATTCACCTCGGTGAGCGTCCGAGAAACAAGGAGTGAACTTGACTCGAGCCAGAACGGCGCGCGCCCTTGCGGCCGCATTAGCGGCCCTAATCATCGCAGCAACTGCACCCGAGCGGGCCACCGCCACCGACATCAACGAACTGAGGTCGAGGGCGCAGACGGCCGCCGACCGTGTCACCTCCCTCGAGCGACGCCTCAACGGGCTTCGGACTCGCCGCTCGGAGCTCCAGGCCGTGATCGATGCCGCGGACCGCAGGATGGCGCTCCTGGAGCAACGGAGACAGCGGTCGGCCGTTCGGTACGAAGAGGCCCTCGCCGCCTACGTGGAGGCGGCGGTCGACGTCTACAAGAGCCCGTCCCCCGGCACGAACCTCGAAATCATCCTTTCGGCCAAGGACATCGCCGACGTCGTAACCCTTTCGAAACTGACCACTTCGTCGGCCGATGCCGCCCACCAGCGGCTCGATGAACTCGTCGACGTCCGCGACGACGCCATCGGTCTGCAAACCGAGGTCGATGAGCGAAAGCAGGAGCTGCTGGCGGCCGCCGCGGACCTCGATACGGTCGGCGCCGACATCTCGGCGGCGCTGGCGCGCCGCAGGGGCACCCTGCGAGAGCTGAACGCGGAGATCGCTGAGCTCGAGCGCCAGGCCAGACTGGCGGCCGAGAGCGCCGCTCAGCCCAGCAACGCCCTTCGTGACCTCCTCCAGCCTTCCGGTCCGACAACGGGGATCCCGCCCGGATTCGCCAGCACGGGGGTGGCCTTCGAGGGCGTTGCCTCGTGGTACGGCCCCGGATTCGAGGGCAACCACACCGCCAATGGAGACATATTCGATCCGAGCCTCTTCACGGCGGCCAGCAAGGAGCTGCCGCTCGGGTCGTGGCTATACGTGCAGCACCAGGGCAAAGGCGTCGTCGTCTATGTAAACGACCGGGGGCCCTACGTGGACGACCGTGTGCTGGACCTCAGCCAGGCCGCGGCCGAGACGATCGGGATCACGGGCTTGGGCTGGATCAGGGCAACGATCATCATCAAGGTGTAGGGCGCCCGCGCGCAAGCTGAGATGGCAGTTCACGAAGCCTGGGCGGCTAAGCGCTTGGTCATCGTCACCTTCGTGCTCTCGGTGCTGATCCTGACGTCAACCTCGTCCATGAGATCGGCCATCAGGTGAAGTCCGAAGCCACCCACCCGCCCCGCGATCGGATTTAAAGTCGGGTCGGCGTTTGAGAACATCGGCTGGTCGGAAATTGACCACTCCCGGCCCGAAAAACTCTCCACGAAAAACTGGGCCTCCGACGAATCAATCTGCCAGCTAATGCATGGCGTGGATCCATTCCTCTTTCCATGGATCAGTGCATTCGTACAGGCTTCGGTGACCGCAATCAGGCAGTCGTAGGCGAGCACCGGATCGATGCGCAGGTCATCCAGGCGGTCGCGCACCGCATGCCGAATCTCCGCCACGCTCGGCTTGCCGGCGATCGGATGGCGCTCCATCACGACGGCGTGCTCGCTTCGCTGGTCCATGGCCTCGTAGTTGCCCTACCCGAAGGGGGCACGCGAAATCGAAAAATGGGCATTGGAGCTGCGGGCTCGGCGCGCCGTCGAACAGGTAGGTCACCTCTATCGGGGAGTCAACCGGACCCAGGGCGACAATCCGGTGCTCCCCGCCCCCCTCCGGCAGGGGCGGACTCGTGACCAATATGTGGATGGTCTCCGACTATCTTGGGCAATCGCGCTCGGGCGGTCGCCCTCAGTTAGGTCTCATGTAGGTGGCTCGAGTAGCAGGAGCCGTTCGGCCAACGACTTTGGCTACGTCTCCGCCGTCGTGATCAGCAGCTGATCCGATCGGATCGCGGGAGGGGCGGAAAAAATCGCTCCTCCGTCTATGGTTTGTGACTGCACCCGGAAATAGGAGGCAGGACTGACAAGCAACCTGATCGAGGGGACCGAGGAGTTTACGTTCGGAGACGGCCCGACCTCGGTCCTGATGATCCACGGCTTCACCGGAAGCCCACAGGGGCTGCGCGGACTGGGCGAATACCTCGCCGAGCGCGGCCTGGCCGTCACGGGTGTCCGCCTCCCAGGTCACGGGACGACGTGGGAGGACCTGAACACCAAGACGTCGGCGGACTGGATCCGGACGGTTGAAGAGGGTTATGCGGCCGCAGCGGACGGCAGGGACGAGGTATTCGTCGTCGCGCTGTCGTTCGGTGCCGCGCTGGCCATCGACTTCATCGCTCGCAACCCTCAGGGCGTCGCCGGACTAGTGACCCTGGCGGGTTTCGTCCGCACCGGAGACCCACGCCGCTTCCTGGCGCCCGTCATCAGGCTGGTCACAAAGTCTGTTGCCGGCGTGGCGAACGACATCGCGGACCCCGAAGGCCATGAGATCGCGTACGACCGCTTTCCGACATCAGCGGGACTCTCCATGGTCCGATTCATCCGCCGGGCCCGACGTCATCTTCCGAACGTAGCCTGTCCCATCCTCGTGATGCACGGCCGGAAAGATCACACCGTCGAGCCGTTCAATGCGACGACCATCTACGACTCGGTCGGCTCAACCGACAAAGAGCTCTACTGGTGCGAACGCTCGTATCACGTCATCACACTCGACTACGACCGAGCCGAGGTATACAAACGCACCTATGAGTTCATCGAGAAGCGATCGCGCCGAACCCTCTGAGAACATCGTTATCTGGCCACCGTCACGAAACTGATGGATCGCGGTTTCATCTCAATCACTTGGGATCATCACAGACGTTCGGCTGTTCATCCGGCAACTCGCGGAGAGGCTCGCAACCGACGATCAACAAGCCGGTACAGACGGGGCAGGCCCGGGGCGAGCTACTGCTTAGAGTCCCAGTCGCTCCGACAGTACGTCGGCAAGATCCGGCGTAGACACGACGTCGAGGTCGTAGACCGCGCGATACGCCGGCTTGGTCAACTCGCAGACCTTTCGGAGGTCGATCGGAGTGGCAATCAGCACCGCGTCCGCGTCCGACGCATTTATGGTCTCGGCCAGGTCCTTCCGCTGCTGTTCTGAGTACCCCATTGCGGGAACGAGCGTGCCGATGTGCGGATACCGCTCGTAGACCTCCTCAATCGTTCCGGTGGCCCACGGACGGGCGTCCACCAGCTCGGCAGCACCTGCTTGCCGCGCGGCTACGACGCCGGCGCCGTAACTCATCTCGCCGTGCGTAAGGGTGGGTCCGTCCTCCACGACCAATACCTTCTTTCCTGCGAGGTCGGCGCCGTCCTCGATGACGATGGGTGACCTCGCCTCCAGTACGACGGCATCGGGGACGACGGTTTCGATCGTCTTCCTCAACCGCTCGACATCGTTGATGCCGGCGGAATCGATCTTGTTGATCACGACTACATCGGCCATTCGCAGATTCGTCTCACCCGGGTGGTACCTGGTTTCGTGCCCGGCGCGCAACGGATCGGCGACGGTGATGTGAACGTCCGGCGCGTAGAAGGGGAGGTCGTTGTTGCCACCGTCCCAGATAACGACGTCGGCCTCCCGCTGCGCGAGTTCAAGGATCGCTCCGTAGTCGATGCCGGCGAACACAATGGAGCCCTGGGCCAGATGTGGCTCGTATTCCTCTCGCTCCTCGATCGTGCACTCGGCAGTAATGAGGTCCTCGAACGTCTCGAATCGCTGGACTGCCTGTTTCGCAAGGTCCCCGTACGGCATTGGGTGACGCACAACCGCTACCTTCTTCCCTGCATCCTTGAGAATCCGCGCAACCGCGCGCGTGGTCTGCGACTTCCCACTGCCGGTGCGTACGGCACACACCGCGACCACCGGGACCTCGGCGGCGATCATCGTCGCCGCCGGGCCGAGAAGCGTGAAGTCCGCCCCCGCTGCAAGCGCGCGCGACGCGAGATGCATCACCGATTCGTGCGACACATCCGAGTAGGCGAACACAACCTCATCGGCCTTGTGATCGCGGACGAGAACCTCGAGATCCTCCTCCGCAGCGATCGGGATTCCTTCCGGATACAACTCACCCGAGAGTCCGGGAGGATACAGGCGGTCCTCTATGCCGGGGATCTGAGTTGCCGTGAACGCAACGACCTCACTCTGAGGGTCGTTTCTGTAGCGAACATTGAAATTGTGGAAGTCACGGCCGGCCGCGCCCGCGATGATGACTCTCCGCCTTAAGCCTTCCATGGGCGGGGAACACTACACCGAGCGCCCGAATGGGACTACCCTATGGAGGGCGCGGCTCGATTGGAGGGTTAGGTGGGAGAGGTCAAGGAGAGGAAACTCACCAAGAGAGGCACAAAGCGCCGTGAACAGGTGCTCGAAACCGCTGCGCGACTCTTCTCGGAGCAGAGCTACCACGGCACCACCGTGGGTGACGTCTGTGACGCCTTAGGGGTCGGTAAGGGTGTCTTCTACTGGTACTTCGAATCCAAGGAGGCGCTCTTCTCGGAGTTGCTCGAGGACTCACTGTTCCGGTTGAGAAAGGCCCAGCACTCGGTCATCGAAAACGTTCACGACCCGGTCATGCGGATCGAGCAGGGAATCCGCGCGTCGATAGGTTTCTTCCGCTCCAATCCCGAGGTGCTATCGATGATCCGCATCGCGGGGCGCTACGAGCAGTTCATCCCGCTCGTCGAAAAAGGGCAGGGCATCGTCGTGGCGGACACGGCCAACCACATCAAAGAAGGTATGGCCGCAGGATCCATTCGCCATGGTGACCCGGAGCTGATGGCCCACGGAATCCTCGGCGCGATCTTCCACTTCGTGGAGGTCTACTTCGCCAACGACTCGGAGAGTGTCCACTACCGCCCCGAGCTCGCCGACGAAGCCGTGACCTTCTGCCTTCGGGGGCTGCTGACCGAAGCGCGGAGACTGTAGCCACGTCCGAACTGTCTGCAACGTGTCACGGTATGCGCGGACCCTTTCTTTTCGCGCCTCATTGGAGGCACAGAGCGAAAAGTAAAGGGTTCGTCGACTGGAAGCAGACAGTTGCGCTGGGGGGCGCGGCCTTAGGCCGGCGCGCCGGATTCGATGGCTCGGCGCATGCCCCGGACTGCCTGACGGATGCGCTGCTCGTTCTCGACCAATGCGAACCTTACGTACTCGTCGCCGCTCGGGCCAAACCCGATTCCGGGAGAGACGGCCACTCGCCCCTCGCGCACCAGGTACTTCGAGAACTCCAGTGATCCCATGTGCCGGAAGGGTTCCGGTATCCGCGCCCACGCGAACATCGTCGCCGGGGGCCTCGTCATCTCCCACCCGATCCGGTCGAGGCCGTCGCACAGAGCATCGCGCCGGCTCCGGTACGTCTCGCGTATCTCTTTCGGAACCGTGTGACATTCGTTCAGGGCGATGATCGCTGCGATCTGAATGGGCTGAAAGACGCCGTAGTCGAGGTACGACTTCAGCTTCGCCAGTGCACCGATGATCTGCTTGTTACCGACACAGTATGCAACCCGCCATCCCGGCATGGAGTACGACTTCGACATCGAGAAGAACTCGACCCCCACCTCGCGAGCCCCCGGCACCTGCATCAGAGAGGGGGCGCGCTCCGCCTCGAATACAAGGTCCGCATACGCAAGGTCGTGGATGATGACGATGTTGCGCGAGCGCGCGAATTCGACAAGCTGTTCGAAGAAGGCCAGATCTACGACCGCGGTTGTCGGATTGTGCGGGAACGAGCAAAGTAACGCACGCGGCTTGGGTTCCGAGTGTTCGTATGCAGTGACGAGGTCGGTGAATATGTCCGAACCCAGGGACAACGGGACCGAGGTGATGTTCGCACCCGCGAGGATCATCGCGTACGTATGTATGGGATAGGTGGGCTCGGGGACGACCACGGAGTCCCCTGGGCCCGCAAGGATCCACGCCAGGTGGGACAAGCCCTCCTTCGCGCCGATCGTGACGACGGCTTCGGTGTCGGGATCGAGCGACACTCCCCATCCGCGTTCGTAAAGGTCGCAGATCGCGGAGCGCAGTTTTGGGATTCCGCGCGACGCGGAGTACCGATGGTTTCGGGGGTTGGCGACGGCCTCCTGAAGCTTCTCAACGACAACCTCCGGCGTCGGGATGTCCGGATTACCCATCCCGAGGTCGATGATGTCCTCGCCCTCGCGGCGCGCCTGCATCTTGAGATCGTTGACGATCGAGAACACGTATGGAGGGAAACGTTCGATCCGGCGGAACTCCATGTCCACAACCTACCGCGCCGCCCGGCCGGGCCCGATCGTTTCTGTCTGCATGCCAACCGCGGCCTCCGCGATCTCAGCGGACAGAAAGCGCGGACAGAAGGGTCAGTCGTTCGGGTCGTCGAGATCCGGCGTGTTGCCGTCGAGGCGGTGGAAGTTCGTGAACTCGAGCCGGCCATCCGCGATCGATGCGTCGAACGCCGTCGCCCCCCCGTTGCCCAGACCGCGCAACCGGGCCGAACGTTGGTCGTCGTAGCCGAGGACCTCCGCGCACATCCACCGGATCGTCCCTCCGTGGCTCACGATCACCACGGTTCCATCCGGGTAGGTTTCCACGACACGACGAAGCGCCCCGAGGGCGCGCTCCCGGACGTGGTGAGGTGACTCGCCCCCCGGTCGCGCCGAAAAGTGGCGTGCCGGTCCCCAGATCTCCGGCCACCTCTTCTTGATCTCGTCGACGTGCAGGCCCTCCCACTCCCCCTGATCGATCTCCCGGAAGTCCGGATCGACCTGGACCTCGACACCATGAGATCTGGCGATCGGGCGGGCGGTGTCACGGGCGCGCTGAAGGTCGCTTGCGTACACGGCGTCGATTCTCAGTCCGTAGAGATCACGGGCCGCGTGGAAAGCGTGGGACCACCCCTCCTCGTTCAACGGGATATCCGCATGGCCCTGGGCAAGCTTCAGGTTGTTCCAGTCGGTTGCGCCGTGGCGCAGCAGTATCACCCTAGTGATCGCTGCCTCCGCTGTTTCTCAGTGCCCGCACGAGCCTTGCCCCCGAACTGCCGAGACCATTCCTCTCGGAAAGCGTCTTTACGAGCACCTCGTCGGGAGGGTGGGAGCTCGTTTGTTCGATGGGTGCATTGCGCGGCAACGCCACGACGGTCTTCATCGCCTCGAGGTAGTCGCGCGCCACCTCGAACGCCGCTGCCTGTTTGGGCGGGAGCTCATCGAGGTGCGACAGGATTCCATCCACGCTCCCGAACTGTTTGAGAAGATTCACCGCGCGCACAGGACCTATTCCGGCGACTCCCGGAAGTCCATCAGACGGATCGCCCCGCAGGGTTGCGAAGTCCGGATACGACTCCGGTGGGATTCCGTACTTCTCGGCCACAGCGGCCTCGTCGAACTCGTGCATCTCGGTAACACCCTTGACGGTGAAGAGAAGGCCCACCTCGGGATCTCGCACGAGACACAAAAGATCGCGGTCGCCGGTTACGACCAGATACCTCTCCCCTCCGGGGACTTTTTCGACCAGAGTCGCGATGGCATCGTCGGCCTCGAGACCGGGAGACTCGGCGCGCCGGACTCCTGCCGCGTCGAGAACCTCGGCGAGCACATCGAACTGAGGCGGGAGTTCTGGCGGATCGTCGGGACGTGATGCCTTGTAGCCGGGGTACGCGGCAACGCGGAACTCCGGCCGGTAGTTGGAATCGAAGACCGCCACGACCTCGGCAGGCCTCCGATCCGTGAGCAGGCGGGTAGTCATCTCCATGAATCCACGCACGGCGTTGACGGGCCTCCCATGCGGACCCTTGATGGAAGTGGGCCACGCGAAGAACGCCCGGTAGACCAGGCTCGGAGCGTCGAGGTAGAGGTGCTCGGCCACGGCCGCATTTTCGCTCGCACCACGAACCAGCGCCAACCTAGGTCCAGCCGAGTCGTTTCTTGACGGTGCCCAGGACCTCGTAGCCCCCCGGCTTCCCGGCATCGGGAAAGGTCGCAATGATGTGGGTCGCCCCCGCGGCGGCAAGCGAAGCGAGCCGCTCGGCGACCACATCGGGACCGCCGACGAGATATGGGGCCGGATCTCGGTGGCCCAACACGGCGCGGGCCGCGCTATCATCCTGCGCCGCCACAAAAAGCCCACCCCACGTCAGTTCGAGCCGCCGGTCTCCGGCAGCCTCACTCACTTGTTTGGCTTCCGACGCGAACTCCGTGGGAGCGGCGGCCCAGCAGTTCCAACCGTCGGCGTGCGTCGCGGCAACCTCCCGGGCGCCCCTCGATCTGCCCCCCACCCATACGGGAACCGACAGATCCTCGCCCTGAAGGTGACCACGCAAGGTCGCCACCGTCTCGGCGAGTTGGACGAACCGGTCTGCTCCGGAGTAGTAGGGAATCCCCGCAGCCACGTTCTCCGCCTTGCTCTCCTCGTCCCCGCTGCCGATGCCGATCGTCAGTCGTCCCGGAGCGATGCGCGCAACGGTGGCCGCCATCCGGGCCAGCACTGCCGGATTCCTGAGAGAGGACCGAGTCACAAGAGTCCCGATCCCGATCTCTGATGTGGCCGCGGCCAGGAACGAGAGGGTCGACCAGCACTCGAGAATGGAGCGCTTCCTTTGACCGAGCGGCCACATGTGGTCGAACACCCACAGGGAGTCCAGCCCTGAGTCGACGGCGCGCCGGGCCGCGCTACGAAGAAGGGAGATGTCGCCACTGAACTGCGGCAGCGTCACTCCAATCCGCGGATTCACGTCGCGTTCACCATCAGATACCGCACGAGAAACTCCGATACCCCGGCGGTGAGAAGCGCAACGTAATAGAGACCGGTCGCCGACTGGATCGAACGAATCGCCACGCAGCGCCGCGCCATCCACGCGACAATTCCCGTGAAGGCGATGATCGCGAGCCAAATAAGAAAGAAGGCCAGGCCGAAGGAATCTCCGAACCCGGGAATCCCGAGGACCGCGCCGCTCGTGGACGCGCCACTTAGTCGGGGCGCAGCCGCGAGGCCGGCTATTGCCGAGGCTGCCACCGCCACCAGGGTGAGTACGGTGAGACGGGCAAGGGCCCACGGTTTGAGCCCGGGCTGATTCAGATACCAGTGACCGAGGAGCATTCCGTTCGTTACCCCTCCCAGCAGCGCGGCGCCGGCGAGGAGTTGTGGGAGGACAGCGGCGTTCGACCACTCGTCGAGGAGGCCACCCGTATACCAGAGCGCGCCCACCCCCACTACCGTTGCAATCGTCCCCACTACTGCGCCGGGGACATCGGTGCGCACGTACTGGGCAACGAGATACAGAACGGCAGCGGCCAGCAGGACGGCGGTCCATGTAAATGCGCCCGAACTCCCGGCAGCGGAACGCAAGGAGACGAGGGCAAGTGCCGCGAGCGCGATCGCTCCCCAGCCAAGGATTCGAAAATGTCCGCGCCTGACCACACCCCACCACTGGGTCCATGCAGCCGCGCCGACCCACCCGACCGTCCACTCGAGCATCACGAGGGTAAGGACGGCTTCTGCCCCGCTCACGGCCCGCCGTTCAAGCGGTCAGGCGCCGCTTCAACCAGTCCGGGACGCGTCCGGAAGCGATGTCGAGCACCTCTTTGATGACTGCCAGGACGTCCTCGTCGCCCTCCCAGTGTTCGCGAACGCACTCCTCGGGCACACGATTGAGTATCTGGTCGAGGGCGAATGCGGCGATCACCAGGTCGTCCAGGACGCCGATCCCGGGGATGAAATCTGGAATTACGTCTATGGGCGAAACCAGGTAGGCGCCAACCACCACCAGAATCGCCTTCTGCCGCGCGGGGACACGTGAGTCCTTCATGAGGCGCCCGATCAACTTCGCGAACTGAGGAGCGAGGCGCGCATACTTCTTGAGTTTGTCCCTAGTGTTTTCAGGGGCCATCACGATTCCTTCCGCGGTGCCGCCGGAACGGCCGCCTCATCGAAGGCGAGTGCGGCGGCCCCGATCACGCCGGCACGCGGCCCCATAGTCGTTGCATCCAGCCGCACCGGCCGCCGGCGCTGAGAGTTGGTCATCGCAACAAGGGTGTCGCGCGCCGGGCCAAGGAACGGCTCTCCGGCACGAATGACTCCTCCGGCAAGCACGATCGTCTCCGGATCGAAGAGGTTGGCGATGTTCGACATACAGATGCCGAGGTAGATACCCGCCGTGCGCATGACTGAACGTGCGGTTGGGTCGAGCTGTCGCGCAGCACGGGCCACGTCGTAGGCGGTGATCGTGTCGGTGGAATCCGCGAAGGCGAGGATCGTCGACCCGGGGTCATCCTGGACCGCCTCACGAGCCATCCTAGCGATCGCCTGACCAGACGCGTACTGTTCGATACAGCCGCGTAGGCCGCAGCCGCACTGCGCTCCGTCGCGCTCGACGACAATATGGCCGAGCTCGGCTCCGGCCCCGGTGTATCCGCGCACCAAGTGGCCGCCCTCAATGATCCCCCCGCCGATGCCGGTCCCCACTGTCACCAGCACGAGGTGGTTCGATCCACGGGCCGTTCCGAAGGTTCTTTCGCCCCACGCGGCAACGTTGGCGTCGTTGTCGACAACGACCGGGAGCCCCGTGCGCGAATGGATAGCCGCCGCAATCTGAGGATCGTCGTAGACCATGTTCGGTGCGAACGTCACCGCTCCCGCCGCGGCATCGATGAATCCGGCCGCCCCGACACCTACGGCGGTGATTTCGGCCTCAACGTCTCCGGCGCGCCGCATGAGCTCGTCCACGACGAACAGAATTCCCTTCGTCGCCGCGTTCACATCGGTGGGGTGGACCTCGTGCAGCAGGACGTCCCCTGCCCTCGTAACGATCCCGGCCTTGGTACCGGTGCCGCCGACGTCTACGCCGATCGCAGCTTCTTGCAGTCCCATGTCGTCAGAATAAATGGCGGAATGTGTCCGTCACCCGATGTCGATGTGACGCACATTGGCGGTCGCTGTAGCCTCGCGCCCCGAGGCGTCGGGCGCACCCACCACCTTCTCTACCTCCTCGAGAAACAGACCCGCGGCGATGAAGATCTCACGTGCAGCTGCCGCAAGGTGCTCGACTACCTCCGGCTTAGTGTCCCGGAGGACGCCGATTGTTGCGCAGATCGGACAATACGCACAGTTAGTCGCGTCGGTGTGTTCATGGTCGGCTCCCGTGCCGAACAGATCGCTGTACCGTGCTGCCCTGTCTTGGTCCGTCATGATGAGAACCTCGCTCGCAGACGACTTGGACTCGGTGGCCCTCCAGGGTGGTCGAGGCGACCTCCCTCGAGGAAAGAGTCCGTGGCAGCATAATCGTGCGGCGGTAGGGACCGAGTTGGAAGAAATCAGGGACTAGAGGGATTCGACCCTCTTCTTGAGGTCCTCGAGCGCCCCCCTTGCGATCTGCTTCTCGGCTTGCTTCTTGAGTAGCTTCGGGATCGGGAACCCCGGATCTACCTTCATCTCGTAGGTGACCTCGGTGAGATCGTCGAACTCGTCGAACTTGTATGAGCCCTCGAGCTCCTTGACGTCGCCTTCGATCAAACTCCACGAGAACGATTCCGGGGCGTCCGTGTAGTCGTATCCGATCGTGTAGCTGATCACTTTGAGTTTGGCGTCGACCTCCATCCAAACCTCGCCGGGAAGCCCGTCCTCGGTCCTGGCCTTGACCTCCACCCGCTTGATGTTCGCGTTCCACTCGGGATAGGACTCGAGGTCGGTAGCGACCTCGAAGACTTTTTGTGCGGGGGCGTTTATGTCGATGTTGTCCCTGACTGCGTCGGCCATTTCCGGCTCCCCTTTCTACGCGCCGCCCGGCTCTTCCTCAGCTGTGTGCTCCCAAGCGCGGCGAGTTGCTCTGAAGTAACCCACGTTCACACACAACGTGCGGCCGATACGCATCGCCGAAATCAGGGGCTGGTGCAGGTGACCAAAATAAGCGCGCCGCGGCTGGACATCTTTTATGTACTCGAGAAGATCTTTGCTCCCCCGCTCTGGTTTTCTTGCGATCGTGTCAAAACAGAGTTCCGGCACTGCGGGTGGGATGTGAGAGCAGACGACGTCACATTCGCCGAGGTTCTCGACCTTGGCACGCATCTCGGCTTCACTTATCTCCCCGGCGACGTGCATGGGTGTGGGCAGCGCTCCGCCCACAAACCCGAATCTCTCCCCGTCGATCGCCACGACCTGACCGTCGGGATCACGAACCTGTGGGTGTGACGAGCGCAGAGTCGCCACGATCCCCGGGTTATCGACGTTTCCGAGAATGAGGTAGGTCGGATCGGGAAGGACCGAGAACACGTTTTCGTACTCCTCTCTGACGCGCCGGCCGATCTCGTGTCGGATCTCCTCCTCTTTTCCTTCCGAGCGTTCCGCCATCACCCTTCGGGCCTGGTCGAGATCGCCCGCCGTCCTCAGCCTGACGACCTCGGCCACCGTGGCCACCGAAAAGACCTCGGTCAGGATCCCCGTCATTGAGAAGTAGTCGATGAAGTTGATCAGGTCTCCGAGCAGCAACAGACTTGCCCCCGGTGGGACCTGCTCGTCGAGGGCGTCGGCAGCTCCGTGCAGATCCGACACCACGTAGACGGGCATCCCGGAAGACTAGCCGCGTCGTTCCGATTGCTCAGTGGTTGGGAATGGGCGCCTTCAGCAGAGAGAACGTACTCAGGAGGCCGCGGTTGCGGCCGCGACGAGCATCAAGAAGAGCAGTCCCATCAGCGTTCCCGTGACGTACAGATAGCGGCGCCCCTGGAGGATCACCATCGAGTGCTGACCGCTCGCCTCCCGGTGGGCGTCGTGTGCCGCGACGAGCCACAGTGCGGTTGCTGCGAGCCCAAAAAAGAGCGCAAAGACTTTGACTATGCCGCCGCCGGCGGCCCCGAAGAGCAGGAACGCCGTGACGACCAGGACCCAGGCGCTCATTATGCCCCGCGCCACTGCCTGTCCCCACTGGCCGAGGTAAGCATGCCCGGCGCCCGGCCAAAAGAGCGAGTACAGGGCCGCCTGGTTGGGATCGCCCGTGACCTGGGGTCCCGGAGGTCTCATAGTGTCGGCAAAACTCGAGCCGCATACCTCGCAGATATCGGCGGCCAGCGGGTTGGGGGTCTCGCACATCCTGCACGCCCAGGTCGTGCCGGGCGCACTCTGCCGCTCGAGCGTCCGAGCGTGGTCGGCCAGGGGTACTACGGGTGCCACGTGCTCCTGCTCAACCGCGGCAAGGGCCTCGTCCGACTCAATGCCGAGCGGATCGAAATCGAATGGATGGCCCCCCGATGTGTAATGGAGCGAATCTCCGGCCGGCCCGATCGGCTCTGAGACACCTGAGAAATATTCATCGAGTGCGGTTTCGCCATGCCGGAACTCAACGAGCGCGACTGGGGCGGGTGGTGGAGGAGGCGGCGGTGGAGGCGGCGGTGCGAAGGAGCGAAGGCACTGTCCACACCAGTCTGCTCCCGGAGGATTCAGCCCGCCGCAATCGGGGCACCGGATCGCACCTGATCCGGTACCTGTCCCCTGCCCGCTCGTCTGGATGCCCATTTATCAGCCTCTTTAGATCGTGATGCCGGTGGCCGCGCCAAAGCCTCCTCGGGGCGCGGCCTCTATAGACATCGACCGGCTCAGGGGCGCACTTGAAGCTGAATCCGCAGGACTACCTGACGACGGCGGTCGCACTAGTCGTAGCTGTGCTCGGGGCCGGGATAGATGCCCTCTTCCACCTCCCTCGCAAAAGCCCGCGCCGCAGCTCTGATCTCCTCCCCGATCTCCGCGTAACGCTTCACGAAGCGCGGCACCCGACCTTCGGAGATCCCCAGGAAGTCGTGGAAGACCAGCACCTGGCCGTCGGTGTGCGGCCCGGCTCCGATTCCTATGGTCGGCACCTCCAGGGACTCGGTCACTTCCCGCGCGAGGGCCGAAGGCACCGCCTCGAGGACGAGGGCGAAGATACCGGCGGCCTCGAGATCTTTGGCGTCCCGCTTTATCTGATCCGCTGTCTCTTCAGTGCGCCCCTGGACGCGGTGGCCGCCGAACTGGTTGACGGACTGAGGGGTCAGGCCGAGGTGACCCATCACCGGGATGCCCGAATCGGTGAGGTGTGCCACTAGATCGAGCACACGCCGCCCTCCCTCGAGTTTGACGGCTTGTGCCCCTGCTTCCTGGATCAAGCGCCCGGCGTTCCGCGCGCCGTCCTCGAAGGAGGCCTGGTAGCTCATGAACGGCATATCTCCGACGACGAATGTGTTCTGCACGCCCCTCGACACAGCCGCTGTGTGGTGCACCATGTCGTCGATCGTTACGGGCAAAGTCGATGTATATCCGAGCGGTCCGTTGCCGACGCTGTCGCCGACGAGGATGATCGGAATACCCGCCTCGTCGAGCAGGCGTGCCTGCAGCGCGTCGTAAGCGGTGAGCATGGTGAAGCGCTCGCGGCGCTCCTTGAAGGCGCGGATATTGCGCACGGTGATGGCCACTGTCGCCTCCTCAAATAGGTAGTCGCAGTGACTCCAGTTTAGTCCCCAGCTCAGCTTTCAGCGAGGTACCGGGATCAGCCGTTTCCCGCCTTCCCGAGGCCGTAAGCGGGGGAATCGGTCTCGTACATCTCGGCGATGGCATCTCTGTAGCCCTCACCGATGGTGTTCCTCTTCACCTTGAGGGTCGGCGTTATCTCGTTTCGGTCCTGGAGGAAATCCCGCTCCAGCACGCGGAACTTCTTGATTCGTTCCACCTTTGCGAATTGGACGTTGACTTCCTCGATTGCCAGCTCGATTTCCTTGTGGGTCCGCTCATGTGCCGCGATGGCCGCGAGGTCACTTTCGATGCCGTGCTCAGCGGCCCACCCGGGTGCAGACTCGGGGTCGAGTGTCACGAGCGCCGTCAGGAACGGCCGGCGGTCTCCGATCACAACCACCTGCGAGATCAGGCCGTGCATCTTGATGCGGTTCTCGATCTCCTGGGGTGCGACGTTCTTTCCGGCAGCCGTGATGATCAGGTCCTTCTTCCGGTCGGTGATCTTGAGGTATCCGTTCTCGTCGAACTCCCCGACGTCACCGGAGTGCATCCAGCCCTCTTCGTCGATGGTGTCCTTCGTCGCCCTGTCGTTTTTGTAGTAACCGACCATCACATTTCCGCCCCGAACGAGGATCTCGCCGTCGTCGGCCATGCGGACCTCGACTCCCGGTATCGCAGGTCCGACCGTTCCGATGCGAATCGCGTCCGGCGGATTCCACGATGTCGGGCCGCAGTCTTCCGACTGCCCGTAACCCTCGGCGATCTTTATCCCGACCGAGTGGAAGAACCAGATCAGCTCCGGCGTGAGCGGAGCCGCAGCCGAGACTGGTAGCTCACAATCCTGCAGCCCGAAAGCGCTCCGGATCTTGTGCAGCACGAGTCTGTCCAGGAGCGCGTGCTGGGCCCTCAGGCGGACGGGGATCTTCGCCTCGGCCGAACGCCTGCCGGATGCGACTGCTTCCTGTTCGGCAACCGCTACCTGACGACCGACCTCGACTGCCTTCTTTGCGAGTCGAACCTTTCGATCGTGCGGGTCGGCCTCGTTCATCTTTGCTTCAAACCCGGCGTAGAACTTCTCCCACACACGTGGTACGCCAAAGAAATACGTTGGCTTGCACTCCTGCAGGTCGCGCTGGAGTGTCTGAATCGACTCCGCGAACCACGTCTGTGTTCCGTAGTAGATGTGCAGGAAGTGCGAGATCATCCTCTCGGCGATGTGAGACAGCGGAAGATACGAGATCGTGCGGGCGTTGTCGGCGTCGCCGATCGGCACCGATCGTTCGGTATGGGTGCATGTCCACCAAACGTTCGCATGAGTGAGCATGACGCCCTTGGGTTCGCCCGTTGTTCCGGACGTGTAGACCAGTGTCACGAGGTCCTCCGGCCTCACCGAGGCGACGGCTTCGTCGTAACGCGCGTCCTCGACACCGTCGCCGGCAGCAATGAGGTCGTCCCAACTCATCACGAAGTCGTCGTCGCCTCCCGCGTAGCCTTCTATCACGACGACTCGCTCCAGCAGGGGCAGTTTCGAGCGGACCTCGAGGAGCTTCTCGAGCTGGCCCTGGTTCTCCACGATGGCGATCTTGGACTCGGAATCGGCGACCACATGGCGGACCTGCTCGGGCGAGTTCGTCACGTAAATGGGAGCGGTTGTTCCGCGGATCGTGAGACATCCCATATCGGCGTAGTGCCACTCGGGGCGATTGAGGGACAAAAGGCTCATCTTTTCGCCGGGAGCGAACCCTAGGGCGATGAGTCCCTTACCGGCGCGCCGCACATTGTTTCCGTACTCGGCCCACGTGATGCTGCGCCACCCATCGCCGGACCGAGCGCGGAGTGCTACACGATCGGGCTGGCTGCGGACACGTTCGATAAACCGGTCGACAATGGTTCGCGCTGCCAAGGCTCTCCCCCTTACATGTTGATTCCAGGTGCGGGCGCGCATTGGAAGTCTATTCGCGACGAGGCTTTCCCCCTATCGGGCCGTTGCAGAATTGATACGGGAAACGATGGGTGGGTGCGTGAAGAGCATGGTAACTACAGGCTGGGGAGGCTTGAGGTCCGCCAAGTTGGCAAATGCAAGACGCCGGAAGACTCGGGTTGCGGTGGCGGGATCCCCGGTTAGTTCAAGCGCGATCTCGTCGGCCCGCGCCTCGAAGCGGCGCGACATGAGGTTCTGAACGGGGAGCGCGACGAGGTTGGCGAGAAGAACGAATAGCAGTATGGCCGGGAGGACGCGGAGATCGGAGATGCTTGATGCGCCGGCCCAGGACAGCACACCGGGGCTCTGCGCGAGCCACGCCAGGGCTCCGAACCCAATCAGCATCCCCACCGACGCAATGGCCACGTTCTTGACGACGTGCGCCTCGACTTGATGTCCCAACTCATGAGCAACGACGAAAGCAGTGGCGTCCTCGTCGTCGGCCTCGATGAGTGTGTCGAATAGAACCATCTGCTTCGTTGAGCCCAGTCCCGCCACATACGCGTTCTCTATCGAGCTGCGCTTGCTCGCGTCGATTACGTACACCTCGCCGACATCCACCCCAGCTTCGCGCGCCAGGGTCACAACGCGAGTTCTCAGATGTCCCTCGGGCAGCGGCGTGAAGCGGTTGAACAGAGGTGCGATGAGCACAGGCCACAGGAATGACATCGCGGCGGTCAAGAGCGTGAAGGCCGCCCAGCCCCAGAGCCACCACGTCCTTGGCTGCCACCGGACGACTCCGAAGAACACGACGGCGGCAACGGCCGCGATTCCGGCCGATATCGCGGTCGAGCGGGCCCGGTCGGTGATCCAGTCGCCGACGCCCTGGTTGGAAAGGTCCCACGCGTGCTGGACCACGTACCCAAAAACGTAGCCGAGGGGCACTGCGGAAATCGCCAGGACGACGGACACGAATGCTCCCAGCAGGGCCGCTCGCGCCGCCCATCCACCCGGGATGGCCTGAAGCCACTCCACCATCCGCCCGGCGGGTCCGCGGATCAGGATGATGAGAACGACCACCTCTAAGAGGAGGGCGAGAGCGTAGACGGAGTAGGCCGCCTCACGGTAGGCGCCGTGACGAGCAACCTGTTCCTCCGTGAAGGTCGCCCCGAGAGATGCATCGGTCGCTCCCGGAGGCGGTTCGGCGCGCCGGGCGGTGGCCGGTGTCCTGGAGATCAGAGCCAACAGCAGCGCCGCAAACACGGCGAGCACGATGATCGATCCGGCGGCCCACGCGGGTCTCATTGAGGCTTCAGGGTAGCGGGCCGCGGCTCGCAGGCCGGGCCCCTTGTCAACTCGCCGGCACGCAGGCCCCTACAGAGGTTTGTTGGTACAGAAGGGCCTCTCTCACGGACCTCCCTGTCTCAACGAATCCGCCGAACCCGCCGGGTGACTCCGATGCACTCATGGCTGCGGGCGGGGCCTCCCTACGGGCTCCAAACCGTTCTGAGTCGCCCTACGGGAAGGCCCCGTCCTCGCCCATCAATTGGGCCGATCACTGGGCGGCTCGCTTGGGTCCGGCGGTATCCGGGCCGGCTATCCCGGCGTTGGGGTCGGCGCGGCCCTCGGCCGGCGCCGCTCGGGGCCGGAACTTCAGCACCGGTATGAGCCCGGCGCCGGCCAGGGCCTGGAGGGGTGGATCCAACTCGTCCTCGATCTCCACCACGTCCTCCGGAGGGTGCAGCAACGCCGTCACCAAGCAGTCCTCACAGTGCTTCGAGCGGTACATCTCGCACTTCGTGCAGTCGATCAGCATGTTGTCCCTCCTCGGGCTGGACCGTCGGCCCACACCCTAGAGAGGGGGTGTGACAAGAAAAGCGCAGCCCGGCGCGCCGGATCAGCGGATCAGCGCCAGCAGCTGGTCGGACGTCGCAATCGTCCCCCCCAGAGCGGCCGCACGGTGCTGCAGGTCACGATCGTTGGTCACGACGATCACAGACCCGTCGGTGGCCTCCACCAGCGCAATGATGTGGTCGTCGGCACTCTCGGATGGCTTCGAGTACTCCACCGCAACCCCGCCGTGCATCCGGCGCCCGGCTCCGGGCATCACCTCCGAGCCATCGAAAACGATCACGGTCGACACTCCGCCGCGCGCCACGAGAGTACGGACCTCGTCGATCAACCGCTCGCGCTGCCGTTCGAGCGGCAGGTCGCCGTAGCCGCCCTCCGCCTTCGTCACGTTGTAGCCGTCGATGAGCAGTCGCACTCCGGGTGAGGCCATCCACTCGGCGAGCGTCTGCGGGTCCTCCGGCATCCGGCCCTTGGGCACGGTCAGCGGAGAGCGCCGGCGTGGTCCCGGCCGGGGTTCCTCGGCGGCTTCCTCGTGGGGCTGCGACTGGAGGCGATTCACCTCCGAACGCAGACGAACCATCTCGGCCCGCAGCCGCCCGACCTCCGCCTCGAGTTCCGCGCTCAGCCGCCTCGCCCGACCCAGTTCCTTCGACGCGTCGCGGAATCTTTTCCGGTCCGCGTCCGCCTGAGCCTCCGCCCTCTCGGCGGCACGCCCCGCCCTTCGTGCCGCTCGTTCGGCCGCGGTCACCCTATTCTCGGCGTCGCGCACCGCCCGGCTCGCCTCCGCCCTGGCCGCGTCGAGCCCGGCCGCCGCCGCCTCCAATTGGGCACCCAGCTCCTCGATCTTCCGAGCGTCCGCTTCCTCGCGGCGCTTCGAGGTTTCCTTTGTCCTCCGGGCTTCCGAGCGCGCCGCGCGTACCTTGTCGTGTTCACGGGCCATCCGCGCCTCGAGCCGGCGCACTTCGGCATCCGGATCCGCGTCCTCAGTCCGGGCGTCCTCGGCCCGCCCAAGTTGCTCCCTCCACCCCTCTGGGCGTGCGGCAGCTAGGCGCAGGATCTCGACGTCGCCCTTGTTGAGCGGGACCTGACCATCGTCGAGCCATTCGAGAAGGGAGGCGCGCAGATCCTCGTCCTCCAAGGCCACGAGCAAGGCGTTCCGGTGACGGAGCAGGGTCTGCGGCCGGAACGAGCGGAGCCTCCGTAGCGGGGGAGTCAGCTTCTGGGTCTGCGCCACCCGTATGAAGGCGCCAAGACTGCGCACCAGCGAGGCCACGACCTCGTCGGAATACGCCGCCTCCAGGTCCCGCCGCGCCACGCTCAGACCACGCCGGTGGCCCTGAGGGCCTCGACATCCGCTGTAGTGAGACCGATCTCTGTCAGCACCTCGGCGGTGTGTTCGCCGAGGTCCGGTGGGGGCAGCCGGTTGGCGTCGGCAGGAGCGTCGGTCAGGCGGACCGCAGTGGCCACACCCTTTGCAGAGCCGCCACCCGACACCTTGTGTTCGACCACGAGTTCCCGCGCCAGGATCGGATCGTGGGTGAGCGCCTCACCGAGCTCGTTCACCGGGCCGACGCACACGTCTGCTCCGGCAAAGAACGACAGCCACTCGGCGCGTCGCTTTGTTACGAAGATGCCCTCGAGTTCAGCAATGACTTCATCTCGTCTTGCGCCCGTCGCAAAAGCATCGCCGGCAAGATCGCTCCGTCCGAGTGCATCGCATAGCCGTGACCAGAACTGCGGTTCCAACGCGCCGACGGTGATGTATCCGTCGGCGGCCGGATACACGCGATAGCAGGGCCACCCCCCGGTAAGCGGCGCGCCTCCTCGCTCCGCCGACACCCCTGCGCCGAGGTAGGCAGCGGCGTGAATGGTCAGCCACGAGACGACTCCGTCGGTCATCGAAACGTCACAGAAGTCGCCCGACGCGGTCTCGGCGCGCCGGTGGAGCGCGGCGAGGATGGCGATCACTGCGCTCATCCCACCGCCGCCGAGATCCCCGATCTGCAGTCCCGGCAGAACGGGAGGACCATCGGGAGTGCCCGTCATCGCCAGCGCGCCGGCATAGCCGATGTAGTTGATGTCGTGACCTGCGACGTCTGCGAGCGGACCGTCTTGTCCGTAGCCGGTGATCGCACAGTAGACGAGCCGAGGATTGGCCTCCCGGCATGCCGTCCATCCGACCTCAAGCCGATCCATCACCCCGGGCCGGAATGACTCGACGAGAACGTCGAAGGACTGAACGAGTTGGAGGAACACGTCACGACCTGCCGGCTCCTTCAGGTTCAGCGTCACGGACCTCTTGTTCCGGTTCAGCGCGACATGACCCGTCGATACATTTCCGACCATGGGTGGCATCCACCGGATGTAGTCGCCGCTGTCGGGCTCCTCGACCTTGACGACGTCTGCACCAAGATCGGCAAGCATCAACGTTGCGAAGCCGCCGGGAAGTAGACGACTGAGATCGAGGACGCGGACGCCGTCAAGCGGCCCCGAGCTCATGGCGGAGACTCCATCACGGCGACGTTCTCCGATCCACACCACCGGCACGAGACGCTTTCGACTTTGCGCTCGAGGATCTCCTCCTCGTCGATTGTGAGTTCACCGCCGAGCGTGAAGTGGTGAAACGCCCGAACCCGCTTGCTCTCGACAACGTCAAAGCGCGTTTTGTTGCCGCACGCCTCGCAGCGATAAGCAGCCATTACTCTCCCGTGGGATCGCGCAATACCACGAGCACGGCCGTGTCGTCGGCGACGTGGCCGAAGCGGCGCGCCTCCTCGAAGAGCGCCCGAGCGAGGCCCGCCGCACCACGTCCCGGGGCAAGCCGGGCCACCGCTCTGCGGGTGCGTTCGACTCCGAACAGATCATCCTCGTGACGGGTCTCGATGAGTCCGTCCGTGTAAGCGACGAGCGCGTCGTGCGGATTGAGTTCGATCCGGACCTGATCGAACTGGATGTCGGGGAACGCTCCCAGAATGCTCCCCGAAAGGGGGATTTGCTCCACCTCGCCTGTGCGGCTGTGAAAGACGAGAGGGGGCGGATGCCCACCCAGAGCGATCTGACAGGTACTCGTCGTCGAGTCGAGAACGGCGTAGATAGCGGTCGCAAAGCGATCCTCCGTGAACCCCTTGGTGAGTGCGTTGTTCAGGTGAAACAGGACAGAGGAGGGAGCCTGATTCCGGGACGCAAAGGCCCGTAGGACGTACTTGACTTGAGCCGTCTGGGCCGCGGCCTCGGCTCCTTTACCTGAAACGTCCCCGACTACGATTCCGAAGGAGCCTTCTCCCAGATCGAAGACGTCGTAGAAATCGCCGCCGATGTCGACCTCGTCGCTCGCGGGCTCGAAGACGGTTCCGACCTGATAGCCGGGAAGGAGCGGCATGTCGATTGTGAGGAGTCCTTCCTGCAGACTTCTCGCCACTCGTCGTTGCCGTGCCATCCGCTGCGCCTTGTCGATGGCCATAGCCGATTGGGCTGCGAGGACGCGCAGGGCCTCCGTCTCTTCCGCGCTTAAGGTCAGCGATCGGTTGAAGAACACCGCCACCGCCCCATGAATAAGAGCGTTGGGGCCGATGATCGGGGTAGCCACGACTGCAACCGGCGTCGTCCTGTCAATCGGGAGTTCGGTACCGCTCGATGACAGCAGCACCGTTTCCCCCTCATGGAGACCACTCCACGGCTCGGCCGAGGCATCGATCCGTGCGTAGAGCTCGGGAGCAGGAGTAACCCCGTGGGTAGCCGCAGCGACGAGCTGGCTCGTTGCGGTCTCCATGAGATACAGCGCGGCACCGTCGCCCGATAGGAGCTCCGAGGCACCCTCCGCGGTCTCTCTTGCAACACCTTCCAACGAGATCCGGCCGCCGATGCGGAGGCCGAAATTGCGCAGCCCCTCCAGCAGGGTGAAGCGCCGAGCATTGACGAGTGCCACCGAGAGTTGGCGGACGATCCCCTGGGCAAGTGATTCATCTTTTGAAGTGAACCGCCGAGGTCTGTCGAACTCGACCTTCAATCCGCCGAACACCTCACCCAGTGGGAACAGGGGGATCGCGGCGATGGATTTGATCCCCCGCGCGGATGCCTCCAGAGGCTCAATTTTTGACTCGCTTGCCGTGTCCTCGACGAAGATGGGCCGGCGCTCGTCGAGCGCCTGCCGGAGGACGTGGAGAGAATCCGGGTCCTCGGCGAAGCTCTTCACTTCACGGAGTTCCTCATCCGTGTACCCGTAGTGCGCGTTAACGATCATGCTGCCCCGGTCGAGGGTTGCAGCGAAGCAGCGGTCGGCCCCCAAAAGCTCGGGCACGATGCGCACGGCCGTCTGCAGTGTCTCCTTCCAAGATCGGAACTCGGCCAGGGTGGAGGACAAACCCAGCAACACGTGCGCCACCTCCGCGTCCTCGCGCAAAGCCGCGAGCGTTTGCTCCAGCTCCTCGAGGCTCGGCTTTTCCCGGTCACGGGAGATATCGCGCACCATTTCCGCACTCTATCGGGGTTGCAGGGGGTCCTTGCATTGGCGAACATATGTTCGATAGCGTGCTGGGATCGTGTACGCACAGCGCTCGTTCGAGGACCTCGGCACTCCGTTGGCGGGAGTGACGTTCTGCGTCGTCGACCTCGAAACCACGGGCGGGTCGTCCGAGGACACGATCACCGAAATCGGCGCCATCAAGCTCCGCCGCGGTGAGACCCTCGGCACGTTCCAGACCCTCGTGAACCCCGGCCGGCCTGTCCCGGCGTTCATCCGGCTGCTAACCGGCATCAACGACGGGATGCTCGTCGAGGCGCCCGGTATCGAGTCGGTCCTCCCGTCGTTCCTCGAGTTTGTCGGCGGCACGGTGATAGTTGCCCACAACGCACGATTCGACGTGTCGTTCCTGAACGCCGCGCTCGTCTCCGCGTCCTATCCGCCGCTCGGCAATCGTGTAGTGGACACCGCAGGACTGGCCCGCAAGATCCTCTCGGGAGAGGTACCGAACAACAAGCTCGCTACACTGGCGAGCTATCTCCGTTGTGCACACCGTCCGTGCCACCGCGCCTTCGCAGATGTCCTCGCGACCGCGGACGTGCTCCACAATCTGATCGAGCGTGTTGCCGGGTTCGGCGTCACGACACTCGAGGAATTGCTTGCGATCTCGTCGACCCGCATGGACGGGACGTTCTCGAAGATCGAGATGACACACGACCTGCCGCGGCGACCCGGCATCTACCGATTCGTGGGCGCGACCGGCAAGACGCTGTACGTCGGGAAGGCCACGGACGTGCGGGCGCGCGTGCGTTCGTACTTCTACGGCGATCCCCGAAGCCGGATCCGCGATCTGCTGCGTGAGGCACAGGACGTGATGGCCGAACCCCACGCGAGCCTCCTCGAAGCAGAGGTTGCGGAGGCGCGCGCCATCGCGCGCGAGGCGCCTCCGTACAACCGATCGGGCCGGAGGCGCAGCAACTGGTACCTCAAGGCATCGTTGCGAACGCGCGTCCCCAAGCTATCGCCGGCGCGCTCCCCTAAGGACGACGGCGCCATCTATTTCGGACCTTTCAACTCGCTGCGCGTCGTGCGCGCCCTGCTCGACGCGCTCCGAGATGCAGTTCCGCTCCACCGATGCAGCGATCCGGCGAGGTGTGTCAGTTGCCCTTTCGCCGACCTCGGACGCTGTCCGGGGAACGATAGCGATCTCCACCGATCGACCGTGCGGACCGCGGTTGCCGGCATCGTCTGCGATCCCTCAGGCCTGTTCCTGGCCCTCGAGCGACGGATGAGAACCCTCGCGGAGGCCCATCGCTTCGAGGAGGCTGCCGAAGTGCGGGAACGGGGGGCGCTGCTGGCCCGCGCTGCGTTGCGGTTTGCCGAGACCACCGCCCTCCTCGATGCGAAGGAGTTCGTCATCGCGCACGAAGGTCGCGCGTACCTGATCCGGGAAGGACAGCTGGCCGCCGCGGGCACGGCCGAGGGCGACGTCGTCGCGCGCCTCAGGGCGGCCGCGCGCTGGAATCCAGTCAGAGGGTTCTGGGCTCCTGAGATCCTTGCCGAGGCAAGGGTGATCCTTTCGTGGATCCGCCGCAATGCCTCGGCACTGCGCCTCGTCCATATGAGAGGTACGTGGGCACTGCCGGTCGCCGGGCGACCGTGCGAGCGGTTCCACGCCAGATGATGCGTCAGGCTGCGTTGGACGCCCGCACCAGACGCTCGAGCGCCGCCGTCGCCCCTCCCGAGTCAATTGCTTCGGCAGCTCTTGTCATCCCGGACGTCATTTCTGTGGCATGACCCGCCGCGACCAACCCGGCGGCCGCGTTCAAGACGACGATGTCCCGGCGCGCGCCGGTCTCGCCCCCGAGGACGCCCCGCACCGCCGCAGCGTTCTCGTCGGCACTTCCACCCGAGATTGCGTCGAGCGGAGCCGGTCCTAAGCCGAAGTCCCCGGGGTCGAGCGTCCAGCGTCTGATCTCACCCCCTACCAGCTCTACAACCGCCGACGGACCCGAGGTCGCAAGCTCGTCCAGTCCGCCGTGCCCGTGGAACGCGATGACCCTTTTGCTGCCCAACCGTCCGAGCGCCTCGACCATGAGTTCGAGCATCCTGGGATCGGCTACACCCAGAGCTTGAAACCGGGCTCCCGCGGGGTTCGTCAGGGGGCCGAGGAAATTGAAGACCGTGGCGATCCCGAGCTCCCGCCGGGTTGTAGCGGTGTGCCGCATTGCGGGATGGAACACGGGAGCAAAGCAGAATCCGATGCCGGCCTCGGCGATGCACTCCTCCACTCCGGCGGGAGGGAGGTCGATCTTCACACCCAGGGCTTCGAGAACATCCGCAGATCCGCAGCGCGACGAGGCCGCTCGGTTGCCGTGTTTGGCGACCTTGGCTCCTGCGCCGGCGCAAACGAGCGCGGCAGCCGTAGAGACATTGAAGGTTCCTGCCCGATCGCCACCTGTCCCGCACGTATCGAGTACGTCCTCGCCGGCCTCGACCTTCCCGGCGTACGCACGCATGGTCCGCACAAGCCCGACGATCTCCTCGGCGGTTTCTCCGCGCGACCGCAAGGCAACCACAAATGCCGCAATCTGAGCGGGAGTCGCGGCCCCCTCCATGATCTCTGCCATGGCAGCGGCGGCGGCGCCCTCACCGAGCGGTTTCCCCGCGAGAATGCTCGACAGGGTATGGGGCCAGGAGAATGGCTCCGTCATGAATCCTCCCGAGGACCGAGCAGCCGAGCGAAAGATACCGCGTAGCCGAGCGCGGCCTGCTCCAGTTCGTGCAGATCGATCGTTTCGCGCGCAGTGTGCGCGAGCGTTATGTCTCCGGGGCCACACAAGATGACTTCGGCTCCCGCCTCAAACAGAAAACGCGCGTCGGATGCCCCGCGGAAGCCGACGAGTTCTGTCTCTCGCCCCGTCACCTCGGACATCGACTGCGCAACCGTGCGGACCACCGGCGAATCCTCACCAACCTCGAATGGATTGCTCTTGAAAAGAACCTCGACCTCGGCATCCATATCGGGGAATCTCTTGCGAGCCACCTCCACGGCTTCGTCGATTGTGGCGAGCACAGACTCCTCGGACTCGCCGGGGATCGTGCGGCGATCGACCTCAATCGTGCACGATGCCGGGATCACGTTGACCTTCTCACCGCCCCGTATGGTGCCGACGCTGACCGTCGGTCCACCAAGCACCGGATGAGTTATGTCGGGAAGCGTTTCTTCCAGCCGAAGGACCAGCTCCGCCATGTGGCGCACGGCACTGATCCCACGCTCCGGAGCAGAACCGTGGGCGGCAACCCCATTGGTTGTTATACGAATCCAGCACGCGCCTCGCTGAGCCCGGACGACACGCAAAGAAGTCGGCTCACCCACGATCGCGATGTCCGGCGCGACGATTCCCTGCTCCACCAGGTAGCCGGCACCCTTGAAACCCATGGTCTCCTCGTCCGCCACGAGCTCGAGTTCGAGGGTCCCATGCAGGTCGGCCCCGGCGCGCCGGAGGATCTCCACGGCCTCCAACGCCGCGGCGATCGGCCCCTTTGCGTCGGACGAACCCCGGCCGTGCATCCGGCCGTCGGAGATCGATGCCCCAAACGGGTCGACGGCCCACAGCCGCACGTCCCCGGCGGGGACCACGTCGTAGTGGGAGCAGTAGCCGAGGGTGGGGCCAGCCTCGCCGCTCCAGCGCGCCACGACGCTCGGTCTATCGGCCTCGGCCTCGTGCATGGCGACGTCCAGCCCCAGCGAACGGCAGTACCCCTCGACCAGGCGGGCGACGGCAAGTTCGTTGCCCGGCGGGTTCTCGGAGGCCGTTTGTACGAGTTCGCTGAGACGTCCGACGAGGCGGTCTCTGTCCAGGTGAGCCGCGAAATCCGCCACTGCGGGGGTCAAGGTCTGAGACACTTTCCGGTGTGACTCCCTATCAAGTGTTCCTTCTGATAGTGCTCATCACGTGGCCGTTTGCCATCGTCGGTCTGCTCTTCCTCATGACCCGCCTGGAGAACTACGTCGGACGAATGCACGCCGAAAATCCACGCGAGGCGGGCCTCGAACCGATCGAAGGCAGTCCGGAAGAACGAGAGGTCACGATCGTTTTCGGCGACCAGGTCGTGGGCGAGCCCTCCGTCAACGACGGAGCCGAGGCGGAATCCCGCGATCGGGTCGGCCGGTCCACCAGCTAGTCTCATCGGGGAATCGTATAAGCCGAACCGTCTGCGATGTGTCACGGTATGCGTGACTGGATGCAGACAGTTCGCTCTCCGTCAGACTCGGGCGATGCACTCAATTTCCACGCGTGCACCCAAAGGTAAAGCCGCGACTCCGACAGTTGCGCGCGCGGGGCGAGCGTCCCCGAGGACGTCGGCATATACCTCATTGAACGCCTTGAACTCGCTCATGTCGGTGAGGTAAGCGGTCACCTTGACGACGGAATCGAAGTTTGCCCCGGCGGCGGCAAGAACCGCACCGAGGTTTTGGAGCGCCCCGCGCGTCTGTTCCTCGACTCCCTCCCCGACCAATTCACCCGTTTTGGGATCAAGGGCGACCTGCCCCGAGCAAAAGATGTAGTCGTCGGACGCGACGGCCTGTGAATAGGCACCAACAGCAGCCGGTGCCGCGTCGGTGGCGATGGTCTTGGTGGCCACGTTTCCCTCCTCAGCCTTGGTATCCGACCCCTCTGTCAGGTTACGCTTACGTCCCAACCTGGGAGGGACAGCATTGCAGATAGAGCAACATGGCGGACTGCTGCGCTCCTTTCTCGATGTCTCGCTGCACTTAACCCAAGACCTCGACATCCTTCGTTTCCTCAACGTGGTTGTTGACCGGGCGATGACTCTCACCGGTGCGGCGTACGGAGCCGCCGCGACCGTATCGAATGGCACCCTCGACGATTTCGTGCACCGAGGACTGAAACCCGAAGAAGTGGATGCTCTGCCGCATCCGCCCCGCGGTCACGGACTTCTGGGCGCGGTGATCAGCGGAAGCCAGGTTATTCGCACCGAACGGCTGTCGGATCATCCGGGCTCCATCGGATTTCCCGGCGAGCACGTGCCCATGGAGGCCTTCATGGGAGTGCCCATGGTCCAGAGGAGTGAGGTCATCGGCGCGCTGTGGCTTACGAAGCCGCCTGGGGCAGAGCCGTTTTCCGACAGCGACGAAGAAATCGTGCTCGCGATGACGTCTCTTGCGGCGGTCGGAATATCCAACGCTCGCCTGTTTAAAGCGGAATCTGATCGAGCCGAGCGCAGTCAGACCCTACGAGAGATCACCTCACGAGTCAGGGGTTCGCTCGACGTCGACGACGTCCTCAACCAGACGGCCGAACAGATTGGCCGCGTGACGCGAGCCGACCGCTGCTTCATCCGTCTGATGGGTCCGTCCGACGAGGAACTCGGGCCGATCGGACACG
>OCZV010000063.1_pt1 | contig 39425 bp, 34 predicted proteins | sample 1539051 | NCBI WGS metagenome assembly OCZV01 (sample SAMEA3113581, study PRJEB22503) | soil metagenome
GAGATCTCTAACAGCGGCAGTCCATTACCACGACTGAAGGCCCCCACGCCGTCTCGTACAGCATCGGGGCAGCGATGTTCTAAACCGCTCATTTCCCAAAACCGGAAACGCGCCGACAACCACCAGCCCGGCAACGTAGTTGGCCACGCGTAACCGAGCCGTGGCGATCCTCGTCCTGATGCTGTTCAAGCCGGGTGGGTAGATCGCCGAGCAAGCACCGGACCGCGCCGGAGGGCGTTCCTGTCGCGACGCCGTGCGTCGTTTCCAAAGACGAGGGGTGTAAGCCTAGGATTGGGGATGTGCCTACACGGCAGGACGGTCGGGATCGCTCTCGCGGGGGTGGGGTGGAAGTGTGAGCGAGCCTCGACGTGTCCCGGCGGAGGTTTCTAGTCCGGTCTTCCCGGTCGCGGTTGCCGGGTACGACCGCCGGGCTGTCGATGCCTACGTCGCCCGGGTGAATCGTGTGATCGGGGAGCTCGAGGCGACACGTTCACCGGAGCGTGCGGTTGACCGCGCGCTCGGGCGGGCGGAGGCGAAGAGGAGTCAGGTTCTCGAGGAGGCTCTCGAGACGGCGGTGGAGATCACCGCCGCCGCGCAACGCGAGGCGGATGAGATGAGGGCGGAAGCGGTGGCGATGGTCGTCAACGCCAGCGGCGAAGCGGATCGTAGGAAGGCCGAGGCAGACGGGCACGTCGCGAAGGCGAGGATCGAGGCGGAACGGATTCTGGCCGACGCACGCACGGAAGCGGCGGAGCGGCTTCGGCGGGCAGAGCAAGAGGTTGAGACCTTGCGCAAAGAGTCGGAGACGTGGGCGCGTGCACTCCGCATCGACACGAATCTCATCTGGGGCGAGCGCCGCGACCTGCTCGAGGATCTCCACGAGATGGCGGCGCGACTTCAGCAGGCAGCCTCGCACCCTGCTGCCTCCGCGGGCTCCCAGAGCGGTTCCTCTCCGTGACCATCAAGCCTTTCGTCGCACGGCCTGACGCGTTCGTTGATTTCGGGTCATACTCGGGCCATGGTCAGCGGGGAGTCTCCGGAGTCGGCCAGGAGTGAGAGCGGAGGGCGACCCGCCTCGCCCGACGAGAGCAGCGACTTAACCAGACGGGCAAGCGCGCCCGGCGAGATCGGGCACGTTTCTTTCCCCCTTTCGGTTCGCGGCTACGATCGCGGGGCTGTCGATGCCTACGTGAGCCGCGTCCAGAACCTGCTCGCGGAGCTCGAGGCGACCCGCTCGCCCGAGACAGCGGTCAAGCACGCACTCGAACAGGTTGGCGAACAGACGAAGGGCGTCCTCGAGCAGGCGGGGAAGACGGCCGAACAGATCACCGTCGCCGCCCGCCAGGACGCGGAACAGAGCACCGCCCGCGCGAGACAGGAGGCAGAAGAGATCGTTGCCGACGCGCAAGCGTCGGCGGCCGAGATCCTCGCCCACTCCAAAGCCGAGGCGGAGGGAGCTGTCGCGCACGCAGAGCAAGAGGCTGCCGAACTCCTTAAGCGCTCACGGGACGAGGTCGGCACCTTGCGGGAAGAGGCGGAGGCGCGGATGCGCGAACTCCACGCCGACACGGAGACGATCGAGCATGAGCGCAGTCAACTCGTTGCCGACATCCGTGAGATCGCGACGCGGGTGGAAGAGGTAGCCAGCGCAGCAACCGCTCGCTTCCCGCACCCAGAGACCTCCGAGCAGACGGAGAAAGAGAAGCTCCAATCCCGGACGGCGGGCGAGGCTGCCGCGACCGACGTCACAACGGCGGAGAAGCCAACCGCTCTCAAACCCGCCGGCGCTCGCCCCGGTAGACGAGCCCGTTCACACTAGCCAAGCACTGCCAACGACGGGCTTGCCTGCTGCATTTCGGTGGCTCACAGACGCCTTTGTTCGGCGCGGGCGGCGAAGCCTCGAACGCGAAGGCGATATGTAACTTGCATTCTCCCCGCACGCGTCGTACCCTCGCTCCACGGCTGCGGCGCTCTCGAGAAGCGGGGTTCAACATGACCGAAATCGCCGACCGACTGCCGTCGATCGGCTCGACGGGACAACGGGAGGAGTAGGACTCATGAGCGCGCGATCGGGCCCGCCTCACCCCGTTTCGGGGCCGAGACGCTAGGCTGGGGTTTCTCGCACCTGGGCGGAAGCCTTCAGGGACGGGTGTCGCTTCGGCGGCCTCCTAGTCGGCGTAGCCTGTCGCGGCCGGAGCTGTACGAGGAAGCCCAGCGGCTCGGGATCAGTGGGCGCTCGAGGATGAAGAAGGCCGAATTGGCCGAGGCGATTCGCCGGGCCCAAGTCCCGTGGTGGAATCGCGGCTGCGCGGTCGTCCTCTATTACTTGACGAACGCATACCGGGGTTCTTGGTCGCTCCCGGCTGCGAGTGAGAGGCCGCAGCGAGGCGCGCGGCCCCCGGGTGGAAGCCTCCTCCGGTCAAAAACGCTTCGGCAACTCGTCCCTCGGAGTGGACTCTTCCTGGCCAAGCTGAAACAACGGCGGCTTGAACTCATGGTCCGGCCGAGGATGACCGCGCTCGCCGGGTCGCCCCACGCCGCCCGGGTAGTCTCCTGGGGTCGCACCTTCGTGCTGGCGCTCCTCTCCTACGCGTCGAGCGCATACCGGTCGAGCATGGGGAAGGGGCTGTCCGCCTGGGCGATGCGGGCGACACGTGAGGCGTCGTGGAGGCAGGGCTTCGTGGCGGCGATCCCGTCCTTCTTCATGCGAGCACAGGAGAATCGTGCGTCTCTGCGCACTGGTGGTGCTTTCGCCTTCCTGCGACGACCGAAGCCCGTTCGGGTGGCGGTGCTCTCGGTCGTGACGGTGGCCGCCGGCGCACTCGGACTGATGGCGGCCTACGCGGTGTCGCCGCAGGAGGACTCGGCCGCCCAGGTGCTGGCGACCAACGGCTCCACGCTGCGGATCGCGACCGTCACCGGCCCCGGGGGCACGACTACGGTCGCCGTCACCAAGACGAAGCAAGGAAAGACAAGGCTCGTACCGGTGCGGATCCTCGACACGGTCACTGGCCCGGGAGAGACGGAAATGGTCTCCATAGCCGTAGCCGGCCCGCCCTTAACGGTCACAGACCAGCAGCTGCTGACTCAGATCCAGACGCTCACCAACGAGGTCACGAGCACCCTGTCCCTGACCGAGTCCCAAGTCGTCAACCAGACCGAGACCCAGGTCGTGATCGAGACTCAGCCGGTGACGGTCGTGGTCACGGATGTCGTGACGGAAGAAATTGTCGACTCCCAGGTAGAGACAGTGATCCAAACGGACACCGTCGTCGAGACAGACACGGTCGTTGAGACGGAGACAGTCGTCATCACGGACACGGTCGGCGTGACCGAGACCGTCCAACCTCCGCCTCCCTAAGGCTCGAACGCGAAGAGAAAACGGTCCGGATAGAGATCTCGACAACTGCTTCTAGCTAGATGGCTACAGGGTCGAGCTCATCGAGCGCGGATGAGAGCGCGGATGGGTTTGCGCGCAGGCGCTTCCCGGACGGATACAGGGTCGAGCTGATCGAGGCATAGTCCGTGGAGGCTGCTCGGAAGCTGTGCGTGTGCATTGCGGGCGCGACGGGCTGGACAGGCCGCGCGCTCGTGCCCGCCGTGCTCGACGCGCCCGACCTCGACCTCGTCTCGGCCGTCAGCCGATCGGCCGCGGGTCGCGATCTCGGGGAAGCGCTCGGCGGTGAGGCGCTTGGCCTTCCCATACACGCGACCGTCGCCGAGGCGCTCGACGGCGTCGACGTCCTCGTCGACTACACCTCGGCCACTGCCGTGAGGGAGAACACGATGGCGGCGATCGGCGCGGGAGTAGGCGTCGTCGTCGGAAGCTCGGGTCTGACGGCGACCGATTTCGCCGACATCGATTCGGCGGCCCGCGAACGCTCGGTTGGAGTCGTCGCATCGGGGAACTTCTCGATGACTGCCGCGACGTGCCAGGCGGCGGCCCTCCTTGCCGCCCGTCGCCTCCCGCATTGGAGGTCATCGACTACGCGAGCGAAGCGAAACCCGATGTTCCGAGCGGTACGGCGCTCGAGCTCGCGGAGCGTCTCGCCGAGATTCGCGAGCCCGAGGCGGGTTACCCCATTCGTGATCTCCACGGGCCGAAGGAGGCGCGCGGCGCCACCGTCGCCGGTTCGCTGGTGCACTCGGCGCGGCTCCCGAGCTTCGTCGTCTCCACCGAGATCGTCTTCGCGCGAGCCGGTGAGCGTCTCACCATCCGCCATGACGCAGGGCAAACGGCCGAGCCCTATATCGAGGGAACGCTGCTGGCGGTGCGGGAAGTGCCCGGGCTGGTCGGGCTCACGCGAGGGCTCGATACCCTCTTGCTCGCCGCGGACTAGCCACGTCGACTCGCGAGCGTACTCTTCCTAGAGGGGTATCGCGTTGAGCCAATCGAAGGCGGCTCATCACCAACCGAGCTGGGCGCTCACGTGAGTCGTGGGCGACCATGTGATCGTGTAAACGGCCGGAGACGCGCTGCAGCGGCACCGAGCCGTTGGGAGACCGCGCTCTTTCAGGTCACCCAATTCGAAACGCGCCGGCGGCTCATCGTCGCGGCGCTCCAGCTCGAGAACTCTTGCGCCGCCGCCGGCGAAGCCTGACCACGGTGCCCTCCATGCGGACGAGAGCCTCGCTCCTACGCCTGCGCCGCGCTCTGACCCCTAGCCTGTCCTCGCCGCGATCGGCGCTTTGTCGGCACACGCTTGTTACACCACCTGCGAAAACTTCGAGCAGACGACACAACTAGTCGACTTTCCAAGCCGAAATCGCTCGCAACCGCATTCAGGACAGAGCGGTGGTATCCCGCTCCCGAACCGGCCTCCAGGAAGCTTTGCGGACAACGGCACTTGATTAGAAGCCAGGGGAAGGGGCAGACTATTGACCAGGCGTCCGACAGGAAGGCTCGATGACCGAGAGGAACGGAGCTCCGGCATCTGATTCGCGGTTGCGTGCCACGCGTGCCGTCTTCCTGGCGAGGGGCGCGCTTGGTGGCGGCGCCCTGGCGACCGGCGTTCTCTGGCTGGGAGGCCGGACGGGCCGCGCCGCGTCGGCTCCGTCGCGCGCGCAGGATGAGCGCATCCTCAACTTCGCCCTCGGACTCGAGTACCTACAGGCAGGCTTCTACGCGCACGCCGTCGAGCGGGGCGCGCTCAGCGGGGAGCTCCTGGAGTTCGCGGAGACGGTGGGGGAGCAGGAGCGGGAACACGTGGCGTACCTCCGGGACCGCCTCGGTCCTGCTGCTCGTGAAGAGCCCGAGTTCGACTTCGGCGACCTCGCCGCGGATGCCGATCGCTTTCCTCCGGCGGCCTTCGTCCTCGAGGAGAGTGGCGTGGCAGCGTACATCGGGCAGGGCGCGAACCTCACAGTCGAGGCAGTGCGGGCCGCGGCACCGATCGTGGCAGTCGAGGCGCGCCACGCGGCGTGGATCAGCGATCTGATCGGCCGCGTCCCGGCGCCGAGGGCGGCCGACGCAGCCAGGACAGCAGCGCAAGTGCAGGCCGCCCTCGAGGCGGCCGGGTTCACGTACCCGGGATAGCGAGTGGGAGAAACCGCGAAGACACCCGAAGTGATCACTCCCACCCTCGAAGAGGTGGACCGCGACGGCGCGTTGCTCGAGGCGCTCGACGCCGCGGTTGGTCGAACACGGGCGGAGTTCCTCCGCCGTGCGGCGATGGGGAGCGCAGCCCTGCTGGGCGCCCTGGCCGTGCCAGCGACCGCCGAGGGCGCACGGCCGGGAAAGAAGCGAGATACCGCAATCCTCAACTACGGTCTCGCCTTCGAGTACCTGCAGGCCGGGTTCTACACCGAGGCTGAGCAGCTCGGGACGATCCGGAAGATGGGCCAGGAGCAAGCGCTGTGGGCGCGCACGCTCGGCGCTCACGAGCGCGCGCACGTGCGAATCCTGAAGAAGGTGCTCGGGCGCTCCGCGGTCGGGAAGCCCTTCTTCAACTACCGCGGGGTCACCGAGGATCCCGACCACTTCACGCAGACTGCCGTCGCAATGGAAGACCTGACGGTCGCGCTGCTCTTGGGGCAGGCACCGCGCATCAGCGACCTGGGGGTTCGCGCCGCGCTCTTCTCGCTGCTGACCGTGGAGGCGCGCCACGCCGCCTGGGCGCGGCACATCGTCGGCGTCCGTCCGATCGGCCCGGCGCTCGACCGGCCGAAGACGCTCCAGGGGGTCGATCGGGTCGTGCGCTCGACGCACTTCATCGTCTCGCGCCCGCGGACCTCTGGGAGGGGGGCGCCGCGCTTCACGGGATGAACGGATCCGCGGACCGGCAGAGGCGCGTCCGGCTGCTTCCGGCTCTCGCGGTGACTCTTAGCCTGGTCGTCATCGCGGTAGTCGTCGCCTCCGCCGTTGGCTCGTCCCCGCCCGATCGAGCGACGGCCGCCGCCACGCCGGAGCGCTCCGCGGCCGGTGCTGTCCCCGATCCGGTCGCGCCGGCGTTCGCGCCGCCCCGACCTCGTCCGCTCGCGAGCCAGCGCGGCGTCGCGTGGTACTCGCCCGTTCGGCGCGACGCCCTTGCGCGTGCGGCGCCTGACCCCGCAGCGACGGCTGTCGCGCCGCTCTCGACCCAGACGCCGGAGGGAACCAGGAACATCGTCCTCGTGCTGGGCCGTGCGAAGGGCGCCGACGCAGCCCTCTGGATACGGGTGCGCCTCGCCGGGCTCTCGAGAACCACCGGCTGGGTCCGACGGAGAGCCCTGGGCGGCTACGTCGCCGTCCATACGCGCCTCGTAGTCGATCTCGATCGGCTGACCGCCACGCTCTATCGAGATGGGCGGCCGATCTTCCGGGCGCCTGTCGGAGTGGGCCGTCCGGAATGGCCGACTCCCCGCGGACGCTTCTACATCCGGAACAAGCTGACCCGCTTCGCAAATCCGTTCTACGGACCGCTCGCCTTCGGCACCAGCGCGCGCTCGAGCGTGCTCACGGACTGGCCGGCCGGAGGCTTCGTCGGCATCCACGGCACGAACCGCCCCGACCTCCTTCCCGGCCTCGTCTCCCACGGTTGCGTGCGGCTCAGGAACGAGGACGTCCTCGCGCTCGGGCGGCTCATGCCGGTCGGGACGCCTCTCACGGTCCGATGAGCGGCGCGCGGCCGGCACCGGGACTGCTCATCGCCTTCGCGGGCGCCGCGCTCGTCGTTCTCGCGATGACCGCGCCCGGCGCCGGAGCGCAGCCGGCGCATGAGCCGCGGCTGCCCAAAGAGCTCTGGAAGACTTATCCGCTCGATCCGACGAGAGGAGAGACGGGCGAGCAGTCGACCGGCGGCGGAGGAGTGACGACGACCGGGCCACGAACACCTGCCACGACGACCACCCCGCGTGCCCCGCGCGAGATGCCCCACGCGGATGGAGGCGCCTCTGTCGCCGTACTCCTAGCCGCAGCCCTGGGCGGGCTCGCATGGCTCCTGGCGGTCGGGTTTGTCGTCGTCATCGCGCGCCGTCGTGGCCGGGTTCTCCCGCGTCGCCTCCGCCTCCGGCGAGCGGCCGTCCTGCAGGGCGCGCTTGGAACAGCACGTACCGTCCCGACCCGCGTCGGGCCCCGCCGGCGACGCGCGAATGCTGCGGCCACCGAGCAGCCGCCGCGGCTGAGAGTGCCGCAGCGCCTTAGCTCCGAGGCGGGATCTCTGGTCCCGCTGGCCGAGCCGCCCGCGCGTGAGAAACGCAGCGAGTCCGTCACGCTCAAGAAGGTCTCTGGGGGTGAGGCGCCGCCGCAGAAGCCTCTACCCGGTCTCGCGCCTCCCCCCGCGAAGGAGAAGCGGGTGAGATCGGGTCTTCCTCTCGGAAAGACGGTGCCGCACCCGGCCGAACCGCCGCCCAAAGAGCAGCCCGCTCCTTCAACGCCCGAGCCCGCGCCGCCTGCCACGGCACTACGGCCGTCGTACGCCGCCGGGCGGGTGGAGCCAAGACGACCCACGCGCCGTAGGGCGGGAGCTCGCGGGCGGGTGGAGGAGTGCGAGATCCAGTGGTGGCGAGGCTACGTCATGTCCGACTTCTACGCCTTCGCGCTCCGCCCCGGCGGCCCCACGACCATCCTCGCGAGGTCGCCGTCGTTCCGCTGGGCCCCAACGGACCCGCCGCCCGCCGAAGGGCCGGCGGCAAAGGCGCACGCGGCGCTCGTCGAGCGGCTCGGCGCCGAGGGCTGGGAGTCGGTGGGCACGGGCGACGCCTGGTACCGCACGCAGTTGCGCCGCCGGCTCAAGCCGACGCTGCGCGACTTCGCGAACTCCGCCGGAAGAGGCGCCGGCTAGAGGCGGGCGGGCTCCTGCGCGGGCTGGGTGGCGGGGAGCTCGGCGAGGAGGTCGTCCAGGAGCTTGTCGACGCCGAGAGCGTTGCGGCGCGCTGTCCGGTAGAGGTCGGCGAGCGCCCTGTTCCAGAGGGCGGGCTCCTCCTCAGCAGACCACTCGGATAGGAGCGTCTCCACCTTGGCGCCGTTCGAATTGAAGATGACGAGCTCGTAGGGCGGCTCGCCGTCGCGGTCGCGGCTCCGGATGCCGACCGTTCCGCTGCTTCTCCTGCACACGAACGCAGTCTCCTCCTCCACCGTCCACTCCACCTCACCCAGCATGGTCGCGCCGACCAGCCGCTCGCACAACTCGACGTGACGGGCATAGGGATTGAGCTGCATGTATGGATACTATCTCCGACTATCTCCGACAAGCGCCGTCAGGAACCTCCAGCTCGGCGTCAAGCGAAAACCGAAACGCCCGGAGGTAGGGGGCTTCACGCATTCTGTGACTCCCTAGGCGGGGGATTTTCGCTGAGCGGCGCTGCGACATCGCGCACCGCCTCGATCCACGCGGCAAATGGTCGGCGAGGCCACGACACCGACCCGCTGACCTGAGCTACCAGGAAAGCTCTACGGTTCGAGACCGAGGCGCGCCTCCTCCAAGGCGTTGAGGACGCCGTCGATCACGAGTTCGACCTGCTCGTTCCGCATATGTGGGTACAACGGCAATGTCAGGATTCGGCGGCTGATCCAGTCCGTCACCGGCAGGCGACGGCCAGGCTGAGCCGCGTACTCCGAAAAGCGGTGAATGGGGGGGTAGTGGATGCTCGTCTGAATTCCGCGCTCTTTGAGGAACGATCGCATCGGGGCCTGCAAACCATCTTCCGGTAAGACAACGACCGCCAGGTGGTGGGCCGATGATGCCTCTCTGTCATCCGGTGCAAACGGGATAGTCAGTCCGTTCTTCCCATCGAGCCCCTGCCGGTAGCGGGCGACGATGCGAGCACGAGCTTGGTTTCTGTCATCGAGACGCCGCAACTGCACGAGGCCCATTGCTGCGCGAAGCTCGTCGAGGCGGTAGTTGAATCCCCGTGCAACGACGTCGTAGCTGTGAGCGTGGCCTTGGTGCCGCGCCCACGTCAGCGTCGTCATTCCATGCGAGCGAAGGAGGCGTAGCCCGGCGGCCAAGTCGTCCTCGTCGGTGACGATCATGCCGCCCTCGCCAACGGGTAGGTTCTTGTTCGAGAAGAAGCTGAAGCACCCGGCAAGCCCGAACGAGCCGCACATGCGCCCCCGCCAGCTCGCTCCGGGTGCGTGGGCGGCATCCTCGATGACCTCGAGTCGGTTCCGGCGCGCGATGTCGAGCATGGCGCCGATGTCGCAGGGGTAGCCGCCGTAGTGAAGGACGACGATCGCCCTCGTCGCGGGTCCGATGGCAGCCTCGACATCCGCGGAATCGAGATTCAGGTTGGCCGGCCCGACGGTGTCGCAGAAGATTGGACGTGCGCCTGAATGGGCGATCACGTTGGCAGCCGCGACGAAGTTCAGCGAGGGGACGACGACTTCGTCGCCTGGGCCGCAGCCCGCCGCGAGGAGGGCGAGATGGAGTGCTGCCGTTCCGCTCGACACGGCGATCGCGTGCCGGCAGCCGCATTGCGCTGCGAAGGCCTCCTCGAACTCCTCGACGGTTGGGCCCATGCTCCACCAGCCCGACGAGACGACATCGCTGACGGCGTTGAGAATCTCCTCATCGACGAGCACGTCCGAAAGCGGAACTCTCCACTTAGCCTGGCCGCCCTGGCGGGTGTCGAGTCTCACGGGCGGGGCCTCGATCGAGAATTGACAAGGAAACGCAAGGGTTGACAAGGAATCACACGGAGCCTATCGTCGGTAGTCCTAATAAAGCACCGTTTGAGGGTCCCATGTGGCATCTGCGGAGCATGGTGCAAAGCGAGGCGTCGCGCTTTGCCCAACCATGTTGAAATATCCGGATCGCGGTACGTGGCGCACGGGCGAGCGGCGCACGGGCGAGCGCGCGCGCGGCGCCATGGCCAAGCGGCTCGTCGACATCCTTATTGCCGTCTCGCTGCTCGTGGCGCTGACGCCTCTCGTGCTAATGCTGGCGGTCGCGATCAAGCTCGGTAGTCGAGGATCCGTCTTCTACCGCTGTCGCCGCGCCGGCCTCGGCGGCCGCGAGTTCGCGATGCTCAAGTTTCGAAAGATGCGCCAGGACGCTGCCGGGCCTCCTTTGACGTGCGCGCGCGACGAGCGCTTTACTCCCTTGGGATCCCTCCTGGCGCGGACGAAGCTGGACGAGCTGCCGCAGCTGTGGAATGTGATCCGCGGCGACATGAGCCTCGTCGGCCCGAGGCCTGAAGATCCGAGCTTCATCGCTCTCCACTCACGTGAGTACACCGACATTCTGCGAGCCAGGCCAGGGATCACCGGATTGTCGCAGCTCGCGTTCGCGAGGGAGGACCGCCTCCTCGACGGTCCTGATCCCCTGCGGCGTTACGTTGAACGCCTGCTCCCGCAGAAGGTCGCGATCGATCAGCTGTACGTCGCGCACCGGTCGACGAACATGGATCTGCGCATCCTTGTCTGGACGGTCGTGGCTGTACTGTTCGGAATCGAGGTCTCGGTCGATCGAGGGAGCGCCAAACTCTCCGTTCGGCGGCGGCGTCTCTATGCGGATCCGGCTCCTGCGATGCCCGAAGACGCGAGAACGTGAGCCGGGACGAGAGTCTCCTGAACAAGGAGCTCCACCCGTCTCGCTTGCTCCCTCGGGATGAGGTCGCGGCTATCAAGACCGTCATCCTCGCGGGAGGTAAGGGCACCAGGCTCGCGCCATACACCTCCGTCCTTCCAAAGCCTCTGCTGCCACTTGGCGATCGCGCGATCCTCGAACTCGTGATGCATCAGCTCGCCCGGCAAGGCTTCGTCGACATCACGCTCTCTGTCGGCCATCTCGCGCACCTGATCGAGGCCGTTCTCGGAGACGGGGCCGGCCGTAGCGTCGACATCACCTACGTTCGCGAGGACGTTCCCCTCGGAACCGCTGGATCCCTGCGTCTGATCGAAGGCCTCGAAGACACGTTTCTCGTACTCAACGGCGACCTCGTGACGACGCTCGACTACCGCGACCTCGTCCGCGATCACCAGGCGAGCGGCAATCTCCTCACGATCGCAACGAAGAGGCGCCGCGTGAAGATCGATTACGGCGTGATCGCCGTCGAGGCCGGCGCGGGTGCTCTGCACCGCGTCGTTCGTTACGAAGAGAAGCCGGTGCTCGACCCCATGGTCAGCATGGGCATCTACGTGATGGAGCCGCAGGTCCTCGACTTCATCCCAGAGGGCGGCTACTTCGATTTCCCCGATCTGGTGCAGAAGCTTCTCGACGCCGGCGCGCCGATCGGAGCCTTCGCGTACGACGGCATGTGGCTCGACATCGGCCGTCATGCGGACTACGAGGAGGCGGTCGCGCTGTGGGAGGAGGGGAGGCTCCGCTCGCTCCAAGACGAAGCGGATGCACCGCACCCACCGATGCTCGCGGCCGATCGCAGGTGATGCCGCCCTTCGCCTCGTCGTGAGCGCGGACCGCAGCCCGATTTATGCTCCCCGAGAACTGGCCGCTCGGCAAACCACTTCGGGCCACGGTCGACCGGTCAGTGGTTCCGGCGTGACGGCTTCGTGGCCGGAGGCTCCACCCCCGGTTGTCCCGCTCGCCACGCTGCCTCCGCAGCCTGCTCGCGTCCGAGTCAAGGTGCTGCACGTCGTGACCAGGTTCATCGACGGGGCGGGCGGCAACACACTCCTCTGCGCGCTCGGCGCGGACCGGGCGCGGTACGACGTCTGGGTGGCGGGCAGCCCCGGGGGACACTTGTGGGAGCGAGCCGAGCACCACGGCGTGACGACGGTGAAGGTCGCGCGTCTCCGCGAGGTGGTGTCACCCGTCAATGATCTGCTGGTGCTCTTCGCTCTCGTGCGTCTGATCCGGCGGGAACGCTTCTCGGTAGTGCACACCCATTCGGCCAAGGCGGGGTTCCTGGGCCGGCTAGCGGCCTGGCTGTGCCGCACGCCGGTGATCATCCATACGATCCATAGCTTCCCCGCGCACGATTTCATGAGCCGGCGCCGCCGGCGGTTCTACCTGGCTCTTGAGCGGCTGATCCGCCCGGTGACCGATTGGTTCTTCGCGGTCGCTCCCACAATTGCCCGAGAGGCGGTCGAGATGCGGTTGGCGCCAGCGGGCGCGATCTCGGTGGCACCGTCCGCTGTCGAGCTCGACAACATCCCGAACCCGCCCGACCCCGGCGTCCGAGGCCAGCTAGGCATCGCGGCCGATGTGCCCCTCGTGGGCACGGTCGGCCGGCTTGACTTCCAGAAGGCACCGCTCGACTTCGTCCGTATGGCAGCTCTGGTGGCGACGTCTCACCCGGGCACTCATTTCGTGTGGGTGGGGGAAGGAAAGTTCCGCGACGAGGCACGGGCAGAGGCTCGCCGGCTCGGAGTCGACATGACGTTCACCGGCTTCCGCCCCGACGCCCCCAGCATCGCCGCCTGCTTCGACGTCTACGTCGTTTCCTCCCTCTACGAGGGCCTGGGCCGCGGTCTGATAGAGGCTCTGGCCTCCGGGCGCCCGGTGGTCGCCACCGCCGTAAACGGCGTGGTCGACATCGTCGAGCCGGGCTCGACAGGACTCCTCGCCCCGCCGGCGCAGCCTGAGGCCCTCGCCCACAGCGTGGTCTGGCTACTCGAGCATCCTGAGACGGCACGCCGGATGGGCGAGGCCGGACGGTCGCGGGCGCGCGCGCTTTTCGAGCCCACTTTCATGTGCGCGCTGATAGAAGAGACTTATGCCCGGCTGCTCGGGCTTCCAGAGACGGCGCCGGCGCCGAGTCATCCGCCCTCGAACGGGATCTTGGAGCACCGTCCGGAGCCCACATCGGCTGAAACACGAACGCCACCAAAAGCGCGGCGGTAGTCCGCACGTGTACTGGGCCAGCTTCACCCCTCCCGTGCGGGCACGTGCAGCGGCACGTCGGCTCCAAACCCGCGCTCGTCCGCTTCGCGGCGGTCAGAGGGATAGCCCGAGCTGTGGCGCACCCCTGCCCTGCGGATTGGCACTCGGTTGAGCACGACACCGAGCGCCTGCTCGTCGACGGCGTGCAATGACCACGTAGCGGTCTCGAGTTGATCCCTGAGTGTGGATGCCGGGCGCGTTACGAGAATCATCCCCGACGTCAGCCGCGCCAGAATCGCGGCATCAGTGACCGGCAGGAGCGCTGGCGCGTCCAGAATGACGACGTCAACGCGGTCAGTCAGGATGCCCAGGACCGTGGCGAACCGCTGGGAACTGAGCAGTTCGCTTGGGTTGGGCGGGGGCTGCGAGCCGCTGCCCAGGACCTCTAGAGGAAGGCCGAGGCGCCAGGTCTGTAGCGCGGCCTCGACCGGCAAGTTGTCCACGAGCACGTCGGTCAGTCCCACAGTTGAGGAGAGCCCGAGCACCTCCGCAAGGTTGGGCTGGCGCAGGTCTGAGTCGACGAGAATCACCCTATAGCCCGCCTGTGCGAACGCGACACCGAGGTTGGCAGCGATGAGGGTCTTGCCCTCAGAAGCTACCGCACTCGATATGACCAGGGAGCGGGCGCCGCGATCGACACTTAGGACGCGGATGTTCGTTCGCAGTTGGCGGTACGCCTCGGCTCGGACAGAAAAGGGATCCTCCACAACGATAAGGGGACGCCTGCCGGCATCCGGATCCTCGGCAATGCTGCCGAGGACGGGGGCGGACGCGATCGCCGCGGCGTCGTCCTCGTCCCTGATCCGGTCGTCGAGGACTTCGCGCAGAACCGCCCCCCCGATCCCAAGAGCGAGCCCAAATAGGACGCCGAACGCCAGATAGAAGACCTTCCGTGGAGAGACCGGCTCGGTGGGCAGCTGCGCCTGACTCGTAACACTCACCTTGACCGGCGGGCTCGCCTCACCCGGCCTGGTCTCCAGTGTGTTGAGGAAGCTCGCGAACTGATTACCGACGGCGTCCGCGATCGCCTTGGCCAGCTGCGGTGACTGCTCCTTCACCGTCACATTGATCAGCACGGTGTCGGTGGGCACCGAGGCGCTGACCTCGCCTTGGAGCTTTCGAACGCTCTTGCGCAAACCCAGCTGCGCGATGACGGCCTCGACCACTGGCGGGCTAGACACGAGCTGGGCGTAGGACAGCACCCGTTGCTGCGAGAAGAGCCCCCCTTGGTACGTCTGGCTCAGGTCGGCAGGAGCGCCGCCGGTCGCAACGAACAGCTGGCTCCGTGCGGCGTAGATCGGTGTCCGCGTCCAGGCAAACGCAGCAGCTGCACCGACGCAGACGGCGATGCTGGCGAGGATGAGCAGCCAGTGCGCCCGAAATACCCGGACGTAATGCGCGAGGTCCATGTCAGTTTCTTGGTTGCCGCAGAATCGAGACGAGCAGTGCGCTCTCCCTAGGATAGGCGACGCGCGAGCGGCCGACGCTGGCCCTGGGACGGAAACCGAGCCCGGACGCCGTTCGGGCGCCGCCTCGCTCCTGCTGCGGTAACCCATTGCGGCGGCGCTGAGACAGCACCATCGCGAGGACGTCCCGTGTCGGTCCGGATCGACAGCTAGATCCGTTCGCCGTCAAACCGACGAGAGGACACCATGAGCGGCCTCAGCCGCCCGAGTGACTGTTGTTTACTGCCCGTCGCGAAGACCAACGCCGAAAGTCGAGAGTCATGAGCCGTACCCGATCGTCTCGAGAGCTCGTCGCATCCGACACACTTGGCTCTCCCACGTATCGGTCAATCGAGCTCCCGCTCGCGGTGCTCGCTCTCAGTGACCAGGTGCCCGCGTGCGGGTCCGCTGCGCGCCGCGGTAGTAGCTCACGATCTCGCGCGACGTCAGCGCACCGTCGGTGCGGCGGCCGAGGAAATAGTAGGCGGACGCGTTGTCCATCGCGAACGTGGTCGGGATCAGGCGGTCAACGTACCGGAGCCAGAAGAAGAGCGCCCTCGCGAGCTTGCCGGCGAGCTCCGATCGCAACAGCCCGCGCACGATGTGGTCAACGCTCCAAAGCAGCTGTGTCCCTGGACCGGCGACCGGACCGGAAGCGATCTCCTCGAACGCCCGGAAGAGGTAGCGGTGCCCGCTGCTCGTGAAGCGGATGAAGTCGTATGGACCCGCGTGTACCTGCTGAAGGAAGGGCGTCTCCGCGTAAACGAGCCCACCGGGCCGGAGCACGCGCCGGATCTCCCCAACTACTTCGCGCGGGTCGAGCACGTGCTCCAGGACGGCCTGGATCACCACGGCATCTACACTCTCGTTTGCCAGAGGGATCTGGTGGGCGTCGGCAATGAACTGGGTCAGCGGGCTGCCGTATATGTCGAACCCGACAACCCGTATCCGGCGATCGGTGTAGATCGCTCCCACGCCGTTACCGAGCGTCCCGCCACCGACCACGAGCACCAAAGGCGATGGCCCTGGGAGAAGAGCCAAGAGCAACTCGACGTTCCGCGCGGCCACCTTGTTCGGCGGACTCCACACGGACCGCGCCCATGCCGGCACACGATCGACCGACCACCGGCTTCCCGAATGCGGAGTGTCGGGAGATGTCTGAAGCTCACGCAGCTGAAGGATGCTCCGCTCGAAGTCGACCAATACAGGCCAGTGTCCGAGCACCGGGAAGGCTCCGGGCGTGGAAAAGAGGCACGACGGCGAGCTGCAGCGGAACGTCGCACTCGTCTCGATCACGCCGCACCCGCATCTTGGGCAGGTCAGTAACGATTCAACGCTGGCGAGATCCACTAACCCCATTGCGCCTTTCCCGTTCTCGGTCCACAGCGCGGAACGCCCTCGCCGCCTAGCACTCCGGACCAACCGCGACCCGAGGCGAATGGCGGGCTCACGCGGCTCGTCGGCTACTTCGACGGGCAGTCAATCGATGCGAGGAATCATCCTTTCAGGGACAGTATCCTGGCTTTTGGGAGAGTCTCAAACGAGGGGGCGGCTCGCCAACGCGAGCAAAGAGATTCCCGTGGTTCAACCGTGCCGATGGGACCGCCTCGCCACGATCCCCTGGCGTCATAAGAGCGTCTTTCAACTAGCGAACCGCGAGGAAATGCCAGTACGGAAAATCGTTGGAGACCTTCACGTCCGCGAAGGTGTCCTGGAGCGCCAGGATGTCCCGGCGTGACACCCTCTGCTCCATCCGCGTGAAGAAACGGTCGTACACATCCTGCTCGATCCGCTTCAAGCTCTTGTCGCGGTAGAAGTCATAAAGTGGCACGTGGCTGGCCAGCCCAATGGGCCGGAGCGCCCGCCCCAGCCAGACGAGCGGCTCATAGAGAAGGAGTGCCCCCGCGGCCGACACCAGCCGCCGCGCCACGGGCGACCTGACCCGGTAGAGGACCCGGCGCGCAGCCGTCACCCCAGCCAGTAGGAAGCGGTAGTGGAAGGGACGGTTGTCTAGGGCGTAGTAGAGAAATATGAGCAAGCGCGGCGCGTACCGCCGCAGAGCCCGTACCTCGTCCAGACACGGTGTCGGCAGGTGATGAAGGACGCCCAGGCAGAACAAAAAATCGCAGAAGTCGTCGGCGAAGGGGAGCGCCTTGATGTCCCCCATGAAGAAGAGCGCGTTCCTCGCGTCAAGCAGATTTCGCCTGGCCACGAAGATGGCGTCCGAGAAGTCCACCAACACCAGTTCCTGGCACCGATCCTTCAGAAAATGGCTCCACCGTCCGATGCCGCAACCCAGGTCGCAGACCCGGGCGCGGCGCAAGGCGGAGAGGTCCACCAGGTCGAAGTACAGGCGGAACTCGCCCTCGTGTTCCGGCAGGATTCGGTCATACCTCTTCCACTCCTCGCCGAAGGTGAACTGAATATCGGGAGCGAACGCCCCCCCGATCGCGCCCGTCCCCGCTCGGGACGACACCTCCCGGCGCACCGACGGCGGCTGCCGCTCCGGCTCCAGCAGCACGATGACGTCGTCCAGAACGGGATAGTGCCGGTCCCCCACCCGCACGGCGTCTTTCTCAAGGGCTACTTCCTGAGTCCCGAAAATCCGCTGGAGGGATTCGATCTTGTCCTGATAGTAGGCGGTCACGTGAGCACCGACTGGAAGAGCTCGTCCCACTGCGCCAGTACCCGCTCCTCCCCGTAGTTTGCCTCGACGAAGTCCCGGCCCCGGCGGCCTGCGTCGCGTCGGGCCTCCTCGTCGTCCATGTACTTCTCCAAGCTTTCCCGCCACTCTTCGGTGTCGCGGCAGGCCATGGACAGTCCGGCCCTGGCCATGGCTCGGGAATATGCAGGCGTGGCCGACACGACCGTCGGCACCCCCATGCGCCAGAGGAGCAGCAGCTTGTTTTCTGGCCGCCCGGCCGCGAAGGGATCGTCAAGGGGAATAGGGATCAATGCTAGATCCCCGGCCGCCAGGATCAGCGGGCAGGTTTGCTCGTTCCACTCGTAAAGGCGGACCGGAACGGAAAGGTGCCGGGCCAAGTCCTCCGCCCGCCGGGACCGGTATTTGTCCGCGTATTGCCGGTAGCGCAGGGCGGTCACTAGGTGCAGCCTGAGGTGGCGCCGGGACGCCAAGCCTCGCAGGACGTCCTCGATCTCTCGGAAGAAGACCAGGTTGTGCGGCAGGCCTTCCCAGACCAACTGGAAGACGTCCCCGGCTGCGTAGTCGACCTTCGCCGCTCCGTACATCGAGTGGATGTCCAGGATTATGTGGGCGTTATGACAAAAGGGAAGCACTGTCCGCCGCTGCTCCTCCGTGGAGCAGATCACCGCGTCCGCCCGGCGGCACATCCCCTCCAGGGCCTTCCAGTGGTTCAACTGCAGCCGTCGGCTCTGGCCGGCTACGAACCTCGCCAGGCCCCGCAGGAGCCCCTTGGGGTCCGTACGGGGCACGGAGAGGTATGGGTCCACGAAATCGAAGACCACCTTTCCCCGGGGGTAGTCGGACCAGACGCTCAGATCCCCGCCCTCGGTCACAACGACCAGGTCGTAGGCCTTCGACGGATCGGCGATCTCGTACGGTACGCCCCGACTCTCGGCGTAGTGGCAGAACCGCCTTCGGTCTCCCGGTTGGCTGAAATCGGCGCTCAACGGCGAGTAGCCCACCTTAAGTCTCTTCCAGTCCGTCATAAACCCATCACGGCCATAAACCCATCACGGCCCTGGTCCCGTTCCCAGGCCAGCAGGGACTTACGTGCGCAGCGTCTCGAGGTCCGGCCGCGGGGGAAATAGGGAGTTCGGCGCTGCCTGCGGGAGTGGCGACCCGCCGGCGTCTGGGGAAGGCCCCAGGGAGAGTTAGTCATCCGTCTGAAAGCGAACGGGCGAAATCGACCGGATCCGCGCGATGATCGACTCAAGCCCGATTCGGGCCATTTTTGGCGACGCATACGCCATTCCGAGTTGACCGTGCCTGAGCTCGCAGCGAGCCCGATGTCCCATGCCAGCGGCATCCCGCGCGCTCACGCCCAGGATCCACGGATCCGGTAGCGCCGCGACCGACGAGTCTGCGCAAGAATGAGCATGGTGCTCTCATTCCTCGACGACTGCGAATCGAAGGGTACGTTCCTCGTACAAGGGTGCGTCCTCCGAAACGTTCTCCTAATCTCCTGGGCCGCTGTGCTTGCAGGGGCACGCGACGGCAACACCGCGACAACGCGTGGCTTCCAGCCGGAAGGTAGCGTTGGCGATCGCAGATTCATCGGATTGGGTTGAGACGATGAGCGGTTCCGTCCACATCGTCATCGTCAACTGGAACACCGGCCGCTATCTCAGAGAGTGCCTGGAATCCATCATCAACGCTGAACGCGCTGAAGTCACGATTGCGCGAGTGACGGTCGTAGACAACGCCTCGTCCGACGAATCGGTGAAAGGTCTTGACGATTTTCCGTTGCCGCTCGAGCTCGTTCACAACAGCCGCAACGTCGGCTTCGCGGCAGCCAGCAACCAGGGAGCCGCCGATTCCACAGGCGACTACCTCCTTTTCCTCAACCCCGACACGCGGCTCTTCCCAGACACGCTCGCGACGGTAACGGCCTTCATGGACAGCGAGCAGGCGGCGGACATCGGCATCTGCGGCGTCCAGGTCGTCGACGGCGACGGCGGTCCAGCCATCTCTTGTGCGCGCTTCCCGACGCTGCGGGTGCTCGTCGGCGAGATGACCGGGCTTCACCTCGTCGTGCCGCGCCTCTTCCCGGGCCACCAGCTCACTGCCGCAGAGACTGCGCAGAGCGAGCTCGTCGACCAAGTAATCGGTGCGTTCTACTTCGTGCGGCGCGACCTCTTCGCCCGACTCGGCGGCTTCGACGAACGGTACTTCCTCTACTTCGAGGAGGTCGACTTCGCGCTGCGCGCTCGCTTGCAGGGCGTCCGCTCGTACTTCCTCAAGGAGGCCGAGGTCTTCCATGCCGAGAATGTGAGCTCGAACCAGGTCCGTGGCCCGCGGCTTTACCATTCCCTTCGTAGCAGATTCCTGTTCGCGTACCAACACTGGCCGCCATGGCAAGCGCACGTCCTCTTGGCTCTCACGCTCACGGTAGAGCTGACCGCGCGTCTCACCAAGGCAGCCTTGCACGGGAGTGGGTCCGACATCGCTGCCACTGCACTCGGTTACGGCAATCTGCTCGGCGACCTCCGCAGCTTGCGGTCGACGATTGCCGACGGCCCTCACCCGGATCGTGCGGCAAGCCTACTGGGCTGAGTTATTCGCGCTCTGAGCGGCGTTTGTTGCGTCGCGGCCGTGATCGGTGCTGTGATGTCCCTTGGCGTGCACGGCCGCGTTGCCTGCACCCGAGTCTGTGATAAACATAGCCGTTTCAATGTCCGCAAGTGGGACGACTTAGAGCGGAGTCATTGTCAAGTCTAGACTCCATACGCGACTCGACCCACGGCCTCAGGGATCGACGGTCGCGGTCGCGCCTCCGAGTACCCTCAGCACGTTGATCGCGGATGCGAGATCGCCGAGCGGTTCGATCGATGACGCCCCGCTGCCGCGGCTCTGGAAGGCCCCCGTTTCCCGGCCCGGCGACCTAACCGGGCCGCTCGTCGCGCTCACCGTGGATGTCGAGGATTGGTACCAGTCATGCGTCGACCTCGACGCGCGGATCTCCGAGCGAGTCCTTCGCAATATGGACAGAGTGCTCTCCGTCTTCGACGAGTGCGGAGTGAAAGGCACGTTCTTCGTCCAGGGACGCGTCGCCGAGACGTTCCCGAAGCTGGTCCAATCGCTCGTCGCCGAGGGGCATGAAGTTCAGTCTCATGGATACAGCCACAGACCGCTCTTCTCGCTCGACCAGAAAGGACTTCGCACCGAGCTCGAGCGGGCGCGGAAGACCGTGGAGGACGCCTGCGGGATGCCCGTCACCGCCTTCCGCGCTCAGGATTTCTCGGTGCTCCGCCACAACCTCTGGGCACTGGAGGTAATGGGAGAGATTGGTTTCACGGTCGACTCCTCGATCTTCCCAATGCGCACGCGCCGCTACGGCATCTCGGGCTGGGAGCTTTCTCCTCATTACCTGGCGCTCAGCAGCGGGGACGCCATCCTCGAGGTTCCCGTAGCGATCTGGGAGGTGAGAGGCATGCGGTTCCCGGTGGCAGGCGGTGGGTACTTCCGGATCTTGCCGCAGCGCCTACTCGTGCGCGGGCTGCGTTCCATCGTGGCGAGCGGCCGGCCTGCAGTGATCTACTGCCATCCATACGAGTTCAACCCGGAGGAGCTTTCCGACTTCCGGACTAAGGTCCCGATGAGGGTGCTCCTCTCGCAAGGCTTCGGGCGAGGATCGTTCACGCAGCGCGTGAAGGGGTTGTTGAGCAGGCTTTCGTGCGGTCGCTTTGATGAGGTTCTCGCGGCGTGGGGAGTGACATGAAGCTTGTCTTTTTGACGACGGTCGATCCCATCTACCTGCCCGAGTTCTTCGCGCGTGTTCTCGACACATACGGCGCCCAGACGCAGGCGGTTTACGTCGTTCCCCCGCTGTACAAGGACCAGACCCCGGCCCAGGCGGTCCGTCGGTACTTCCAGACCTTCGGCATCGAAGGCGTGATCGGACTCGTGTGGCGCCTACTGCAGGTGAGGGTCAAGCGGCAATCGATCGAAGCGGTCTGCAAGGAGCGTGGCGTACGAGCCGCCGCGGTTCGGGACGTGAATGCCCCCGAGTTTCTGGAGGAGCTGGGCGACATGCGCCCCGACTTGATCGTCTCCGTCAGTTGCCCTCAGATCTTCAAGAAGACTTTGATCGAGCTTCCTCCTTCGGGCTGCGTGAACATCCACGGATCAATTCTTCCCAACTACCGGGGCATCATGCCCAGCTTTTGGATGCTCGCCAACGGCGAGAGTCGTGCTGGCGTCTCGATCTACTTCGTGAACGAGCGGATCGATGCGGGAGATCTCTGCGGGCAGCGGATTTTCGCCATCGACCCGACCGAGACGCTTGACCAGTTCCTGCGGCGCTCGAAGGCGATTGCCGCGGATCTCCTGCTCGAGACGCTGGACGCGATCGAGCGGGGTGCCGTCACGCGGACTCCACTCGACTTGACGCAGGGCCATCTCCATTCGTGGCCCGACAAGGAGTCCGTCGAGCGCTTTCGTGCCTCCGGGCGACGGCTATGGTAAATGATCCATCGGCGAGGCCCAGCGCGAGGGTTAGCCGCCTGGATCTGGTGCCAACACTTGCAGTGCAGACGCCGCTCCCAGTTCAAGCTAGGTGGCGGTTTTTGACGATGAGCATGAGGCGATAGACATCCTCGCGGGATCCGTGATAAACCTCCCCTGGTGTGCGGCATAGCTGGGTTTACCGGCCAGCAACAAGGAGAAGGGACGCTGGCGGCCATGTCTTCACTTCTCGTCCACCGAGGACCGGACGAGCACGGAGAATATCGATCTGACGATGTTTCGCTCGCCGTGCGGCGGCTCGCGATCATCGACGTCGCCCACGGCCACCAGCCCTACTTCAATGAGCGGGGTGACGTCATCGCCATCTTTAATGGAGAGATATACGGCTTCGCGTCCGTTCGGGCCGAGCTACAGCGGGCGGGTCACAAATTCACCAGCAGTGCAGATGGTGAAGTGATCGTGCACTCATACGAGGAGTACGGTGATGATTTCCTGACTCATCTCGACGGGATGTTTGCCCTCGCTCTGTGGGACGTCCGCCGGAAGCGGTTGGTGCTCGCGCGCGACCGGCTCGGGAAGAAGCCACTCTACGTGGCTGTTCATCACGATGGGCGCGCGCTTAGCTTCGCCTCAGAACTCCAAGCGCTTCTGGCAGATCCTCTCGTCGAGCGCAAGGTAGATGCAACGGCGATCTCGAACTACCTCAAGTTCGGCTACGTCCCGTCGCCGCTCTGCGCCTTCGCGAACGTGAGGAAGGTCACTCCCGGCTCTGCGCTGATCTGGGAGACGGACAGGATCAAAGAGTTCCGCTACTGGACCCTTCACTACGAGCCAAAGCTCCGCGTCGGACCGCAGGAGGCAGCCACCGAGCTCGATCGGAGAGTCGGCAGCGCTGTCCGCGCGCGGCTCATCAGTGATGTGCCGCTCGGGGCGTTCCTCAGCGGTGGGATTGATTCAAGCCTCGTCGTGGCGAACATGGTCGAGGCTGGGTGCCGCCCGGTGAGAACCTTTTCGATTGGGTTCGACGATCCGCGCTACGACGAACGTCGGTACGCCGCGCGAGTCGCGCGGGCGCTTGGGACTGAACACAACGCCGAGCTTATCGCGGGGAAGGACGTCCTCGACGTCCTCACACTGCTCGTCCGCCAGTATGGGGAGCCGTACGCGGACTCCTCTGCAGTTCCAACGTTCTACCTAGCGCGCATGGCCCGACATCATGTGACCGTCGCGCTCACCGGGGACGGGGGTGACGAGCTGCTCGCCGGCTACGAGCGTCACGTCGCAGCTCGGTGGGCGGGCTCATTCGACCGTCTGCCGGCCGCACTCCGCCGGACCGTGATACGAGTCGGCCAAAGCGTAGCCGGCCCAGACAGCGACGAGACGTCCCGGAGACACAAGGCTTACCGGCTGCTCCGATCGCTGGAGCTCCCCGCAGCGGAGCGTTTCGCGGACTGGTCCAGCAACCTGACGGAGGCCGAGCTGGCGCGTCACGTCTCCGCGCTCCCCAGGCTCGAGCTCCCGGAGCCGGACGGTGTCGCGCGCGACCCCCTCGATCGGGCGCTCGCAATGGACGTTGCGCACCACCTGCCGGATGATCTGCTGACAAAGATGGATATTGCGACCATGGCGTGCTCCCTTGAGGCTCGTGCCCCGCTCCTCGACTATCGGCTCGTGGAGTGGGCGGCGCAGTTACCAGTGCGCCTTAAGCAGCGCAGGCTCGAGCGAAAGCGCTTACTTCGGGATGTCCTCGCTCGGCGGCTCCCGCGCGAATGGTTCGAACGACCAAAAATGGGATTTACCGCTCCGACCGGTGCATGGTTACGCGGGGAGCTTCGAGACCTCATGCTCGATACGGTCGTCAGTCCCAATGCCCGCTGCCGCGACTACCTGAACGTCGCCGAGGTCGAGCGGACCGTGCGTGAGCATCTCGGCCTCGTGGCCGACCACAGTCGTGCCCTGTGGACGATCCTGATGCTCGAACTGTGGCACCGTGAGGTGGTCGAGGCGCGCCCAGTGGCGAGCTCCAGTTCCTTGGGCCCGCCGGAGGCCGTCCCGCGCGGCGGCTCGTACCGTGAAGGCTGACCGCACCAGGCCGGTGGTTCGTTTTCGACATTCTCGGAGGCCGAGTGGCCGCGAGGCGGTCCCTGGAGCGGCACGGGAAAGTTGCGTTCGGATCGGTCCAGGGCGCCGAGCAGCCGGCATGGCTTGACCCCCACGAAGCGTGCGGCCCAATCAGCAGCGCGTACTGCGTTGGACTCGTGCGGCCTGCCGTCTATCGGAGAGAAGATCCCGTTCGCGGTGTTCGGAGCCGAATTGGTTCTGGATAAGCGTACGCAGTGCGCCGGGAGCGAGCGGCGCTGAGCTTGGCCTTTGAGTGAAAGGTCCCACCGCCGCCGGTTGCGCCCGTGAGGATCAGCGCAACCAGAGAGAACGACAGCCAGTCCAAACTCCCGACCGACCACGGCCTCTCCGTCGTCCCGACCACGACTATCGTTGCCAGTGTTATCAACACCCCGGGCCGTGCGTTTCCAGATGTCACCAACGCAGCGACCACCATGCTGACGAAGAGGGCAGCGCCAACCCCGCCGGCGACGAACAGAACGTCCAGCCACTGGTTGTGGACCGAATACGCCGCGTCTGCGGGAATCCGACTCGACTGGGTGAGACTAGCCCACTTCTCGGGACCGTAGCCGAACCACGGCGAGTCATGGACATAGGTCGAGGCCACGCGCCAAAGGGCTGGCCTGGCGGTCAGAGCGAATGAGTTCCACTCGTGTTGGATCACGTATACAGAGCCGACAACTGCGCCAGCCAGGACAAGCCCCGCGATCGCGATCCGGCCGGGTGCGGCACGATCCGCGTCGACCCGTGGACGCACGATGAGCAGCGCAATCACGGTAGCAACGGCCGCCACGCTTGCGGTTCGGCTTCCGGTCGCGAGCGTCATTCCGGCGAGGTAAAGGGGGAACAAGATACGCGCGCGGCCACGGAAGCCGAGGTAGGCAAACGGAATCGCAGCCACGAGGGCAAGGCCGAGCAGGTTTGCGTTCGGATAGACGCCGGTGAGTAGTGACCCAAGCACCGTGCACTTGCGCGAGCAGGGGACGAACGCGACGTCGTACCGGAATACCGTCAGAGCGCCGGATACCACAGCGAGCGTGACGCCGAAGATCCCGGCTCCCAGACACGCGCCGCGCCCACGTGGTAAGACAGTCGCGGCCATCAGGCAAACGAGAAGTACGCCAGCGCGGGGCGACAGCAGCGGCCCACCGCGCAAGCCCGAGGCTAATTGCGCGACGGCCCAGAGGAGGATGGCGAGAAGGCCAGCGGTGTGAACCGGCACTCGTTGCGATGTCAATCGCTTGAACAGTAAGAGACCCGCCAGCGCTGCTGCAAGAAGCACCGTCACGTCTAGCGCCTGCTGATACCACCCGGGGAAGATCGCGAAGAGTTCGCCGAAGGCATCCTGCCGTGAGGGCGCACCCCCAGAGATCGCCACGAGAGTGGATGGCAGGCTCACCAGCCACGCAATCCCTAATGTCAGCGCTGCCGAGGCGTCTAGGTCGCCTGCGGCGCGCGCCCGTCTGACCGCTGGAACCAATAGTCCGAGCGCGACCAAAGCAGCGCCGGCCGTGACACTCGTGACGGCGATCTGGGACACGCTACCTCCTGGAGAACGCCTCACATCTTCGCATTTGCCTGGGGGAGTCAGGCAAGCGACGCAGGATGGTCTCCGCTTGCCCCTCCCGCAGGCAGATCCAAGCGCAGCCAATGTCGAGTCTCCATGAGCCTAACCCCGACATCACGGGTGATCGTATCCTGGCGCTCGAGCCCCGAAGAACATCATGCCACCAGCCACCCGGCCAGTAGACTGTCTTCGCCTCCTCGCAGCAGCGGAGGTGGGCTACCAGGGTCGGAGGCTGGGCGTTGCGAGCCGTCCTGGAGATCGGCGGGTCATGGATAAGACGACCGAAGACCCAAAGCGAGTCTTAATCATTTGCCAGCTGGACGAGTATGCCAACGGGTTGGTACCGGTTGAGATCGAGCGCTTTTTGCGGGTACGGGGCCACAAGGTGCGCCTCGCCAACACCCACTACTTGGGCAGAGCATCAGATGCGCCAGGATCTCTTCGAACCAAACTTCCTCCCTTAGAGCTCAAACGCTTTGCTCTGTATGCGGTCGAGGCCGCATCCGTGCTGTTCACGCGTCGTTGGAACTTCGGGCGACATCGTCTTTCGTACCATATGCTTGTCGCGGATTGGCGCCTGAGACGCCGTATCCTCGGCTCTTCGCTGCCTCTCGATGATTTCGACTTGATAATTTGCGTGCACCCTCAAGACGCGGGGGTGCTGACGGTCAGCACATCTGCTTGCACATTGTATGCCTGTCCCACGCCTTGGGCCGACGAGTTGTATTTCGAGGACAGGCTGACGAAGCGGCAACACCAGAAACTTCGGCGCCTAGAGACAGAACTCTTTGAAAGCGTAGATCGTCTCGCCTTCTGGTGGGAATCCTACGCGCGCTACGCCCTTGATTACTACGGAATCAGTGGTCGCAATCTCATGACATTGAACATCGGCTGTAATCCTGTCGCTCAGCGTGCCAACTTTGGCAATCCTCCACGAGTCGTATACCTCGGCTCGCTCAGCTCAAAATTTGTCGATCTTCCATTACTTGCGCGCCTGGCGAAGGTATATCCCCACATCGACGTCTATGGAGGACCCGCGCCAGACCCGGCTCTCGAATTGAACTATCTAGGCTGGGCACCGCCTAGCGTCCTCAAGCAGTACCAGATCGGGCTCATAACGTGCACGCAGGACCAGCTACGTCGGAACGGGTTCTCAGCAAAACACTTGGAGTACCTCGCCTACGGGCTGCCGGTTCTTGTACCGGTGTGGCGACGGCACATCGACCTCCTGCGTGGATCGGTTCCGTACGATGAGCGCACGTTCGCTTCAGTAATAGGCACTCTGGGCAATGAAGAGGAGTGGCGGCGAGTCAGTGACGAGGCCTATGCGCAGGCCCAGCGGCTAACGTGGAACAAAACACTCCGTCCCTTGAACGCTTTGCTATAGCCGTCCTGCCGGGCGTTCGAAATCGCGTGGCATGACTAGCGCCGAGGCTTGGCGGAGACCCGCGGCGAAAATGGCGAGCCCGGCGAGCGCGGGCAACCCAGTAAGCGCGAGTGCGAAGAATCCATGGAGGCTTGTCTGCACTATGGCTATCTCACCGGTGATGGTTACGCCAACAGCCACCGCCGCGAAGCGCCACCAACGCCTTCCCGGTACGATCATAGGAAGCTGCTCTGTGCGGCGACAGAGAACCACAAAATACACTGAGGCTATGAGTGCAGTGATCGCAGTGGCGGTCACCACTCCAACCACGCCGGCCACAAGGGCCAAAGGGATCGTGAGTACGGCGTTGCCAACCGTCCAGACGAGCGCGTAGCGGGTTTCGAGTCCGGGGCGACCGACGGCACGCGCGTAACAGGTCCGCACCCCGGTGAGGCCGACGTGCACCACATAACCCGCGAGCAGAATCGTCGCCACAACCCCACTCAGAACGTAGCCGTCGCCGAGCCAGACAGGCACGCTGAACCCGATCGCTGCAACGGCAACCGTCCCGTACGCGAGCACAGCCGGTAACCATCTGCGTTCCAAGCGCTCAAATTCCGCGGCTGTTGCCTCTCGCCCCCCACTGCGGAAGGTCGTCGCTAGGCGCGTTAGCAGCGGGGCGAACGCGTACAACGGAAGGCTGCGCGCGGCAGTTGCCGCCTGCATGCCGATGCTGTAAAGCCCTACATATCGGATCGGCAGCACGGCTGCAATGACGAAGGCGTCCATCTGGACGGTGACGAACCCCGTGAGAGCGGTGAGCTGCATCCAAGAGGCATAGCTGCGAAACTCGCGCATGGTGGCGCGGGATGGCAGGAGCGGCCGCCGGATCGACACGTTTCTCGCGGCAAAGAGCAAGCTTGCGCCCACTAGGACCACGTAGCGCACGCCGGTTGCGACCATTAGGGCGCGCAAATGAGCGCCTGGCTGCACGAGGACGATGACGGCGACCGCGAAGGTCCCAGACGACGCCCACATCGCGGCGGCCAGCGCCCGAAACTGGCCGTTGCCCTGAAGCAACGCCGACGTCGAGGCAGCCATGAGGGCGAGCGCCGTTAGGGGTGGGAGCCAGCGAAGCACAACGACTGCTTCGCCGTTGAGCCGCTCGGGAACGTCGAGCAGACCCGCGATAGCCGGCGCAATCGGCAACACCGCCAACGTCAGCCCAACCCCGAGCAGGAGGAAGAAAAGGAACGAGCCCAGCAACAGGCGGCCGGTGTCCGCTCGATCGGCGCGCGCGGCGTAGACGGCGAAGAACCGGGCGAGGGAAGCAGACACCCCGCCATCCAAGGCGGTCAACGTGGCTAGGATCACGAGTGCGAGCGACCAGATGCCAAACCGATCGAGACCGAGGCGGCTCAGGAGAAGCGGCGTAAGCGCGAAGGCGACGACGAGCGGGGCAAGTTGCGCAAGCCCGTTAAAGCCAACACGCATGGCGAGCCCCGACGGAGGTGCAACGAGACGTCCCAGCGTGCGCGAAGATCTCGTCATCCCAGCCATGCCCGGACTGTAGAGCAGCTGGTCGGGGGCCGACCAGCAGCTCCGGCGGTGGAACTCCCCCTGAAGCAAATCGCCGGAGAAACCGCTGAGCGACGCCTGCGAGTGGTCGGGCAGGTGACGTCAGGCGGCCGTGGCACGGGCAACGCCTGCGGGGTTATTGAAGCCTCTTCGCCTGCGCGGACCTTTGACTCGCCGGCGCGCCCCGGTATTCATCCAGACAGCGGGACGCGGGTGATGTGAAGCTACGCTCGTAAGACGCGATTGTGGCCAGGTGGTGGTGGGTGGCAACCCACCAACCCTCGTCTCCGAGCTACGGCATCTCGATGAGCGAAGGCGAGACCCAGGCTTAGACGCGAACGTTTGTCCTCGCGAGCCGCCTCAGCATGAGCCGTTGGCGAATGAGATCTGAAAGGCCCGGATACGTATAGTAGTTGGAGTCAGCTCCGGAACGGTCGATCGGCCGGGCCGTCCCCGCATCGAGCTCGCCAAGAAGTCTCTCGACACCCGGAAGGCTGTCGGCAATCGCCTTGTGGCCGAGGTACACGTGGTGATCGTGGAAGGGATCGACATCCGTCACGCGCCCCTGGACGAAGACCTCACCGGCATCGTACGACTCGTTCATCCGGAGCAGCGTGTACCCGATTCGCTCGAAATCACCATTCGCGACCGCCCAGAACGGCGAGTAGAGGCCCCGATATTCGGGCGTGATTCCTTCGTGCCACAGGAAAACTCCATGCTTGAACAGGCCGCGCAACTCCGCACCGAAGTAGTTATTGAGGCACATCGCGAACGCAACGTCGGGCTCTCGTTCGCGCAACCAGGCGAGTGTCTTCGGCGAGTTCAGGTCGCAGTCTGCGATCGACTCGCCGCTCCAGCTGGGGCCTCCGTATACGGGGCCTCCGTGCGCGCGCCGGTAGGGGATGATCACCCGCTCCCGAAGCTGGCGCGACTCACGCTCCGGCAGACGGGCTGCGTGGTAATAGAGGAAGAACGCGATCTCATCGATCGTCTTGCGTAGGCCCCATCGCCGCAGCCGCGTGCGGGCAAACTCCAATGCTCCCCTGAAGGACTTACGCTCTTTCTCGGGATCGATCCAGATCACACCGACGAGCTCGGTTCTCTCCGCGAGCCAATCCACTAGAAGCTCGCAGAACCCGTTTTTCGAGCCGATGAAGACGGCCTTGAGCAAGTCAGGCACAGGGATGATTGTGCTGAATAGCCACAACTATACGGGTACCTCGACCCATCTGATCGGTAGAACCATGAGGTACGGCCCGACAGTTCTCCGGCGGTACGGGTCACTCCATGCGGCTGCGGCCGGAGAATTCGTGCCGCGAATTGGCCGCCTGGAGCAAGGTAGGCTCAAGGGATGCCCGACGACGGCCGACGGGGTAAGCGGCAACAAGTCGCAGGGTGGCGGCAGGTGTGGCGTGCCGCAGGGTACGGGCCCTCGCTTGCGCTCCCCCTGTTAGGAGCATCCCTCCTCACCCTCGCGCTGCTGTCTCTCCGGATCCGCGAGCACCGCCCGCCCTCATGGGACAGCCAAGGACTCCGCTTGCTCGCACAGCATCCCCACCGGGAGCCTTTGCACTCGACGCTGGACGTCTTCGCGCGCGTCGGTAGCGAGTATCGCGGCCTTGTGCTCGCAGGCCTTCTTGTGCTCGGCCTGGTCGTCCTACGGCGGATGCGGGCGGCGCTCCTCTGCACTCTTGTTGTCGGAACCTCGCTCGCGACGGTGATGGCGCTCAAGCCTGCATTCCACCGGCCGCCCCTAATCGCTAGCAACGAAGGGTACTTCCCGAGCGGACACGCCGCGGGCTCGTTGGCCGTGGGCGCCGTACTCGTGCTCCTCGCCTGGCCGACCCGCTGGCGCTGGCCGGTACTCGCAGTGACCCCTGTCTCGCTCGCCCTCTACGGCGCGGCGCTCGTCTACTCCCGCTCGCACTACCCCTCGGACGTCGTCGGCGGCTGGTGCATCGCTCTGGTCTGGACCTGCGGGTTCGCCCTGCTGGTCTCGAAAGGCGACCGTCGCACGGGTCACGAGCTGAGCTTGGTCCGGGAAGGCCCACGTCTAGGTCATCGCCAGGACGACGAGGAGCTCGCGCCAGGTACCGGAGCGATTCCGCTCCGAGAAGAGTGAGCTGCTGCTCGATGGAAGGCGCACCTCGCGGACGCCGAGGTGCTTGTCCAGCCAACGAAGGCTCGGGGATCCGGGGACGGCTAGCCCCGAGCGAGATCGAGGCTCGCTGGCCGTTCCCCTCGACCCTCTAATCAGACAGCTCGTTGCGGCCTACGCGCGCTTTGCCCTCGCCGAGCCACCGGTGGTGACACGGAACCGCTTGCCACTTGCGCTCGTGCCGGAGGGTGCCGTCACGCGGATCGTGCCGCTGGTCGCGCCGCTCGGCACCGTCGCTGTGATCTGCGAGCCTGAATTGACGTTGAACGGGGCCGAGGTGCCGTTGAAGGCGACCACGGTCGCACCAGTGAAATTCGCGCCGGTGATCGTCACGCTTGTCCCAACCGGGCCGCTCGTCGGCGTGAAGGAGCTGAGCGTCGGCGCCGCCGTCGGCACCGTGACCGTGAAGTTGGTCGAAGTGCTCGCCGTGCCGCCGGGCGTCGTGACGCTTCCTAGCCCTCACCGGCCGACGGTCTTTGATCTGGTGTTCGACGCTCGGGAGCCGTACGAGGTCGAGGCCGAAGCCTAGAAGAGCGACTCGACATCACGGACGCGGTCGCGCCTCGGGTCCACGTGGGCGCGATCCCGCCCGAACCCGCCCACGACACGGTCGCCCGTGCGGTCCCGGGAGAAGAGCGTGTCGCGCCCGGCCTCACCGGCAAGTTTGTCCGCTCCTTTCCCGCCGACGAGGACGTCCTCGCCTGCGCGCCCGAAGATGCCATCGTTGCCTGGTCCGCCGAGGAGCGAGTCCTTCCATGGGCTCCCGACGAGCCGGTCGGCTCCGGGCCCGCCGTCGAGCCACTCGCGCCCGGCCCGGAGGACGGTGCCGAGGTCGTCGTAAGCGACTCTGCCCACGACGACCGCGCCGGAGAGCGATTCCGCGTACACCCGGTCTTTCCCTGAGCCGCCGACGAGCTTGTCCTTCCCTGGACCGCCGACGAGGACGTCGTCGCCTGAGCCCCCGTTGAGCGTGTCGTCGCCTCCGTCGCCGTAGAGGGCGTCGTTGCCCTCCTTGCCCGAGATCTTGTCATTCCCGCCGAGACCACAGACAACATCGTTGCCCGGAGTCCCGACCAGGGTGTCGTCGCCCTCGGTGCCCACAACCGTGCAGCCACGCGCGGACCCGTCGTCGACGACCACGGTGAAGTTGGTCGCGCTCTTCGCCGTTCCGCCGGGCGTCGTGACGCGGATCGAACCGCTGGTCGCGCCGCTCGGCACCGTCGCTGTGATCTGCGAGCCTGAATTGACGTTGAACGGGGCCGAGGTGCCGTTGAAGGCGACCACGGTCGCACCAGTGAAATTCGCGCCGGTGATCGTCACGCTTGTCCCAACCGGGCCGCTCGTCGGCGTGAAGGAGCTGAGCGTCGGTGCTGCCGGCTGACCACAGTCGTAGGGGTTGATTCGGGCCTCGACGACGCCACCGGAATAACCGTTCCCCGACACGCTGACGCTGCACGACTCCCACACGGCCGCCAACGCCATGTTCGGCCCGCTCAGGGGGATGGTGTTCCCCGTGACTGTCAGGCCGTCGATACGCACGAAATCCATCGCGACACTGCCGGCGGAGTAGTAGCCGGTGTCACTGACGTTGCCGGTTATGTTGAAACCCGAGTATCGGCGGCCCGTCGGCGCCAGGGCAGCCAGATACATCCCTCGTCCGACCACCGTGTTGTAGCTCACCGTCACGTTATCGACAGGGCCATCGCCGAGGGCGGCGAACACGGACGCTGAAACCGTGCCGACCTGGTTGCGCGTCAAGGTGATGTTGTCTGCGCCCGAGTTCGCGTTGTCCGGCTCGATGTCGAAGGCGTTCAGACCGATCTCGCTGAAACGGCTCGTCTCGACGAGTACGTTGCGACCAGCGGCGACCAGCACGCCATTCCGGCCGGCCCCGGTGCAGACGCTGTCGTGGACATGGACGTCGCTAGACCACGATCCACTTCCGTCCGCGGGCCGGCCGACCAAAATGCAATCGCCGTACGTCGAGGCGATGCTGACGTGGTCGATCTCGACTGCGGTCGTCCCTCGTAAGTCGACGCCGTGCTGGCCCTGGAAGCTTGAGACGAAGGAACCGGGCGTAGGATTCGCTCCACGGATCGTCATGTTCCGCAAGGCGATATGCGATCCGCCGTTGAAGCGCCACTGAGAACGCCAGGAGACAGCGTTGTTGGTCGTGGCCTTGAACGTCGCGCCATGACCCTGGATGTCCAGGCCAGTGCGATTGGTTACGTCGAGTGTTCCCTCGATGCGGTAGCAAGCACCGCTCGTAAAGGAGATGATTGAATTGTCAGGCACCGATGCAATCCAAGTCAACAGAGGCTGAGTGACGTCGACGGAGCAGTCGCGCACGATGCTTTCGGGGACTTGGTAGGTCGAGGCGCTTCTGGCCACCTGCGCGCCGAGGGTTGCCGCGATCAGCGCGCTGAGGCCAAGAGCGCTCAAAGGCGTGGGGAAGTGGAGGCTGCGGCGCCTCGCGAACCGGTGCGGCGGCCAGTCCAGCACGGCTTCCTCTTCCGTCGGGCGGTCACCGCCGATCCTTGACCTTTATCCCTCGAATGGGGGGCGCAGTGGACTAGAGCGAATCGGGCGAGCTCGAGCCCCCTGTGCCCGCGTCATGCTCCCTTCGTCACTGCGAAAAGTCGCCGCGCTCCCTAGCGAACGCGGTCTATCCGGGCGCTAGCCGCCCACTACGGGTTGACTAGGATGTGACAGCCTGTCCTCGGCTTCCTCTCCCCTTTCCGGGTCTTTCTACGAGGAGTCTCATGGTTCCAGAGACAGCGAAGGAATCGTTCTGGCAGGATCGCTTGACCCTCGTCACCGGGGGCTGCGGGTTCATCGGCTCACATCTGGTCAGCGCCCTTCTCGAGCGAGGCGCATACGTACGCGTGCTCGACTCCTATAACTCGACGGCCCATCGTGGGTCCCTCGAGGGCGTGCAGCATCCAAGGCTCAAGGTGCATCTCGGGGACGTCGCCGATCCCCACTTCACACGCTGCCTAGCTGACGGCGTCGACACAATCTTCCACCTAGCGGCGTTGATCGGAATCCCTTACTCCTACCTGGCGCCAGCGCACTACGTGCACGTGAACGTCACCGGCGCGATCGCCGTCCTGGAGGCGGCGCGACGAGAATCGGTTCGACGCGTTATCCACACCTCGACTTCGGAAACGTATGGGTCTGCTCAGTTCCAGCCGATGGACGAGTCCCATCCACTCGTTGCGCAGTCTCCTTACGCCGCGACGAAGATCGCCGCCGACCAACTCGCGGGGAGCTACCATCGTTCGTTCGACGTTCCGGTCGCCGTGCTCCGGCCGTTCAACACCTTTGGTCCTCGTCAGTCGTTGCGGGCCGTACTTCCGAGTTTGATGAGCCAAGCAGTCTTCGCAGAGGAGATCGTCGTCGGCGCCCTCGACCCGGTCCGAGACATGACCTACGTCTCCGACACGGTCGAAGCGTTCCTCGAGCTCGCAGCTGCGGAGAGCATCGAGGGGGAGGTGTACAACGTCGGGTCAGGGATCGGCAGATCGATCAGAGAGATGCTCCAGCTCGTGCAGGAGGTCGCCGGTGTAGACAAGCCCGTACGACAGGCGTCGGAGCGATTTCGACCGGAAAAGAGCGAGGTCGCGGCTCTCGTCTGCGATTACGGCAAGGCGCGAGCGACCTTCGGCTACGAGCCGTCGATCTCGTTTGAAGATGGGCTCGAACGGCTCCGTGACTATCTCATCGAGCACTCCCTCGTCGAACCGGCGCGTTATCACATCTGATCAGCGCGCGCCGCCATCCGGCAGCAGCACCATCTGTGTCGATGAGTCCTGCACCCGCTCAGAGCATCCCTTCACGCGAGGGCAAAGTCCTCGAGCTGATGGCGAAAGGACGCCCGGTCAGGCGTTTCGCGGAGCGCCTGGTGATCACGCTCCGCGCGGTCAGAAGCGCGTCTTCAGCATCTTCAGCAACCTCATCTTCCAGCCACGTCTGACGACCACCGAACGCCCCTTCGCCGTCCTCGCCTTCCTCCGCTCGGAACGGGGTCTAAAGCAGTCGCGGCGGATTGGCGCACAGACTGGCGCGCGGCACCAAAACCCTACGACCCGGACCCAGTTGGTTGTCTTGACGGACAGCACCCAACACGCCAGAAATGAGGCAGCCCAAGATCCCGAGCGCAGGCACGCCCAGAAATGGCAAGACGGCCGCTAGCCTTGACGCAGGAACGGTCATTGGGCGACGAGGTCGACATCCGGGTTTCAAAGCTAGGCGAGAAGATGGGCGACAACCTTCATCGTCCCGACCTCCGTGGCCGCGTCTCGCGGCTAGGCAGCGGCGTCGGTCGACCTCAACACACATCACGGACGCGGGCGGGTCGACTCGCGTCCGTCGACGAGGAACTTCGCCCGTTCAACTCGGACGCGAACGGCTCATTGGCAGCGCCTCGACGCGGACGAGAACGAGGCCCGGCGTGTGGAGCAGTTTCAGGAACGGCCGGCGTCCGACATCTACAGGAGACGCAGTTCCTGCCCATGAACAACGGCGTGTGACTATGTCTATGCCCCACGGCTCCATGAGGCAGGAACGAGGACGCGCTCGAGCTCGGACGGCTCAAGCTGGGCGGGCCGCCCCTTGTCGGCTGAGCGACGCGCGGCAGGCTCATCGGCTTGCGGTCGCCGGCGGCTCGGCACTCATCGTCCTCGCGCTGACCGCGCCGGCGGCGGGATCGCCGGGGGGGCAGGAGACGCGGCTGCCCACGCGGGAGCCGCGGCTGCCCACGCAGCTTTTGAAGACCTTTCCCCTGGATCCCGTGAGCGGAAGGGCAGGCGATCCGTCGTTTGGCACTCGAGGGGCGAGGACGATTCGGTCACGACCTCGCGCTGCCACGACCACGGCACCGCGGGGAGAGACGCCCAGTGCCGACGCGGGCGCCTCGGGCATCGTGCCGCTCGCGGCAGCGATGGGCGGGCTCGCGTCGCTTCTCGCGGTCGGCGGTGCCGTCCTCATCGCGCGCCGCCGGAGCGGACTTCTCCTGCGGCGGCACCGTCTTCGGCCCGCACCGATCTTCCGGAGATCACCCGAAGCGGCGTCTTCCGACACCGGTCCCGTCGACGGGCCGCCTCGGAGAATCGGGGGCGGCGCGGACAGGGTGCGGCCGCCGCGGGCGAGAATGCATGGCCTTCTCTCCGAGACCGGGTCTCTTATCCCGCTGGAGCGCATAGCGTGGGAGCGCCGCACCGAACCCACCGGCTCAAAGACGGTCTCTCGCGGCGAGACCTCGCCGCGGCAGAAGCTGCGGCCTGGTCTCGCGCCACCGGCCACGAAAGAGCGCCAGGTGAGATCAGGTCTTCCTCCTTGGAAGAGCGCGCCTCGCCCGGCGGACCGGCCACCCGATAAGCCGTCGGCGGCGATTCCGTCCACGCCCGACTCCTCGCCGATTCCACCTCCAAGTGACCCCGCGCCGCTCGCCGCCGCCCCCCAGCCCTTGAACAGCCCTCAGCGAGCGGAGCCGAGACGTCGGGCGGGCCGCACGGGGGGAACGCGCGTACGTGCCGGGGAATGCGAGATCGAGTGGAGGCGAGGCCACCTTAGGTCCGACTTCTACGCTTTCGCACTCAGGCCCGGGGGTACGACTACCGTCGTCGCGAGGTCGCCTTCGTTTCCTTGGCAGAGCGACGACCCGCCGCCTTCTGAGGGGCCGGCGGCCGCGGCACACGCGGCGCTCGTCGCTCGACTCGGTGCAGAGGGGTGGGAATTGGTGAGTTCCGGCAACCCCTGGTACCGCATCCGACTGCGCCGCCGGCTCAAGCCGACGCTGCGCGACTTCGCGGACTCCGGCGGACTAGGAAGCCGTTAGGGGCGGGTAGGATCTGCGCACGGGCTGGCGTCATGTCGGCCACGAGTTCGTCCTGGCCCGGATGCGCCCGCCCGTAACTGAGGAGCGCCTCGTGGCCGGTGTATGGAAGCCGCGAAGTCGCTTCTCTATTGGTCGCCCTCAATGTCCCTCGCCGAGGGTCTTCGGCAGACAATCGGGTCGTTCGCAATCTCAAGGGACGCTTGCAAGCCCTCGGTCTACAACGTCTTAGGCGCGGATGTCTTTGACACCGCTGTCTCGTCGAGAGTGGAGCCCTTCACTTACTAAGCGGCGATCCGACTACAGGTCGAGCTCACCCGAGGATGCCGCGCCCTGCCGGAGCACCCGTCGGGCCGCGGAAGGAGACCTCGAATCGCCGGAGGGCATCAAGCACGCGCCACCGATACACCGCTATGGTCTTCTCGGTTCCGTCAGGCCGGTCGGGCGCCGCGCTTACCGCGGGAGTAGCTCCGGAACCGTTGTCCTCTGCATTCCCGGCACCGCTGGCTCACGCGGTGAAGCGCGGGTACAGCGCCCGGACCTCGTCGACGTAGGACGCGAGCCGTTCGGCTAGCTGGGCGTCATGGATTTCGAGCACGTCCTCCGCGTTCTGCTCGCCCGAGCGCGAGAGGTTGAAGCTGCCCGAGAAAACGACGCCGTCGGCGATGGTCACCTTCGCGTGCATGAAGTCGTGCGGCGTTCCTTCGGGCTCCCACGGCGTCGACGGTTTCCCCGAGAACGGCGCGGCGAGGGCCCGCTCCAGCAGGGGGAGCTTCCACGAGATGTTCCCGTTCTCGCCCCACTGGTGGATGACGCCGCGTACCTGTGAGCCGTCGACGCAGCCCGCGATGTCGAGCTTCCCCTCGGAGGCGAGCTGGGCAAGCGTCGCGAGAACCGGTGCGGCGGTGATGACTGGCGAGCAGATCCGCACGCGGTGACGCGCCCGGGCGATGTGCTTCGCGATTCGGGCGGAGAGCGCCTCGCCATAGCCGGGCGTGAACCAGGCGCGGACGGCCGTCCCGTTCACAGACAGCGGCGCGGGCTCGACGAAGCCGCTCCGCTCGACACTCCGCGTCGTCCAGAGCTGCTCGAAATCGGCCGTGTAGCGGTTCGCCAGCTCGGGCGAGTGCACCGTTGCGATCACGTTCTCCTGGATCGAGAAGGAATCGTCGGTCCAGTTCATCGAGCCGCTCCACACCGCCTCGTGGTCACGGATCGCGTACTTGTGGTGCATTAGGTCGGGGACGCCGGCGATCGGCTGAGCGGGGACTCCGAGTGCGGCGATCAGCTGCGCGTCCGGCTCTGGGGGCGGCGGAACGGGGATGGGGTTGCGATGGTCGACGTTGTAGACGAATCGCACGCGGACGCCGCGGGCCGCCGCCTCGCGGATCGCGCCGCCAACAATCGATCCTGTCTCGGGCTTCAGGTGGAAGTCGTAGTGCGCGAGGTCGAGAGACCGTTCGGCCTTGGCGACGAACTCGGCGATCCAACCGGCGACGTCCTCGGCCCGCTGGCCGCCGTCGTGAAGGGTTCGTACATCGATCATGACTGCCACAACGGCCGCGCGACCTGACGAGAGGCCATCGCGGACCTTGGCGACAAGACACCGTATCCGCGTCTCGGCTGTGCCAAACGGGCCTAGTCAGAGGAGATGATCGGCATCGCCTTCAAGCTGGGCGCCGACAGCCTAAGGAGCTCGGAACGGGTTTCGGGGGCTACGAGCGGGCCGTCGCGGGTAGCTCTCCGGCATGCGAGCGGACCTTCCGGCGGCGCTCGGCCGCCTTCGTAACGACCTCGACGCAGTCCGCCTGGACCTCGTGGTGCCGGGGGCGGAAGAGGCACGGCGCACGAGGGACGACCTCGTCGCACAGGTGGACGACTATCTCCTCCCGCGGCTCGGGCGGATGGACGCGCCGGCGCTCATCGTCGTCGGCGGCTCGACGGGGGCCGGGAAGTCGACGCTCCTGAACAGCCTTGTCGGGTCGGTCGTGAGCCCGGCAGGTGTCTTGCGCCCGACGACCCGCGCACCGGTGCTCGCCTTCCACCCGGACGACCTCGAGTGGTTCGAGGGCGCGCGGGTCCTGCCCGGTCTGCCACGGGCGAGCGGCGGCGAGGCGCGGCCGGGGACGCTGCAGCTTGCGCCGACGGACTCGCTTCCGGAGGGACTCGCCCTTCTCGACTCGCCCGACATCGACTCCGTCCTCGCCGAAAACCGCGCGCTCGCCGGCCAGCTCCTCGCAGCGGCCGACGGATGGCTCTTCGTCACGACTGCCGCCCGCTACGCCGACGCGGTGCCCTGGGAGTTTCTCCGTGCGGCGCGAGACCGCGGGACGGCCCTCTCGCTCGTTCTCAACCGGGTACCTGAGGACGCCGGCCGGGAGGTGCCTGCGGACTTGCGCCGGATGCTCCAGGACGAGGGCCTGCCTGAGGCGGACGTGCTCGTCGTGCCCGAGACGTCCCTTGCGGAGGGCCTCATTCCAGCGGCCGCGCTTGCACCCGTACGCGCGTGGCTCGACGACCTCGCTGCAGACGCGCAGGCGCGGGCGGCGCTGGTGCGCCGGACGCTGCGCGGTGCGCTCGCGAGCCTTCCCGCTCGTGCGGCGGCCGTCGAGGGTGCTGCCGTGCAGCAGCTCTCGGCCGCGGCCGAGCTTCGCGCGGAGGCGGACGCCGCGTACGCCGCCGCGGGGCGGGAAGTCGAGGCGGCGCTGCGGAGCGGCTCGCTTCTGCGCGGTGAGGTGCTCGCGCGTTGGCACGAGGTGGTCGGGACCGGAGACGTGATGCGGGCCCTCGAGTCGCGGGTGGGGTGGGCGCGCGACCGGCTCAGGAGTCTTGTCAGCGGGAAGCCGGCCGCCGACGGCGAGCTGCGAGAGGCGGTCGAGAACCGCGTCGAAGCGGTCGTCCGCGCCGCAGCCGAGCGCGCGGCC
>OCZV010000064.1_pt1 | contig 39313 bp, 46 predicted proteins | sample 1539051 | NCBI WGS metagenome assembly OCZV01 (sample SAMEA3113581, study PRJEB22503) | soil metagenome
TTGGTTGCTTTGAGACTGATGAAGCCACTGGAGAATACGTGTTAGATGAAGAAGGGAATCTAATACCTTGTGAAATAGACACTGGAGATAACGCCTGGATGCTTACTGCCTCTGCGCTTGTCCTAGTCATGACACCTGCGGGCTTGGCCATGTTCTATAGCGGTCTGTCACGGCACAAGAATTCGGTGAATACAGTTCACATGGTTTTCATGGCTACCTGCCTTGTAACCGTCCAGTGGGTGCTCTGGGGATATTCTCTAGCGTTTGGTCCGGACTCAACAGGGCATGGCTTTATAGGGAATTTTGACTGGGCTGGCTTGCAGTACGTATTCCATGATGTGCCATCAGATGTGTACGCCATAACGATACCTCACGGGACGTTTATGGTCTTCCAAATGATGTTCGCCATAATTACACCGGCTCTTATCGTTGCGTCCTTAGCGGAAAGAATGAAGTGGAGCGCTTACGTGGTGTTTGTAGTAATTTGGGCTACTTTTGTTTATGATTTTGCCGCTCACTGGACATGGTCGCTGGGTGCGGGAGGAACTGCAGTGGGTTGGACTGGAGCACTACCATCACTCGACTTTGCAGGGGGTACTGTAATCCACATTACATCTGGTTGGGCAGGTTTGATTGCTGCAATAATGCTTGGCCGACGACTGGGATATGGAAAAGTTCCTATGGAAGCGCATAACGTGCCTCTTATTGTGTTAGGAGCTGCATTGCTATGGTTCGGCTGGTTCGGATTTAATGCCGGTTCTGCGGCCGCTGCTAGCTCATCCGCAACTAGCGCTTTTATTGCAACACAGATAGCAACAGGAACAGCAGCTTTAACTTGGATGCTCATTTCCTGGGCGCATACTGGTAGGGCCTCTACCATCGGAGCGGCAACCGGAGCTGTGGCAGGTTTGGTGGCTATTACGCCAGCATCAGGATTTGTAGGCCCCATGGCAGCGCTGATAATAGGCATTGCGGCATCGCTTGTTGGATATTCGGCAATAGTCTTTAAGAACAGGAGAAAGTGGGATGATGCACTTGATACTTGGGCAGTTCATGGCATGTGCGGTCTAGCAGGTGCTCTTTTGACGGGAATTTTTGCACAGACCTATTATACCGACATAGCTGACGGTCTTGCCTTCGGAAATCCGGTACAGCTCTTGAATAATGCAATAGGTGCATTTGCTGCCTTGGCGTGGGCAGTTGGCATCACGGCAGCTATAATTAAGGTAATGGACGTCGTTTGGCCTGGCGGAATACGAGTTACACCAAAGGAAGAGGAAGTAGGTCTGGATCTTTCACAGCATGGAGAAAGAGCATACGTAACGGAATAGAAGAATCCTCTTCTTTTTCATTTTGCTTTTTTTCTTCATCGCCATTTTTTCCATTTGGGATACTAGCAAGTAAGCTCTAGCATAGATCATTTGTTTAAGAATTCAATATCCTTACTTGGACTATAAAATTCCAACGATATCCTAATGACTATTCGTTGACAGCAGTGTTAACTCCAGAAGGTTCAGTGGTATCTCAATTCCAAATCGTGTCGTACTATCACACGCCTGAAAATACCCATTGGAGGTTAAGAATGAAAATAGCAATTACGCATACGTTAATAGCGATCAAGGGTTGGGGAACCGATTCGTAATTGTCACCAAATTGGAGAATATCGTTGAAGATCTGACTCGTTATGACATCCAGGTATCTCAATCCCAATTACTTTCCAAGGCATTTGCACTTGCAGGAGGTAAATGTATTGTTATCTAGAATAGTGTTACCCTCAATCTTTCAAGTTTACTGAATCTGCGCTTTCGTAAACTTGGAATTTACTTCAATCTACCATTACTCAAAAGCCCACAAATCGCTACACTATACATATATTGCTTTCAAACTGTAAGAATTGACGAGGATAGAGATATGCCCGAAGCCAAGGTGACTGTCGTAAAATTGATAGTAGAAGGTAATAGATTTGAAATCTTGGTTAAACCTGACCTTGCTCTTGATTATAGACTGGGCAAGAGAACTGACCTGGCTAATGTCTTGATATCCGATGAAATATATTCTGACGCAAACAAAGGTTCGAGGGCTCCCAGTGATAAGCTTTTAAAATATTTTAAGACTGACGAATCAGGAGAAGTCGCTAAACAGATCCTGTTGAGTGGGGAGCTTAATCTAACAACTGAACAGAGACGAAAAATGGTAGAAGAGAAAAAAAAACAGATTATCGACTTTATAAGCAAGAGTTTTGTCGACCCTAGGACACATCTTCCACACCCACCTCTGAGAATACAGAGTGCTATGGAAGATGTCAGAATTAGCATAGACCCTTTCAAGAGAGCGGATGAACAAGCAAAAATCATTATCGATGCACTAAGAAAAGTCCTGCCTTTAAAATCCGAATTATCGAAACTGACGATAACTATTCCACCAAACCACTCAGCTCAAGGATATAGTGCTTTAAAGAGTATTGGAAATTTCAAAAGTGACGAATGGCTCGCGGACGGTTCAGTTCGGGTCACATTAGAAGTCAACGCAGGGATGAAGGGTAGAATTATTGATAAGATTGGATCAGCGACAAAAGGAACAGCTCAAATAAGAGAAGATATCTGACTGAAATTCACTTAAAATATAAATCCCATCATCTTTCCCAAATGCAAGAAAGAAATGACAAGTATTTGTACTAAAAACAATATGATAGATTGTGGAGGGCATTGATAGTCAATGCAAGAAATTAAGAGAAAATACGTAGTCCCCGGGGATAAGATTATGGATGGCAATTTCCGTCCACTCTCAAATGTGACTAAATCCGGAAATTCGATTTTTGCAACTAGAATTGGTATTGCGGAAGCCACAAGAGACGGGGTCAAAGTAATTCCTCTGTCCGGAGTATATATTCCTCGTGTGAATGATATAGTGATTGGTAAAATTATCGATCATTCTTCTTTGTCCTGGCAGGTCGACATAAGCTCATGCTTCGCTGCTCATTTGCCCGCTCAAGATGTTTTCGGAAGGGATTTTTCACCGGCCCGTGATGATATGAATAAACAACTCGCCATAGGCGATCTAGTTACTTCGAGAATTATGGCGTTTGACAGGACACGAGATCCAATGCTAACTATTCAGGATAAGGATCTTGGGAGAATTCCACGTGGTGAATTTCTGAAAATCTCTGCTACTCGTGTCCCGCGACTAATCGGAAAACGCGGCTCTATGATACAGACGATTGAACAAGCAACTCAGACTCGAATATTGATAGGGCAGAATGGTATAGTGGTTGTTACCGGCAGAAATGCTGAAGGCACTCAACTTGCAATCAGGGCAATTCGGATGGTAGAGGAGGAAGCACACACATCAAATCTCACTCAACGAATCAAGACGCTTTTGAATGTTCCTGAGCCACCATCTACTGAAACCCCCTCAGAGGAGGCGGAACCAGAAGGCCTAAAATTGAGTGGTATTTCCGAAACAGAAGATCAGGTGCAGAAAGAGTTGGAAACTGGTGACAAAGAGTAATGGGACAGATAAGGAGTCTAATAGACGAACGAGGACTTCGAACTGATGGGCGAACCATCGATGAGTTGCGCAATGTCAAGATACAAGTGGGAATAGTGAAAAATGCGGATGGCTCTGCCTATATAGAGTTCGGGAAAAACAGAATCATTGTAGCCGTCTATGGTCCCAGAGAAGTCCATCCAAAACACATGGCACAACCTGATAGATGTGTTTTGAGATGTAGATATCATATGTCACCATTTTCGACCGATACCCGTAAGAATCCTGCTCCTTCAAGGAGAGAAGTTGAAATTTCGAAAGTAATGAGGGAAGCTTTGGAGCCAGCTCTGATGCTAGAGGACTATCCAAGGGCAGCAATCGATGTATTTGTTGAAGTTTTGCAAGCAGACGGCGGCTCAAGGTGTGCTGGTATTACTGCTGCATCAGTTGCTTTGGCCGATGCAGGTATCAATATGCGTGATATTGTTCCCGCATGCGCAGCGGGAAAGGTTGACGGGAAGATAGTTCTAGACATTAACGATGTTGAAGATAAGGAAGGAAGTGCAGATATGCCATTGGCATATATGCCCCATCTTGATCGAATCACTCTTCTGCAGCTTGATGGCATTTTGAACCAGGAAGAATTTAATGAGTGTCTAGACAAGGCGTTAAAGGGTTGCAAAATGATCTATGAGATTCAAAGAAATGCACTTATTCAGAAATACTTTGGAAAAGAACTGGAGTTGAAAGAGGAATCTTGAGTTCGTCAAAACGTTCGACAATAATCGTAGAGCATCTACGAAGGCAACAGATGAGAGAGGCGATCTCGAACTCCAAAAGACTCGATGGAAGAGACCTTGAGGAAATGAGACCGCTGGAGATAGAGACGGGTATAATTGGCAAGGCAGACGGTTCGTCAAGGGTAAGGCTAGGCAATTCTGAGGTCGTTGCTGGGGTAAAAGTGGAAACAGGAGAACCGTTCGAGGGATTGGAGAACAAGGGCGCCTTAATATTGTCAGCAGAGGTCCTTCCTATTGCATCACCTTACATAGAACCAGGACCTCCAGACGAGGAGACTATTGAATTGGCCAGAGTTGTTGATCGAGGAGTAAGAGAATCAGAAATGGTTGATCTTGACAAGCTAGCCTTAATTCCAGGAAAGGTTGTTTATACTATTTTTGTTGATTGCAGCATCATAAATTCTGATGGTAATCTCTTCGATGCATCTTCATATGCAGTAGTTTCAGCATTAATGTCTAGCAAAGTGCCAGTCTTTGAGGTCCAAGAGGGGGACAAAGTGGTAGACACTGGAAAGAAAATGGATCCACCACTTACAACTATTCCTGTCTCGATAACTGCCGTGAAAGTAGGCGAGGCCCTGATAGTCGACCCGACTGCCGAAGAAGAAGCCTGTATGGATGCGAGGATCACGATCACTACTAATTCTGAAGGCAAATTTGCAGCACTTCAAAAAGGATCCACTGGGTCATTTTCCATTGACCAGATAAAAAGGGCATCAGAAATAGCAAGAATTAAAGGAGAGGAAGTTCGAACCAAAATCAAAGAGCTAACCAATAATGGTCACTAGAAGAAAGCGTAAATCACCCTCTCTTAAGGGATTAGGGGCTAAATTCGGAGCTACTGTTCGAAAGCGATATGGGGCCGTTTACAGAACCCTAAAGAAGAGCAGAAAATGTCCGTCTTGTGGTTCTAAGAGATTTTCTCGGGTTGCACTTGGGATATGGCATTGTCCAAAATGTCATTTTAAAATGGCCTCGGGAGCATATGATATTAGTGCGCACGCACTGTAAATCAGAGATTAAATTTTCATTCCCCTCCGACAATCAAAGGGCTAGACACGTCGCAGAAGCTGCATTCTCCGCACTTCGCCCGGACACTAAATATTTTTCAAAAGATAATTTATCTGTGTCGAAGATTTCTCTCGATGATAATATGATAACAATACGCTTGGAGGCCAATGATATACCTTCTCTACGCGCAAGTCTAAATTCGTATCTTAGACTCTTTAGCTTATGTATTAACACCTTATCTGATATTTAGCGCTATGATTTTATGTTGGTGTTTGTTAATTCCTGTCATATAAATGAGCGAACAAGAACTTCCACCCTGGCTGAAAGAACAAGTATCACGCTTTCAACAGCTCCAACAAAACTTGCAAGCCATAATGATGCAGAAGCAGCAGGTCGAATTGGAATCTGCGGAGATAGATAGAGCGCTAGAGGACCTCGCCAAGGCAGGCCCAGAAGACACCGTTTACAAGAGCGCTGGACCTCTACTAATTAGGGCTAAAAAGGAGGACATTACTAAAGAACTTGAGGAGAAGAAGGAGCTAGCAAAGACTCGTCTAATGGTGCTTTCAAAACAGGAAGCAAGAGTAAAGGACAACCTGAAAGAAGTTGAAAATAAGATTAATCAGATGATTAGAGGTGCGCAAGGGAATTTAGGTCCCGCTGGGGGACCTGGTATCGTAGGTGGATCTAACCCTTCAGCTCAAGGCCCACAATGATATGGATGGAATGCCTTCGCAAATTATCTAAATTAGATCAATTATACGACCTCAACAGCAGCGGCTCAGACTAGAATACTTTGGACATTAGTTAGAATCATTAAAGAGAGATATTCACTAGCTAATTGTGGGAGCTAGGATCGTAATAGACGAAAGGGAGAAAAGCAGCCAGATTCCTGAGCTGTTACGTGGTCTTGGAGCATCAATAGAATTTTCGCTTCTACAGGTAGGAGATTACGTTGTGTCTTCTCAGACCGCCATTGAACGGAAGACAATTTCGGATCTAATAAGTTCCATTTATGATGGGCGGTTATTTCTTCAGTGCAGCGATTTGGTCCAATACTATCCTAGACCATTAATCGTCATTGAAGGAGACGCATTATTTGGAAGACATGAACCGTATTTCCAATCGATAGATGACAATTACTACAATTCATACGCGGAACAAATGCCTCTAATTCTAGACGCGTTAGCACGAATTGCCCTTGAATTTCGGATTCCAATGATACCAACCCCTACCCCTGAGCATACGTCTCGAACCCTCATGATGATTGCAAATCTAGTTCGTCGGGAGGGATCAATAGAGGGTCCCCTTCTCCGAAGGATTCGTAAGCAAAATCCTATTTACGTTCAGCAGTTGTCAATTCTGTCTTCTTTGCCAGGTGTCGGTGATAAAACAGCTGTTCGTATGCTAAAAAAATTTGGAACTCCTATGGGAGCTCTAACCGCGTCAGCGGCAGAGCTATCAATGATAGCAGGGCTGGGCACAAATCGTGCCATTCGTATCCGAAGGCTTCTAGACTATCGTAGTCCCGCCAAGGAAGCACAAGGTGAAATTCAGAAGACACTCGGTGATTCTGATGAAAGGACGGGAATCAACAAGAATATATTATAATGTGTTCTATTCTACGGTAAACCAATAACGATTCCTATCTTCAATCTCTGATTGTTGCTGATATTTGGTATTCTATTACATAGTCGGAAATTACATGAGGTTCATTTTTTATCTTATAATAAATGGATATTCATAGAATCATTTGCACGTGGTTGTAAGGGATCTTGAACATAATATACTACCTTCTTTAACAACAGTATACCTAGATGCCACCAGTAGCTGCGTCTAATTGCATTTGATCGGATGAGATCGAGGATCTTGAGATATAACAATGTTGCAAGAATTCAGAAAGATGTATTTATAACCCTTGTACACTCCACTTGTTACATGCCAGGTCCGTTCACATCTAAGTCGAGGATTTTTTATATCTTAATTGGCGCAGGAGTTTCCTTTATTGTCGTAGGCTCTGCATCAGTTCTTTATACGCTAACCCCAATTCCAGTATCTCTTAACGGAACGGTCGAAGCAGGGCAGAGTGACAGCTTAACCCCTAATATGATTGCGGGTAATCCTGTCATGTTATCTGTCAGAGGATCTAATGCAAGCATTGAAATTGTAGATCCTGAAAACGAAGTAATTAGGTCGGTAGCGAATACTGCTAACTTTCAGTATAACTTTACCGCTCCCAAGGATGGACAGTACATGATTTCAATAGAGAACCTTGGAGGTTCTGATTTAAACATAGCTGGCAGTGCTTTTACTAAAGGCAGTCAGATAGCTTTAGGCGGACAGCTTATGCTTATTGTAACAGGAATCATAGTGATAGGGCTTGGTTTACGTGCGAAGTTTCGCTGAAATTAGTTGATCTTATCTATCAGCCATTTCCTTCTTATACGAGCCGAGAATCTTTACAAAGGCAGTCTTTGATTCTATGACTTTTAAAACATCCCTAACCTTTGAGTCAAGAATATGTCCCTCAAAGTCAGTAAAGAAGTTGTATTCCCAGGGAGTTTCTTTAGTTGGCCGTGATTCGATCTTGGTAAGGTTAATCTCTCTTCTTGCGAATTCAGATAAGACATTAACTAGCGATCCCGGTGCATGCTTGACAGAGAAAATGATAGACGTTCCGTCATTTCCTGATGGTTTCGTACTTGCTGGCTCTCTTGATAATACATAAAATCTTGTAAAGTTATTTTTTCTGTCTTCTATTCCAACATCCAAAATATCCATTCCATATATTTCAGCGGCACGCTTACTTGCAATTGCTGCTGCGCCTTTATTTTGACTTTCTTTAACCATCTTCACTGCTCCTGCAGTATCATATGCTGGCACAGCAACAAGTCCCTTCTCAATTATGTAGTGTCTGCACTGCGCTAGAGCCTGGGGGTGGGAATAGACTTGCTTTAAGGAACCAAGATCATTTCCTTTTAATGCAATAAGGCAATGATGTATTCTTTGGTAAGTCTCCCCTACAACGTAAAGGTCGGAGTGCAAAAGTAAATCATATACTTCATTAACGCTTCCCTCAATTGAGTTTTCAATAGGTACAACAGCATAGTCAGATAGGCCTGATAATAGTGTCTCGATCACTTCTTGAAACGATCGCACTGGAATTGGCGTAGAGTTAGGGAAGAACTGAATTACGGCTAGCTCACTATAAGCCCCTTTCTCACCTTGGAAAGCGACCTTATTTATCACCATTTAACGTCTTGCCGTTACGAACTGTACTAATGGTCTCTCTTCCATAGTCTGACGCCAATTTTCTCTCTTCGTAGGTCCCGCATTCTACACACTTGACGCTATTATTTACTCTCACCGTATTCCCTCCACAATTGTAGCACAATGTATAGAGTACGCCCAAGTCTTTATCTGTGATAGTGATGTGAATATTAGAATTGAGGAGGCTCACTACCCTACCTCTTATGATATCTCCTACCCTGAAAGTCATCCTGGACCTACGATCCCCTCTTTCCCTCGACCATCCGCCATGCCCCCCTGAGGACGATAAACCCTTTGTAGGCGCTATCGCTGAAAATCCAGATATAGATTTTATATCATTAATATACAAGATCCTTACCGATATCATGCTACCAAAGAGCATGTCAATAAATCCAACCAGAATATCTCCCATTTTTGGCAATATGGGAGCATTTTTTTGCTCTATTCTTACTATACGTCTCTTTAAATCGTACACTTTTCGTCCAACAGTGCTAGATCGAATTCTCCCATCATCGACATACGTATTTTTGCCGCTCTCAAATTCTTCTATAAACGCAATCTGATCGCCCGGAAAGCTAGGCGTAAGTTTCATTTTCTCAATTGTCAAAGGTCTAAGAGACATTCCGTATTAGAACGTTATAACTGTTACAGGGAGGCACAACTTTTCGGGTTAACATGAAAGTTGGTATAGAGCGAGAGCATTCGTCTCGCTAGACCATCAGTCCCGCTAACAAACAACCTATTAGTAACTTGTTTACAACCTTAACCGTGGAGTTTATCGAATGGTTTCCTTATTATCAGGAAATCAGAGAGCAATTTGGCTATAGCACCGAGAAGGACCAAGAGGCCGCAAAACTTCTATCTCATATGACCCGTAGAAAGGCATTAGATCTAAAGGTACTAAGAAAGAAAATTCAAGGAAAAAAGGTCCTGGTAATAGGTGCAGGGGTTGATCTGGAAGCTAGCATTCCGTATATCAAGAGAAACCGGAATTTCACTAAAATTGTGGCTAATGGAGCCATTCAAGCTGTTTTAGAACATAGGATCAAACCGGACGTCGTGGTGACAGACTTGGACGGGAATCAATTATTTCTCAAGAAAGCTGACAAGCTAGGAGCAATAATGGTAGTCCACGCTCACGGAGATAACATTTCGCTCATGAGTAAGATAGTGCCCAAACTTAGACACATAATAGGCTCTACTCAGGTAATGCCTATGAATAATGTGTACAATTTCGGTGGCTTCACCGATGGTGATCGATCCGTTTTTCTCGCTGAAGAATTAGGTGCTAGTCAAATTATACTTGTTGGTATGGATTTGGGAAATGAGATCGGGAGGTATTATTCAAAGAGTACAGTACCTGATGCAGAATTAAAGAGGGCGAAGATGAAGGTAGCAAAAAGATTGCTAGCGATGTTGGCAGTTAAAACACGGTCAGAGCTATTTGATACTTCAAGAAATCCCATTAAAGGATTTGCCTATCTTAAACCGTCTTCTAGGTAGCTTACGAAGAATGGTACCGATGATTGCCGGAAGCAATCCCAAGCTGGCCCTAGCTTGAATTCTAAGCTCGATTTAACGCTGATTAAGGTTTGGTTTATGCCTCTAGAGGTAGAAATTAGGAATTGATACTTGATCTCTGAAAAGCTATTATATCTTTTCCGCCAATGCAAATTGAATTGTCATCTAGCTATTCTGACGAAGAGATAAAGCGAGCTGCCGAGATCCGTGAATGGCTTGTCAAGCTGATTTCTGACAAGCATGAGGAGATTGAAAATTTACGTGTCACCCTTTCCCTCGTCGATAGCATGCTCAAGTTAGGAAGTTTCAAGGCAGCATCTAGCTTGAAGGATACTTATACGCTCCAATCAAATCCTACTAATCAATTTACACCGTCGAAAGCCCATGGTAACTCAAGTCAAGCGGAGTCTAGGCAAAGTGTTGCCTCAAAAATTGTAGAACATAATAACGAAGCGACTGCAACGGACGTAACACATAGACGAAACGAATCTGTTGAATCAGCTTCCGATCCGTCAAGATCTACGACTATGGAACTTAAGGAACTCCGTAGAGTGAGAGATAATCTTCTGCTTGCTAAAGCAGGGGTTACCACTCATTTTGTAGAGATCGTTCCTTCCGAGAATATCCTACTAAGTACTAACACTCCCCCATTCCGATCCTTTTTCTTGGGAAGAATTCTAGATGGTATGAAAGCGAAAGATGAAGAAAAGGCTCGTAATTTGCAGCTTAAAGCATCAGAATCTCTAGCCTACGGTGTAGAAGAAAATGAAAACAATATAATACGCAAGATAAGGATCAACAACTACAGGGAGAGGGAACGACTCAATGAAATATTTAACACATGCACTTGGGTCTTTAGTCGTATGATCGAAAAAGGCTCGCGATGAACTATGGATAGAATTGTAGTTCTCGACTTCGGCTCGCAGTATAGCCATCTAATTTGTAGGAGGGTAAGGGAAGCCAATGTATACTGCGAATTGTTGCCCCATAACACCCCTGCGAAGTTACTAATGGAAATGAAGCCTAAAGGAATTATTATGTCCGGTGGTCCGGCTAGTATATATGTTGAAGGATCTCCTCGGCCAGACTACGGTATTTTTGATTTAGGGATACCTATCTTGGGTATCTGCTACGGACATCAATTAATAGTTGACAGGTTTGGAGGAAAGATAAAAAAATCTAGTGTTCGTGAGTACGGTAGTTCGAAACTTGTAATTGATGACCGTGACGACCTTTTTAGTAACATAGATGGTAACATAAAATGTTGGATGAGCCACAGCGACACTGCTGAATTAATACCAAAGGATTTCGAAGTTCTGGCTCATACCGATAGCTCTTCGTCAGCGGCGATCGTTAATAGAAACAAGAAGCTTTTTGGAATACAGTTCCATCCCGAGGTACTTCACACGGAAATGGGGACAGAGATCCTCAAGAATTTTTCATTTCGAATAAGTGGGGCAGCACCCACATGGAACATACAAGACTACTTGGAAAGGACTATATCAGAGATCAGAAAACAGGTAGGAAGTAACAGGGTATTATGCGCAGTTAGTGGGGGGATTGATTCGACCACCGTAGCGGTTTTACTACATAAAGCGGTCGGAAGCAACCTTCGATGTGTATTTGTCAATCACGGATTACTAAGAGTTGGAGAAGAGGAGCTAGTATTTCAAACCTTTGAGAAAGTTCTAAATATACCACTCATTGTAGTCAACGCGTCTGAGCGATTCATTACACGATTAAGAGGAATTACGGATCCAGAGGAAAAAAGGATGATAATAGGTGACGAATTTGCTCGAGTTTTTAGTGACGTTGCATCTGAACATGGTCCTTTTCAATGGCTGGCACAGGGAACCCTTTACCCTGATATCATAGAAAGCGGGGTGTCTCACGGTCCAGCATCCGTTATCAAGAGTCACCACAACGTGAAAGGATTGCCTAAATGGCTTAGCCTAAAGGTTATTGAACCACTGAGTACACTTTATAAGGACGAAGTAAAGAGGCTCGCAGCATGCCTTGGCGTCCCCGCGCAATTACTAAAGAGGCATCCTTTCCCTGGACCTGGGTTGGCTGTAAGAATAATAGGCGAGGCGAATCATGAGAAAATTCGAATAGCAAGAGAATCTAGCAAGATAGTGGAAGATGAATTAATGGCTGAAGGTTGGTACGATAAAGTCTGGCAAGCATATGTGGCAGTGGGCGATGATAAGGCGGTAGGTGTAATTGGCGACGGAAGGCTCTATGGACACATTGCAATAATAAGGGTCGTTGATTCCGCTGATGCAATGACGGCTGATTGGGTGCGATTACCTCATGATATCATCGGAAGGATTAGCAATCGAATCAGCAATGAGGTTGAAGGAGTAACTTGGGTAACCTATGCCGTGTCGAGCAAGCCCCCAGCTACAATTGAACCACAATAAGCTCTATTGAAGTTAGAAAACCATGAGAAGCGCCCTTCAAAAATCTCTTCAAATAGAAACATGTATATTATTTCATAATTTAGAACCGCACTCTTCACAAAACTTCGAGCCTTCTTCATTTGTGTAGCCGCATGCCTTACATTTCCCGAGCGTCGTAGAGCCATCATGAGAGTCGGGTTCATCATTAGACCGATTCTCGTTGATAAGTACAATGTCACCAATTTTAGAGATCTTTGACCACAGGATTTCAGAAGCTTTGGCCTCTTTATCCCTCAATTGATTGTTTACTATGATGCTTACATCGACTCTTCCATTCTTTAGCCTTCGAAGGCCAATTTCCTTTATATTTCCAAGTAGCATTGCTTCTGAGTCATAGGCTGGCATTTCGATTAGTGAATGTATTGGAAGAAAATCACCATTTACTAAGGCATTATGCACTTCATGTACTGGGCTAGGTGCAGAATTTTCAAAAGCTCCCGAAGTTTCCTCAGGCTTCGCCGAGGAAACCTGCTGACTCGCCTCCTGATGACTGACAGAGGATAAATCGTCTTGTACCGACTTTTTATCCTGAGGAGTTCTAAACTTACGATACTGCGCAATCGTGTTCTTGCATTTCTTGCATTTGTATTCACCTTTCTCTTCTAAGACCACCCCTTCCCCTAGATCCTCATTTGGGTTGTCGTAGACAATAGAGGGAGGACCATCAAATTCCTCTTCGCATCGGTTACAATAATGCCTCAAAAGCCTATTTTCATCCAGTCTACCCACACCTGCTAGGAAAAGCTCGGGCCCTCCTAGGTTCCCCTTTCTTTGTTCCTCTTCTGTGATTTTGGCTAGTACGTATCCACCCGATCCGCGAAGCCTCTTGTCTTGGTAGTCCTTTTTGGGCTTTTCGCTTAGCATAAATAAGTATTAACGGGTCTAAATATAAAAAACTTGTATCTCGCTTTAAAACTTGATTGAAGAGCCACTATCAATACCCCTGACTCGTTACTCATAGCTTCCGTATCCCTTATATTTCTGTCTTTTCTAAGATAAGACATCAAAAGCAGCGGCAGATCTGTCAAGTATCGGAATACTACTTATCATTTCTTCCGTGCATTTGTGCAGAAAAACATTAAGTGAAAAAATATTGAAATCTTCATTTGAAGAATTAGGAATAAGCCCAGATTTAACTAGGGCATTGGAAGAAATAGGCTTCACCAGACCATTTCCTATTCAAGAGGCATCAATACCGTTTATTTTACAAGGGCATGATGTAATTGGTCAGGCACACACTGGAACGGGTAAGACGGCAGCTTTTTGCTTGCCTGTGTTATCACGTCTCAAAAGTAACGGTCCGGTACAATTTTTAATATTGGTACCAACAAGGGAACTCGCGATTCAGGTCACCCACGAAATTAAAAGGTATTCGAAGTATACTTCACTTCGTGTAGTATCGATTTTTGGAGGGGTAAGTATCGGTCAGCAACAATCAAGATTGGAAAGAGGAGTTCAGGTAGTTGTTGCTACTCCTGGCAGACTCATTGACCATTTGAAGAGAGGAACCATAGAGCTGGACATGGTAAGTCACGTCGTACTTGACGAGGCCGACAGAATGCTGGATATGGGTTTCATTGACGACATCCGGTTCATTCTTTTCTACATTAGCGAGAAGCGCCAAACCTGTCTCTTCTCTGCTACAATGCCTCCTGAAATACTTCGCCTTGCCGATGAATATATGACTAATCCTAAGCAAGTTCTACTTAACGAAGAGGAAATCAGCCTCGATACGATCGATCAGTCATATCTAGTGACTCATGAAAGGCAGAAATTTAAGCATCTGTGTGAGTTAATCAAAAATGAAAGTAAGAAACAAATGATCGTATTTGCTGCTACTAAACAACGGACTCATAGATTAGCGAATGATCTGAAATATGCAGGCTTTAAAGCCATCTCTATCCACGGAGATTTATCACAGAAGCAACGAGAAGTGGCGATGTATAGATTTAAGACTGCAAAGGAAGATATACTTGTTGCCACTGACATAGCAGCCCGAGGCATCGATATACCTGCGATTAGTCATGTAGTAAATTATGATGTCCCCGAGGATCCATTGATTTATTTTCACCGCATTGGAAGAACAGCTCGAGCAGGTGGTACTGGCAAGGCCGTCTCTTTGGTGTCTGTGGAACGAGTAGAAGACTTTCAGAGAATTATAAACCGTACCGAGCAACCCATCCGCAAGCTGAATTTTGAACTAGGCATCGAAGTCCCCGAGTACGAAGCTAGGAAACATCGCCCTACTTATCCGAGGGGTAGGTCGTACACGCCCACTTACGGTTATCGAGACAGACGAGAAAATAACTATGGTCAACGCAGGTATAACAATGAGATGAGCAAATCTCGCTATCGAGGAAGAGGAGAAAGTCGTTATAACAATCATAAGAGATATAGTAGAAGATTTAACCAATTGTCTGCCTAGTTTGACAAAAGAATGAGCCATGCATTATCGTAGCAGTGGATCGTCTTAGATTAGTAAGAATTCGATGAGACACGAACTGGTAAGATCTGTTTATCACAAAAATGCAAATTGTTAGGCAGTATATTGCCTATCTAACTCATCGTTACTGTCGGTAACTATATATCTAAAAATTGATGAAATAGTGTAGATGCAGCAGGATAATAGTGGAGATTCTTTTGTAAAGATTGCGGCCCTCATTGGAGGTGAGGAATATCTAAAAGTTGCACGGGCCCTCTTAAACTCGGAGGATGCAACTGACGAGGAAATTGCAGGAGCAACTGGTCTTAAAATTAACATCATTCGAAAAGTACTCTATGATATGTTTGGAAAGGCACTAATCACCGGCATCCGTGTAAAGGACGAGAAAAAAGGATGGTTCGTATATAGATGGAGAGCTAAGAGAGACCAAGTAGACAATTTTATCGATAATCAGAAGAAAAAAATCCTCGATAGGTTACAAAAGCGACTCGAGTACGAAGAATCCTCAGAATTCTACCATTGTGGGAACAATGATTGTTCGAATGTCAAATTCGATCTTGCAGTAGAGCAGTTTTTCAAATGCAGCACATGTAAGGAACCGCTCAACATGATTGATAATAATCAGGTCAAGGAGGCATTGCGACATAAGATTGAACAAATTATTTCAGACATTACACCCAGGAGTTAGTAGTGTTGGCGTTAGTTTTAAGAACAATCTAGTAGGAACAATAGCATATTAATCATCCCTGGATCTGCTATTAACAATCAAAATCATTCGAAGAGGATCGGTCAAGGTTTGGGACAACGGAATCTACGTAATAGGGCCGAGAGATCAAATCATAAGGGAGATCGTCGTCAAAACCCGTAGAATAAGTGTCTTTAGCGTTTTTGACACCGTCAGACTTCCCCAAGAAAATGTTTAAACTCCTCAAATGAATTTCAAAATTCCTGTATGCCACATAACTATAAAAGTATATGTCACCGATTGGCCTTCCGCTTTAGATGGTAATGATATACTTGGTTTCGCTATTGGTAAGCCTTGTAGATTGCCTCACCTTAGTGTCTCTATAAACGGGAACTTTATATAGGAAATAGATAATTGCCCTTGTCACAAAAGCTTCCCAAAATAAGCCGTTGATTCCTGGGGCAAAGGGTCGGCCATTTGTTACTTTTAGTAGATATCTATTCCCTCTTAGCTAAATCGTTGATTTAATATTCTATTGATCCCCTTGATATGAAATAGCCATTTGTCACAAGGTAAGGGAGCCGCTGTTGTTTAGTAATGCCGCAAGGAACAAGATTATCAATGACAATCCCACAATCACCCTTCCTAGGAGAATAATTCTGGATCTAACAGGTTGAATATAAGAGATAGAGTCTCCACTCATAATCCTCCTTTCTGTTTGGAGATCTATAGACCTTATGTGGACAACATAGATTATCAGAGTAGCAATAACAAAGATGATCTTGATAAGCAAGATAATGCCATATTCTGAATCTACTAATACGTCTGGCTGCAAAAGAAGAGCGCGAGAATTGTAAATTCCTGTTATTATCAGTATTATAAATGCTGGTAATGCAATCCTATTGAATCTCCTTCCAATTCTGAGCATGAGGGTAAGTCGATCGGCTGGCGATTCGGCAATTGTTCCTAACATGGGTGCCAAAACTATCCCTAAGAATAAGGATCCACCAACCCAGATTGATGCACAGGTTAGATGCACCCAAAAAACTAAGACATCTGCCAACGCCATTATGAAGCAGATTGACGTTAATACTATTATTCGTATTGTCTTAGAAAAGATTTTAATGCGCTTTTGATTAGCATAAATGCCAGGATGTTTCTTACAAGACGTAGAGCAGTTCTTATTGGCGTTGTTGCTGCCATAGCTGTAGCGATAATTCTTACACCGCTTATCTTGACTCTTACCCTTCCGCCTGATATCAATGCCGTAAAGATTAACCTCGACAAGGTTGAGATTGAGAACCCCTCTCCAGAAGAAGAAACAGCGAACCTGCTTACACTTAATGTATTTTTTAATGTTGCTAACCCTACCGATAAGACTTTGGCAACTTCTAAAATAGACTATACTCTTTTCGCTAATGGTGAGTCTCTAGGTCCCGGACACATTGACTATGTAGATATTCCTGTCCACGGACGACCACAACTTCTATCTGGAAGCGAGGCTACAATAATGTCAAAGTTCGAAATACCGCGTAACGATCCAAGTCTTACTCGAATCAATATTGGAAATCTTACTAGCTCAGACATAAATTGGGAAGTCGAAGGGACTGCAGACATTGAGTCTGGATTTGCTACAATTCCATTAGCCTTTACGGATGAAATACAGAGTTCTCCATAACTTATTAGAACGAGAACTCTATCCTTTTTAACTCGATAATTTTCAAGTTAAAAAGGATCTGGCCAAAAAGCTCTTTCAAGTCACACATTGACTATGAGCCTGTAACCGGACTATGTATCCTGATGCGGATAAATTCAGTGAGTGTTGATACGATATGCGGAATGTCCTGACCTGCACAAAATCTTGCTCATAAATCGACATGACGCTGTTGATTCAACGTCCTGCTAAAACTAGAGAGTACCCATTCTGCGATCCATGTACACTTGGCTGGACTATATTGACTCATGTCATCTTCAGACGAACATAAATGCTGATAATTACAACTGAAACAGGGGGCTCCCTCAACGCTTTTTATCTCTACCTGTCTTTTTTCAATTTCAGCCATGGCAGGTTTCTTTACTATCAACTTGTAAGTCCATCTGCCGTTGTAAAGGATTTTTTCCCTAGAAATAAGGGCCTGTTTTTCCAGGTTCCCGACAAGCCTTGATCCATCGCGGCTGTCCAGAGAAAAGGTCTTACAAAGTTCAGTTTGGAATATTCCATTCTCTCCGCTTCGAGAGATGGTTTGGAGTGCTTGTTCGACTAAACTATTTTTACTTTTAACTGAAATTTTCACAGGAGTAACTATTTCTGATGGCAAAATATATTCTAATATTACCCATCATAGATATAAAAATCTTCATACTTACTCAGATATTCTGAATAGCCAACTGAGGCCATAGCTTTCAGACCGCATATTATGGCTGATCAAGGTCGTGATAATATATGATAATAATCGACGATGAAGCGATGAAGCTATAACATCTTTACAATAATGATTCCTGATAAATATGAAGGATAATTTAGCAAATAGATTTATAGCATCTCGATCGGTAACCTTAAGATTCCAAAGATGAGGAGAATCTGCAATAGTGATGATATAAAGGATAATTCGTTGAAAGTTTTCACAATTAACAATAAGGATATCATTGTAGGAAGAAGAAATGGGAGGGTATTTGCGTGCAGCAATTCTTGTCCTCACAGAGGAGCCTCATTATCGAAAGGACATTTCAGTGGGAATAATATAGTATGCTATATGCATGGATACGAGTATAATATTTTCACTGGTGAGTTAGAAAATATGAAATCCTGGAAAAAGGAAGATAGCTGGTTGGAACAGAGCCCAAACTGGCGAAAGTCAGGCAATTTGAGATTGTACAAAATTGATGAACATGAAAATGGCGTTTTTGTCGACTCTATCCAACCGGAGGAGCCAATTTAGGGGTTCTAAGTATGACACAAGTAGAAATGCCCTAAACACAAGTATCTAATAAGTTATAGTAAATGGTAATTTCAGAGCATTTCAGAGCATTTCGGTCCTTTGCTACTTAAGCGCCTCTGTACGTTTAACGCTTGGTTGAGCCAGATGAAATTGTCAGTCTGAGTCAGGGTAGGAGAGATCATTTAGGTGGCGTCTCTCCGTTTAAATTTAAAACCGTTGCTTTTGCATATTATTCGTAGCCGGTGAGCGCTGGATAAATCGTGATCACACAATTTTTCACTAGATAATACTGTAATATAACAGGCATATACGCGAGTAAATCGCTCGCATTCTTCTCTTGATATACTAGGAAAGGATATATTATTAGTGATGGAATATGCCAAAGTGAGCTTCTGGGTAACTAAAGGGTAATGAATGATGCCTTGAAGGCGCAGAGTTAAGATCAGATAATAAATTGACTAACAATGAACGTATCTAGATAAGAGACTTACGATTGGCCAGTTACTTGAAAGGGAACACCACATGAAAGGGGTACAATATGACAGATAACGAAATCAGTTAATATACGGTGCCATACTTTCTGGCCAATGTGAAATTATTGTTAAGTAATGCCTTAATCGCCTGAAGTCAAGCAGATAGCGTGATAAATCATGTTAAATAGAATAATAATTAGCCTTATGGAAGTCTAAAATTTACAACTTACCCTTTTCCCGTTGATTGTATCTAACCACAGGTCGAGGGAAACAAACATTTTATTTATGCATATAACATATTCATTCTACCCGTTAAATCATGGTGCGAAAACGAATCTATGTTGCAGGAAAAAGTGGAGATTCTTGGTACCAGATGTCCCCGTCTATGCGACAGAACTATAAGACTATACTAGCAAAAAAATATGGATCTAGGTGTAATGCTGGGCATATCCTCGCCACTAACCAAGGCATGGCCAACAAACATCCTACATTTGGTTGTGGTAAATATTTTCCTATTGCATTGCTTACAATAGACCATATCATTCCTATATCTAAAGGGGGACCGGTCTTAGACATTGGAAATATGCAATTATTGTGCTGGCAATGCCATAGGAAGAAAACTACCGAAAACGACATGATAGAAGTATGATCTTCAACATCGAACGAAACTGTTGCGTTGATCAGTTTAGTTCTAGTCGCTTGGTAATTTGAAAATAACCAGAATTTGACCCTACTGAGTTGCTATTCTCGAGTTCATTATTGGGCCGTAAGGAAATAATAGGATTCAATTTAAATAATCGTTGAATTCTAATACGATCTTGCCTGATTATCAACTTGCAAGACATGATTGGTGGGGTGGCAGAGCGGCTATGCGTTCGCCTGCAGAATTGAATGTAGTAAGCGAATCTATAAGGGTTCGAATCCCTTCCCCACCTCTATTCAATTCCTAGAAATATTAAGAATGTGGAAGGAAACTGCTCGACCTATTTCCGCTCATGAAAGTTTGGGGGCTAATTGATTTAATTCAACTATCAAGCCAACGGGATTCATAGTGGAACGCGAGTCTGAATGGTACGCACCCGTGTTTGAGAATGTTCAATCAAAATATTGCGTATCAAATGTATCAGTCAGTCAGTTAATTCAACCCCGTTAATAAGCCCAAACTAACAGTTCTTGTTATCATAGAACATTGAAGTCCATACTTGGCAATCGTCTAGGACCCACAAATGGTCGTAAAGTATAGATATCTGGATAAATGAATCACGTTTTGCTCTGATGGATGAGAAGGATACCTCAATGGCCATTGGTAACCCCCGGACTGAATTCGATGATCCGATAAGTAGCCTACTCGTTGTAATAAATAAGCTAATAGACCTCGAGAGCAGAATGGATTATCAATGTAGTACAATACAGGAGATCCAGGATAACTTGCGTACTATAATAGGTCTACTTGAACGATCAAAGAAATGAGACTCGGCGTTCTGGTTCGACGTAATTGCTTTTCCATTCACTATATGAAATAGTCTGATCTGAAGACTTTGTTAGCGAAAGAATTATCACGTCCATACTTGTCAGGTATTTAAGGAAATGCGTAAAGTCAAAATCAAAGCCCCTAGGGGAATTTCGGCCACCTTGGAAGAGAAATTCAGACACAGGTATGAAGTGGAAGTAGAAGTGATCCCTGATCACCCTAAGGCAATTTGTCAAATCATGGTAGGAAAAAATAGAAAGTGGATTACGATCTGTAGCTTTGCTGCAGACGAAAACATCAAAGACATTATTACTATGTTTGAAGTTAATTTTCAATTAAGAAAGTGAACACCAATTACGGAACCCTTTGGGTTTCGTATTTTCATTTCAATTCACCTTGAATATTTAAACCAAAAGAATGAATCCTATTGAGGCTTCGAAGATCGCGAATTCTCTATTGGTATCCGTACCTATTTAAGGTAGAATGCGTTAACCTGCCAGAGAGTACAAGAATGCAGATAACTGCTCATAAATTCAGGTGTATTCCAATTGGATGATAGATGGGATGAAGACAAATTTCAGGAAGATGGTCTTCGTGGTAAAGTGAGAAGAAATTACATAAAAATTGCAAAGATTGGAATAATCGTTGGTTTTGTCGTTGTAGCGGTGGTTGTATTGTCGGTATTCATTCCTAGAGTCGGGGTAACCATCGAAATAATAGAACGAGGCGGATTGATTGGTTCGGTAACAGCAAAAATCAGTAATAATAATTTCGATTCGCTAAACGATATAGTGGTTCAGTTTGGGGAGAGTGGAATTCCCCTAAACCTTGGAACCATTGGGCCCTTTACATCTGTGTTTGCTTCTCCAAATCCAAGCGAACTGGAATTTGATCGTATTATTTTAACGGCAAATGATGGAGATGTTAGAATAGTCAAGTACAGGGATGAGTAACTGATGTTGTAGGAGCTTAAATCTGGTTCCAGGATCGTATTGGTTTCATCTTTTAGTTTCGATTTATTATCGTAGATGAGATCACTGTTGGGGGATGGTCATCAGATTATGCAAAGGGCAACCAAAGAGCCGGGTGGCCTATGGTTATCAATTAACGATTTGTCGCCTCTATATCACCGTTCCTGTGAAAAGGTATAGAATCTGAAAATTTTGTGACGGTGAGTCACAAATTTATCTCATCGCAACGGATTATTAGAATGCCCTATCACATTGTCGTCTTTCATCAGAATGCAACATGCACAATTTTCATCAAGACAAGTTCTTGATACCTTATGCTTACATATAGCACAAATGCATTTCTCGTTCAATTCTGCCTGAACTTGCCTACTAGGCAAACCGCCTGTGTCGTGATGATCCCTTGATTCTTTTAACCTTGTCCTTAGGTAAAGCCAGGCTGTAAAAAGAGATACTCCTATGATCATAATCACAAGGCTAATTAGAGCTGCCCTTAATGAAAATAATATTACTCCCAATAGGATCATCGCAATTCCAATTGCAAATATCCAATTATAAGAAAGCGAGCGGTTTCCATGCGGCGAAATTGAACGATCAGATTTAGAAGGATTTGTGGAGCTCAAACCTCAACAATTCACCATTGAAAAGTCGTCCAATAGAATTTCTGTCAATACCATTCACTAAACGGAATTTTCTCTTTTCAGATATTACTTTTCTTCTATCTGATGGGCGAGGGCATTTTATATTGCTAGAATCCGATATTTGATCAAACCAGTGACCTAAGTGTGTCAAAAACATAGTTCTAGCATCAAAATTGCAGGCAGAAAAATGCTTCACATACTTAATAGTAGCTCGTTCGTCATCGCGATCAATTTTACTTGCTGCTGACAAGTCAAGATCCGTATGAGATATTAAGGCAAGCTCGCTCATTTCTAGTTATGCAATCCAGAATACTCTGCTCTCATTATTAGATTTATTGGTGAGCCGAACCCTCGTCTAGAGCACCCGATCCCAAATCAATGTACCAATATACGGTTGAGGACCTCCAAGCAGGTTATATTAGTTAGAATTTATGTCTTACATCCGTAGTTACATAAAGCGTTCTGCCAAAATTATTTCCTTCACAATTTGCCTGCTATGAAGGCTATTGGTTTTTGTCTAACAACGCATCACGACACGTAATAATGGCCCTTGAAGCAGACAACTATTCATGCAATAATTGGGCCCAATGAAGATAATGAAGTAAAACAGTTCAAAAGTCGATACTATAGCAATTGGATTATCGCAAAGTAAATACTACCCAATGTCACCTAATTAAATAGTAGCATATTAGTCTTTTGTGGAAGTATTTTTTTAGCCTTTTGAATTCATGGATCTAAACTCTTATCCTTCGGGCTTTTTTCGTGTCTTAAGGTAAAGTGAATTGTCTATGTAATCAACGGAACTGAATGTAGAATTAAGCATAAGATCAGGGATATCGATTATTTTTTTATCCTAATTCACTGAGGATAATATTTTCAGATAATTTTTTATCTAATAGGGATCATTTAGCTCATAAGACAATATGAGCGAATTGTGTCGAATAGCAGTTGTGCAAATGAAGTCAGATACAGACAAGAAAAAGAACCTGGCACAATCAAAAGACTACATTAAGGAAGCTCGATATAAAAATGCACAGATCGTTTGTTTTCCGGAATTTCAAATGGGCTTTTCTCCATCGTATCAAAAACCCATTGAATTAAGCGGTATCTCCGAAGCAGTAAATACTGGTAATTTTGTAAAGTCATTGAGCCGATGCGCAAAAGAGAATAAAATAGATATTATAAGTACGATCTATGAAAAGACTCGAGCCAATAACAAGGTCTTTGATTCTGCAGTTGCAATCAGAAAGGATGGGATTATCATAGCTCGTTACAGAAAAATTCATCTCTATGACGCACTGGGTTTCAGAGAATCGGATAAATTTCTTGCCGGAAGTAGCATTGAGAAACCTTTTCGCTTTGAAGCTGCAAAAATAGGCCTCATGATCTGCTACGACATTCGCTTCCCTGAAGTATCTAGGATATTGAGCGTGTTGGGGGCAGAACTTCTAGTAATCCCTTCAGCATGGGTCCATGGGATTATGAAGGAAGAACACTGGCAGACTTTCATAAAGGCCAGAGCGATTGAGAATGGCATCTATGTAATCGCACCAGATCAGATAGGAAATATATATACTGGTAGAAGTATGGTAGTAGATCCCTTTGGGACTGTCTTATTAGATATGGGTAATAAGGAAGGGATGGAAGTGGTGGAATTGGAGAAATCGGACATTATAAAAGTGAGAGAAAAGCTACCACTACTAAAGAACAGAAGAACAGATGTTTACCAGAAAAATCTCTTTGCATTTGTCAGCCAATAACCTTCCGAAATTTTGGACATTTTTAAATACCAAAATTGGACACGAGATTCTCGTGCACATCTCACAATGTATACTTGAAATATATGCAGTTACCAAGAGGATGAATAGAAGCCAGTCTGGGAACTCACATGTAGCTCATCAGCTCCTGTAAGGAATTGGGCGAGTTTCTTTATAGTGTAACTGAGGATAATTCAGGACTTTTGAATTTGATCCAATGTGTTCACCATAGAAAAAAACCGAATAAGTAATCAGCAGTAAATAACCTATGCGGTCCCTGAATAGGCATAAGCAGGGCTATTGGGAAGAGTCATATCAAGTGCGATCTACCCGAAATCTCTCCCATCTCTATCAAAGAACTGTATCTGCTCTCTGATCTGCTGTGCGATAGGGTTAGGAAAATAAGTCTGTACGAAGAAAGAAACTGCGACTACAAGTATTAGTATTGTCGAGGCAATAATTGCGGCGACATTATCGCTGGAAAGAATCACTTCTTAATATGTGTGTTACAGAAATATATGTATGCTTCCATTTTTTTGAAGCCGAAGTTGAATGCTAGGTTTAAGGGTATTAATGGAAATTAGAGCTAAGTACCTCCCACTGATTTTATCTGAACGGTTGCATTTGGCATTTTTACTATATGAAGAAAAGCTATGGGTACACCTGCTCACCACTTTGACTATCAATAATTCTGATAGCCTTTGTAGGACAGGTTTCTGCTGCAGATAATATATCTTCAAATGGAGACCCGTCCTCTGATACAATTCTGACTTTAGGATTTATGATCTTGTTCTTTTCCAGTACAAACACTTTAGGTGCCAATATCTCACAGCTTCCGAACGCCATGCATAATGTAGGTTCTACTGATATATTGAATCGTGTTCGTGGCTTAGAGGGCTCTTCATCGTCTTCAATCATTGGTACGCCTAGTGTTACAGACGGATCCTTTCTGATTCTTGTGCTCTGTCTTTCCCCAAATCTCTCGTGTCTCCATTCACCGTATTCATTTGAAGTAGTCTTTTGATTTACTTTCTGGTTGGGATAAACTGTGGATCCATACGAATTCCTAGGCTTTGCGGCAGGATTTCCGAAGCCATCAGGGGATTGTTGACTTTCCTTAGTTACTTTAGTCTCATTAGGCAAATTGCTATTTCGAATAGAATTTGCCATATCATACTGTTTTCTCTTGTCTTTATCTGACAGAATTTCAAAGGCTGCGTTGATTCTCTTAATCATGTCTCCTGATTGACTCGATGAGTTCCTATCAGGATGATGTTTTCTGACCAGTCGACGGTATGCCTTTCTAATGTCGTGGTAGCTAGACTCCTCTGAAACTCCCAGTGTGTTGTAGTATCCTAAGTGGTCCAAGTCTGCTTATTATATTCTATGATCTGTCCGTCCTTTATATCCTGAGCTGCCAGCTGTACCACAAATTTGCTTTTTGAGATTCGGTTACACGATTTCAACGAAGATTGGTTCTTATAATTTGGTTTGATTGAAACGATAATTCGTAACTTGCCAGTAGGGAAGTAAGATAAGATATACTGATCTCGTGATTAACCGTCAAATGCGTACTGACGCCAACCGTGATCAAAAATAATGGCAATAAGTTAGCCTCTGGACTATGTTATCAGGACGGCTCATTACTTCATCTGATTTAAGATCCTACTAATGATCCTGATATTCCTGTCCGCATACGTTGGTGATTCGATATCTATCCACTCAGTCCTCTGATCCAAACTGTAAGAATAAAGATTAGCACCTGCCTTCGGAAGGTGTGCTAAGATATCATGCGAAAGATCAAAGCCATTGGTATGCTTGTTCCGAGTAACGGATTCTTGTTGTTGATGTAAATATTCGAAGATCTTTTCACTAAACAGATAAATGCCAAGCGCCTCGGGAGATTCTAGTTCGACATCTGGTTTTTCAATAAAATCTTCGATTTTGTTGTATTCTTTAGCTTGGACACTAACTCTCCCAGTCTCTTCATACCGATGCTTTCTAGTTACCACAATCCCAGTGATTTCTTTGCCGCTCTCCAACTGCATTTTCAACCTATGATAGAGACTGACTAAATCCGTCAAATCCAATGCACAAAGATTATCCGCAAACCAAACAAGAAAGGGTTCGCTCCCATTTTTTATCGAATCCTCAGCTCTTAAGACTGCTCCACCAGTCCCACACTTGTGGTCCTCAATGAATGAAATCTTTTTGTGGATTACGCTCCCCTTTCCTTCGAAATAGTTGATGATTTGGCTTCCAGAAGAATCAAATTCACATAGGATAAGAATTTCGTCAATAATCTCAAACTGTGTAAGATATCTCACAACGTGATCTATGACAGGTCTTCCTTCTATAGGAATCATTGATTTAGGAACAAAATCGCTAAATGGCCTTGCTCTGGTACCTCTACCGCCCGCAAGCAGTATAACTTTCATGATTCATTCTGAATTATCTGATTATGCTCTTTATCAATTTTCTTGATAAGATTTCACTTCAGTCGACGCCTACCGATTAATCAATTATTATTCAAGGTAACAAGTGCCCTGCCAATCAAGCAGATATCTTGTGAGCAAATGAAGTTTTCTTTCCCATTTCGACCTAATCAATAATGAGACTGCATGCTGAATATTCATAGACATTAATTCACATCAGGATATAAGCCAAAAAATATGAACTTGTGTTTGAAAAAACCTTTACCTCAATTTCTTGCCCAAAAAATTCTCAGTATTCACAGCGATAAATTCCACTGCCTCCAAATAGGATATATCAAGAACTTCTCCCACTACCTTAGCCACGGTAACCAGGAATGACGTTGGCAATGCGGGTAAATCTGCAAAGCACCTAGGGTACCGAACTGGTCCGTCTGTCTCAATAAGAATCCTGCTTTTGTCAGTATTCTTTAGAAGTACACGCTTGTCTTCAGAAAATACTAAAGGCGGACCATATGATACATAGGCACCTATATCCATTAGAACGCGCAATTGCTTTTTATTGCCTGAAAACCAATGAAAAAGCAGATTCCCTAGGTTGTAAGATTTTATTAAATCTAATATATCGTTGAGAGACTTTCTAGAATGGATGGATACTGGTTTGTCCGACTTTTCTGCAAGGCTCAGCATAGCATGGAACACCTGTATCTGCTGCTCATATGAATTCCCTTTAGTTAGTGTGTATGTTTGATCGAGTCCGATTTCTCCTATCCCTCCGATCGAATCGGAATATTCCGAATAAATCTCTATGAACTTTTCGACGACGTTAGCTTCATGAGCAAATTGTGGATGAATCCCTATGAACTGAGTTACGATGTCGCTGTTATATTGACCAAATGATTTAATTCCATTGATGGTAGAGAGGATATCCACTGTAACTGAACATACATGCATCTTCATTGTTCTAATGCTCGCCAGTATTTCATTCAAATATGGAAAAATCCCAGGATCGGTTAGATGTACGTGCGCGTCACATAAGAGGGACATGTTCTCACGTCTTTATGTTATGCCAAGCCCTTTCTTATCAAGTTTAGCTTCATAAGCTCTTGGGCTAATCTTATTGTTAGGGATTGATGCTAGTAAGCAATACGTAATTTGCTATAAAGATCCGGTATGTAATCAACCGCATCTTTTTTTGTTGGCGTATAATTTACTATTGCAATATAAGACCTTCTGTTAAAAGGCAAGATTTCCAATCACTCGTTTCATGTTTTAAGTACGGTTCTGGTCGCCAGACGAATGTCTTCAGGTTTTATTGTTTTCCTACCGGCATGTTGCGATAGCTCAATTGCACTCTTGGCAATTTTTTCAGCTATTTGCTCTAAAACCATTCGTAGTTCATTAGCGGCATCGTCACTTACTCTCTCTGCGCCTGATTTTCTAATAATACGTTGCATCCCAGCAAGGCCTAACTCAGGTCCAGAGGAGAACATGTTTATGAATTAAATCCCAGACTAAGAGTATATTTTCAGCGCAGTCAAATAGTTTAAATCATTTTGTGTTCCTTCACAAGCCAACATAAAAGACCCAGAAGGGATCGCGATCGAGTCTCGGATCTCCAGACCACAGGTTTTTCTGGCCAAACACAAGGACTAATGGAACTTCACCCCGACACTTTGATTTTTAGATGTTATTATCACACTTGGAAAATATTCCCAATTATTATGATGGGTTTCGTCAAAGAGGAGATGAAAAAGTTCCTGCCCAACAAACAGCGATTTTAAATCTCACCGATCGATGACATGAGATACTACCTATTTAAAGAAGGAATGCTTTTCGAAAAATGATAAAGGAATGGATCCAATGCTAAAGAGAATCGTCGTGAATGACCGGCTGATCAGCCAAACGATGGTACCTAGATCAGTCTCTTCTCGAAAAGGCGATAACGGGATTATGCTGGTAGTTGGGGCAAGTCACATATATCATGGTGCTCCGCTATTGAGTTCGATGGCAGGGCTTAGATCAGGAGTCGACCTTGTTTATACAGGAGTACCAGAGCGCAACGTTCTAGCCCTAAGGTCCTATTCTCCCAACATTATTGTCCTTCCATTCTCTCACGATTCATTGGATACTACCTCCGTAAGAGAAATCCTTCAGGTACTTCCAAAGAAACCAGATGCTGCTGCCATAGGGATGGGATTAAACATAGCCCAGATCAAGGGATTGATTTACTTAATAAAGGAGCTTAAAGGTATGCAAAGCAAACTCCTTCTTGACGCTTCTGCGTTAATCCCCGATGTTCTAAAGCATATATCAGGTACCAATACAATAATCACTCCTCATCTAGGTGAATTCAAGCGTGTCTTCTCAACAGAAAGCTCTATCCAGTTCTTAATTCAGAAGAAGACAAGCCTCAAGAAATTAGTATCACTAGTGATTGAAATGGCAGAAAAATATGGCATCACGATAATCTTAAAGGGTGAATATAACATAATAGCAAGCGGAATTGAAGGAAATGTATCAGTGATCAAACGTAGTACCCCCGCGATGACTGTGGGAGGGACTGGTGATGTTCTATCAGGACTGGTAGCAGGTCTTCTCACCAGATTGGATCCTTTTCTTGCCTCAATAATTGGCGTCTACTTAAATGGATTAGCTGCAATGCAAGCATCCAAAAGGCTAGGATTACACCTCCTTGCAACTGACCTTATCGATAATTTGCCTTACGTCATGAAGAAATTTGACAAGATAACGTAGCTCTCTTTTTGGGTTCCTAGTTGTGGAATCTAGGATTCAGTAACCTAACAAATCGGGCCGATTGACTCTTTTGATTTTCAGTAATAATGATGCATTAAATCAACGAACCTAATGCCCGATTTAAAGGTTGAAGGACCTCAAATTGTTGGCAAGCTGTCTACTAGTGAACTAGATAAACGATTTCTATAATCTTAACCTAAATGATGATCTCTAAATATTAGAACTTGTTCTGTCCTTAGAGCCAAAGAGTTATTCACGATCTCAGATTTTTATCTAGGGGCTAGATATTTTCTCGTAAAGCCTATCCAATTGATGCAGAGCACATTGCTTTCTCAGAAATCAGGGATATGTTAAGCATACTACATCTCAATGATTTTTTCAAGTTCTACATATTAGCGTATTCGGAATATCCAGATCCCGTTTGTACACATTTAACATTTAACACGAATAGAATATATAATTGAAAAGGCTAAATATCTTAGTTAAAGAACATCCAATGAGTAATCAGCGCATCTACGATCTTTACCTAAAGTACAAAGAAGTTTTGTATTTCAACAAGAATCTGATAATTGCAGGCATTTCGTCACTTCTGGTTGGTAGTCTGGTTACTCAGCTGTACTCTCAGACAGGAGGAAGCAATCTCATAAATTCGTTTGTCTCAATCGCGACAGAGTACTCTGTATTCTTTCCAATTTTTGGAGTACTCTTCTATATTGACAATAGAAACAGGTATCTCGATCCAGTTACGAAAAAGAGGGATTCTCACAAGTTAAGGGGTGACATAAAGAAACTCGTAGCGACTTTTTCGGTTTCTGAAATAATCTATTCCACATCAAAAATTCTGCTCCTATATCAGCTCCTACAACTAGCTTTTATGTCTCCGTATCAGACAGCTATTCTCAGTACTATACTGTCTTGGATGCTCTCAGCCATCACTATCAATATCATGATAAGAATAGTAAAACTAGTTAGGACCAATTAAGACTTCTTGTCGCCTCAGATCTATTCTCTGTCGGGGTAGTCATTTCGGTTAGAGTTATAGGCGCAACTTTCGATTCAAATCTAAGCTTAGAAGCCAGCCTCGATCGGAGAGTCTGGTTTAATGATTTCTCGCAAGAGGGTAGTAGCATATGAGCCTTTAGGCAATTTGAAACTGACGTGTAAAGCTCCAGAATGATTAAATTCCTTACACCAAAGGACAGATTGCCTAAATCCGCCCTTAGCGCTAAGCTCTTGCATGTCTCGTATATAGAAATCTCTTGGAGTCAGCCCTTCCTCTTTAAGTATTTTTTGTGATGTAGATTCAAATCGCCCCTTTCCGGGCTGAAACGTATATCCAACAAGTCGCAATGCGGGAAGAACTGTAGAAGAAGTATCAATGCTGGGGTTTAGTTTTCTGACCTTCCCAAGTACATCATTGCCTTCAATCTCAAAACACAAGTCACCATCCATACATTTCGTTATATCCTCACCGCAAGATAGAGATTCACTTACACAGAGGTTGAATATATAGGCTTGATAGGCTTGGACGTACAATCGTCGAATTCCGATGGGGATGGCCCTTAAGGCGCGAATATAGTCTCTCTTATAGAGTAACGATCGCACTATTTCTCTTTCAATATCCATACCCTTAGGCAATTGACCTAAGAGTTTGTTGTAATTACTTGAGTCAGACAATTGTTCCCTGATCTCTCTGCTATACGCAGTATCATATCTAGTAGTCTCAGTTAGTAACAATTCGGATGCCCGTCTAAAATTCCCCTTAAGTATTTCCCTTCCAACACTATGAGTTACCATTCTTTCACTTCCAAACCTCTGAAGTCCGTAGAAATTCGCTATATGATCTATTTCAGGTACAAAATCATTCAGATTTGTATGTGTGGCTTCAGCTATTACAACAGTAAATTGATTCCCCCAAAGATCGGATTTTGATAGTAGAGTATTACCGTATCCTATAAGACAAATTTCAGTATGGTAGGTCTTTGTCCTTGTTGGTAGATTTCTTGCTTTCTGAATTGTGGTGGCAAATTGCATCGTGCTCGCTTTGGCATCCTTTAACCCGAGGACTCTAAGTTCCAAGTTAAGTTGGTTGCGTATTTCGATGATAGCATGATTAGAATCAATATTATGCTTTTTCAGAATAAAAACTGGGAATTTATGTGTGGGGGTTGAATTCTTGGACAAGTTTTCAAGGTACTGATTGTTCAAGACCTCTCTTACTACAAAATCCTCTGGATTTCGTTTTATCTTTCCGTCTATACCGCTAAACGAGGTACAGTAGTGTTTAATACCCGCCTTTTGATCAATTAGGGGTACGGTCTTAGTCAGTATGCAGAACCCTCACTTCAAAGTAGATATCTAATGTCTTCAACTATTTCAATTCGAGTGAAGTTTTTGTCAATCATTTGACGGTCGAACATTTGGGAGCTATATTTTTTGAGCTTCCAATTTTACACATCGATAATATACTATTCCACTAATTGTAACATCTTCTATCCTTATTGCACGGAGGTTGCCAATCTTACTAGCCTTTCTATGTACTATCATGCCAGATAAATTGTTGATTACGTCATGAAAGGACAATTTAAGCATCAAGTAATTAATGTCTTCTTCTTTAATGCCTGTAAACTCTGCAAGCTCCTTTACCGAAAATGCCTTATCACTATTTCGACACAAAAAATCTACTACGATCCGGCTTAGGTCTTTATGTGCTTCGAATTCTGATGCATCGATAGGGGGAGTCATTAACCTGATAATAAGTTGATACTAATATAACCGAATCTGTATACGTGGAACTCTACTACAGCCCTTTCGAGTTTCTAATGAATTTATTTTTGCTTTCGTGTAAAAAGTCACTGTGTACGCAAGTGCAAAAAAGACCTACATATTGATCCTATCGAGTAACTCAATAACCTCCTCAAGACTAGGTGACTCGGCCGAATGGTTACGGACGTAAAGCGAGGATGCGGCATTTGCAAACCTTAACCTGTCTATAGGATCCAGACCAGCAAGGTATGCAACGACATCAGCTGCATCCCATACGTCTCCCGCTCCAGTTAGGGTTCTGATCTCGGTTCTAATTGCTGGAACAATTTCACTATCTTTCCCGTTTGACCAGGCCGATCCTAATTTGGTATGAATATCAATACTTATTCCAATTTTCTTAGATAGCTTTAGCGCAGCGTCCTTGATCTCTTGTCTGGAGTACGATTGCCAAGGTAACAAAGTACCTAACCCCAATGATGATCCAAGTGTGTTACATTCATTCTCATTGATACTAAGCACATCTATTAGATTCGATAAAACAAGAAGAATTTCGATAAATTCCTCCTTTCTGAGTTGAAAATCAGCGGGATCAACGAAATGTAGGGCCTTTGGTGAGCTCTCAAATGCGAATTTCACTAATTCAGTTCCTCTTAGGTTGCTTGCCCAATTCGCGACGATGACGGCGTCCGCTCTATTCAAAATTTTCATATGATTTTCGGTGTTTAACCTTGCCTTGCCAAAATCCGCATTATCTCCAACATCACTTAGCATAACATTCACTTTAGAATCGCCCTCCAGATTTTCATAAAGCTCCAATGAGGTTGTCTTTCCTTGTATCCCCTCAGAAATCAAAACTTCTGCATTTTCCCCGAATTTTTGAAATGTGCTTTTGATCATGGATCTCGCAATCTCATCTCCGACGGTAAAAAGGGCTACTCTGCCTCCGAGCTTAGCAATACTGTAGGCAATGTTAGCAGCATTTCCTCCCTTTCGATCGACCGTTGGAACTTCACGTATACTCCCACCTCCTACGCGAATCTTGTTAACGATGGACTGAAAAAGCTCATCTTGTGACTGCAATTGCAGGATTCGATCCAAAAAGAAATCTGGCATAGTAACTATTTGATTCATATAGGAATAGTAATTCTTGATTGCTTCAGATAAGTTCATTATGCGTTTTTCCAATGATACTCCTCTTTCGGGCAGGGGTTATATTATTTGTCAATACTTGATAGAAGTACTAGATCTTTTCATTTTTTAAAATACTACTAAAGTTAGGTTGGACTAAATCCTTTGTTTGAATTGGGGTAGTGCCTCAAGAATTGTCCAATACTTTTTTTTCATTTGAGGAAGGAACAATTTTTAATTTTGCGTCATCAAATTGCATTGTTAGCTCTTTTCCATTGAAAATTCTGTCCAAACATATTGCTAACGCTGATATTTCTGAATGAGGTTGGTTTCCTATTGCTACGTTATAATCAGAAATTTGGTACAGCTCCTTTGGAACCTTTGAAGCGCCCACCACCACAAGCAACTTATCACAGCGACGTAATTCAACTATAACTTCGTCTATATTTAGGCCGTACATGGTCAAATGAACGATTTTTCCTCCCCCATCTTTCCAATGCTTTATTATCGATTTCCAATTCTCAATTATTTCTATGTCAAAGTACCGTCCTCCCCATCTTTCTTTAATCTCCTCTATCGTTGACCTAATCGATTTATCCACCTCATTCATGAAAATTCGATCACAACCTAATGCTCGAGCAACCAGAGCAATATGAGTCGTTACACGATCGTCTCTGACAAATCTGTGTCCCATTCTTAGAACCGATACTTTCAAACAAGATCTCCTAACTGGATTATTCATCTCCTAATGTTGCTCTTCATAAACTTTTCTTGAATGGTTCACACGATTGAAATTTTATGCAATGACTTGCTTCTGTTGTAGCAATAAAGCTATAATGCGAGCATGGCCTTTTCACGATAAACTACCTCGATAAAACCGGTCAAATAAAAGGCATTTTACTAGTTTCTAATATCGAAATCGACCGTGATACAAATTGTCTAGCAAGATAAAGGATGCACCGGATGTATCCGAAGAAAGGCCTAATTGCAGACAGGACGGCTATTTATTTAGAGCTGCACCCCGAATATGATAGGAATATATATGATCCATCCACGAACTGTGTAACATGCCGTCGTAGCTCAGCCCGGGAGAGCACTCGACCAATTAACGTGGGGTGAAGCTGAAGACCGAGCTGTCGTGAGCTCAAATCTCACCGACGGCATTTTCGGTTGGGAATTTTCTCATATCAAATCGAAATGGTAAAAAATACCAAACTTAATAGAGTATCTGATGCTTCATCAGCTAATACGAAGGATCTTCTGTAATCATGTGGAATCATTCTCATTTCGGAAGTATAATGACTTTGACTTCCAGGAATACGATCAATGTTCTAAATGCGGTAAAATCTTGAGACATCTTAAAGGGTTTGACGAGGATCTGCGTGGCTAGGTAAACGAATCATGGCAAAATCAAACTTACAAACTCTAATTATCGTTTGGTGGATAGGTGCGGTTCTAGCCGGTATTTCTTTAGCCATCCCCTTGTATGAAGTTTATCTTATCGTGGGGCTAACGGGCTGGATTATAATGCTAATAAGCACCTCTTTGATCATTTACACGATCAAGAAGATTAAGAAAGAAGACCGAAGTAAAGAGCTACCTCAAAAAGAGTAGCTAATGATTTTCTTTGCCACCTTGCTCTTCTATGACTACTAATGTTACGGTGGAAGTTATTCCGGGGATTTTTCTAATCTTGTTAGTTATAGTGTGATTCATTGCCTCCGTGTTGTCTGATTTTACTTTCACGAAAACATCATGAACACCATATGTTCCTCTTACCTCCTTTACATCAGGCAAATTAGAGATTTCACCAATAATTCGCTCTTCTGATCCCAATGTGCAGTTTACCAATATGTAAGCTGTAGGCATTTAGATTTCCTTCTACACCCCTTAGTATTTTAGTGTTATTGGCACTTAATTAACGGATGATCCTATCACCACCTTTACCTGAATCTCGGATTAAAAAAGAATTCATATAAGAACATAGAAGTGATCTCATCACATGGATAAGAGGAAGATCATTTCCATCTCTTCAGCCGTCGCAATAGCTGTAGTCGCATGGATAAGAGCATGGATACATCACATGGATAAGAGGAAGATCATTTACATCTCTTCAGCCGTCGCAATAGCTGTAGTCGCCGGGGTTACCTACTGGGGAGTTGCTTCTAATAATGAAAATGCTGAAAGACAAGCCCCTGCGCCAACCCGAGAGAGTCCTTCAAACGCAGAGATACAATCAACAGATCAGACAGACAACCCAATTATTATTTCAATCAAGAATATTACGGTTGAACCACTAGATAGCTCGAATTTGAATTTACAGATCACTTTTGACGCTCATAATCCCAATAGGGGGACTATTATTCTTGAGTCGATTCAGTACAAAGTCCTAGCTAACAACAGCGAAATTGCATCAGGCGAAATTGGCGAAAGGCTAGAAGGCTTTCTTGAGTCTCAAGGTAACGTCTTTCCAGTAATATCTTCCGGGAATGTAACCCTAAAAGATACCGATCCAATTGCTCGGAACAGCGAAAATTCGGATATCTGGAATCAATTGAGTATGAACCAGATACAGTCATACCAAGTAAATGGCACGTACTCATTTAGCCAGACGTCTACACTTCAAGCAAGTGGAGGAGACCGACCTTTCACTTTGAATTTTCCTTGATTAGGTATCTTTAGACTTACCAAATAGGCCTTCTATTGAGAAGCTGGTTTCCTTTCTTTCTATCATATAACATCTCTCATAGTATTTGCAAGTCATGCAAGATTCTGACGGTTCAACGATAGGCACTCTTTTTTCCCTAAGCAGTGTACTCAGGACTCTTGCTCTTCTTATCAATTCCTCAAACATTTTCCCACTCTTTGCTACTAAAAATTCTGACGATTGCCCATCTCCTCGCACATAGATCAAAATCCCCTCTTGTTTGTCAAGAGCATATAAGCATGCATTGAGATACAACAAATCATATGGCCTTGGTGAATCTGGCAGGGAATCTGTTACTTGTAACCTTACGACAAGCTCCTTTTCTAAAATGATATCTGCTGTAAGTACCAGGGTTAGATTATCAGTTTTATATTCTGATTCTATGTTTTCAAACGAATGTCTAAATCCATGTGTCAAAAAGAAGTGAAATAGTTCTACAGAATTTGAATTAATTGGATTAACCCTGTCATAATATGAAAATCTTGTACACTGTGATGCCTCCGAAGCATAAATTCTGGTTGGGTCATCAACATTTCTTCTTATCTTCTTTCGCCTCTCATTCATATCGGTCAGTATTAGCTTTCTAACATCCCTGCCACCTAGCATGTTCTCTTGTACGGTGTATGGGTATTTGAAATTATTATCGACAAAGTTTGGCTAATCTCAAAATTTATCTCACGGTTTGAAAGATTTGGGTAAGTTTAAATAATTGGGTTCAGATAATATAGCTGTTTTTATATAAGATAATGAAAACTTCAAACAACTGTCCCGTATGCAATCGGAGCAATCAAAATATTGCAGATCCTGATTCTGGAGAAATCATTTGTGGCAATTGTGGTACCGTCATTTTAGAGAATGTCGAGGAAAACAGAGCAGAGTGGAGGGCCTTTAGTGTCGAAGAAGCAAACCTAAGAAGCAGAACCGGAATGCCAACCTCACTTGCCAGACATGATATGGGATTAGCTACTGTAATTGGTCGATCTGATAAAGATGCGAGTGGAAAAGGGTTAGACGCCGTCGTTAGATCTACCATGGATAGATTAAGAGCTTGGGATTTCAGAACACAGGCATATTCCCCCGCGGATAGGAATCTTCGACATGCATTCAGTATTTTGGAAAGAATTAGAGATAAGCTTGGGTTGTCGGAAGCAGCTATCGAGAAAACTGCCTATATTTATAGAAAAGCCCAAGAAAGAGGATTGGTTCGAGGTAGAACCATACCATCAGTACTTTCTGCAGCAGCATATATAGCCTGCAGGGAAATGGGGATTTCAAGAACACTTAGCGATATCTCCGATCTCACAAATATTAAGAGAAAGGAATTAGCGAGAACTACTCGATTGCTCATATTGGAATTGGACTTGAAGGTGCCTATGGTCGACCCGATAAAATGCATTGTAAAAGTGGCCAATAAGACGAGATTAAGTGAACGTACAAAACGTGAGGCTATGAGTATTATGCAGAATGTTACGAAACACGGAATTTCTGCAGGAAAGGATCCAATGGGTTTAGCTGGCTCAGTATTGTATTTATCATCTAAAAATATGGGAGAAACCATCACTCAAATGGATATTGCAGAAGCCGCCGGTGTAACAGAGGTTACAATCAGAAATCGATTCAAGGATCTCAAGAGTAGATTGGATCTGAATTAGGATTATTTATCAATACATTCCATTTTTACTTCTGATTATTCACCACAGATCTAATAGACTGATATTAACAAATTTGGAATAAATCTTAACAAGTGTGCCGGCGTCTAAACACTTCGTCTTTTATGATCTTAGAAGCTTCTCATTATTTATGATTAAACGAATTTCTGAAAGGTCCGCTACCGGAGATCACAGCTTATAGAGTATAGTTACAACGAAATTCTACATGCGAAGTGCGGCTAGTATACATTGTTTCATATGCATAGTGTCTTATGCGTGTCACGGTCGAACATGCATTCCGGCTCCAAATTGAACCGTTGCGGGAGACGACGGAAGGAATACGTATGTAGAAAAACCAGTACAACGAATCAAAGGAAATCCAGGTAGCTATTGGGTCCAATCGTCTAGGTATAGACAACTTTGGTACAAGGTCACCTTAATACCTGAAAGAGACATATGTAAGTGTGCATCTGAGGGGTTCAAATTTAACCCTTCGACAGTATGTAAGCACATAATGAAGATCATAGAGCTGGAGGGTAGGGTAGTCTAATATGTCAGTGAAGCATTGCTCTGTGTGATCTAGCTATGTGGAGCTCTGAAGAGGAACCAATTTGTATCCGGTGCTCTCTAGATCTAGGAATGGAAGGGTAGGTATGACAGATTAATGGTTAGAAATAAACTAATCATTATTGATATAATAATCGCATTGATAATCGTAGCTCTAGGTATCCTTTTCTATATCTACAACTATAATATGGTAGCAGGTAATTGACCAATCACCGCAAGCAGTCATTTCTTACTTGTGCCAAGTGTCTACACCACCAATGATAACAATACAATCGTAAAGAAGGGCTTGAGCTAAATTACAACTGCTCGAAGCTGCCGACGAGTTATTCTCATGCATATCTTAGATCGGGATTATAACATCTAAGCGCTACCAGATCTAAAACGTAGACTATCCAAGAAAGTGTCTAGATAAGCGTCATCATTTGCTTCTTCAGCAAGATAAGTAATTCGAGCTAGTTGTTGAGCAGCAAATTGTGGGGGATAGTTTATGTACAGCAATCTTCGGAGCTCTTCTAACTTCAATTTGCGTTCTAAGACCCTATTTGAAACGAGAGGCGTATTCTGATTGAAAGGCCTATGAGGTTTCCCAGAGCTAGGGTATATTGTTCTCCCCTGAGAACCCATAGAATAGATAGGGTTAGAAGGACGCACATCAGCGTGAACTCCAAAATTGGTTCTATCATTATTTTTGATCTGGAAATAGTTATTATTGGCTAACGAATTGGTTTGTCTCCTCCGATCCCTTCTGTAAGCAGCAGGATCGCTTGGTAAAAATTCACCTTTTATTCTGCCAACTATATAATCATATGGTTTCACAATCATTCTAATGCCCGAGTGGAGGCCATCGGAGTGTCGGATAGCACTACTCATTCGAGTAAAACCCTGTCCACACGTTGCACATACGCAAGTATGTTTGTCCGAATTCATACCTATGAATATCACTGGTTATTACACAAATCAGGTATTTAAAATTATTTGCACCGCGCTTCGATGTGCTACACTGTGCGGATTTGCGGCTACCAATTACCCTTTCGGACTCTAGGCAACTCGTTATTAGCGATCTTTAGCACGATAATAAACATCAGAGATTTGAACAACCTTTTATTGAAGACAAATAGCTACCGGACCATTGGCATTATTATTGGCTTTCCCAATTATTGTTATGCTCTATGGATAGCATTATACACGTCCATAATCGGGTGGAAGCAAAAATATATGTTATTCTTGCTTTCAAAGTAATCAGTCTTGCTTCCAAAGCTTAGATTGAAGTTTTCGGTCTTGGAAGCAAATTTGTTTACAAAACCTAAGAAATTGTGCTAAAAAATATGCGAAGTGCGGGATTTGAACCCGCGATCCCGAGCTTGGGAAGCTCGTACCTTA
>OCZV010000065.1_pt1 | contig 38686 bp, 39 predicted proteins | sample 1539051 | NCBI WGS metagenome assembly OCZV01 (sample SAMEA3113581, study PRJEB22503) | soil metagenome
GATCACGTCGAACCCCGCAATGTCGGTGGGCCGTCCTCGACCACCAACCTCGAGTGGCGCTGCGATCCATGTCACGAGGAGAAAACCAAACGCGATCGCCTGGCCGGCAAGCTGACCCCGCCGCCGCCGGATGGGAAACGTGGGCCACCTCCAGATGGTGAGCGCGGGCCGCCGTGATCCGGGACTCCGTAGGAGGAAACCAGCGACGCACTGGCATCGCTTACGTGGTCTTGATGCGCTCCTCTCCTGCCGGAGACACATAGGCCAGCTCGCCGCCGCAGACCACGGCCAGCACGGGATCGTGATCGGGGCGGTACGGGACCGAATCGAAAGACGGCACATCCAGGACAACGACATCCGCCCGGCATCCCGGCGCAAGCCTGCCGATCCGCTCGTGCAGACCCAGCACGAAGGCAGCGTTCACGGTGGCGGCGACCAGAGCCTCACGGGGCCGGAAACCGTACATGCGGCAGGCCAGCGCTATGACGAAGAGCATCGAGTGCAGCGGCGAGGTGCCGGGGTTGAGATCGGTCCCCAACGCAACGATGGCTCCATCTTCGATCAGGCTTCGCGCCGGAGGCTTCTTGTTCTGCCGCAGAGTGAAGGTTGCTCCCGGCAAAAGGACAGCGGCGGTGTCGCTACCGGCGAGATCACCCACGGCCGCCGCCGACGTGTGGTTCAGATGATCCGCCGACGCGAGCCCCCACCTGGCTGCGAATGCCGCGCTCTGCCCGTCCTCGAGTTGATCGGAGTGCACCCTCATCCGCAGGCCCAGCTCCTCCGACACTTGCGCAAGTCGCGCCGCATGTTCGAGTTGGAAGGCAATCGATTCCACGTAGATGTCGCAGGCGGACGCGAGCCCTTCCGACGCAACTCGGGGAAGGAGGACACTAGCTATCTCGCCGACCCACTCTCCCTCCGACTTGTCCCGTGGAACTGCATGCGCCGCCAGGCAGGTGGTGACTACGGTTTGGCGAACCCGCTCCCCCAGTGTGCGTGCAAGGCGGAGCTGACGCAGCTCGCCGTCGATGCTCAGTCCGTAGCCGGACTTCGTTTCGAACGTTGTAGTTCCGCGCTGCAGCATCCTCGAGGCAAGATCCTCGGAAAAACCGAGGACCTCTTCGTCGGTGGCCTCAGCGAGAAGACGCGCCGAACGGTAGATGCCGCCTTCCTCGCGATGAAGGGTTTCGTAGCGCAATCCGGCAAGCCTTGCTGCATCCTCATCGGCGCGCCACCCGAAAAAAGGCAGATGTGTGTGGGGGTCGACGAACCCCGGCACCACGGTGCATCCGCGCGCGTCGATCGTGACGTCCGCATCGCCTCCGTCCCCTACCGAGGCGATGGCTGTTTCCTCACAGACCAGAGATGCTTGGTTCAGCGGCTCGACTGCCGCCAGCTCCGCCCCCCGAAGGGGCGCCGGCTCGGCGAACGTATACAACTCGTCCGCATCGACTATCGCGAGGGAGCCCATTCAGGACCCTCTGCTTTCCCCGCGCGGCTTCTTCCGGTAGCGGTAGGCCCCGTCGTCACCCAGTTGCTCGACCTCGCCCCGCTTGACCAAATAGACGAGGTGGGCGAGCGCCTCTCCGAGCGCCAACCGGCGCTGGAAGTTGAGCAGTGTCGATCCGAAGATCCCGTCGGTGATCTCGTCGAGCGAATGCGGCTCCCTTCTGACCACCTGAAGGATCGACCCCAGCCGGCGATCGTGGTGTCGCACAACGGATCGAGCGCGCGCACCTCCGTCGGAGAAGGGGCGACCGTGACCTGGAAGGACGAGGCCGGGATCGAGTTGTTCGATCTTCCTCAATGAGCCGAGAAAATCTCCCAGCGGGTCACCGTCACCGTGATAGTCGATGTGTGGGGTGATCGTCCCGAGGAGGTGATCACCTGAGATCAACAGCCGGTCGGCGGCGGCCCACAGGCACACATGCGAGCGCGAGTGTCCCGGCGTGTGAACGATCGTCCAGGACCGATCACCTACCCGGAACTCGTCACGATCGTTGAGTGTCCGCGTCGCTTCGATGATTCCGGTGAGGAAGGCAGACCAGTCGACGAAACCGGTGAGCTCCTGGAGGTCGTTGCCACCTATCCCATGGCCCGCCAGGAGAGCGCGGATTCGTTCGCGCGCCGCGACCGGGTCGCGGTAGAAGTCGAGCTCTTCACGGCTGCTCGAGTGAATCCAGACTTCGCAACCGGTCTCGTCGACCAGACGGCCGGCCAACCCAAAATGGTCGGGGTGAGGGTGCGTCAGGATCAGCCGACGAACGTCAGAGAGTTCGAATCCAACCGCACGGAGGGCAGCCTCCAGGTGGTCGAGTTCGTGCCCAGTCTCCACAGCGGGATCCCTGGCACCACAATCAACGAGGATGACGCCCTCGTCGTCGGCGAGCGCGTATGCATTTACACGGTCTAGGCCGGGCCAGGGCAACGGAAGGACGAGGCGAAATACGCCGGGTGCTGGTTCGCGGCGGCGATGCTGGATCACCGGTCTCGAGCGGGCCTACTCGTGAAGGTGTTCTTTGACGACAAACGAGACTCGGACGAGCACCCTGTACGAGATGTCCTCTTCACCGACGATCCCGTCGATGCGTTCGATCTCGAAGGACGACACCCCTTGGAGCGTCAGTTTCGCTCGGCCAACTGCCTCCTCGACGGCATGCTCGATCGTTGATCCGGTTGCAGTTAGATCGATGGACTTCTCAACGGACACGCGCTGCTCCTTGCTTGGAACGCCGATCCTCTAGCTGGCCGCACAGCCTACTTGGATCGGTCGAGGGGAGAGATAAACGTAGGAGTCGTAGCGCACGTTACGGCGGGCCGCGAGCGGGGGCGGCATCGGTCGCCGGTCGCCAACTTGCCCCGGGATAAGGCGAGCCACCACTTGAGATCCGGAACGCGGAAATTAGGGCCCGTAGGACCTGACATCCATGCGCACGCTCTGTCGCCCATCATCACGACCTTTCGGGGCCGGCGGCTGCTTTCCCCCTCTTGTTCGGCATCCTGCCACCCTCTCCTTCCCGGCAATCCTCCGCTCCGCGCGCTATCTACCGGAATGCGTTGTTTTTGCCCGAAAGAAAAATGGCGCTCGCGAGCATGGTCGCACTGCTGGCGCTTCAAGTAAAACGGCGAGGACAACTGCCAAAAATTACACGTAGCCGCGGATCTCCGCGGCGTGAGCCACCCTCTCCACCGAGATGTCGAACGCCGCGTCCCTGAGAGGCAGCTCGTGATCTGTCGCGTAAGAGAAGACTTGTTCCGAGGCTTTCTTCATTCTCTTCTTGAGTTCAAAGTTGACGTTGTCCAGCTCCCATCGGAACTGCTGGATGTTCTGAACCCACTCGAAATACGAGACCGTCACCCCGCCGCAGTTCGCGAGGATGTCCGGCACCACCTTTACTCCCCTGGCTTCGAGAATCTGATCCGCAGCGGGTGTGGTTGGGCCATTGGCCGCCTCGACGATCACCTTCGCCTTCACCCTGTCGGAGTTCCCAGTGTTGATGACGCCGTGAATCGCCGCGGGGATGAGGATGTCGCAGTCGAGTTCTAGAAGCTCTTCATTGGTCACCTGATCGCCATCTCCGTAGGAGGCTACGGAGATGGAGTCCTTCATGTGATCCCTGAGCTTCGCCACGTCCAATCCACGTGGGTTGTACGTACCACCCCCGACATCGGATACGCCAACGATGGTGGCACCCAGTTCCTGCCCGATCGCCGATGTCCAGTAGCCCACGTTGCCGAATCCCTGGACCACGATCCGAGCGTTCTTCCAATCGACTCCGAGCCGTTTCGCCGCCTCACGGGCACAGATGACCACACCGTGTCCGGTCGCCTCCTCGCGCCCCGGCGAACCTCCAAGCTCAACGGGTTTCCCAGTCACTATGGCCGGCTCGTAGCCGTACTTCTTTCCGTACGCGTCCATCATCCATGCCATTGTCTGAGCGTTCGTCCCCATGTCGGGAGCGGGGATGTCGCGGTGTACGCCTATGACGTACGAGATCATTGCCGTGAAGCTCCGTGTCAGTCGCTGGAGCTCCTCCCGTGACAGGACCCCGGGCTCGCATTGAACTCCACCCTTCGCTCCGCCGAACGGGACATCGATCAGTGCGTTCTTCCACGTCATCAGCGCGGCAAGCGCGCGGACCTCATCCAGGTCTGCCGACTCGTGATATCGCACCCCGCCCTTGTATGGTCCGCGGGCGCCGTTGTGCTGGATCCGATAGCCGCGAAAGACCTCGAGCCGTCCGTCGTCCATCCGCACCGGAATCTGAACGGCCAGCTCGCGATACGACGACGACAACACAGCCCGCATATCGTCGCTGAGCTTCAGCCGATCGGCTGCACTGTGAAAGAAGTAGGTGGCGGCCTCGTACGGACTCATATCGTCCCGCAGGGCTACAGGAGCAACTATGGTGGGCGTGGTCGGTCCGTTGTTCACGGTTCCTCCCCGGTCGTCCTCTGTACCGATGAGCTTAGCTTGCTCAAGGAATAGTCTCTGGGGAGCCGCGCCCCGGGCTCAGGTTTACGACGAGCCGCGGATGGCTTTGCCCGACGTTGGAGGGGACGACGTGAAGATCGCAGTGTTTGGCACCGGCGGGGTGGGTGGTTATTTCGGCGGCCGGCTCGCCAGGGCCGGGGCGGACGTCCACTTGATTGCTCGCGGCAACCATTTGCAGTCGCTGCGCGACGAGGGCCTTCGGGTGCGCAGCGTGACGGGTGACTTTGAAGTCGCGCTCCCCGCTACCGACGATCCGTCCGACATTGGTCCCTGTGACTTCGTCTTCTTTACCGTGAAGTCGTTTCACACCGAGAGCGCTGCCTCGCAACTCCCGCCGCTCATCGGGGCCGACACAGCCGTGGTCTCGTTTCAGAACGGCGTGGATAACGAGAGCAAGATCGCGAGTGCGGTGGGCGATCCTCACGTAATGGGAGGAATCGCATACATCTTTGCCGAGATAGCCGAGCCCGGTGTGATCGCGCATACCGGAGGCCCGGCAACGCTCGTTTTCGGCGAAATGGATGGAACGCGCAGCGAACGGGGAGAACTTTTGTTGAAGCAATGTTCTGAGGCTGGGATCGGTGCCGAGCTCTCAGAGAACATCCGAGCCGGTCTATGGTCGAAGTTCGCCTTCATTTGCGCGATGGCGGGGACTACTTCCGCCGTACGACTCCCGTTGGGCGAGATCCGCTCCACTGCAGAGTCCTGGGCCCTCTTCCGCAGGATCCTGGAGGAGGTCCACTCAGTTGCTGCTGCAGAGGGCGTCGCTCTCCCGTCGGACACACCAGCTCGCCAGCTCGCGTTTGCAGAATCTCTGGAGCCAGGGGGGTACTCGTCGCTCCACTTCGACATGACACACGGGAGGCCGATGGAGCTCGAGGCCCTCCACGGGACGGTGGTCAGATTGGGACGGAAGAACGGCGTGCCCATTCCTATGACCGAAGCCGTTTACGCCATGTTGAAACCATGGGCGGTGCGGAATAAGACTCCGGACTGACTTCGTCTCCGGACAGGTCGGCGCTAACCTGGGAGCCTTCCTTGCGGCCGTCCTCTTGGGTGCCTCGGTCGTGGCCGTGCGAGCTGCGGTGAAGGACATACCCCCTCTTGACCTGGCCGTTCTGCGCTTCGGGCAGGGAGCTGCAATCTTGTTGCTCGTGCTGGCGATTGGTGCCCGCGAGCGGCTCAGAGTTGCCCGCCGGGACATCCCCTTTCTCGCCCTCTTGGGTGCAATCTTCTTCTCGGCTTTTCCCCTGACGTTCAATACAGCACTGAAGTTCACGGAGGCGTCGCGCGGTGCAGTTGTCATTGCGACGCTGCCCGTATGGAGCATCATCCTTGGCAGACTCCTTGCCGGGGAACGATTGCACACGCGCCAGACCCTCGGGGTGCTTTTGACTGTTGCAGGCGTGGCCCTTGCCATTGGGACCGCGAGCACGCAGGCCGGCAAGGATGCTCTCCTGGGTGATGCGCTGATGCTCGTGACCGCGTTCCTCGGCGCGCTCTACGGCGTCCTAGCCAAACGTGCCCTAAAGTCGTACTCAGCACTGACGGTAACGACGTACTCCATGGGCATAGGGACGATACTCCTGTTGCCGGCGGCGCTCCCCGGGGGACTAACGGGCGCCGGAAGCTCGGTTCGATTGGTGCTTTTCTTGGGCGTCTTGGGAGGCGCGCTCGCGTTCTCTCTGTGGACCTCGGCGCTGTCGCATTTATCTCCGACGAGCGTTGCGGTCTACATCAACGTCAACCCGATGGTCGCTGCGCTCCTCGGAATCCTGCTTCTGTCGGAACGCGTCGAGCCCATCTTCTTCGCTGGATTCGTCGCAGTTGTGTGCGGTGTTTACCTTGTCAACGTTGTGCCCTCGAATCGAGGGACCAGATCACGACAGTGACGTAGCCGGTGGTGGAAACTCGCCCGTGCTCGGTCGCGTGAAGAAACGGTCGGCCGTCTCGTATGCGAGCTGTATGAGCCGGGACGAGTATTCGAGCGACGCCAGCGGCACGTGGAAATCGAGGCGCGGCAGGGGGACGGGTATCACACGAGCCGTTTCCTGAAGGAAGGGGAGTTCGATCCGGAATCTGTTTCCGCGCGCGAGCGTGAAGGCGTGCATTAGGTAATCGAGTGGTCGGTTCAGGTCACGCCGCCTGTGGTTTACCGCAGTGGTGTCGAGCACATAGACGGTACTGGCGCCCATCGCCAGGGCAGGCGCCACCGGCACGTTGTTCGCAACTCCCCCATCGATGTACTGCCGGCCGTCGATGAGAACCGGCGGATAGACACCCGGGAGGGCGGTTGATGCGAGCAGCGCGGGGATGACGGCTCCCGATGTGAATACTCGTTCCTCACCGGTCTCGAGGTCTGCGCCGATAACCGCAAGCGGAATTCGAGCGTCCTCGAACCTAACGTCGCCGAGACCACCTAAAATGATCCTCCTGATCCCGCTGTTCTCGAAGATCCGATCCCCCCTCATAAGGAATCTCGTCCACGGTGCCCTGAATCGAGAGGGAGGGAAGAGGTCGTCCTTGGCGAGCGCCTTCCAAATGGATTCGAGCTTTATTGATCCCTCTGCCGTGGGATCGAAGGCGATGAACGCCGCATTTAGAGCCCCCACGGACGTGCCGACGACGAGTTCGGGGACGATCCCGCGTTCGAACATGGCCTTGATCGCACCGACCTGAAGGGCGCCGAGTGGCCCGCCGCCGGAGAGGACGAAAGCGACCTTTTCTTTTCGGCGAGAAGCTAGCTCCTTTCGGCGAGAAGCTAGGCGTCGCAGCCACTGAGCTCGAGAGGGCTGCGACCTCGGTCCTCTATCGCTCATATCTCATAGTCGGTCCAAAACAGCTTTATGTGAACCGGGGTCAGCCGTTTAGTTCTGTCGGGCTCCTAAATTACTTAGCGACCTTCTTGCGTGCCTCCCCCACCTTGGTGCGCGCTTTTTTAGTTGCCTCGGAGCTCCGTGCCCGCGCGGTTTTTGTGGTCGTCTTTGCCGCCTTCTTCGTGGCGTCGGCCGCCTTTCGTGCGCTGACTTTCGTGGTCTTCACTTCCTTTGAGCCGGCGACTTTCTTGGCTCCCTCCTGGCCCCTCTTCGCTGCAGTCTTGGCGAGCGTCGTGGCTGCACCCGCCGCGGCCTTGACGGCCTTTGAAGCCGACTTCACCTGCTTGCGAGCGCGTTTTGCATCGCGCGTTTTCGACACCTCGCGTGCCGTTTGACGAGCGGTGTCGACAACCTTTTTGCCGACATCACCTGCGCCGCGAGCCGTGGCCCGCACTTGCTTGCGGACCTCCTTCATCTGTTTCGACGCCTTCTTCGCCACACGTCCTCCTTCCGTAGACCGCTACTGAAGTATCCCCGGACACAGCCGCCCACACCTCATCGGGTCGGATGCACCCTCAGCCATGTTCGGCGCCCGCAGGCCGGACACCGAAACCACGAGTAGTGATAGCGCAAAAGTGGAACGTGGAAATGGACCGGGAACAATAGAGCGGCGAGCTCGATGTAGGAGACTCGTGTTTCCTCCCTGCAGCTCGAACACTCCACCGTGCAGGTGAAGGGCCGTCTCTCTGAGGCGCTGTAGAGGGCGTATTTGCCTCGGGAGGTGCCCGCGCTCTCCGTCTTGATCACCTCCCGTCGATTTGTCCGGCAAGAATTCGATATGCCTCTGCACCGGGATGCCCCGAAGCGTAGGACAGAATCGATCTCCCCGCTTGAGCCGCCTCGGCAAACCTGATGGATTTCTTGATCGGAGGCTCGAGAACTCGCACGCCGTATCGGGTGCCGACATCCTCGATCACCGCCCGTGCGTGGCGCGATCGGCCGTCGTACATCGTAGGGATGAGCCCGATGACCTCGAGTGTGGGGTTCGTGAAGTGTCGGATGTCTTCGAGGGTCTCCAGCAGTTGCCCGACACCCCTGTGCGAGAGAGCCTCGCACTGAAGCGGTATCAACACCTCATGGGCCGCGGTCAGGCCGTTGATGGTCAGGATGCCGAGGGATGGAGGACAATCGATGAGGATGTACTCGTAGTGCTCTTCGATCTCCCTCAGCGCGCGCTGTAGGGCGAACTCCCGTCCGGTCTTGGCAAGAAGGATTGCCTCCGCGCCGGCCAAGTCGATGTTCGAAGGAACAAGGTCCACCTCTCTAGTAACGAGGACCTTCTCGGCCGGCAATCTGCGAACCAGAACATCGTTCACAGTTTCATCGAGTTCATCGGGATCGACACCCATGCAGTAGGTGAGAGCACCCTGGGGATCGATATCGACCGCCAGCACCCGGCGGCCCCGCTCACAGAGCGCTGCCGCGAGGGAAAGAGTGGTCGTCGTCTTGGCAACTCCGCCCTTCTGGTTCGCGACGGCGACGATGCGCGCCATCAGCGGCGGGCTGGTCCTTCGTCATCGGACGGTGGCTCGATTCCCATCGCCCCGAGGAGATCGCCGATCTGGTTCTCGTCCCAGTTCCGCCTCTCGAGCTCGTCGATCAGCTGGGCAGTCAGTGCGTCATCCTCTTCATCCTGGAGTGTTTCGTATCCGTCGAGGAACCCGCGCGCGTAGTCCCACGTGACGTATTCCTCGGGATCCGGGTCGAACGCAGGTTCGTGGATGGGTGATTCGCCGGCGTCCAGGAGCTCCTGCAGGTTACCCCTGAGCAAATCCCATGCGAGGTAATGATCCTCTTCGCAGTCCGCGCAGTAGAAGAGGACGCCTTTGAGGCCCCTGGGGCCCAGAAGCTCCTTGAGGGTTTCTACATCTACGAGGTCCTGCCGAAGTAGTTCCCGCTCGTTCTCGTCTAGGGGTTCGCTCTCGGCCGGATCTTCTCCAAAGGGGTCCATGGTTCGATCGTAAAGCCCCCCGCGCGCAGGACTAGAGCAAATCGGTGTACCAGTCTGCGATGGAGCGCCCGACGAAGACCGCGAGCACGGTCCCGAGCGCCAGAAATGGGCCAAACGGCACCATTGCCTTCCGGCCCCGCTTAGTGAAAAGCATCACTCCGATGCCCACAAGGGAACCGATCAAAAAGGCAAGGAACATCCCGACGAGGACGACTCCGACGCCGTCGAGATAGCCGAGAAAAGTGCCCAGCACGAAACCAAGCTTGACGTCTCCGCCGCCCATCCCGGCCGGATAGATAAAAGCAACGACGAAGAAGAACCCGCCGAAGATCACCGCGCCGAGGGCCCCATCGATCAGCCTGTCCGCCGAGCCGTCCACGAGGGCCGCGACCACCAGACCCATCCACCCAACGACGAATGCCGGATAGACGATGCGATTCGGAAGCAGCCGGTATTCGAGGTCGATCTGCGTTAGAACGACCAGGACCCAGAAGAGGGCGGCAAAGAGGAACGCCTCGATCGTTAATCCGAACTTCCATGCCGCAAGCGCGAACAGCACTCCGGTAGCGAGTTCGATGAGCGGATACCTAATCGGGATGCGGATTCCGCATCCCTTACAACGTCCGCGCTGCAGGATGTAGCTCACCACGGGAATGTTCTCGATAGGTGATATGACGCGGCCACAGTTGGGACACCGGCTCCGGCCGGTGAGGATGCTCTCGTCGGCAACGGAGTCGGCCGTCTCCCCGGGCCGGGACTCTTCGCTGGTGTCATGACCCTCACGCAGCATCCGCACCGGGACCCGGTATGCGATAACGGATCCGAAGCTTCCGAAGATCATGCCCAGGACCGCGCCGAGAGCAATGAGGAAGCCGCCGCCCGATTCCATTTAGGCCGCTTTACTCGGGGTCACCGATATGATGGCGGATCCGGTCGACGAGGGAGGCGGCCTCGAAGGGCTTCATGATGACGTTCTCGGGCCCGATCTCGTCATCGAAGATTTGATGAGCATCTGGCTTGCCGGTGACCACCACGATCGGAATATCGGACGTCGCCGGATGTTTCTTCATCTCGTCGTACATCCGGCCACCGGAGACGTCCGGCATCATCAGGTCCAAAAGGATCAGGTCGGGCTTGCGGAATTCGGCCTTCGTGAGGCCCTCGAGGCCGTCGCGCGCCTCCATGACCTCGTAGCCCTGGTGCTCGAGGATGAACTTCTCCAGCTCCCGCACCGCCTCCTCGTCCTCAACGATCAGTATGCTTTTGGCCATGGCTGAAAACGTATCAATTAAATCGGGCGAAATGCCGATAGAAGTGACAGATATGCATTTGAAGCGGTTGGCACACGAGATCGAAGCAGGGCTCTACAGCGTCCCGGCGGAAAAGGTAGCCGAGGCCATACTCACGTGGATCAATCCCACAGGCCTCGGAGCGGCGCGGCGGGATCACGGCGCCCCAGGACCGTCTCCGTCATCCTGGTCACCCTGACGGCAGCACGGACATCGTGCACCCGGACTGCGGCGGCCCCCGAGCCCACGGAAATAGCAACCAATGCCAGCGTCCCTTCGAGTCGTTCATCGGGCGGCAGGTCGAGACTCTCACCCACGACGTCCTTGCGCGACGGCGCTACGAGGACGGGCCATGGGGAGGCGATGAGCTCGGGGAGCCTCTTCATCAACTCTAAAGAGTGAAATGTGGTCTTGCCGAAGTCGAGGCCCGGATCGACCATGAGACGTTCGGAATGAACGCCGGCGGCAGAAGCGACATCGGATAACTCCTTCCACCGAGTGAGAACGTCCTCGACGACGTCGTCATATTGGGGGTGCCTCGGCCTCCCACGGATCTGACCGCCGTGGTGCATCAGGATCATGGCCGCGCCGGTCTCGGCACAGACGGGCGCAAGCTTCTCATCCGCCAGTTCCGACACGTCATTTACCACTGCGGCACCTACCTCGATTGCTGCGTGCGCCACCGAATGGCGGGCCGTCTCGACCGATATCGGGACGTCGGTCGCTCCCGCCAGCGCAGCGACGAGCGGCACCAGGCGGCGGAATTCCTCGTCCTCGTCCACGGGCTCCCCCGGTCCCGCCTTGATCGCCCCGATGTCGAGCACGTCTGCTCCTTCATCGACGAGCCGAAGGGAGTGTTCGACCGCCGACTCGAGGTCCATGCGGCCGCCGTCGTAGAACGAATCCGGCGTGCGATTGACGATGCCCATCACAAGACAGCGATCAAGGGCCAGATCACCGCGCGCATGAACGAGACGTCCGGTCATGACATGAGCTTAGGCGCACGGAGTCAGACGGATTAGCCTGTGTCCGTGGCCTCTTCCCAGATCCCCCAGGTGGCCGTCGGAGCGATCGTGGTCTCGGACGGTGCCCTGCTAATGGTGCAGCGCGGGCGTGAACCGGCCAAAGGCCTATGGTCTATCCCCGGCGGCAGGGTCGAGTTCGGCGAGTACCTTGCCGGCGCCCTGACGCGCGAGGTCAAGGAGGAAACCGGCCTCGACATCGAAGTCGGCGATCTCATCGGTATCGCCGAGGTGGTCGGTGACCCCCACTACGTGATCCTCGACTTTGGGGCAAAGATCGTCGGAAACGAGGTTCCCACGCCGTCGGGTGATGTCGCCGACGCTCGATGGGTCACTTTCGATGAGGTCCTGACTCTTCCCTGCACACCGCGGTTCGTGGAGTTGATGCAGGCGTGGCAGGTGCTGCCCTCTCCGAACGACGATTCGCTAGCAGACGAAAAGAGCGATTAGGTCGTTTTCTCGTACGACCGCTCCGGAAATGGGATCGGTCTCGTTGACGACCGAACCTCCGTCGCAAGACTGGACGACGCGCACGCGCAGCCCGAGGGACTCGAGACGGCTGCGTGCCTCGTCGAGCGATTTACCGCGCACATCGGGGAGCCTGAGCTTCTCGAACTCCGGCCCGATCGAGACGTAGACCTTCACCTCACTCGCCTCGGGAACGGGTTCGGCGCCGGCCGGTTCGGTCGAAATGACCCTGCCCTCCTCCACATCATCGGAGTGAGCCTGGACAACCACCGCCTTGAACCCGGCATCCTCGATCTTGGCAACCGCCTTCGCCTCCTGCTTCCCGACGACGTCCGGCACTTCGATCTGGCGCGGCCCCTTGCTGACGGTCACATCGATCGTGCTTCCCCATGCCACGCGGCGACGCTCTGGTTTGACCGAAATAATGGTTCCTACTTCCTCGAGCGAGAAATCGCGTGTCTTGGTTCCGATACTCATCCCGTACTTGTCGCGGCTGAGGATCTCCTCAGCCCGATCCACGGTGAGGCCGACCAACTGTGGCAGTTTCACCCTCGGAGGCCCGGTGGAGATCGTCAGGGTGACTATCGATCCTTCTTCCAGCCGGCCTGATAGTGGAGCCTGGTCGAGGACTTCTCCCTTCGTCTCGAATTTGTCTCGCCGGTATTCGAAATCCACCCTGAGGCCGAGCCGCCTGAGGCGTTCGGCGGCCTCGTCTTTATTGGCCTGGACAACCGTAGGGACGTCGATGATCGCCGGTGCCAGCAAGGCACGAGCGCCCACGACTCCTCCGAATCCAATCAGGCCGACGAGAATGAGCGCGAGCACAAGACGAAGGAAGCCCTTGATCCGGCTCTTGCGGTGTTTGGGGGCGCGCCGGCCGCCTGTGAATGTCGTGGGTGACGAGTCCGGAAGACGGATGTCGTTCGTGAGCTCATGGAGAAGTTCTGTCACCGGCGGAGCATCAGGAAGCGATCGCGCCGCGGCGAGCCTGATGTCCTCGGCCATTTCGATCGCCGACGGGTACCGATCCAAGGGGTCGAGCGCACACGCGCGCATGACGATGCGGTCGAGATCCGGAGAGACCCCGGGGTCGAACTCGGAGGGAGCAATAGGGTCCTCGCGCGCCCGGCGTTCCATGAGTTCGGGCCCCGAACCCTGTGAGGGTGGTATGCCGGTGAGACATTCGGAGAGCAACGCACCGGCGGCCCAAATGTCCGAGGCGGCCGTGGCATGGAGGCCGGCGGCCTGCTCCGGTGACAGGTAGCGCAGGGTCCCCGGAACGCCGCCGCCCGGGGCCGTCCGCTCGGCATCGGCAACAACTGCGATACCGAAGTCGGCAACCTTCACCGTGCCGTTGCGCGAGATCAGGACGTTTTCGGGTTTGACATCGCGATGGACGAGTTCGACCTCATGCGCCGCCGAGAGTGCATCGCAGACTGCGCTCATGATTTCCGCTGCCTGCGAGGGCTCCAGCGCGCCTCGACCCACGAGCAGGTCGCGGAGGTCCGTCCCGGCCACGTACTCCATGACGATGTAGTTGGTGCGCTCGTCCTCGGAACCGTAGTCGTACACGGCCACGACGTTGGAGTGCAGCAATCGTGCCGCGGCTCGAGCCTCTTGTTTGAAGCGCTGGACGAATTCGGGGTTGCTTGCGAGGCTCGGTTGCAGGATCTTCACCGCGACCGAGCGGTCCAGCAGCATGTCGTGACCGCGATAGACCTCTCCCATGCCACCGCCCGCAATCCGCGCGATGAGGCGGTATCTGTCGGAGAAAGTCGCTCCTACGAGGTCTCGTGCCAGTCGCACTATCCACCTCCGTGGTAGCGACGAAGGTGATAGTCGTATCGCTCTCGCAGGACGTTCAGTCTGCGAGCGGCTTCCTCAGCCTTGGCCAGCGCCGAGGATGCGTTGGCGGCCGCCGATTCCGCAGCGGCAGTCGCGGAGTCCGTCGATTTCCGGAGCCGCGTCAGGGCCTTATCGAGGCGACCGGTCGCCCCGTCGAGCCGTTTCGCCAAAGACCGATCGGACCTCTCGACCTCGGTCAGGGCTGCGGTGGCGGTACCCAGGTCGGATTCCAGTGTCTCGATCCTGGCGGTGAGCTCATCGACTTGGGCGAGCGCCGAATCGGCCGCAGCCTGGGCGTCCGCGGCCGATTCGCTGTTCCCGCTTGGCCACGCCACCAGGATGGCCACCAGGGCCAGAATGACCCCGGCGGCAACGATCGACCACGCGGCCAGCCGGGCCCGTTGGCCACGGGCCCTCGCGCGAGGCGCCGCCCCACGGCGGCCGTAGGTGGGCTGGGATGTCTGCGTAGTGTTTTGCACCGTGTCTCGAAGGCTCACACGGCTCTCCCCGGCAAGCCCGGCTTTCCAGGATCTTGGTCGTAACATAAGTTAACAGAAACAACACCAGTAACACCACGGTGCCCGAGATGGCAATCCACCCCCGGCAGCTGGGGCCTGAGGCCATTTCAGGAGGGGGGGAGGGTGTCCGGGAGCGCGCCGGACCTGAGATGGCAACTGAACCCCGACAGGTGGGGGTCGATTGCCATTTGGGAGGGCGGCTCACCTAATCGATCGCCACGTCCGCGACCAGCGGAAGGTGGTCGGAGGCCTCGCTCGGCACGGTCCACACACGCACCAGGCGGGCGCCCGGTCCGACGAGGATGTAGTCGATCTGCCTCGGGCGGCGCCCGCCGAAGGTGACGATCTCCGGTCCTGGGTCGAAGCCGGCCGCCCGGAGTCCGTCCAGTTCTCGGCGCGGGGCATTGAGGTCCCCGAGGACGACCACCGGCGCCTCCAGCTCGGCGGCCATCGAAGCGATCGCCTCCAGCTGGCGGAGATGCGAACGACCTCGCTGAGTCGCCACGTGGGCCGCAATGATTCCGAGGCCCGCAGCCCGTCCGACGATCGCTCCGCGCGGCTCCTCGCGGCCGGCACTGGGAAGCGCACGGAACTCCATTTCCGCGCGGCCCCGGACGGCCAGTGCGATCCCATACCCACCCAACCAGCGACGGACGGTGGGCCAGAAATGGACCTTCATGCCGGTGAGCTCCGCAAGCTTTGCGGGCTGGTCGATCATGCCGGATCGCCACTTCCGCCGATCGAGTTCCTGCATAGCAATCAACTGCGCGCCGGTAGCTCGGATCGTTTTTGCGGTGCGTTCGAGATTCGTTGCCGAATCGAGACCCAATCCGCGCCGGATATTGAAGGTGGCGAGACGAACAACTGTCATTTGGGGCACTTTAGTGGGGGGCTGTGCGACGATACCTGGAATGGATCAGCCTCCCGGAGGCACAGGGCCCGCTCTCGATGAGAGCGAAGAGACCTACTGCTACGGACATCCGGACACGCCGACAAAACTTCGGTGCTCGCGGTGCGAGCGCCCGATATGCGGACGTTGTGCAATCCCTGCGTCCGTCGGCCAGCACTGCCCCGAGTGCGTAGCCGAGGCGCGCCGCAGTGCCCCCAAGGTTCGGACCGTCATGGCGAAACAGGCTCCTGGAGTCGTGGCGATCCTGGGCATCAACGTGTTCGTTTTCTTTCTTCAGCAGTTGATCCCGGAACTCACTAATAGGTTGGCAATGAACCCCATTCTCATCGCCTCCGGTGAGTGGTGGCGGCTCTTCACTCCAATGGTGGTTCATGCTCCAGACTTCGCCATCCACATCATCATGAACTCGCTGGTTCTCTTCTTCTTCGGGCCCGCTGTGGAAAGGGCGTTCGGAACGGTGCGGTTCGTCGTTATGTACGTGATCGCCGGGTTCCTAGGTAGCGTAGCGTCGTACACGTTCAGTCCCCCCAACATTAGAGGGGTTGGCGCATCGGGCGCCATCTTCGGGATGGTGGGAGTGCTGCTCGTCTATCTCTTCAACCGGCGACAGTCGTCGTTCGTGTACGGCGAGATGCGCAACGTGATTTTCTTCATCGGCATCAACCTCTTCATCGGATTCACCTTCACGGGCATCGACAACTGGGCACACATCGGAGGCCTCCTTGCAGGGATGGCCCTCGGATTCGGCTTCGATAACGAAGGCCGCAGCGTGGAGGCGATACCGGTGCAGATCGCGACGTCGATTGCCGTTTTCGCCGCCGGTCTAGGACTGGCCCTTTACCGGACGTCGGATCTGGGAGGTTCGCTCTTCGGCTAGCCGCCCGCTACTTCGACGGCGCCGCCCTTGATGACCGCCTTGCCGTCCGGGTTGTAGGTCTCGAACGTGTAGGAGCCGCCGGACCCGCCTCTCCAGAACTTGGTCGTTAGCTCCTGGCCGGGCAAAACGGGACGCGAAAACCGCACCGAAACTCTGCGGATCCGTTCCGGATTCCCTCCCGCAAGGCCATCGACCGCCCCCTTCGATGCGATCGCCATCGTGCACATGCCGTGCAAGATGATCCCGGGCAGGCCCGCCATTCGCGCCGTGTTCTCATCCAGGTGGATCGGGTTGTAGTCGCCCGACGCTTCGGCGTAGCGGTGCGTCTGGTCTTCGTCCACCTTGGTCGTCTCCTCGTAGACGACGTCACCGTTCATTTCGGTCGCCGCAGCCGCTGCGGCTGCAGCCTTTCGCACTGAGCCGGTCCCGCGGATGAACATCGTGCCCCGGACCTCGGCAACCGGCGCGCCGCCCTGGTCGTTGACGATCCCGGCGATTGTGAACGTCTCGCCGGTGTCCTTCACTTCGACGCTTTCGAGCACCGGCGATATCGCCAGCACATCTCCCGGCCTGATCGGGCGGTGAAGGATGTGCTCCTCGGTTCCGTGAACGAGCCGGAGCATGTCCGCCTCGAGCTCCGGATCCATCGATGCCTCCATGAACGCGCCGAACACAGGGACCACGGGGAAGACCGGCGACGCGACCATGTCGGTGGACAGGTAACGCTCGTTGAGGTCGTTTGTCGCGCGTGCGTACTTCTCGATCGCGTCGGTCGTTACTTCGTAGGTCGATTCCGTGTAGTGCTTGCCGACAAGCTTCTGGTTTAGCCCCACAGACAGCCTCCTACTTGCTAAGCTCGACGTCGGCCTCGCCCATGATGGCCGTTTCTTCTTTGGGCAGATCGACTCCCTCCGGCCCCGACCCCCTCCTGCGCGCCTCGATCGAGACGCGAACGACTCGTCCGTCGATGGATTCGACGCGCCCGACGCATGCCAGTTCGTCGCCCGGCCAGACGCGCGTCGTGAAACGCACCTTGAAGCGGCGAAGGTGTTGGGGCCCACCGAACCAATCGGAGATCGCATGCGCGAGGTATCCGGCCGGCAGCATTCCCATCGCAAAAACGGTCGGCGCCCCGGTCGCTCGCGCGTACCCCTCGTCTGTGTGGATGGGATTGAAGTCACCCGAGGCCCCCGCGTAGCGGACGATATCGACGCGCTGGAGCGGCCCGAACACGACCTCCTCGAGATCCATCCCTGGGGTCACTGCGTCGAGAGTCACCGTCCTCGGTGTGCTCACGATCCCGGGTCCTTCGCGGTCTGGATGAGCGTGTAGTACGCGGTGAGGACCTCCTCACCGTCAGCATCGGTAAAGGTGGACTCGTACGTCACGAATCTCATCGAGCCTCCTCGGCGTCCTTCTTTGGTGAAATCCTTCGATATACGCATCCTTCCCTTGAGGGTCTCCCCCGCGACAGGCAATCGCCGGTAGACGAATTCCTGCTCGCCGTGAAGAACGCGCTCGTAGTCGAGGTTTGCGCCGAGCCGCGCTTCGCGCTCTTCACGAGGGACCTGCCAGATCTGCGTGACCGTGAAAGTCGGAGGAGCCAGGAGGTCGGGGAAACCTTGCAGACGCGCCTCCTCGGGATCGAGGGAGACCGGATTGTCCTCCCCCACGGCCAGCGCGAACTCGCGGACCTTCCCGCGCTCGACGGGTAGGTCGAACTCGATGATCTCGTCAGCCAAGCTGCACCCCCTCGCCGCCCGTTGCCTTGACCATCATCGGCATCATCCCCTCGGGCGCCACTCCCTTCGGGAACACCTCGTTCAGTTTCGTCAACAGTTCATCCGCCTCCCACCGAGAGTCCTTGGACAGAACGGTACCGGAGTCCCACGGTTTGAGGACGTTGACGGCCCCGCCGTAGACAAAGAAGCACTGCCCGGTGATGCTCTGTGCCGAATCTGCAGCCAGTGCTACCACCACCGGTGAGATGTTCGCCGGGTCCATGGCGTCGAAGCCGCCTTCGGGCACGGGGATGGTGCCGAAGGTCTGCTCGGTCAAGCGCGTTCTGGCATTCGGAGCGAGGCAGTTCACGGTTACTCCGTACCGGCCGAGCTCCAAAGCGGCAATCACTGTGAAGGCCGCGATCCCGGCTTTCGCCGCTCCATAGTTCGTCTGTCCCACGTTGCCGAATACACCCGAAGGGCTCGAGGTGTTGATCACGCGGCCGTTGATCTGATTGCCGGCCTTGGATTGCTCGCGCCAGTAGGCGGCCGCGTGGCGGGTGGTAGCGAAATGCCCTTTGAGGTGGACCGCGATAACAGCGTCCCATTCGTCCTCGGTCAGATTGACGAGCATTCGATCGCGAATGATCCCCGCGTTGTTGACGAGGACGTCCAGGCGGCCGAAGTCCCCAATCGCTTGCTTGATGAGGTTCTCCGCACCCTGGAAGTCGGCAACGTTGTCGAAGTTCGCGGTTGCCTCACCACCCGCACTGTTGATCTCGTCGGCGACCTGCTGCGCCGGAGCCTGATCCTGCTCCTCACCCGCCGCCGATCCTCCGAGATCGTTGACGACAATGCGCGCGCCGGCTCCTGCCAGAGCGAGAGCGTGTTCACGCCCGATCCCCCGCCCGGCCCCGGTGATGATCGCAACTTTCCCGTCAAGCGTTCCCACGTTGCCTCCCAGTTTTAGTGGCCCTCACCACAAGTACTCGTGCGTTTTGGCGGCGAGAAAGCTGCGCCTGGCTGCGTTCTCGCTCCGTCACGTACCCTCCGGGTACGCTCCTCCGCTGCGGCCTTGCCAGGCTTGTTTATCGCTTGCCAAAACATCACTCTACTTATGGTGCGAACCACTCAGTCCAGACGACCGAGAATGTTTCGGCTGATGATTACCCTCTGAATCTGTCCCGTCCCTTCAAAGATGTCGTAAACCTTGATATCGCGGAACCACTTCTCCACGAGGTGCGCCCTCGAATATCCCGCGGGTCCCATGATCTGAATAGCTCCAATGCAGGCGCGCATGGCGACCTGCGGCGCATAGGCCTTTGCCATCGAGGCTTCCTTCGAGTTCGGAATCTTATGGTCGGCCATCCACGCGGCCTTCCAGCACAGGTCGCGCGCCGCATTGAGTTCTCGCTTCATCTGCCCGAGTTTCTGCTCAATCGAGTTGCGGCGAACAAACGCCGTTGTCATTGGAAGCTCGGCCGCGACCCAGTCCCGTGCGTACTCGAAGGCAGCGCGCCCAATCCCCACGGCCATGGCGGCAACCGAGGGCCGCGACGAATCGAACGCTTTCATCGTCCCCTTGAACCCGGATCCCTTGGGCTCGAGAGCCGCCTCGCCGCCGAGGATGTTGTCGAGGGGGATGCGGCAGTCCTCGAGCGTGAACTCTGCGGTCTCCGATGCGGTCAAGCCCATCTTCTTTTCGATCTTCCCGATCTTGAACCCGGGTGTGCCCTTTTCGATCACGAAAAACTTCTGCCCCTGACGTCCCAACGATTTGTCGACCGTTGCGTTGACCACTAGGACGTGAGCTCGCGCCGCGTTGGTGCAGAAGACCTTCGTTCCATTGAGTACCCATTCGTCGCCGGCGCGCACAGCAGTGGTCTGGACGTTTGAGACGTCCGAGCCGGCCTGGGGCTCGGTTACCGCGAGGGCACCGAACCGCGGCTCGTCGATCTCCACCTCGAAGACATCCCTGAGGAACCGCTGCTTCTGGTCCTCCGTTCCCGCCGCTTTGATGGAGGGAGCGGCCAGTCCAGGGCCCGGGATGTTCAGGAGCACCGCCGGGTCGCCCCATGCAAGCTCTTCCGAGCCGACCACGGCGACCATGCTCCCGATCGGCTTCTTGGCGGCCGACTCCACCCTTTCGTCCGGCATGATCGACGCGCGGTTCCCGACGAGCCCTCCGAGCTGTTTGATCGTCTCTAGGGGGAGGGCACCCTTCTCGTCGGCCTCGCGGGCGATGGGTCGCAGGTTCGTGACCGCGAACTCGTGAACGAAGTCGCGGATTTGTTCGACGAGCGGATCGAGTTCGAAATCGATGGCCATAGCCGCCTCCTCAACCCACCATGCTGCGGGCGACCGTCAGGTCGCCGAGCACATCGGGTGCGTCGAAGACCGATAGGGTCACAGCGTCCCGGAACCACATCTCCACGGGGTGATCCTGGATGTACCCGTGGCCCCCCAGCACCTGGACTCCGTCGTCTCCGCACTGGATCGCAGCGGACAACGCCTGTCCGGTGGCTTCGGCGATCCCGGAGGCGGTCGCCTGTCCGCGATCGAGGTTCCACGCTGCGCGCCAAAGCGCCGTACGCGCGGCCTCCACGATGATCGCCATATCGGCGACCTTGAAGGAGACCGCCTGGAAGGCACCTATCGGCTTGCCGAAGGCCTCCCGCTCGGTGGCGTACTCCGATGCGTATTCGAGCGACGCCCTGGCGCAGCCGACCGCCACGGCGCCGGTTGCTAGTTTGGCCCACAGGATGGCCCGCTCGAGGTCGGGGCCCGGGGGGAGCTCGTCGCCAGGCCCGTCGAACCGGACGATAGAGGTGGGAGCGGCCTCGAGCCCCATCTTGTCCTCGGGAGCGAGCACCTCGTAGGTGCCGCCCTCGACGACGGCGGCCGCCAGGCCGTTGGGTCCCCGGCCGACCACCACGCCGAACGGCGCGTCCTCGGCATTGAGCACTCCGTACTTCTCGCCCGAGACGGTGCCGCTTGAGACGTTGGTATCGAGCGCATCGAGGTCGCCCGCCGCGACCTTCTCCCCGATCGCAACAAACGTAGGGACCGGATCGTCGGCGCAAAACCTCGGGAGGTACCGGCGCTTCTGCTCATCGGTTCCGGCAAGCCCGATGACGATGGCGGCCATGCCCGACCCGAGGGTGCTCCACGCTATTCCGGGATTGCCCCAGGCGAGCTCCTCCGCGGCGATGCAGTAGGTGACCGCATCGAACGTGCCTCCGCCCCCATACTCCTCGGCGACCGGCGCCGTGACCCCGATTCCGTGAATCTGTAGGGCGATGTCGTCGCCGGTCCGGCGGGCGCTCTCCGCGGCGCGCGCTTCTCGGCGAATTAAGTCGACTGTGAGCGAGTGGAGGGTCTCCCGGAGAGCGAGCTGCTCCCCCGTCGGACCGAGATCGAATCCCATGGCGGCCCCTTGTGCTTGAGTCCCGTCCTTGACTCCGCGGTCAAGTTCCAGCGGCCAGTGTAACCCGGTCTGATCTCGCCGGAAGTTCATCCCTTACGCCGCGGGGTGTGGTTTGATTTCCGGTACACGAGAAAGGAGGTGGTCCAAACTTGTTAGATAGTTCAAGCGGACCTCGTGAGGTGGCCGGCTGCTAGTGGTCTAAGCCTCAATTGGGTTCTGGCCAACATGGTTTGGGCCACGGGCAGAATCCGAACCGGTTCACCGGCATCTCCCCGTCCCGAAATGGTCCACCGGGCAACGACAGCGGGTAGATGTGAACGGCCAACCAAACCGGCGCGGGATATCCCGCGCCGGTTTCTTTTATTCGGCGCGCCGGCCCCGCAGTGCGGACGTGTGGACACCACGCGACAAAATGTGTCGTCCTGTGTCCACACGTTTCTGTTTCCGGGTTGACATGCAAGTAAACACTTGCGTATCCTCGATCCATTGGGTGATGTGTTCAAGGCGATCGCCGATCCGACCAGGAGGGCGATTCTCGATGAGCTGACCGAAAGAAACGGTCAAACATTGTTCGAGATCTGCTCTCGCATGGTGATGAAGCACAAGTTGAGTTCGTCGCGGCAAGCGATCTCACAGCATATGGACGTGCTTGAGTCGGCGGGTCTTGTGAAAACTAAAAAAGAGGGCCGGTACAAATTCCACTACATCGACACCGCGCCCCTTAAGGACGTCGCCGAACGGTGGCCGATCGAAGACTGAGGTGCAAACGATGAGGATCAACGTGACCAGCGTTCTAGTGGACGACCAAGCGAAGGCACTGAGGTTCTACACCGAGGTCCTGGGGTTCGTGAAAAAAGCGGACATCGACATGGGAGAAGCCAGGTGGCTGACCGTGGTTTCACCGGAGGATCCGGACGGCACGGAGCTGTTGCTCGAGCCGGACGCACATCCTGCGGCGCGGCCGTTCAAGGCCGCCCTCGTAGACGACGGCATTCCGTTCACGTCGTTTGCCGTCGACGACGTCCACGAAGAGTTCAAGAGACTGCAGGACCGGGGAGTCCGGTTCACGCAGGAGCCAACCGAAATGGGACCTGTAACGACCGCCGTCTTCGACGACACGTGCGGCAATCTCATCCAGATCGCTAGCCAAGCCGAACCTGTGTGAACGAACGGACAGTATGTGTCGTCCTGTTCACAGAGGTTCGTCGGCACCGCTTATTCGACGCGCGCTCCGGCTTCCTGCAGCGCGGACAGAGCCCGATCTCCGTCTCCGGCTTCGAGGTCGACTGCGGCAACGGCGGCACGTAGCACCGTCGTGCCGAAGCCCTTGCTCACGGCGTCGAGAGCCGTCTCCTTCACGCAGTAATCCGTGGCGAGCCCCACGACCACGACGTTCTCGACGTTCGTCGAACGCAGCGTGTGCTCCAGCTCCGTAGCGGCTTCTTCCCCCGTCTGCGGATCGCGCACCGAGAAGCCCGAGTATCCGTCCTCTCCACCGGTGCCCTTCTTCACGATCGGACCATCGACCTTCAAATTCGGATGGAATTCGGCCCCCCACGAACCGCCCACACAGTGGACCGGCCAGGTGCCCCCGTCCTTGGCAAAGTGCGGCGTCGACTCGGGATGCCAGTCCTGCGTGTACACGACGGGCGCGCCGGCCGCGTGCGCCGCGTCGATCTCGTTGTTCACGCGGGCCACGACGTTCTCTCCGCCCTTAACGTAGAGACTCCCTGCGGGATCGGCGAAGTCGTTCTGGACGTCGACCACGATCAGCGCGGTGCCAGCGCCGTATTCAGACATGCTGATTTCACCCCTTTAGGAGCTTCCCTAAGGCGTCTTCGTCCAGCGTCTCGATCCCAAGCTGCTTCGCCTTGTCGAACTTCGATCCCGGATCGGCGCCCACGACAACATAGTCCGTCTTCTTCGACACGCTGGAGGTGACTTTGCCTCCCTGATCTTCGATCAGCGCGGTGGCTTCCCCGCGGGAGAAGCCCTCGAGCGAACCCGTCAGGACGAACGTCTTGCCGACGAGAGGTCCGTCGAACTCGACCGCCACTTCCTCCGGATCGACACCGGCGGCGCGCAGCTTCTCGATGACGGCTCGGTTTCTGTCCTGCCCAAAGAAAGTGGCGACCGATTCCGCGATGACCGGCCCGATGCCCTCCATCGCCACTAGCTCCTCCGCCGACATCTCCTGCAGCTTCGCGAGCGATCCCGCCTCCCGGGCGATCTGGAAGGCAACGGTTCCTCCCACGTGCCGGATTCCGAGCCCGATCAAGAGGTTGCCCAGCGAGCGGGACTTCGACCTCTCGATCGCCGTCATCAGATTGTCGATCGACTTCTCCCCGAACCCTTCGAGCTGAGCAAGGTGTTCGGAGGTGAGCGAGTAGATGTCACCGATGTCGTTCAGCCAGTCGCGGTCGGTAAGGGCGATGATCGTCTGATAGCCGAGCCCTTCGATGTCCATAGCGCTTCGGCCGGCGAAGTGAAAGAGCTTCTCAACGCGCTGCGAGGGACAGTCCAGACCGGTACAACGAGCTACCGCCTCACCCTCCGGGCGGACGATCTCCGAGCCGCACGACGGGCACGTCTTCGGCATCTTGAACTTCCGTTCCTTGCCCGTCCGCTTCGACGTCACCGGACCCACCACTTCGGGGATGACGTCTCCGGCGCGCCGGATGGTTACGGTGTCTCCGATTCGAACGTCTTTGCGTGCGACCTCGTCCTCGTTGTGCAGCGTCGCCGTGGTTACGGTCACACCGCTCACGAAGACGGGTTCAAGTACGGCGAACGGGGTCACGGCTCCGGTGCGCCCGACGTGGACTTGGATGTCCTTCAGCTTCGTCGTGCGCTCCTCCGGTGGGAACTTGTAGGCGATCGCCCACCGCGGGGCCTTGGCCGTGTAGCCGAGCTCATCCTGCTGACCGATCGAATCGACCTTCACCACGACGCCGTCGATCTCGTAGGGGACGTCGTGCCGGTGTTCCTGCCAGTAGCCGCAGAACTCGTAGACGGCGTCGAGATCCGGGAGGGGTTTGTTCTCTGGGTTCGTCCGGAGCCCCCACTCCCTCATGCTCTTCAATGCATCCCAGTGCGAGCGCCACCGCCGACCCTCCACGTATCCGATGCCGTGGCATACGAGCGACAGGGTCCGTTCCTTCGTGATGCCCGGGTCCTTTTGTCGTAGTGAACCCGCAGCACCGTTGCGAGGGTTGGCAAACGTCTTCTGGCCCGCCTCCCCCAACTTTGCGTTCAGCGCCTCGAAGTCGTCAGTCCGCATGTAAACCTCGCCGCGCACCTCGAGGATCTTTGGAGGGTCGCCGCGGAGCTTGAGGGGTACCGCACCTACCGTTCGAAGGTTCGCCGTGATGTCCTCGCCCGTCCGGCCGTCACCCCGGGTCGCCCCTTTGACGAAGGCGCCGTCCTCGTAGATGAGGTTCACTGCAACCCCGTCCATCTTGAGCTCGACCGTGAAGGCCTCCGCGCGCCCGATCTCCCGCTCGACTCGACGGCCCCACGCCTGCAGCTCCTCGAGCGAGAAGCAGTTGTCGAGCGACATCATTGGGCTTCGATGCTGGACCGGAGCGAAGGCGTCGGATGGGGGCGCGCCCACCCGCTGCGTGGGCGAGTCGGGGGTTATCAGGTCGGGAAACTCGGTCTCGATCACGATGAGCTCCGCCACGAGCGCGTCGTATTCCGCGTCGGCCACCTCGGGGTCGTCCAGCACGTGGTAGCGATAGGAGTGGTAGTCGATCGCCTCCCGCAACTCCCCGGCGCGCCGGCGCGCCGCCTGTTTTCCTTTGGTCGTCGTCATGCCCCTATCTTCTCAGGCAGCTGCGACGCTTTCGTTGCGATGTCGATAGCATGGAGGTGCGAGCTACAGGAACGAGGACCGATATGGCCATCGCTTCGCTGACGGGGGAACTCGAGAGGATCGCCGGCACCGGCAACGTGGTGAGCCATCCCCACGCGCTCGCCACCTACGAGTCCGACGGGCTCCTCCAGTACCAGCAGTCCCCCGCGGTTGCCGTGCTGCCCGGCTCCGCAGACGAGGTCAGGGCCATCGTGTCGTTGTGCCACCGGCAATCGATCCCGTGGGTCGCCCGCGGATCCGGGACGGGCCTTTCGGGAGGCGCCGTCCCCATCGCAGACGGCGTCCTGATTGTCCTGAGCCGCCTGCGGAAGATCCTCGACATCGACTTCGACAACCAGCGTGTCGTCGTCGAGCCGGGGGTCACGAACCTATCCATCTCCCAGGCCGTCGGACCGGACTACTTCTATCCGCCGGACCCCTCCAGCCAGGTCGTGTGTTCCATCGGCGGGAATATCGCCGAGAACTCCGGCGGGGCACATTGCTTCAAGTACGGGTTCACGACCAACTACGTGACGGGGTTGGAACTCGTCCTTCCCGACGGGGACATGGTCACGATCGGGGGCAAGAACCTCGATCACCCCGGCTACGACCTCGCCGGTGCGTTCGTCGGGTCGGAGGGCACCCTCGGGATAGCCACGAAGATCACCCTTCGTATCGTTCCGTCTCCCGAGACGTGGCGGACGCTCGTCGCCTACTACGAGTCCGTAGACAACGCCGGCCAGACGGTCTCGGACATCGTCTCTGCGGGAATCGTTCCGGGTGCGATCGAGATGATGGACAACCTCGCGATACGCGCGTGCGAGGACGCAACCCATGCGGGTATGCCGCTCGACGCCGGAGCGGCCCTCATCGTCGAACTAGACGGCCCCGTGACGGAATGCGACGCTCGCTTCGACGAGATCATCGCCATCTGCGAGCGGAACGACGCAACCGGTATACGAATCGCAGAGGATCCCGCCGAACGCGAGCTCATTTGGAAGGCGCGCAAGGCCGCGTTCGCGTCGATGGGCCGCATCGCCCCCAATTACTACGTGCAGGACGGAGTCATTCCCCGCACACGACTCCCCGGAGTGCTGCGCCGGATCGAAGACCTCGGCCACGAATACGGGCTGAAGGTTGCCAACGTCTTTCACGCTGGCGACGGCAACCTCCACCCGCTCATCTGCTACGACGCGGCCGTCGAGGGCGAGGCGGAACGCGCCGAGGAACTTGCCGGGTTGATCCTCCAGGCGTGCCTCGATGCAGAAGGTTCGATCACCGGCGAACACGGAGTCGGCATCGACAAAAAGCGGTACATGCCGTTGATGTTCTCGGACGAGGACCTCGGTGCGTTCCAGTTGCTCCGTTGCGCGTTCGATCCGGACCAACTGGCCAACCCGGGCAAGGTCATGCCCACGCCGAGGTTGTGCGGCGAGGTTCCGGGCCCGTACCGGCAGCACCCACTCGAAGCCGCCGGCATAGCCGAGCGCCTCTGAGGGCCCGAGGATGAAGACCGAGAGTCCTTCGACGATTGCCGCCGCGGCAGACGCGCTCCGTAGCAGCAACGAGTCCGGGGCAAACGTCCGCTTCTTCGGCGGGGGAACCAAGAGCTCGTGGGGCAATCCCGTCGACGGCATCGACGTAGAGCTCACAACGGGCGGATTGACGCGCATCGTCGAGCACAACGCGGGAGACCTTACGGCCGTCGTGGAGGCCGGGCTTCCCCTTGCGGACCTTCATGCGGAGGTCGGAGAGAAGGGCCAGATGCTGGCACTCGATCCCCTCGATCCCGGGGGTGCCACCGTCGGCGGGACGGTCGCGACCGGCGACTCCGGCCCGCTGAGACACCGGTATGGGCCCGTTCGCGATCTGGTGCTCGGCGTCACGGTCGTGCTTCCCGACGGAACCGTCGCAAAGTCCGGCGGCAAGGTGATCAAGAACGTCGCGGGCTACGACCTCGGGAAACTCTTCGCGAGCTCCATGGGCACGCTGGGCCTGATCGCTCGGATCGCGGTGCGCCTCCATCCAAAGCCCCCTCGCACCGTCACTCTCGTTGCGTCGACGGCCAGTCCGGATGCACTGCAGGCAGCGGCGATCGCCGTGTCCGCTCTGCCGCTGGAGGCGGAGAGCCTCGACGTCAGCTGGTCGGCGGGGGTGGGAGCCCTCCTTGCCCGGTTCGCAGGCGCCGCTCCGGATGGACGGGCGGCCGCAGCACGCGAGGGCCTTGCGGGTATCGATGTAGACGTGGAGATAACCGACGACGACACGGCACTGTGGCTCGAACAGGCGCGGGCGCAGCGGTCAGAGGCCGGGGCAGCGCTGAAGATATCGGGCCTCCCCACCGAGACCGCAAAGATCGTTTCTGCAGTGGAGTCGGCCGGGGGCCGCGCCGTCGGACGCGCTGCGCTCGGTCTGTTCTGGGCCACGATGGAGGGCGCGCCGGGCGACCTCGTCGCGCAGATCGAGGAGGTTCGTTCTGGGGTCAAGCCGTGGCCGGTCACAGTGACCGATGCACCCGACGACGTGCGGCGCAAGGTCGACGTGTGGGGAGAACCAAATGCGTGGACGCTCATGCACAGGATGAAACAGCGTTTCGATCCGAATGGGATCTGTAACCCGGGAATCTACGTGGGAGGACTCTGAATGGCCGCTCCGGTTCGAGCGTTCGACCCCCATCGACCGCCCTCGTCGGAGCTGATCGACGACTGCGTCCATTGCGGCTTCTGCTTGCCCACATGCCCCACGTACGTCCTGTGGGGGGAGGAAATGGACTCGCCGCGTGGTCGGATCGTGCTCATGGAGCGCGGACTGCGTGAGGGCTCTGAGATGTCGGGCGCGATGGTTACCCACATCGATCGCTGTCTCGGATGTATGGCGTGCGTCACCGCATGCCCTTCCGGCGTGAAGTACGACCGTCTCATCGAGGCCACACGCCCCCAGATCGAAAGGAACATCACACGCTCGCGCAGCGAACGCCTTTTCAGATCGTTCGTGTTCGGAGTCTTCACGCATCCCGGGCGAATGCGCGCGCTGGTGCCGCTACTGGCTGCGTCTCAGGGCCTTCGCCTTCGTCCAGAGCGGATGCTCAAGCGGTGGCCGCGCATTCGGGCGGCTGCAAAGCTCGCGCCGAGAACCAAACTTCGGTCGGCGTGGACACGGCTTCAAGAGATGACCCCGGCGCGCGGCTCAAAGCGTGCACGCGTCGGTCTCCTGCAGGGGTGCGTCCAGCGGGTGTTCTTCAACGACGTGAACCAGGCCACCGCTGCGGTGCTTTCGGCGGAGGGTTTCGAAGTCAGTGCTCCGCGAAATCCTCGGTGTTGTGGAGCCCTTTTGATGCACTCCGGAGAGGAGCCCGATGCGAAAGCGCGGGCAAAGGAGACGATCGGTGCCTTCGAGGACTGCGACTTCGTGGCCGTAAACGCAGCCGGGTGTGGCTCCGCGATGAAGGACTACGTTCATCTTCTCGACGACGAGCCGGAATGGGCCGAGCGAGCCGAAGCCTTCTCGGCGAAGGTTCGCGATGTTACGGAGCTGCTCGCGGGCGAGGAACCGCGCGCCGAGCGCCGGCCCGTCGAGATGACGGTTGCGTACCACGATGCCTGTCACCTTGCCCACGCCCAGGCCGTGCGCGCCGAACCCAGGAAGCTGCTGACGGACATCCCCGGCCTCGAGCTCGTCGAACCCCGGGAATGGGAGGTTTGCTGCGGATCGGCCGGCATCTACAACCTCTTACAGCCTGAGGCGGCCGACGACCTCGGACGCCGAAAGGCTGCGAATCTCCAAGCCACTGGTGCGGCGGCCATCGCCGCGGCGAATCCGGGATGCACGCTCCAGATACAGCAGAAGCTTCTAGAAGCGGGGAGCCCGGTCCCCATCTACCACCCGGTGGAACTCCTGCACATGTCGATAGAAGGGCGGCGAAGGCGATGACCGTAGAAATCTCTGCACCGGTACCGCAGGAGTACAGGCCCATCCTGAGCGAGGATGCGCTGGGTTTCATCACAGGGCTGCACCGCGAGTTCGACGCCCGGCGGAAGGAGCTTCTCGAATCCCGGACCGAACGCCAGGCCCGTATCAACGCCGGCGAGATGCCCGACTTCCTCACCGCCACGCAGCAGGTCCGAACCTCCGATTGGAAGGTGGCACCCGTGCCCGCCGACCTGCAGGACCGGCGCGTCGAGATAACCGGTCCGACCGAGCGGAAGATGATGATCAATGCCCTCAATTCCGGCGCCAAGATCTTCATGGCCGACTTCGAGGACTCCAACTCGCCGACGTGGGACAACATGGTGTCCGGACACATCAACCTGGGCGACGCAATCGACGGGACGATCGAGTTCACCAATCCCGACGGCAAGCAATACCGCTTGAACGACGAGGTCGCCACGCTCGTACTTCGCCCGCGCGGCTGGCACCTCGACGAGAAGCACGTGCGGATCGACGGGCAGCTTGTCTCGGGGAGTCTCTTTGACTTCGGCCTGTACTTCTTCCACAACGCGCGCAAGCTTCTCGAGCGGGGAAGCGGTCCCTACTTCTATCTCGCGAAACTGGAGAGTCATCCCGAGGCGCGGCTGTGGAACGACGTCTTCATCTACGCGCAGAATGCACTCGGAATCGAACACGGCACGATCAAGGCAACGGTGTTGATCGAAACCATCCTCGCCGCGTTCGAGATGGACGAGATACTCCACGAGCTCAGGGACCATTCTGCGGGACTCAACGCCGGACGCTGGGACTACATCTTCTCCATCATCAAGAAATTCAGGTCGAGGTCCGACGCAGTTCTCCCCGATCGTAACGACGTCACCATGACGGTCCCGTTCATGCGCGCCTACACGCAGCTCCTCGTTAAGACCTGCCACCGGCGAGAGGCACACGCGATCGGCGGCATGTCCGCGTTCATTCCGAGCCGGAAGGATCCCGCAGTAAACAAGATCGCCCTCGCCAAGGTGCACGAAGACAAGGAGCGAGAGTCGGGCGACGGGCACGACGGCACGTGGGTAGCGCACCCGGACCTCGTCCCGCCGGTACTCGAGGTGTTCGACGGGGCGTTGGGTGATCGTCCGAATCAGCTGGACGTCCGGCGCGACGACGTCGACGTGAGCGCCGATGACCTGCTCGACTTCCGCGTGGAGGGCAAGAGTGTCACCGAGGAGGGCATCCGCAACAACGTTAGCGTCGGCATCCAGTACATCGAGTCGTGGCTCCGGGGAGTGGGGGCGGCGGCCATCAACAACCTGATGGAGGATGCGGCAACCTCCGAGATCGCGCGGTCGCAGATATGGCAGTGGGTACGGCAAGGGGCCCCGTTGAACGACGGGCGGATCGTCGACCGGGATCTCGTGGAGGCGATCGAGGAGGAAGAGCTCGAGGCGATCCGCGCGACTCTCGGTGACGAGCTTTACTCCGAGGGACGATTCAAGGAGGCGCAGGCGATATTCGAGCGTGTGTCCCTCGAAGACGAATTCGAGGAGTTCCTCACCGTACCGGCCTACGACTACCTGGACTGACGTGCGGGTCCTGCTGTTCCCGACCTGCCTGGCCGAGCTTGTGCGCCCGCAGGCGGCGATAGCCGCCCAAGAGGTCCTGGAGCGCGCCGGATTAAGCGTTGAGGTGCGATCCGGCGCCGTCTGCTGTGGCCAGCCGGCCTGGAATTCGGGGCACGTAAAGGAGGCGCGCCGGGTGGCGCGAGGCACGATGGCCGCTCTCGACGACGGCCGCGAAGTGGTCGTCTGCTCGGGCTCGTGCAGCACGATGATGCACGAGTACTGGCCCCAACTGTTTGACGGCACTCGGGACGAGGAGCGCGCGCGCAGGGTGTCGGCGCGCGTTCATGAGTTCTCCTCGTTCGTTGCAAAACAGGAGCTTCCCGTGGAGGTGTCGGCCGGGGGGATCAAGTGCACTTATCACGACTCCTGCCACATGATGCGTGCGCTCGGCATTGCCGAGGCTCCGCGAAAGTTGCTGGGAATGGTCGACGGTCTGGAACTGCGCGAGCTCGAGGCAAGCGAGCGATGCTGCGGCTTCGGCGGCACCTTCTCACTTCGCTACCCGGAACTGGCCGCGACGATGGCCGATGAAAAAGTCGACGACGTCGTCGACCGCGACGCCGGCGTACTTGTTTCCTCCGATATCGGATGCCTCATGCACATCTGCGGGCGCGCCGAAGCCCGAGGACTCAGTCTCGAGGGCCGATACATCGCGGAGATGTTGATCTAGTGGCGGGCGAGTACGACTACACGGCCGGCTTCGAAGCCCGCGCCGCCGTGTCGCTAGCCGATCCCAAGCTGCGCCGCAACATCGCCGACGCCGACGACCGTCAGATTGCCAACCGCCTGAGCGCTATGGCGTCGCTGAAGGACCCGGACCGCCTCCGCGACCTGGGATCGGAGATCCGCTCGGCGGTCCTTTCGCGCCTCGACGAGCATCTCGGGACGCTCGCCGACAAATGGGAGAGCCACGGAGGCAAGGTCTACTTCGCGGCTGATGAATCGGAGGCGACCGATTATGTGCGTGAGGTCGCGCAGCGGTCCGGTGCAACCAAGGTCGTCAAATCGAAGTCGATGGTGACCGAGGAAATCCACCTGAATCACGCTCTCGCCGATGCCGGCGCCGAGGCCATCGAAACCGACCTCGGCGAGTACATCGCCCAACTCGCCGGGGATCATCCGGCGCACATAATCACCCCCATCATTCATATGTCGAAACACGATGTGGCCGCGTTGTTCTCCGATATCTCCGGCACGACCATGCCCGCGGAGGTCGAGCCCTTGTTGGAGTTTGCGCGGGGTCGCCTCCGTGAGCATTTCCTGAGTGCCGGATTGGGGATCTCGGGAGTGAACTTCGCCGTTGCAGATGCAGGAGCGCTGTGTCTGGCGACGAACGAAGGGAACGGCCGGATGTGCACATCGATGCCGCCGCACCACGTTGCCATCATGGGAATGGAGCGAGTCGTCGCCAACTGGGAACAGCTCGCGGTGATGCTCTCGCTCCTGGCCCGCAGTGGGACGGGACAGAAGCTGACGCAGTACACCTCTCTGTTGTTCGGACCTCGGCGCGCCGGTGAGGCCGACGGCCCGATCGAGTCGCACCTCGTGATACTCGACAATGGCCGCTCGAACCTGCTAGGCACCCGTTACCAGGACGCACTGAAATGCATCCGGTGTGGAGCATGTCTGAACGTGTGCCCAGTGTTCCGGCAAACAGGTGGCCACGCGTACGATCCCGTCTATTCGGGGCCGATCGGTGCCGTGATCAATCCGTTGCTCCGCGAGAGTGAGCAGGCATCAGAGCTTGCGCACGCCTCGACCCTGTGCGGCGCGTGTACGGAAGCGTGTCCCGTTCGCATTCCGCTCCACGACTTGCTTCTGTACGAACGACAGGAATATGCGCACAAGTACGCGTCTCGGACCGAACGGATGGCGTACTCCTCGTGGTCGCATGCGTGGTCGACACCCCGTCGATTCAAGCTTTTTGCTTCCGGCGGAGCTTTGGCGGCGCGCCTGTTGGGCGGGTCCCGTCTGGCGCGGCTTCCGCTGCTGAAGCGGTGGGGGCGAGGCCGAGCCCTCCCCTCACTCCCGAGGGTTCCGTACAGGTCGAGGCGGGGGCGCCGGTGACCGACCGGGCAGATTTCCTTGAGCGCGTACGGGATCGGCTGACCTCGGTCGAGGGGCGGGACGCGCACGTACCGGCAGATTGGGCCGTCCAGATCGAGGATCCGATTCAGCGCTTCGAGGTCGAGTTGAAAGCCGTCGGGGGAACTTTGCACCGGTGCACGCCAGCCCGGCGCGCCGAGGTCCTCGAGGGGATCCTGCAGGGGCGCGATATGCCCGCCGTCCTGGTGGCGCGCGACGAAGAAGTGCCGTCCGATATCGAGGGCGCCGTTGCATCTGCAGGAGGAGAACTGCGGTGGTGGCCGGAGGCCGGCCGCGACGGAGCCGCCACGGCCGAAGTCGGCGTCACGGGCGCCCTGTGGGCGGTCGCCGAAACCGGAACGGTGGTCGTCGACGCGGCGCCTCCGGGGGGCCGCGCCCCCAGCCTCCTGCCCTCAACCCATGTGGCGTTCGTCGACGAGGCGCTGTTGCTGCCGACGGTGAGCGATCTGTTCGTGCAGATCGCCGAGATGGACTCCTATCCGTCCAATCTGGTGCTGATAACGGGCCCCAGCAAGAGCGCGGATATCGGCAACGAGCTGGCGCTCGGCGTCCACGGGCCGGGTGAACTACATGTCGTCCTGGTAGGGAGAAGCAGCGGCCCGACCCCTGCGTGAGGCGTAGGCGGAGTCACATTTGACGTCTGGGGAGCGTCCTACGGCACCGGAGATCGTTCTTTTCTTCTGTGACCGTCTACAAGACGGCCAGAGAAGAACAGAACGGGATCACGGGCGCGCCAGGAGCATCATTCGGTGGCGGACGTAGCTCCAGTCGTCGCCGGAGCGCTGCCAGTCCATCCCCGTCTGATCACCGTAGCGCTCGATGAAATCCCGCACCTCGGCGATCCGCTCCGCCGGAAACTCACCCGGCCACATCCACTTGGACAAGCTCGATTGGGAGTCGACAACACGTTCGTCGATGATCTCGAGCCCGGCGGCGCGCAGCACGATTCGAAACGCCGACGCCGGACGCGTTGCCGCGTGAGACGGGTCGCGCAGCACCTCGAGCTCATGGCGAACGGTCGCTTTCTCGAGGCTCTCCGGCACAACCTGGTCGACGATCAGGACACGACCACCGGGCCGGGCAACTCGTCGCAGCTCCTTCAGAAACGGCACCGGCTCATAGATGTGATGCAGGGTCTGTGCGGTCGCAACGAGATCGATCGAACCGGATTTGAACGGAAGCCGGAAACCGTCCGAGCAGACCGCCGTCACGTCGTCGAAGCGCCGCCGACCCTCGAGGAGCATGCCCGGCGTGAGATCCGCGGCCAGCAGCCATCCGGCACGCCCTGAGAACAACGACAGAAAGTTGCCGGTGCCCGCGCCAACTTCGCACACCGACTCACCCTCACGAACTCGTGAGAACTCCACGACGTCCAGATCGTCGAAGCGACCTTTGGTTCTCTCCGCGAATCCGGGTGCTGCGCGGTTGAACTCTTCCTGGATTGCGCGCCGGTGGTGAGGCCCCTCGCCCAAGTCAGACTGCGGCGCGCGCCGGCACCGTCGAGTCGATAACGCCGCCACCGATGAGTTCGTCGGGGTTGGTACGCGAGTACAGAGCGGCCGACTGCCCCGGCGCCACCGCGGCGACCGGTCCCTCGTAGCGGACCTCGAATCGACCGTTGCCAACGCGCAAGAGAGTGGCCTCGTTGACCTCCCCGTGCGCCCGGTGTTGCACCCAGACAGGGGTTCCATCCCCCGGTCGGTCACCGGTGAAAGAGGCCTCACCGGCATAGAAGCCGGAGACCTCGAGCTCGGCCCTGCCTCCGACGACGATGCTGTTGGAGTCCGCGTCGATCGACGTAACGAAGACCGGCACTCCGAGCGATACCCCCAGGCCTTTGCGCTGGCCGATGGTGTAACGACCGATTCCACGATGCCTGCCCACGACCTTGCCCGAGGTATCAGTTACGAGGCCCGGCTCTCCAGCCGCCCCGAGTTGTTCGGAGACGTACGCATCGAAGTCCCCATTGCGTACGAAGCAGATCTCCTGCGAGTCCGGCTTCCGCGCCGTCCTCAGCCCGAGTCGCTCGGCCAGCCTCCGGGTCTCGGTCTTGTTCATCTCACCGACTGGGAACCGGCACGACTCAAGCTGGTCCTGCCGCAGCATCCACAGGACGTACGACTGGTCCTTCGACGGATCGTTTCCGCGCATTAACCGGAACCTGCCGTTTGTCTCCCGAACCCGCGCATAGTGACCGGTCGCGAGCACGTCGGCGCCGAACGCCTTCGCTCGCTCGAACAAAGCATCGAATTTGATCCACTGATTGCAGCGCACACAGGGGTTGGGAGTGCGGCCGGATACATAGTCGTCCTTGAAGTTCCTGACGACCGTATCTTCGAAGCGCTCGGCGAAGTTGAGGACGTAGAAGGGGATCCCGAGCACGTCTGCGACTCTGCGCGCGTCATCGGCCGCCCCCAGGTTGCAGCAGCCGGACGAGTGGTTGATCTCATCACCGCGCCACAGCTTGAGCATTATCCCGGTCACGTCGTAGCCGGCCTCCACCAACAGCGCGGCCGTGACGGATGAATCGACGCCGCCGGACATGGCGACGACGGCACGACGCTTTGTCATGCAGCCCTCCGTGCCCTCGAGACGACGTCGGGCAAAGCGGCAAGTACGGCATCAACGTCGGACACCGTCGTCGTCCGTCCCATTGAGAAGCGCAGGCTGCCCTCGGCAAGGTCGCGCGCTACACCGATTGCCAATAGGACGTGGGAGGGGTCGAGCGCTCCCGACTGACATGCGGAGCCGGACGAACACGCGATCCCGGCCTGATCGAGCAGGAGCAGCAGCGTCTCCCCCTCGGCGCCCGGGATACAAACGTTGAGGTTGTGGGCGACCCGGTTCTCCAGGCGGCCGTTCACCACCACATCGGGGACGATGTCCCGGATTCCATCCAGTAGCTTCTCCCGCAGGGGAAGCAAGCGCTCACTTTCCCCGTAGACCTCTTTGGCGGCGACCTCTGCCGCCGCGCCAAACCCGGAGATGCCGGCGACGTTCAACGTACCGGAACGAAGGCCTCGTTCGTGTCCCCCTCCGTGCAGGATGGCCTCGACTGGAACGCCTGTGCGAACAAACAGCGCGCCGACCCCCTTTGGGCCTCCGAGCTTGTGTGCTGAGAAAGACGCAAGATCGACTCCCCAGGCTCCAACGTCGACCGGGATCTTGCCGAGCGCCTGAACCGCATCCGAATGCACAAGTGTGTTCGGGTTGGCGGCCTTGATCGCGCTCACGATCCCGGCGATGTCTTGGATCGTCCCGATCTCGTTGTTTACCGTCATGACCGAAACGAGGACCGTCGAATGCCGGACCGCCTCTGCTAAGGCAGCCGGCTCGACGACGCCATCGGATGTAACCGGAACACGAGTCAGCTCGTATCCCTGGTGCTCCAGCCACTCCGCCGCCTCGAGAACTGCGTGATGCTCGAAGGAGCTCACGATCACGTGATTGCCGTTCCCCCGCAGCTTGTAGGCCGCCCCTTTTATCGCAAGGTTGTCCGCCTCGGTACCGCCGCCCGTGAACACGATCTCCGAGGGCCCACCTCCCACGGCCTGGGCGACGCGTTCTCGCGCCACCTCTACGGTCTCCCGGGCGGCCCGGCCGGCGGCATGCACCGAGGAGGGGTTCCCGAAGTTGTCGTCGAAGACGCCGAGCATCGCTTCCCTCGCTTCGGGCACGAGGGGGGTGGTGGCGGCGTGGTCCAGGTAGTGCATCCGCCCAGGATAAAGGCCCGATCACGGGACCCGGGCCAGCTACTTCGCCTAAAGCCACCACTTCCGGGGTCCGACTAACAAATGTGGCATCTCTCGGAGGACAACCGCGCCCACTCGCCGGGCCAAGGGTGCGTCGCATCGCGGCTCTCTCCGCCGCCGCGGCGCTCACGATCCTTTCCCTGGTGGCTCCTCAGGCCCATGGGAGGAAGTCGATGGACGACCTCAGGGCGGACCTGGACCGGCTGCAGGCCGAACTGGATGACGCGACCGCCCGAGTGGAGGCGCTCCGCTTTCGTGAGAACGGCCGACGTCTCACGATCGCTCGCATCGACCAGGAGATCGACGAACTCCGAGACCAGCGCCTCCGTCTTCAGGAACGAGCAGTGGCAGCTGCTCGGCGCATCTACATGTCGAGCAACAGCGACACGCTCGACGTACTGCTGAACTCCGAGAGCGTTGCCGAGATCGCATCCAAAACGCAGTCCCTCGCCCAACTCTCCGAGTCCGACGAACAGAGCTTGGAGGAACTCTCCACGGCAGATGAGCGCTGGAGGGAACTCCAGGCCGATCTCATCTCCAAGACGGACGGCCTCACCGCCATACGCGCCAGCCTCGATGCGGAATCGGATCGGCTACAGGCGCAGTTCGAGGCCCTCACCGCCGAATACAACGAGCTGAAGCAGAAGCTCGAAGAGGCAGCACAAAAGGCAGCGGCGAATACGGCGGCTCAGGTTGTCTATTCGGCAAACGGAATGGCGTGCCCCATCGCAGCAGCGAACTCATTCATCGACAGCTGGGGTTATCCGCGGCCAGGAGGCCGCACACACAAGGGCACGGACATGATGGCCGCGATGGGCGCTCCGGTTGTGGCCATTACGGACGGAAGGATTACCTACGAAGGGACCGGCGTAACGGCCGGCAAGTGGCTCATCCTTTCCGGAGACGACGGCAACTCGTACTACTACATGCACAACCAGTCGAATCTCGTCGCGAGCGGACGCGTGAAGGTCGGTCAGCAGATCGCGACGGTCGGCGATACCGGCAACGCTATCGGTGGCCCCCCACACGTGCATTTCGAATACCACCCGGACGGTGGCGGTCCGGTCAATCCATATCCGTTGCTAGCAGAGGTGTGTCGCGGGAAGCGCTAGGCCCCGCGAACCACACAGCTCGATGCAGAAGGGGGCGCCTGAGCGCCCCCTTCTTTCGTTCAATCCCAGCAGACTTACGGAAGCGTGAATTCCTGTGTCTGCGGGTTGAGATGGTCGACCTTGATGGCCCCGGCCGTCTGTTTGCCACTAAAGCGGAAGACGTTCAGGCCCTCGGTGATGTCCGACTCGTAGATGAAGCCGTTGTACCAGTACGACGACCAGGCGCCTCCGAGCTGGCAACCCGGCGGGGTCGTAGCGCTGCAGAACGGACCCGGTCCGAGCGACTCCGGATCTGACCATGCCACCGCGACTGCGTTCGCCGGGTCGGTGAAGTCTGTCACCCAGGTGCCGGCCTGGTAGTTACCGCTCACCAGGACGTAGTTGCCCGAGCGAAGCGGCACCACGTTGTAGTTGTGGATGGTGCAGTTTTCGTCAGGACCCTGTGGCCGCGGAAGGACGAACTGCCCTAGCTTCGTACCGTCCGACGAGTCATAGAAGAACCAGCTCTTCTTTACGTCGGGGTCCGACTCTTCACATTCGGCCTGAGCACCACCACCCGGCTCCCAGCCGAGGATGATGACTTCGCCGTCCCACGTGAGCGCCGCGGAGTGCCAGGCCCCGCCCATGCCGACCCCCTCCTCTTCGATCGTGTAGAGGAGTGTGGGATTCTCGAGGTCACTGCTGATGTCCCAGACGTGGGCCATGTCGTGGCCGGCCGAAACCATCAGGTTGGCGTCGCCCAGGATTACGCCAATGTCGTGCGACGGGCCCTCCCTGGGGATGTCGCCGAGGTGCGAGAGCGTCCCGGTCGACAGGTCGAGTTCGACAACACCCACGAACGGGCACGGCCCACCCGACGTCGAGTTGTAGATGATCAACCGGTTGTTGTCGAGGTCCGAAACCCCGGTTGCCGTG